>Ga0214927_100088_pt1 | contig 68457 bp, 88 predicted proteins | sample Stichaenrichm16X_FD_168612 | JGI IMG/M metagenome (GOLD analysis project Ga0214927, IMG submission 168612) | Xylose enriched microbial communities from anaerobic bioreactor in Madison, Wisconsin, United States - 16X | ecosystem: Engineered > Bioreactor > Anaerobic > Unclassified | place: USA... | reverse complement strand
AACCATGTAATTATCAAATTCAAAAAATAACTATTTTTGAAGCTTATTTCTTATACGCTCAAAAATGGGGTAATAAACTTCAATAAAGTCATTATTTTTCCTTGACGTAATATAGTTTGTCTAACGTTTGTGCCAAATTACCGCCAGAGGCATGGTTTAATTTGCTGGTTATATTTCCGATTGCATTCCCAATCGAACTAAACGTATTCTTAATTGCTCCAATCGCTCCACTGCTAGCGAAGCCACTAAAAAAATCCTTAACTGCGTTACCAGCTGTTGTTAAAGCACTCACTACACCATTTGCGAAGCTGACTAATCCTGGAATCATTTTGTCAAAATTAATGTTATTAATCTGATCATTTAAAGAACTAATGGCTCTTATACCCACTTTAGACGTACTATCAAATGCATTTAGTAGCTTATCAGTTAAAGTATCGCTGGTGCCAGATAATGCGTCACCAACTGTTTTGTAATGCGTCGCCATAGTCTGAAGGCCCTTACTATTACCAGCTTTATTAATGGCATTGAAAAACTTTTGGGTTGAAATCTTGCCAGCCTGAACATCTTTAACTAAGCCTTTTAAACTGGTCCCCATACTATTTGCAACATGCCTCATACCAGAAGGGGTCTGTTCGAGCATCAATTTAAAATCAGCCCATTGGATTTTAGGCTTAGCGGCAGCTTGAATTGATTGTTGCATTAAAGTCGCCATTGCTTGTTTGGGCTTGTTAGCTGCAGCAGCTAGTCCACCCATACCTTTAACCAATCCAAGGGTTCCTTGAACACCCACAGCAGCAAATTGTGAATAGGCGCTTGCCATATCGCTTGAACTATAAACTGTTTGAGCGGCATATTTTTGTAATGCCGACCTGGTGGTTGTAATCTGCGTGGGAGTTTTACCAATAGCTGCCATGTTACCGTTAAAAGTTTGCCAAGCAGCACTACTTTCTTCTAAGTTGCGCATTAGGCCTGTTATACCTGTTCCGATCAAACTTAGTCCTTTAGTAATACCGGTTCCTACTAAATTAGCACCCAACACATTTTTAAAGATATTGCCTGATTGAGCGGTACGGCCCTTTAACCGGTTCATGGCATTTCCAGCTGTTGTTAACCTGGAGGCCAAATTAGTTAATGGAGAACTAAACCCATCAATAATCTTTATGGTTGCACTGATTGTTGTCATCTAAACACCTCCCTACTAAAAAGGACGCCAGCTATTTTTTAGCTCGCGCCCTTCGTTTTTCTTCTCTTGCTTGTTGTTTCTCTGCTTTAATTCTCAAATCGATACCTGCAATTATAACTGCGCGTTCTCGATTACTTAAAGCAGTCCACTGTTTTGGTAACCAATGGTAATGATGCATTGCGTACAGATAGTATCCAATATCCGAGTCTTCCTCGGATTGAATTATTTTTTTGCTTCATCAACCAAACTTGTTAAATCTTCAGCATCAAACCCTGATAACGTTTGTACCTTTTCAGCTAATTCACCATATTGACCAGCTAGCAACATCTTACGTAACAGCTTACCGGGATTTGCAACCACACCCCAACTCTTTTGCAGTTGAGCGTTGTTAAGATCTGGCACCACAATTGAAGAAACAATCAAATCATCACTAATAGCATCAGCATCTGAATCAACCGTAACTGTTCGTGTTTTTTTGTTTAAAACCTTTCGAGTATGCCGTTTCTGAATCTCTTTTAATTCAGTCGCAGTTAATGATTTAATAACAAAGGGCGATTTAAACCCCTTGAATTCAATTTGTTCTGTTTCCGGTTCATTATCAACATTTTCTAGCAAAAAATCATTTAAGTTTTCTGTCACTTTAGTTACACTCCTCTAATTAAACTTTAAATTTACCATCGAACTCTTGAACCAAATCAATCTCTTCAAATGTGAAGTCAGAATCCCATTGCATAACATCATCATCTGCTTTGAAATCAACGATCGGCACATCATCCAAATTAACTTGTCCTAAATGAATAGTTTGTTTACCAGCCTCACTGGTTTTATCCTCAATATTGAAGACCAGATCCATATAAAGGTCAGCTTGCTCGTCAGTATAGGGAATCCCATATTTGGCCCAAATTGAATTAATCAGATAACCACCCAAGGTACCGGTACCTTCCACAGAAGTTACCTTTTTCTTCTTCCAATGGTTCCCTAATACTTGGACATCTTCTTTGTTCTTTTCCAGCTTGACTGTCAATTCATTACATTCAATTAACGGAATGTTTTGCCCATTAATAGTTAAATAGACAGTCGCGTCTTTGGTGGAAATTGTATCACGGCCATTTAATACTTCGCCTAATGTTGTTGCCATTATCGATTACCTCCTTAGTAAACCTTAATTGTCATGTACAGTTTTTCCATTGAATCAACCGAAGTAACGGCAATGTTAACCAACACTGAATCTTTGTCGTCACCCTGAGCAATGGTAATATCGTCATTATCAAAGCTATTAATGGTTCCGTTACCCACTAAACTATTTAAATAACTAATACGGTTAGCTTTGAATAGGTCACGACCGGTATCATTATTAGTTACTTTGGCAATGAACTGTTGTTCAAAGACATCATGAGTATTCATGGCAATTTCATCTAACGCACGAACAACTCGATTTTTAGAGAAGTCCTGGGTTTTGCCATCCGGGATTGTCACTAAACTGTTAATATCTTGTTCAAAGACAACTGAACCATCACGTTTGCGAGTAAATACTAATTGCCCCGCATTGAGAGCTTTAATAGTCTTTTCATTGTTATAACGTGGCAATACATCCACAGCATCAGGATAGGTACTGTAAGTCAAAGATTCATTTGGTTGTGCCGCTGATTCAGCTCCAGCAACATAACCAGCTGCGGTAGTGGCATCTAACTCCGAACCATCACTCAATACCACACCTTGAGGAACTAAAGTCACAGCTTCGTAATCAGGACTGGTTTGACCGGTAGCAAACGGAATTACCGCGCGCACTTTGTAACCTTCATTTTCACGGATACGCTTAATAGTTTGAGCTACCAAGGAATGAATCGTACTGGTTACTTCAAATCCCGCTGTGGTAACAACTGCGTAAGCTTCATTTTCCAAGGCATCATCTAACAACGTTGTCACATCGACCGTTTCGGTAGTTCCGGCTTGCAACGTAAATGTATGAGAACCAGTAAACTTAGTTATTGGGTTATCCTCATCAATAGTTTCACCAGTAAAATCTGCTCCACCTTGAGTGACCGAAGCGTTAGGATCAGCTACCGCAGTCGTCCCATCTTGGTAAGTGTATGCCACCTCAACGTAGGCGTTGGATGGTAAATGCTTAACTAATGACTGACGAATTGAAGTTGTATCAACCACAGTTGTTCCTGCTAAAGTTGTTACTGTAAATAAAGGATCATCAGAAGTATCATTAGGATCTTTTTCAACAACCACCGATAAGCTATTACCGAATGTCCCTGGATATTTAGCAGTAAATGTCCATGGGATGAGATCATCGCTCACGGAAGCTTTCTTGCCACCGTTATTATTCAAATAAAGGACCTTGGTAGCACCCTTGAAAGTCTCACGTAAAGCAGGATAATCATCTAATGAATTAATCCCCAGTGCTTGACGGAAATCTGAATCAATCGTTAATGGCGTCACACCTGGTTGGCCCCAATTTAAATCTTTAGATCCAACTAATAGTGTAGTTCCTAAAGTACTGTCGCTAGTCGCCGGCTTAATACCAACCACATTGATATATGCTCCAGGACGCCGTTTGTTTTGTGTAGTCCATGTTCCACCTGCCATTTAAAAAGCCTCCTTAAATTTTCGAATTAAATTTTTAGCTTGGATCAGCGAATATTGCCGATCATCATTTAAAACAATTGTCAAAATGTCACGTTCAATCGGAGTGAATCCGGTTGAGGTGATTAATGCTTGCTTACTGTACAAATTCACGCCTCCTTGTGCGTAATTGTTGGATCGTAATTCTCCATTTTAGTATCTAAGTCTTCGGGATATGCTCGAAGATTAACCATAAATGTCATTGTTAGTGCTCCATCCACCTCTTCGAACTCTCGGTTTCGAATAGTGGCAAACTCGTCTAATAATAGGAAGCGATCCAACAAGGTTTCTTCCATCTGTTCCATATCAGCTTCTGGATGATCAGTTTGAGGAAAATAAACTAATTGATAGTGATAACTGCGGTTCTGCCGTTGAAACAGTTCCGGTTTAACCGTGGATGTAATTCGGTGTATAAAAAAAGACGGTTCTTTAAATCCGCCTGATTGCTGTTCCCGATAAATTGGCATATTCGGAAATAAGCTATTCAATTGATCAGCAATTCGATTTACAATATCCATCAACCGAATAACCCCCTTAATGCTTTGTCAAAGATCGGTTGCCATATTTCTGGGAATTCACCTTGAATTTCCACAACGGTCTTCTTCAAAAAGAATTGGCCATTGACCCAGCCTTTGCCGCCACGAGTACGATGACCATTTTCAACGAATGGTGCATACTCAACATTGTTCTCTAATGTAAAGGAAAAGCCGGCACCAGCATAGTTCATTCCGGAGGTTGACCAACCACCTCGCAAGTTACCGGTGTCGACTGGTGTTCTAGCTTTCACTTTACGAGTTGATTCAGCTGCTAACTTACGCATTCCATTACCGACATCATGCACAATTTCCTTGGCTTCTACTTTATTACCAACCCGTTTTACAAAGGTTTGAAACTGAGCATCATCAATGCGCATGAAACTTGCCATTAGGATTCCTCCTTTGCTTTTTCGTTACGAATCAAAGCAACTTCCTGATGGGTAATGTAGCCGGTATAAGCTTTACCAGATTGCTTGTATTCAACGGTATGACCATTAACATCAGTTACGTATACTTTACAGCCAGCCGGAATATCAATGCCTGTCCGAATATACATCACCACATCGTACTCATCCGTTCCAAAGTCTTTCTGGTCAGACGGTTTAAGCGATTTGCGTGAAATCTTGGCTGGTTCTCCATCCACAATCGTTACGGGTTCGGTATCAGTAATGGACCCATGCTGAACTTCTTTAACACCAGTAATCTTCACCCGATCAAACCAGAGGGCTGGTAAAACTTCACCCATTTGATTAAAAGCCGCTTGTAAATTCATGACCACTTCACCACCCGAAACGTATTAAGCTGTGATAGATAGTTGTCAGTTAATGAATTCACCCCTTGAAGCGTAGCATAAACGTCAGCTGGTGATTTAAATGATACCGTCGTATCACCTTCATTAATTGAATTAACTGATGTCGTGACTCCACCACCCAGAAAGTTATGGGTGGCAATTAATTGAACACACAAAGCAATAATCGTGTGGTCTAATTCTTCAGGCAATTCTGGAATTTCCAAATGCGTGTAATTTGCCACATCGTTAATAACTTTCTCCAAGGTAAATTCAACAATAGCATCGTACCCCGCATTATTTTGACTGTTTGGCATTAACAATTTAACTTTGGTTAGTAACTCATCCAATCGTGGGTGTTGTTCCATTTAAATCACATCCTTAACTTGCAGCAGAAATTACCAGATGTAAAGTAGCTTTCTTAGTTGGATCAGCATGAGAAGCAACCACAACATCTACTTCACCGTCTTTTACTGCAGTGATGTTTCCTTTATCATCAACCGTTGCCAAAGTATCATCTGCAGAATCATAGGTAAGTGCCTTATCAGTTGCATCATCAGGCTCAATATTAGCTGAAATCTGATGCGTGTCTCCTACCTTAAGATTTAGCGGTGTATCTGTTGTAAGCGTCACTCCGGTCACATCAACTGTTGGAGCCATTGGTGTCACATGTCCACTAGCTCCTTCACCTTCAATATCAGATTTACCATAAGCATTAACCGCAACAACAGCTACTGTATATTCTGTACCATTAGTTAATCCAGTTACATCAACGCTTAATGTATCATCATCAACCGTTTTAAATGGAGCAGTCGGCCAATCTTCTGAAGCTTTCTTTTCCCAAATTTCGTAACCTGTTGCCCCAGCGATCTTGGCATAAGTTGCCGTAACTTTTCCGTCGCCAGTTTCTAAACTAACTTGTGGTGTTCCTGGAAAGTGCAACGCTAAAGCACTAGGAACATCAACTTTGTTTGATTCGGTTTTATCTTCGGTATCATAAAAACTTTCTTTAAAAGTGCCTGCTGGATAATCCCCTTCTGGTAAATCCGCGTGCACAGATGTTTTACCAGCATCACCAGTCGCAATCAATTTATCACCTTGATAAACCTTTAATTGTTGTTTCGTTCGATCTGCCAATTGTCAATAACCTCCTTTCCTTAATTAGTTACTATTAAAGGTAGCCCCACCTTGGTCAACCACCGCTTTAGGACTAGCAGGGCTTACGGTTCTGGGGTTGGTGCGGGTGCTACAACAAATTGGATGCCTTTAGTTTTGGTCTTAAGCAACAAAACGTCATCGTATGATTGTTCGTAGTACAAATAGTTACCACTATTAGCAGCGGATGGGGCATCAAAACCGACAAACGAATACTTCTGTGGCGCAATTTGGACACCGTTGTAAATTAAGAACATTTGGATTTGTTGAGCAGTGTCAACGATCTTTGAACCTACCGAGAAGTCAAAAGCAGTTTGCATCAAATCAGATGGGACAACGTTAATAGTGACATCATCCAAGCTGTAAACTGTCCGTTGAACCTTGTTGGCATCTTTCAATACTAATGAACGATTAATTGATTCTGCTCGTTTCAAGATAGCATTAATAGCTGGAGTTACGTACAAAATACGATTGGTACCAGGGATTCGAGCTTCATCAAAATCAACCATCATTTGGTCAAAGGCTGTCAGAATGTTCTTCTCATCGAGGGTATCAGTTGTAATACCACCATCATTAGCTGCAACTTTTTCAGAATATAGCTTGCTAAACATCTGACGATCCATTTCAGGCATCTTTTCGTCTAAGTTAAATTGCTTAGTAATGTTAGCAATACTGATAACCATATTGGATTCATCCACATCAGATGGATCGACTAAGGTGCTCCAATAACGTTCATTAGTCAACTCGTAAGAATCCCAATCGTTACTATAGTTAGCAGCTGGTTGAGTAATTGTTCGACGGGCACGATCCTTACGTCCTTCATCAATAGTTAAACGAGGTACTTTAATGTGCTTAGCCCCATCAAATTTAATCACGTTGTTAGATGGTGAGCTCCATAAGTCTTGTGAGAACAGATGACCATCATAGAATGCTTGCTGAATCGCTTGTTGATAAGCTTCAGCATAGTTAATTGTTGCCATAAATTATTTCCTTCTTTCTTATTGTTTAAATGCGTCTACAAGTGTTTGAACTTCGTCTGTATCAGCAGAACCATTGCCACCTTTAGGATCATAGTGGCCTTGCGTGCCTTTATCAAAAAGATAGCCGTCAGATTCTTTAATGGAAGCTAGTTGATCATCCAAACCATCCAGCTTACCGTCATCGGTTAACTTAATCTTGTCCATATCCAGCAATGCTTCAGCAGCTTTGGGATTACGAACTTTAGCAGCAGTCAAAGCGTTACTTAGGGCACTGTTGAGCTTGGTTTGAGATAGTTGTTGATTGAGAGTTTCAGTATCGGTCTTGTACTTATCCTGAAGGTCTGTAAACTGCTTGGATAGATCTTCATTATCCTTAACCTGTTTCTGCAAGCCTTTCAAATCTTTATCTCGTTCATCTAACTGAGTCTTCAGCGTATCGTTTTCCTGCTTAATTGCATCCACATCACCAAAGCCTGACTTAGTTTTCTCAATGTCAGCACCATTCATTGACATAATCTTATCAATTGCTTCTTCTGGTACATTTAAGTTCTTTAGTTCTTCTCGTTTCATAATACATACATCCTCTCTCGCTAGATTTACGTGGGGCGGCCACGTTCAAGGTATAAAAAATAAGCAGTTTATTACGCTCATACTTAGGAGCAAGACTGAACATTATTTAATATCAGTTAGTTTCTTCCACTCATCAAACTTCATATTCTTAATGAGTTTGCCCTTACCGGTTTGAGGATCGCGCATCCAACGCTCTTTAGTTTCTGGTAATCCTTCAATCCACGGTACGGTAGTACAACGGCAACGAGCATGAATTGGTGGATAGTTAACTCCAGGCTCGCGTTCACTGACCTTAAAACGCTGTCCATCCAGCTTGGCACAGACTTCACAGGTATGCGATTCAAGTGTCGCCATGTACTCATACTCTTCAATCTCATTTTCTTCATAGCCCTTGGCCGTGGCTTCTTCTTGGACGTGAGCCATTTCAGAGATAACCAAACGATGAATGTTGTTTTTCTTTACGTCCTGAAAGCGAGCATGCATTTCGTTAACAATCCGTTGCGGGCTTTCACCTAATACCGTTCCTCGTAAAACAGCATCCATTAAATAGCTAGGCAATTCTTGACGGTAGTTTTTCCAGATTCGTTTGGAAAAGTCTTGACCATCAGGACTCCAGGGTTGACTGACAATGATTTTTAACTGGGCTTCATTGTAGTGGGCAAAGTTACTTGTGATATTAGTAGTAGCGGCTTGCAAGTTATAAGTTGTCCGCATATACGTATCATCGTACTGTTTGGTTAAAACATTCCGAAAATGATTCGTTTCTTGACTAGCAAAACGTTCTGCCAATTGTTGTAACTGTTTCTCTAGGGATTGTAAACGAGCGATCCGTGAACGATAATAAATTGAATTCAATTCTTGATCAAAACCACCCGCCTTGGCTTTTTCCTCAAACTGCTTGAGGGTGATCTCCCAGTGCTTGGTGTCAATATTCTGTAACAGCTTAGCGGCATCTTCCTTAGAAATGCCTTCATTGTTGGCATACTTAACATACCAAGATTCAAACTCGGATTGAAACTCACGGAATAAGCCGTTAAGTTCAGGTTGTAAAGCCCGTTCATAGTCTTCAGTATTCTTTAGCTGCTTAGCTTTAACGGTGAGAAAGCGCCGTGTCCAATATGCTTGATTACTTTGTTGGCTCATCATCTTCACCTCCGTTCAAGCTGTTCAATGCATCGGGATTGTTATAACCATCTCGCTTTACAATGTCATCCTGACGATCCTGTAGCTCTTGCTGCCAGTCATCCACAATTGGATTAGCTTTGGCAATGGCTTCTTCAGAACTATATTGAGCAACTTGTGAAACGGCCTGGGCTTTCTCCAGGTCATTCTGGACTTGATTGCGATGCCAAGTTTGATTAATCGATCGGCTATCAGCATCACTAACTCCCATCCAATTCATGATGGCACGGATAAGCATATTCAACGAATCGGTAAAGTAACTTTCAGTTGTGCCAGCTTTTAATTCCAACGTACTATACAGCATTTTAATGGCAGTTCCAGAAGCGTTGCTATCATTCTTAAAGTCTGCCGGATCAATTCCTTCACCATACGTAAAGATATCTGCTTTCGTTGATTCTAGCAGTGTGTTGCGAGCTTCCACAGGAATATCAATTGTGAGTTTATCAACGCCAGATTTATCAGTGCCACCAACATTATCAACTTTAATTGCATGGGCTTCCTTAAGCGTCTTCTTGAACTCTTCAAGTGATTCACCACCATAGTTTGTAAGAATTAGAATGACCTGCTGGATATCATCAACATCGTTTACAAAGCCGTTATAGACATTATCGTAGACATCAATCAGGCCTTTATACTTCTTGAGGTCCGGCAATTCGTATTTATTCTTACTGAATGGGATAAACGGTATCTTGCCTAAACCATGGTTTAATTTGCTACTCGTTCCGGTCTCTGTTCCACTGCTAACATCATAAATTGAAAACCAGTCTTCACATAGCTCCAAGTCTGTGTAATTGGGTCGTTCGGACTTAAAGACAGTACAATCTTTATCAGTCCAATATTCATGGATACTGAATTGTTTACCAGTTTTTGGATTTAATTGTTGATAGGTTCGCCTAACTGCTAGTAGTTTACGATTAAGATCGCTTGAATAGATTGGGGTGATTTGACTAGGAGGTACAATCCCATAACGGAATTGATTATCATCATCAATCCAGTAATGCAGCCAGCCAACACCAGCATTGGCAGCGTCAACAACCAACTGATTCAATCGCAGCTTGAATTCGTCGCCGAGTGTGTCAGTAATCTTGTCATTCAAGCTATCGTCTTGAACATCAATATCTGGTGGAACAGTAGTCAAGTAACCGGCTTCTTGGTCAACTAACAACTCGTGGAAATTATGAGATACTCGATTATCTGCTGAACGTAGGATGTCGTCTTTACCATGTTCATTAAGCTTAGATTCCCCATTGTTACGATTAGTAATATCGTTCTCATTTTTGTAATAGCGTAATGATCGTTGGAACTGATGATTGAATCTGTTGCGTCGTTTATCAGTGGCTTTTAGTAAGTCCTGCATCTGTTTTATTTCCAAGGAATGAAGCCTCCTTTCTTCATAAGTGATTCCAATTCGTATCTGGTCTTATCAATCGTATGGTCATTACCATCTGGATAACCGGCTTTAAAATTGCCATTGGCATCTTTAGCTAACTCATAACCTTTAAACTCGCGAGCCGTGTTCGGGCAACGACGAGGATCAATCACAATCTCTCGCAAGTCCTGCAGCCATTTAAAACCATGCTCACGGCTGCCAGGGCCTTTCTTAGCACCCATTACGTTGATGCCTAAGTCTCGAAATTCAGCAATGGTTCTGGGTTCTGCTGAATCAGCAATCACCGGCTCATTCATTGGATTAAGCTTCTTGATAGCTTCCACAGCTTCACGGTTAGTCATGCCAACTTGATAAATTTCGTTAAATAAAAAGATTCGACGTCTTGCCGAGTCCCAATAAGCATCACCATAAGCTAATGGATCATGAGCAAAACCAAAGTCCAGACCATGGTAAATCTTATCGAAGTGTGATATTTCTTCATCAGTAATCTCTCTGATCGTCAGGTTGTTAAAGACTTCAGCACCAGTACCAGTAACCTCACCAAGGTACTCATGAGCATATGCTTTAGGATTATCTTTCTTTAGTTGTTCTGCATCAGCTAAAAACTCTTTACCTAACCATGCTTTAGGAACAGACCGATAATCAGATGAATGAACCAAAGTATCTGTCCGTAATGCTGCTGCATCACTTGCTTCATTCACCCAATTGTTTTGGGAAGCTGGTGGATTATAAGAATAGAAGGTGACGATGTTCGAACCGCCACGATTAAGCGATTGATTAATGTTTCGAATCTCAACCATACCATTAAAGTCGGCAGCTTCTTCGTAGTGTTTGAATTTTGTATAACCACGCCGAAACTTCTGCGACTTAACTTTCTGCGGTTTATCAGCACCCTTGAACCGTATCTGTTGACCGGTTGGTAAGTAAGTTAACTGCATTGGACTAACGGAATCTAGCCACAGGTCCGAAACACCTAACTGATCAATTGCCCATAAATACTGGTCAAACACTGAATCTCTTAAGGTTGCGGCAACTTTCCGCAAAACAATCGCATTGGCTTCGGGGTCCGTCATGATTCGCATCACAATTTCGAGCGAAATAAAAGAGGACTTGGTTGAACCTCGTCCTCCCTTTAACCAATAATTCGCATGTCGGTGCTTCTTTAAATCCCAGTGCAGCTTGTAAAATGATGGCGCAATGAGGGATGATAATCTAACCATCACGATCACTCTCCGCTGGGACATCGTCCACAATCTCAATTGGATTGATGTTGGCATTAATATCATGCTTCTGAGTGGGGATGAAGCCGGCCCGGTCAAGCAAATCTTTAGCAGCATTATATCTAACCAATTCACTCCGAGCATTTAAAAGTTTCAGCATTGTACTCATTGCTTTTGGTGTCGATCGTGAAATGGTTTCATTAGTATATAGCCGCATTGCTTCAATGAAACCCTTGTCCCTTTTCCACCTAGAAAGTGTTGTTGGATGAATTTTTAATTGAGCGCTAATTTCTTTTTGTGAGAGATTACCCTCAAACATTAATTCAATTGCCTTCTGTTGATTCTTCGTTATCATGCAATCTCTCCTTTCTGTTAGCACTTTTTAGCCATCAAATTATAAACCCGCTCACCTCTATGTTCCTCTGCATGACATGAGCTACAAAGGGTAATTCCGTTGTCTACATTGATTCGGTTTACTGGATCATTTGACCAATATGAAATATGATGTGCACATAAATTTAAATGGCTTCCGCAATGCTGGCAAGTATATTTATCCCTTTCGAGGACTCGTTTCCTCCAACGCTTTACTAACATATCCTCACGATCAGTGATGACCGCCGATTGTTCAATTAAGTTATTTGTCTGATGAACCCCAAGATAATAATTTAAAAGTACTCGTGCTGCCATCTTCTGATATGAAGTGGCGTTGATCGAAATAATTACCGCTAATCCGTCAACGCAGATTTTTAAATTGAATTTCTTACATAAGCACCGTTTCAATAAACACTCCGCGGCCTTAATTTGTTGTTTAATTGGGTCTTGCATGCTTCGAATATGACGAATTTCATCAGTCATTAAGGCGGCTTGTGTGGCATTGCCGCTAATTAAATATTCGTCAGCAAACTTTTGTTGTTTAATTGTTAGTTTTGTCATTTTGCAAGCCTCCTTAATTTCATAATGTCATTCCTATGTATTTAAATGGGCGAGGCCGGTGCCAGTCCCATTTGTAGCCGCTTTTTCACTGCTTATGAGGCAGAAACGATTTATCCCGAAGTTACATCGCCTAGCTAACTTTACCAGCTAATTCATTGCAAAATAAAAGCCTACGTTTTCCGCCGCAGGCATCATGTAACTCACTACAGTTCAAGTTCTAGACAACATAACATACAAGTTTTTATTTTTGCGTGAGCTACATGTTCGTTGATTGGACGGGTACTACTCATTAATTTTTAGGAAGAATTTACTTTGATACAAGTCCAATCAACAACGTGACTGACGGGGAATCGAACTCCGCTAACACACCATGCAGCCACACAACTATCACCCAATTTTCTATACTACCAATTTAACACTTAAAAACAGGCCATTTGGCTCATTTTTGGCGCATCTTTATAAGCCTAATTTATTGGAGAGATGTTCAAAGAATTTCAGCCGTCTTCGTTTTACTTGGCTAGCAGACAAGTTGACCTTTTCCGCAACCCCGTAAACATTAAGGGTGGGATGCTGCTTAATGTACAATTCTTCAATGATTGCCTTAGTATCCGAATCACACTCATTTAAACACTGTTCCACCGCCTTTGCATGTCGCCTCAACGTGTTCAAGCGTTTATCAATTGCTAAGGTAATGGCCATGTCTTGCACACCTGTGTTGTTCTTGTATTGTGCTCGGCCACCGCCCACATTTTCATCACGAAATTCTTGGAACTGATTGATCAATTCGTCTTCACGTTCTTTAATATATTGATTAGTTTGGGGATAATCAGAAATAATCTCCGCAATATAATCAAACAAAGCTTTTTTCAGTTTAATCACCCCCGTTTCTGTAATACAGCCACAGTGCCCAAGAAAATAGTGCCGTAATGCAGACGACAACAATTGTTAAAAACGTTAAGAAATCCATGATTAGCCCTCCTACTTACTTGGGATTAATTCAAGCAGTTTAACTTATTTGTTTTAATTTTCAAATCAGCATGTTCTGCGACTATCTTTTCCCAAACGGTTACCCTGTGAACCTGTTTTTTTAATCATTCGTCTGTCCCCCAGTAATCCTCCACATCCTGAAATGCCTTAACAATGTAAGTAGTAAACTCTTTGCGATTTTTCAAAATATTTTTAGCCATATCAGTTAAGCTACATAAGTCTTTATGCATTGAAAACTCGTCTAATTTTGCCAGAAAAGAGCTTGCAATAAAGCCAGCCGAATCAAACCCATTCATACGGTCTGGTAATAAGACATATTCCACATAATTTTTAGTTTCTTGCAGTAACATTGAGATTCCCCTTTCATTTTCCATGCACAACAAGTAGCTGATTACTCAAAGAGGTAAGTCTTGCGGAACTCTCCAACAGTTGATGCGAGGCTTCCTCTTTTTTTGAATATTCAAGTTTTGAAAGATTATCGATAATTGAATCCAGTTCGTTACTAAAATTCTTCATATCATCGCTCATTTGTCTGCCTCCACTTTTGGATTCAAATAATCCTGTTTTTTCAAGAGTTCATAATCTCGTTCAAACGTCCACTTCGGGCAAGTATTTAAGTTCATCAGCTGATTGTTCCGTTGATCAACTTTTATCACTACCCATTGATCGGGGGAAGCCAACGACATAACTCCAAGACACAAAGCGTGTCCAAACATTTCCCAAAGTTTCGATCGCTTGCCAACTTTTTCAGCATTTTTATCTGTTACATAAGTCGCCAAGTAGCGGCGGTGACTGATTTTGTGTCGATACCATTTAAAATCGCTTAAATCTCGCATCATTCAACCTCCACATAAGTTCTCCGAAAAATTGAATCCTTGATTACCCAGTACTCGTCAGCAACACCAGTTGCTATCCAATCGCCCATATTGAGTTTTGTTAAAACCTCTTTGGTCTTGATTAAGTAATCGCCATCAGAGTTTTCATAGCATGGGTATTTAGAAGCAAAATAAGCACCATATTTCTTGAGCATTGCACTTGATCCATCAAACTGCTCAGCCTTGATAGTGGCAATCTTCCGATAAGTTTTAATCATTTAAATTACCTCCTGATGATAAATAACAGCCTTATTAAGTGTTCTAATAATTCTTTGATAATAATTAATAACCGTTGACTTTCCTTCTATGCAGTCAAATAGCTCACGCATATCTAATCCACAATCTGTAGCTATAGAAACCATATTTGCCTCGCCATATAATCCTTCATAGCTATTAATAGACCGTTTAAGCACATATCTTAGCTTTTTTAATCTTTTGTTCTTAACAAAGCTATTCATTTTTACGCCTCCGTATTATGAATAAATGGTTTATCAATGTGGTCAAGCTCCCATAATGCCGCTTTTAATCCCACAGAATACTGCCCGTTACCGTTATCATCATCACGTAACATAAACAATATGCGTCTGCGTAATTCTTTCATATCATCGCTCATTTGTCTGCCTCCGTATATATTTGAAATGTATTGATTGCGTCTATAATCTCGGAGTCAGTCAATTCTTCTCCCTGTCGTTTCCCATACATACGATGTGACAGCTCATCAAAATAAGTCCACCCACCAGCATGACCATCCCAAACCACTCCAAACAGTAAGTTGTTTAGATTGACGGAAAAACCATCATGTTTCATTGATTCAATGCAAGACTCAACTTCTGCTTGTTTATCTGTTTCACTCATTTGTCTGTCTCCATTAATTCCGGATTTTGATGTGCGTTCCCAATGATTTTAAGACGATTACCAATTGCTAGAGATCCCAAAAATGTATCAACCATAAATTCACTGCCAAGCGTATTGCAGGCATAAAAAATCTCTTGTTTAAAGGTAACGTTGAATTTCATATCTTCCTCATTCCCATATTGGACAATGTCGCCCTCATAGATATCTTTGCCATTTTTATCTTTCAGGCCGGTGAATTGTTCAAGAACAAAGTTATTAGTCATTTTTTTATGATAAGCATCAACGTTTTGAATATCCCCTCCATCATCCCAGCTAATTTCAGTTGGCCAATCCATAACTTGATCCTCCTTATCCCATGCTCTAAACTTAATTTCTCTGCTCATCTTTGCCATCCTCCTCGTCTAATTTTTCAAACAATTTTGGCATTTTTGAATACATATTCAATGATTTTTGATAATCTTCATCGCTCATTTTTTCATCCAAATTTACATGAAATCTTGCAGATGTCTGAATACCATATCGACGATAGACTTCATCAAATAGGTCTCTTTTGGTTTTCGTTTGTCTGACTCCTTTAGTGTTTCATCGCCCACGCCTTAAGCATATTCATAAACTTAGTATATTGCTCAAGTGGCACATACAAAAAATCACAATTGCCACCTGTAAATCCGACCACAAAACTATTCTTATCGGTGCTTTTTGATACATAACTGACATTACATAATGCAATCGCCATTTGGCCATCTTTGGTTTCGTATTCAAACATTTAATCACCTTATTCATTAACGGGTTTTACCTGAACACCGTTATCAAGTAAATTGACAATGCGCTTAGTTTCATCAATACCGAACTGTTGAATCAAGTCCCCGGCTTTAACCCTCGAATTTTTTAAACCGCAAGCAAAGTAGTGATTATCTTTTTTGGACCGAGTTACATATTGTTGACCATTATAACCAACCAACCCATTAAGCCGGACACGATACTTAGGTTTCTGGTATCCGATAAAATCGTTGTTTAAAATAGCGTAAATTAAATTTTCAAGTTCATCTTGTTCATAATCAACGTCGCCTGCTGCAATTCGATTGAGTAAATTTCTGATTTCGTCAGTCGAGTTTTTGCCATGGGGGACGGCCGTATATGTTTGATATAACTTTTTATTCTTAACTTTCATTTGTTTTATCCCTTTCTTGACGATGAATACCGGGTGTCTCGATAACGCCGAATGGTGGTGCGAACATACTTCAATTGAACTTCCAGGATGTGGCTAATTTGACGGGCATTGAATCCCATTTCAACGAGGCGCCCTACGTCTTTACGGACGCGATAAACTTTTGTTACCGACATTTCCGGGAATGTTAACTCTTTAAATTCAATCACCGGCTCGATATTGACGCACCGCCGGATCATCCACATTTCTTTACTATCATTGGGAGCGTCCATGACAGAGCCATAAGCATCTTCGCAATCACGGATAGCTTCCAATAACCTGGTAAAGAATGCATGATGTATCATTCGATGTTGCTCAATCCGTTTGTAATAACGATTAATTTTAGTTTCCAGCAATTTCATGACCTTCACCTGCCCCAATTTGTCGAATTCGCTTATTAACTGTTGACAAGCTCAAACCAAGTTTTAACGCAATGGCTTCATGAGTGAGTTCTCTCTTCATTAGCCTTCGAATCACAATTATTTGACGATGAACATCGCCCTCTGGACTACCGGCCATTTTTAAAACGATTTGATGGCAAGCCTGTAATTCAGGGCAACCATACGGTGCGTTGCTAGTCCGGCCATATTTATCTTCCACAGTATGGACGGCTTTTATTAAATCGGCACTTAATTTACTCATAGTTATCACTCTCCAATAATTTTTAATGCATCGTCAACCGACCTAGCAACGCCGTATAAAACCGGATATTGCTTAATAAATTCCGCGAACCGTTTTTGATCATCCCGTAATCGTCCTGTTTCGTTTTTGCATTCAATAAAAAATACTTTGCCGTCTGAATGTCTAAACCCGAATAAATCGGGATAGCCTCTTGGTAAACCAGTATCAAACCACCGGTTATTTTTCATCAGTACCTTACCGACGTTAGCTCTAAAAATCGTGCAGTTATGTGCTGAAACTGCAATTCGAATTTCATTTTGAATCTGATGTTCTGCTGTCACTTAATCGCCTCCGATTGATGACGCTTTATTAATTAAAATGCGTCACCCATATAAATCCCTATATATCAATGCTTATTAATCATAATTTCAAATTGGTGACGCAAAATGACACTTTTCCTATTAAACTTTTTATATATTCTTATTTATTTTTTTATTTTCATAACAATAAGAGAAAAAGCGTCATTAGCGTCATCATCCATAGCTAAGGCTTGATATATCAGCCTTTACTAGGTGACGCATTTATATGCAGATGCGTCACCTAAAAATTAAATTGTTTATTTTGAATATTTTCTTTAATCTTGAAGCCTATAAATCCTCTTTCACCTTTTGTCCGAAACCTAGAATAACGGTTTCCCAATTCACGATTTAACTTATTTTTACTCATCCCAGAACCATGGATCTTTTCCCAAGTATCCCAGGTTTCGGCAATGTCCGTAAAAGAACTACGATAACTACCACCAAAATCAGCTACTTCGCTTAAAAATTGACCGACCGTGTCCATTTCTTCTCGGTATTCGTTATTTTCAGCTTGAACAATTGCCGGTGGTTTTAGTCCTTCACGTTGCCACATTAGGGCTCCGTCAACCGCCCAGTTCAGAATGCCGCTTTTTTCTCGCATCAATTTATCTTTCAAGTGAATGTCTTTTTGATTTTCAGGAATCTGTGCCAGGAAAGGAATGAAAATTAAGCGCCGCCAAATTCCGTGATCGGTGCCTCGAACAATCGGTTTGTTATTGGTTGACATCCAAACAGTTCCGGTTGGCATGAACGTAAAGGGTTCGGCATAAAGCTTTTTAGCGGTAATTGCTTCCCCTCCCGTCATTCGCTTAATTAAAGCTTCCGATAAACGAACATCACTTTCAGTTTCCGAAGTGGCAATCATGCGGGCGCCTTTCATCAAAGATAATTCCGACATGGTAGTGCTATCCGTACCGCCAAACTTATTTACTAACAAAACTTCTGGATTGATCGTAACGGCATAACTATTTAAAATCTCACGTAGGGTTTCAACAAATACCGACTTCCCATTAGCTCCGTTAGTATTGCCACCCTTACCATGGAGGATAATAAAATTCTGCTCACTCATGGTTCCCGTTAACGTATAACCAAATAATTTCTGTACAAATTTGATTAGCGTTTCGTCCGCCTGAAAAATTTGCTGTAAAAATTCTTGCCAGCGAGGTGCCTCTGCTGTGGGGGAATATTCGGCAGCGGTAATTTTGGTAAACATATCTTTGTAGGTTGTTTCGTGCAGCTCCCCATTTGATAAATCGACATAGCCGCTAGGCGTATTGACTGTGTTCAACTCCGTATCGAATTCATCAGGAGTTACTGGAATCAATTTTTTAATTTCATTTAAAGCTGAGGTTTTACCAGCATTTTGTCGAGAACGCTTAATAAACTTTCCTCGAGCTTCTTTGGCAGCCTTTTCGTCTTCTTCACCAGGAACAATGTGCAGTGGCTCTTTGGGTAACTCTTCCACAATTCGATTAAATAATTTGGCAACCGTGTACTTCTTATCCTCATTCCAAACCTGACCATCAAAATACATAAAGCGTCGATTAATGGTGTCATACTTGGCAATTTTGTAAAATTTATCATAGAATCGTTCTGCGTTACCGGTATCATCATAGGAATAGAACTTATCTCGTTTTTTCTGTCGAGATTGATTCACCCCCGGAATGGATAAATAAAAATCATCTTTCTGCTGTTCTTTTGGCTGGTAAGTGCGAGAGGTATCTGCAATTGCCTTGTTCAGCAATCCAACTCCGTAAGTGGTCTTACCGTGTTTTTCATCATACTTATCTCGCATCAATCCTGACGAGCGGAAAATTTCATCCATCTTGCCAAAATCCTTGGCTGTCCAGAAAGCCAAATCATTGGCAAACGACATATCAGCTTCAGATTGACTGGAATACAAGCCTTCCCATTCGCCCCGGTATAACCTTTGAAATCGTTCACCGCTTCGACTAGTAGCCGCCGCTTTAATAATGTCGTTGGTAGCCAAATCATTTGCTTTAACTGTGGAAGGATGAAACAGGTCAACCACTTTACTTTCAGGTTCAATATATTTCTTGTACAAATAATCGACATTCACTTCACGAATCAAATTATTATCAGGATTACCAAAGAAGTTTCCCGTCATCGCAAAGAAACGACCATCTTCATACATCTCACAATTCTTGTGTCGGCGCTTCTCACCGTTAATCGTCCCTTTGACAATAATGTGCAGCCCTTTACCCGATAACGAGATTTCAGAATAACTGTTAGTGTGCTTCATAAAATCACTGACAATGTTATCGGTGTCGCCATGAGTAAATTCTTCGATATCATCAGCCACATTATCAACATCAATTCCAATGTAAGGGGGCTTAAAGTAAAAAGCCAAACCGTCTAAGTTCAATCGGCTAACCGCCGCTAAGGCGGTCTTAAAGTCAGTCCATGTGCTCTCGTCATTAGTCTTTCCTCCGTTTCCGGTCATTGGATTAATAGGAATTTTGGTAAATTTTTTACGCTCTGGCTTCCAAATTTTCTTGTAAACACCCCAGCGTTTCAGCTGTTTTAATTCCGCTGGAATCTGTCCATACATTTACATCACTCCTAGAATGGCAAGTCGTCATCTTGAATATCAATCGTTTCTTTATTTTGTGGGGCTTGCGGATTGGCATTATTTTGAGGTTTCATTTTATCTGGCCAAACATGCTGGACGCTTGGGAAGTTAGTTTTGCCCCAACGTTTTACATTGAGATTTTCATAGGTTTTACCTTTGTACTCCGAGCTTTCATTCCGTACTCGCACTTTAAGGGGTTTACCCACCATGTCATTCATAAAGTCTTCAAACGAGTTATATTGTTTACCGTCTTCCATCCCAGCCGCTTTCGCAATTTGAAAAATCATACTGTCGGGGTATTCACCGGTTTTCTTATTACGGTAAATTCGATGAAAGACATGGGCGTTTTGGAACTTCTGATCAGAGATATCATTTCGAATCACCATGTCAAAGTTCACGTATTCTGCACCCGTATTCTGGTTAGCGCCCTCCTCAACATTGCTAATAAGCACTTCATAGTCACCGTTTTCCACGTTTGTATCTGTAATTTTTGAATAATCAACTTTAAAACTCATGCTGTTTTCCTCCTAGAAATTAAATAGTTTTTGATGCCATTCTTGTTGGCGATTTTCTTTTGAAACATGTTTCTCTTTAGCGATTCGATACGAGTAATAAACCCCACTAATAGATTGATGACTTTTAACAGCAAACTCTTTTAATTCTTCATCGGAAATTTCCTTTACCTGATCTAAACGAATGTGCATCGCTCTTGCTAACGGATAATTAACATTTCCTTTGTTAGTTTGCTTTTGGGCCTTTAATACTCGATAGATAGTCCAGAGTGATCGTTGCCGCTTGGGGCTTTTATTGGCTAGTAACGTTAGCCGCCCTTCTTTGGTACTTAACTCTGCTAATTCAGCTTTGACCTGTTCTTTAGTCCCGTCATAGTCTCGTTCTTCAACTGGTGCCGGTGCCCCACAAAGTGGGCATACTCGTTTTCCATCAATATTTTTCCACTTATGAAAAGTAGCAAAACAGGATTGACAAGTAATAATTCGAATCGCCGATTCTTTCCAATCACCCAGCGACCAATGATGTTCATCATCAGGCAACCCTAGCCGATAAACGTTGCCGACCTGGTCAATAATAATCGACGTTTTGTCTGGCTTATAACGCATCCCTCGCATAGATTGCTGAATATGCACCACCAATGAAGCGGTTGGCCGTAATAACATCACCACCGGTACGTCGGGGACATCAAAACCTTCCCCGACCAGATCCACATTACAAAGGACTTTGATTTTGCCAGCTTTAAAATCTGACATAATTTCATGACGTTTTTTAGCTGGGGTTTTTGCATCACAATGGACGGCTGAAATTCCGTGGCTATTAAATTCAGAAGCGTAGCGCTGGGAATATTCCACATTGTGTGCATATAAGATAGCCTGTTGATTGTTAGCTAACTTTTGATAGTTCTCAACCACATCACCAAAAATCGTTTTTCCAATTGCTTCAGTAATTGAATTATTTGTAAAATCTCCGGTGGATGATTTTTGTAATTGATCTGAATTGACATTATTAATTGAAAAATACCGGTAAGGAGCTAGATAATGATGATCAATCAACCATTTGACCGATTGACCAAGAATCATCGAATCATAAACCGCCCCCAAACCTTTACCGTTCATACGCCAAGGGCTGGCTGTGAAACCTAAACGAGCAACCTGTGGATAATACTCATAAATTGTCCGGTACGTTTTAGCTAAACTATGGTGCGTCTCATCCGTAATGATCAAATTTGGTTTTGGCAGTTTACCTAAGCGATTTTTAATTTTACCCACTGTCATAATGGTGCAATGCCGAAGGTCGACCCCTTGTTTTTTAAACGAATTGGTAATTTGTTCAACTAATTCTTTACGGTGGACCATAAACAGTACATGACCACCTTTGTTAACCGTTAAACGAGTAATCTCGGCAATGATTACTGATTTACCAGAACCAGCCGGGCTAACAATTAGCACTGCGTGTTTACCCTTCTGTAGTTCGCTTCGGGCTTCGTTCACTAGTTCCGTTTGATACGGATGAAGCTGAAACATTCACATCACTTCCAAAATTAAACAATTCTTCGATTGGTGCGACCGTGCGATCATCGAGTCGATTCTTGGCATAGATCGAATCATTCCCCTGTAAAATGACCCCTCGGCCACCTGTTTTAGGGTTGATCACCAACCGCCCAACTACATCACATAACCCAAGCATGCCATCCAAAACAGATTGACGAATCTCTGGCGCATACTGATTAAACTTTTGTCCATTTTCAGTGGTAATTTCTCGTTGAGTTTCCCAAGCGGTAGTTAACACATTGATGGGTAATAAATAAAAACTGGTCATTATGCGAGCAAAATAATTTGTCCACTGTGAATAGTCTTGCAACTCATTTGAAATCCCGTTATGACTGTCACGTCCTTTTTCGATAAACCAATCTTTTTCAAAACTTGAAACATTATCAATCACCAAATTGTCATAATTTTTAGCAAGTTCTTTCGCCTCTCGTAAGAAGTCTTCAACTTGCTTTTCTGGATGGGTTCGATCAAGCTCGATCACATCAACATTAGGGGTTCCGGCCAATACCTTAGCTGAATTATCTAAATCAAAAACCAATGTTTTACCGGTTAGGAATTTAACAGAACTCGTTTTTCCTGTCCCTGGTTTTGAATAAAGGATGATCCGCCAATTCTTGGTACGCTGAAGGTCTTTAGCCTGCATAATTTTCATTTAGCCACCAACCCTTTCATATTGAATACCTTTGTTGTCCATATAAGCTTTTAACAGGTTCATTTCAGGAATTGTCGTTGTGATTTTCAAAACCACACTGTGCGAAACCACTTCGCCGGTCGTTTTATCAATGGTCTGATTCCCTTTTTGAACTTGATTGACCTTTTCAGCTGCTACTTGCGCTTCGGCTCTCTGTTGAGCTTCTTGGTTGCGCCGTACTTGGTTATTAATCGCTTCAATCAGGTAGTTTACGTCTTGTCCTTGTTTCAGTTGATCAACCCAACCAGCCGGATCAATGTTCTGGGCTTCGGCGTATTTAGTAATCGCGTTAATACCGATCTCCAAGTCCTTGTGTTGCTTCTGCACGAATCCCATCACATCGGCGATACCTTCAGTAACTTTCTTCTTAGACATGGATTTATTAAGCCAAGTCGGATCAACTTCTATCTCATCTGGAAGAACATCATAGTTGGGCGCCATCTCTTCAATTAGCGCAGTCACATGCTTCAACCGAGTTTCCCGCTGCTGGTTCTCTAATTCCTTTAAACCATGGTCGATTGGTTCGATTGAGGCATCAAGTTTGGCTTCCAGTTCCTTGATCTGTTTGGCAAACTGGTTGTACGGCTCAGCGTACTTTTTCTTAATTTCTTTTCTTTTGTCGTCCAACGCCGTCTTTAGCTTGCGTAGTTCTGCCCGGCTGGCTTTGGCTTCTTTTTCTGTGGAGGTTGAGACTGCGAGATTCTGATACTTAGCAGCGTAGGCTTCCACAGCCGTTTTTAACTGGTCAAAATTGTTGATTGAAATCACCGTGGGTCGATAATCAATCGTGTAGTCGGGTAACTGTAAGTCACTTGCCATTTAGAATTACCTCCTTTAATTGGTCGTTTTGATAATCCAAAATTGCATATTCAGCCGGCAAGAAGCCATCATCAATTTGCAACTTTGCGATAATCTTTTTCGTGTTTTCAATACTTTTTAAGATTTCAGAAGTGTTTGAATCCATTGCCAGAAGCCTCCTTTCGGGGTATCATTTAGATAGAAAATATTTTTGTCAAAGTTCCTAACGCCTGCTGGTTACGCCCAGTTGGCGTTTTTGTTTTGTGTCAGCATTTACTCACCTCCTTTCGTTAAGGGCATGCGACCACGTTTGTCCATCACGTCCATTGCTTCAAGAATTTCAATCTCTGCATGAACCAATTCAGGTAATTGTGACGGTGCCACATCATCAATGGATTGATGAACTTTTTCTAAGGTCTCGTACAGGATCTTTTTGTATTCGGTATCCATTCGTGACTCCTCCTGTATTTTTGTGATTACACCTTTGCTATACTTGGATAAAAAGGTGGTGATGACGATGAACGATGTTGAATTTGATAGAAATATAAAGCTGCTGTTAAAGCCTCTTTCGCAGCCCACACGAATGAGATAAAGGCAAACATGAACAAAATCAGTAAAAACATGGATGCCCAAATTACCAAAGACATGACAAATCGTGATGTCCAAATAATGATGGCAAAGGCTCTAATTGATGCCATGGATATGCAAGATAATCTTTACTTGAAAATCAATCGAGATATTTTAAAATACTTCCTGGTAGATTCTCAAAGTGATTCCGAATAATGTTCTCAACAGCTTTAATATCAATTGTTTGTTTGCGCTCTTGGTTACTTGCGATAACCTGGAGCGTTTTATTTAACTGGTCGAGCTCATCAACCAATGCAGCACCAAGTAAGTCCTGGTAATAAATGTCTGGTGCATCCGTGTATTTCCATCTTTTTTCCATCATTTCTTCCGTCCTTTCCTATGATTTTTCCCAGTTATATCAAATTGCTCTAATACAAACGCCAAGACAAATATGCCAATCAATACATACAAACTAGTCAAACCAATCTTTCGGATGCTTGAACATATCAATGACAAGCCATCCAATTCCTCCAATTAACAAATACCAAAGCCCCCAACTTATATAGTTCCAAACTGTTTCTAACATTGATCTCATTCCTTTCGTTTATCCGTCCCAGGGATTTTTACATTTTGTATTGCTTCAGAAACTCGTTAATGTCGTGTTTGTCGATCTTGGCACCAAATGGGGTCATGGTGACTTTCAGACCAATATCAATATAGCGGTGCAATGTGTTGTAACTGCCGATACCCATGTAATCCATGGCTTGCTTATAGCTCAGATACCGTGGTTCCACTAACTGCTCCATGCCGGTCACCTCTATTCATCATCGTGGGGTTCTTCGATTTCAACATTTTTTACACCATATGCGATAAATTTATTGACAATCGCTGTAACAGTTAAGCCCGTCTCCCTTTTAATATCCAATAACTGCTCATGTAAATCGGCATCAATACTGATTAGCTTTGATACTCGTGGCTTAGCAGGATTCTTTTTTAAAACTAAACGTGGTTTTGCCATGTTATTTCCTCCTCTACTTAATCCCCAGTACCTTATAAACTTGCGTTCGAATGTGAATTGAACGTGGCGACATATCGCCATGAATTGCCCGATTTAGTACTTGGGCATTTACGTCAAGTAGTTTTGCCAACTCAACTTGGGTCATATCCCGATCAAGTAAGGCACCTTTGATTTTCTTTTTGATTTCATTAGCAGCATGAACTACCATTTCTTCGGTCATTTAACCGCCTCCTTTCTATTATTTATTCATCATCTTATTGTCGATAGATTACAAAAATGGTATTGTCTTATTAGGTTATATAAAAGGAGTGATTCATCTTGTCACAAGTTTTGTTTAACCTGTTTTCCCACAGATTATTCGTTTAACCGCAAAGCTGGTGAGGACTTTGATTTGTCGGTATCAACGTTATGATGCACCTCTTGCCGGAATAAGTAGCTCCCGTCATGGGCTACTTATTCAATAAGATCTTTTTAATTGACGTAAAGAAAAGATCGATTTAAGCAAGGCGACACATTAAAGTTAAACGACTGGGTTAGTCACAGGTTTGGGCGACGATACCATTAAGTGCTAATCGGCATAGCAGGTAATGTTTGGGAATAAATTAATTTCGCATCTGGGCCATTACCTGAATGGTCCTTTTTTGATTACTTCCTTTCTGTTATTTATTCATCAAGTAATTGACAATTGGTACTGAGTTCAGTACAATGAAATCAATTAAATAAGCAATCCAAAATCACAGTGTTATGTTCACTCGCCAAAGTAATATCAATACTCTATGATTTTTGTTGCTCAAATACTTGATGAACTTATAATAACTGAACTCAGTACTTTTGTAAAGCAAAAATATCTAATTCAGTACATTTAAGTTTGTCATAATTGCGAGGAATGCCATTATGACACTAGTTGATCGAATAAAAAAAGTTGCAAAAGAAAAGCGCGGTTGGAATTTAAAAACCACTGCTCAAAATGCAGGAATTGGTATTAACAGTATTTATCGATGGAAAGAACAAACACCAACCATTGAATCATTAAACAAAGTTGCTACAGTCTTAGGCGTTTCTGTAGATTATTTATTGGGTAAAACCGATAATCCTAATGGCGCAAAAGACAAGCCTACTGTAGACTTAAACAAAGACGATGCCATTTTAACTTTTGATGGTAAGCCCATTCCTGAAGAGGATATGGAATTAATTAAACGATTATTGGGGAAGTGAAATTGGTGGACGATATAATAGCAGATTTACTGAACTATGCATTTGATCATAATATTGGGTATGAATTAACCCATTTTTGGGATCCACATACGCCTTCATTGGCTGATACTAAGAGACGAAAGATTATTATCAATATGGGATATTATCGTCCACGCCAAATTCCCCTACAGATTGGGCACGAAATTACCCATGTTCTCAATGGAGATCGTTCATATCATCAATGGATAGGTTTTGAATCCATCCACAGTGATCCACGAATTGAACTAGCTGCTGATCGTGGCGGAATCCGGTTATTGCTACCTTATTATTTCGAGGGAAAAGAACTAGAACAAATCAACGTTCAAGAATTCATGAATTGCTTTGATATTCCACAACACTTATTTGAGACTGCTGTGGATGAGATTTATATGTATGCAAAAACAAACTAACGAATGTCCAAACACTGAAGACATTAAAAGCTGATTAAAATTTAAGGAGTAGGTAATTATGAAAAGAAAAGTAACTGGGGAAAACGGAAAAACGTATTTGGTAAAAGAAAAGAAGCCCTTTTACAAAAGGGGTTGGTTTATCATACTTGCGATTTTTATCGTTCTGGGTGGAATAGGTAATGCTTTGTCTGATTCTACCCCTTCAGCAGAAAGCCCTAGCACAGCAAAATCATCTACACAGACTCATAAGGTAACAGTAAAAGAAAATGCTCCTGAAACCACAGCACTGGGAGATGTAGCTTCAATCGGAAAAATGAGTTATAAGATCTATAATCAGTCTTATTCAAAAAAAGTGGGTAATGCATATTTAAAAACCGAAGCTACGGGAACGTACTATGTACTATCTATTGCTGCTAGAAATAATTCAACCGAAGCAGTTACCGTTGATACTTCAGGTTTTAAAATTATAAATAATGGGAAAACGTATAGTGCTGACGCAGAAGCCACAATGCAAGCTAATCAAGCAAATGATGGATCTATTAAGCACAGCTTTTTTCTCGAAAGCTTAAATCCTGATCAGGTTATGCATGGATATATAGTTTTTGATGTCCCATTTAGTGTTTTAAAATCTCCCTCTAGACAACTTGAAGTAAGCAATGGCTTTTTAGATTACAAAAAAGGTACGATGGAACTTAATTAAACAATAACACAACAAAAAAATATGATTTGATTAATAAGGTGATTACATTGAAAGACCCATTAATTGAAATGATGAAATCAAACGGCGTTATTTATAACGGGGATCGAATAGAATTACGTGATACATTAAAGCGCTGGATTGCTATCTATTTCAACGGCGGTCAGTTTCGATATAATGGTGATGTTCTCAGTGATAAGAAATCTGAGGATGCTGCTTTTGCTCTAATTGGATTGTTCGATTGGTTCGAAAGAAATCATCATCACTAATTAATATAAAAGCACATCCCCCACTCGCCAAAGTTTAGGATGTGCTATTTCGAATCATCAATAGATATATCATCTTTTGCTGTTAACATAGGGACCTGGTCAACCCATGAACCAAGCAAAGCTAAAAAGCTGCCGCCTCCAAAGATTGAGCCAATTATTTCATGATTATTCAAAATCAAATAAAATGAGCCAGCTATGAAAAGGAACACGATAACGGTCAAACAAATTAAGGTTGCCCACGCTAAATGCCCACGTCTTGCTTGTCTTTTTGTTTCCATTTTCCGCCGATGCTGTGATTCTTGAACGCCGTTATCAATTATTTCTTTTGCGGCGCCTGGGGCTAATTTCTCGTATCCTTCTAGTATTTCAGGATGGGGTATCGGACCGCTGTACATTTCTAGAGTTTGCATCATTTCCTGCCGTTTTTCCTCCGGCAGAGCTTCGACCTGATCTAACAAATCGCTATCGTTACTGAGTTTGTTTGAAAAATCGTCTGTCTTCGACAAGTCATTACTTTTTGATTTGTTTTCGGTCATATTTTAAAATCCCTATCCTCATGTCATTTCCGATTTTTTGCCAATCTTGTTTAATTGTAGAATTAGCTGTAATTCTTCGTTGAGGCGAATGGGCGGCAAAAGTATTATTTGACTTAGAGAACACCGTTAATCCAAACTTAACCACTCTTAATACATGAGTGACACCAGTAATTTTCACAAAATTAAAGTTTTCCATTGGCTACTCCTCCTTCAACAAACTAAGTATATCATGAAATTTTAACCAATCGTTATCAGATAATAAAATCTTAAAGGTGGTGATGCCGTCAAAATTCCTTTTTAATCCGTCCCAAGGTGAAAGGAAAATATCATGACAAAAATTGTTGAATACAAAAATAAAAAGGGCCAGAAACTGTATAAGTTCCAGGCCTATCTCGGAATTGATGAACAGACTGGCAAGAAGAAAGTTACTCGTCGTGGTGGCTTCAAATCAAAGCGAGAGGCCGAATTAGTCCTTTCCCGTTTGCAGTCTTCATTCGATGATCATGGTGCCCCACAGCACAATAATATCCTCTTTAAAGACGTGTATGAAGAATGGTATGAAAGTTACATTAATACCGTTCGAGTATCTACCTATGCCCGTACCAGAGCAATGTTTAATAACCACATTTTACCAGCTTTTGGCGAAAAGCGTATCCGTACTATCACCATTCGTGATGTCCAAAAGGCCGTCAACCTGTGGTTTGAAATTGCCCCGGTCTCTGGGTATAAACGTTGGTACCAGTACACAACGAACGTCCTTGATTTTGCGATTAGGATGGGCTACATTCACCATTCAAACCCTGCTAAGGCAATTGTGCTCCCCCGCCGCCAAGAACTACCAGGGGATGCGCCAGAGAACTTTTATGACCGAGAAGAATTAGCAACTTTCTTCGAACATATCGATAAGCAGCAGGAGTTCGACAAGTATGTATTGTTTCGAACTTTGGCCTATTCGGGGATGCGTCGTGGTGAGTGCTTAGCGTTAACCTGGGGAGACGTGGATCTAATCAATCATTCGATTCGAATCAATAAAACTGTCACTCAAGGTTTACGAGGCGTTATGATTATCCAACCACCAAAGACCAAAGCCGGTTATCGTGACATTCCACTAGATGATCAAACCACAGCTGTACTGAAGAAGTGGCAGATTATGCAAAAAGAACATTTCTTCTCATTTAGAAAAAAATTTGAGGCAGACAAACAGCTGGTCTTTGCATCCACACGCAACAAGCATCGGTCATTTAATTTACCGAAAAAATGGTACACCGAAATTGTCGAACGAACCAATTTGAAGCACATCACGATTCACGGTTTCCGAAAGACCTACTGCACGGCTTTGATTAGTGCTGGGTTACCAATTAAAGAAGTACAACGACGGATGGGTCACGATGATATTCAGACCACGTTGGATGTTTACTCGTTTGTCACCAAGGACCAAATTAGGGAATCGACCCAGCTATTTGAGAAGTATATTACTGGTTAGAAAACCCATGTTTCACAGTATTCTGATGGTCGGTTAGCATATGGTTAGCATGGCAAATTTTTTCATGGAGAAAAGCTAGTCATACCAAGCGATTACAAACGTTGTAACCGTCGCCCGCCGACTCCATCAATATACTAAAAGGTCAGCCATGACAGTGCACAAAGCATTGTCATGGCTGACCTTTTTATGATTACATTGATTTGGTCATTCAAAGTAACAACAGAAAAATTAATAAAATGGCGAGAAATGTCGTCTTGCAATCGTTAATCAAAACTCTTTCGTACCCGGTTCAAAACGATTAGAATGGCCAAAGCCACAACCGTATAGACAGCCCCACTGTATCCCAGTGATTTTAATCCCAAGTGATTGAACAAGACCCCACCGGTTGCAGATCCTACCGCGATTCCTACGTTATTAAAAATCGAAATCAAGGATGAGGCCAAGACCATCGACTGCGGATAGTCTTTTTCAGCCACAGCCAGGTAGAAAATCTGCATTGGCGAGTTCAGCAAGTACATCGTCAGGCCCATGATAATTAAGGCGGCCAGTGCAGCCCACGGCAACCCGAATAACAGCGAAATCGCCAACATGGTCAAAGCTTGAATCACAAACACCGTGACCATTGATTTTAAGCCATTCCGATTCGCCAACCGGCCGCTGTATTGATTACTGAACAACGATGCCAGTCCAAAGACAAACAGAAACGGCGTCACAAAACTGGTTGGAAAATGCAGTCCAGACGTCACAATTGGTCGAAGGTAGGTATAAACAACGTAGACCCCGCCTAAGTTAAGAATTGGCAGACAAATCCCCAAGAGAATGCGGGGATCTTTGAAAAGGCTGAATTGTTCACCCAAACTCTTTGCTTTCCCTTGCCGCAAATCTCCAGGCAGCGACAACATGAACATGACCGTAATCATGACTGAGATGAGGACAATTAACCAAAATGCCCAGCGCCAGCCGACCTGATCACTAATCCAAGTCCCAATCGGTACTCCGAAAACCGAGGCGACACTGTACCCCGAAAAGACCCAAGAAATCAACCAGGCCCGTTTATCTCGTGGGGCAATGACTGCCGCAAAGGTAATCGCAATTGAAACAGTTATCCCGGCAACCACTGCATTCAGCACTCGGGACAAGGACAGAATAAAGAATGAGTTGGCCAGAGCCGTCATGACATTGGAGATTGTGAAGACACTCAACAACAGCAACATCACCCGCTTGAGTCGATGCTCGCCCACCAAGATGGTTAAAATTGGCGTCACAATGGCATAGACAATCGCAAACATCGTCACCAAGAAGCCGACGTTGGAAATGCCCACGTCAAAAGAATCGGCCAAATCATTGATGATTCCAACAATAATAAACTCGCTCATCCCTAGAATAAATCCAATTGAAATGAGAATGAAGCTTTGCACTTTAAGTGATTTCATGTGTTCCCCCCCGTCAAAAAAATTTATCAAAAACGATTATACATTATCTGGCACTGTGGTTATACCTCAATCGAGCAAACAGTTGCATTTGTCGAAATCAGAGCCCCCGTTCATAGATTTGCTTGCATCTGCCAAGTCAGCCATGCTATAATCGATTTTGGTGCCAAACCACGGTAAGTAAGTAACGATCGGCGCGTATGCGTTCAGAAGGTCGAAGCTGCTTGCCATTTTTTTGTTTTAAGGAACTTTTAAATTCGCATGCCTGGTTTCCTTCCCAGATTGAATCATGATTAAAAATGTTATAATCGTATCGTAAATTGTTTGAGGGGGATTCAACATGCAAAATCAAACACCATCACGATTGCAGCAGAAGCAATCCAAACAGGAACAGAAAAAAACTAAGCACACCAAGTTAATTGTTTGGTTAAGCGTCTTGGTGATTGTCCTAGTCGGTTTTCTTTACGTTGGTCATCAGGTTCACGAATTAACCGACGCTCAGCGGCAAACCAATACAATTTTGGATAAACCCATTAAGAATACGGTCGTGAAGGTTGTGGAACCCAAGCTACCGGAAGAGGTCCGTCCACAAGTTGTCAAAATCATCCAGGAAGAACCGCTCTATCGCCTGCAGCAGGCAGCCGACAACCCAACGACTTTCCAGCAGATTGCTGACAAGTATCAGGTGCCGGAAACCTACGTTGCCCCTGCCAAGCAGTACTGGTTCAGTCAGCAGAACGACGCGTTGAGATCAGACATCTATCATGCCAAGCTCATGCAGATTATGTCTGAACTACGAGCGTTAGATAATTCAAATCAGTAAGCTTTTGGAGAGATAGCCAATTGGCATCTTCTATTTCGACAAACATCATCAAGAAGCCGTTGACCAATACCCAGGGATTGTCCTCGGAAAACCAATCAACAAATAATCGCATCAAATCATCCAGCAGCGTCATTCATGGCGTTGCTTTTTATCTGCCATCATTTTATCCAACGTCAACTTTCCTCATTTTGAGTTTCTTTATTGAAAAAAACATGTAAAATATTAATAAATCATCATTTTCATAAATACATAAGCATTGGAGCTCAGAACATGAAAAAAATATTCGCACTCGCATTGACCTTAATCGCCGTCATCTCCCTCTCAGGGTGTAGCGGTCAGAATAAAAGTTCTTCAGACACACCAAGTTTTCGGAAGAACTTTCTTCAAGTTAAGAATTTCCAGCTGAAAATTACCAAAACCGCTGTGATTCCAGCTGGTGAGACTGGTAATGAATTTGGCAAGAAACCCATTTTTGCCCTTTGGTACACCATTAAAAACACAGGCATTCATAAAGTTTCACCAGTGTCTGCCGCTTCCGTGCTCCGCGCCTACCAGCCTGCTAAATCCAAAAAGCAGTTGGTCGCCGCCCCACTTCCGGATCAAGATTTAGCTCCCAAATACAAGGTGGCTATCAAGAAAAATCAATCAGCCAAAGGCTCAATGGCCTGGAATCTGTATGATACCAAATCCCCAATCAAGATCCACGGCGTGAAAGCCGGCACCAACCAAATCATCGGAGTACAAACCTATAGCATTAAATAAACAGACTTTTTAGCCAAATATCCAAAAAACAGGATCCCCAACATGCGAGATGATAGCGTGTTGGGGGTCCTGTTTTTCAATTTGCTTTATTGCTGAGCATTAAACTTCGTAAACAGTTTACTGAAGTCGACGGTTCCCAGACCAGTTGCTTGGTTATAAACCTTGCCCGGCTGGCCGGTATAGTACAGATTGGTATTCTCCATCGTCGCGTCATCTAAAACATGGAACGGTGTGTCGGATTGAACAGCAAACTTATACAGCTGTGGGTTCCAGAATCCGGCAGAAGTCTTTAAACCACTGTTGATAACAGCACTGGCGCCAGCCATTTGTGGGGCAACAAAGCTGGTTCCGCCTGCATTCATCCAGATGGGAACCTGGGTATTCCCGGCTTTATAAGTAATGTATACGCCATAACCAGTTTTTTCATCAGCGTTCCCGGAAATGTCCGGTACATTTCGTCCCTGATGAGTCCCAGAAATCATTTCAGGATCTGGGTTGACCAAGTAACCACCCTTGGTATATTTCAACATGTTAAATGCGTTGTAAGTGTTGACGCCCGGAACACCAAGCTGATAAGCAGGGGTTGGATTGAGAGTTGAAAAACCACCACCGCCACCAGGGAAGACAGTTGGCTTGGTAACCGTACCTTGTGAATAGGAATCACCCCAGGCGCGCTCTTTTTTAACTTGAATCAATTGGCCGCCAATAATTTTGGTATAAGGCAACGTCGTTCCGCCCACTTGAACGGCATATTCCGATGTTGGGAATGGCAAGTTGGTGGACTTATTTGCGACTTCATACGGTCCACTGTCACCGGCAGCGTTAAAAATGGTCGTTCCTTGAATGGCTGCCTGTTCAAAAACCAGGTTGATGGCATCATTGAATTCTGAAGCTGTTTCACTTAGCCCGCCACGACCGAAGCCATTCAATTCATTACCAAAGGACGAACTGGTCGTCAATTGTTTGTCACGGTTATCACCAATCGCAGTGGCAAATGCGTCCAAATATTGAACATCCGGCGTGGTGTCTCCGTTGCTGGAAACCCCGACATAAGCGTCAATTTGTGCTTGATCAGCAACTCCTCCAGCTTGTTCAACATCCAAACTGGCTTCTTCCTGGGAGGTCACATCATCATTGTTCTTTGGCTTTGGCCCACCAGTATTATCGGTGGTGTAGATCTTGTGAATTCTGGAAACGTCGCTGTTGACCCCCATTTGTTTCCAGTAGTCGGCAACATCACTTGGGTTGAAGTCGTAAGTCACAATTACCCCAATACGTTGGCCGGCCCCATGCAGATTCTGGTCGTACAGCTTGTTAACGCCATATCGATCGGCAAATTTAGTCGGACCATATTTCTTCGCCAGCTGATTTTGACTGCTGGCGACAATTGGCGTGTCGTCTTCAATTAAGTTGTGGGTAAACTTTAACGCCTTCTTATCGGTTTTCGTCGAAGTCTTTTTATTGTCAACAAACAATCCCAGGACTGACGCGACTTGACTGGACAGCTTACCAGGCAATTTAGTGCCGGTCACGTCCCAGTCCTTGTTGGTCTTGGCTGGGGTCGCCTTAAAGGCCTTCACCAGATTCTTTTGAGATCCCTGGACTTTCATCACAAAGTTGCCAGGATAAGCCGCCGATTTGAGGTGATATTGACTGAAGTACTTGTTAAAATCAGAAATTTCGGCGTTGGTTCGGCCAAAACGGTCAGCCACCTGTTGTGGTGTTAAGTATTGATGATAATTAGCCGATGTTGGATCTACCGTTTGGCTAACATAAGTATTCATTGCATTACGGTCGCGAACATTAAAGACAACATTCACCGTCACCGGGGTCTGCTTTGCCTTGGCCGAAGCTGTCGTTGAAACCGCCCCCAAAGTTACGAATCCAGTCAGCACTAAGAGTGCACTTTTCCATTTTCCCATAATCTTTGACTCCCCTTATTTATATACAATTAATTATAATTCAATGGTATCCGGCTTGCATGATTGAGGCCTTTTAATCTTTTGTGAATGAAAACAGTCATCTCCAGCATATTTAATCAGTATCAAAATGACACACAAAAGAGGCTAAAACATCAATTGACACTGATGCTTTAGCCTCTCACTTAGCTATAGAACGATTTATTTAACTCCGTGTTGTTTCAAGAAGGCACTCAACGGAACCAAGTCTTCTGCGTAGTAACGTTTCTTGAAGTCGTCAATCGTCTTTTGATCGAATTTATCCGGATCCAAAGTCAATTTTTCAACTGGAATCGGACGCTCGTTGGTAATCTTGACATCGATCAGCACCGGTTTGCCGGCCTTGGTCTCTTCAACGGCCTTATCAAAAGCCGGCTTCATTTGATCAACGGATGTCACCGTGATTCCAAGCATCCCTTGAGCTTCGGCGACCTTGGCGAAATCGGTCTGCGGCAAACTAATTCCGAACCACTCATGACTGTCATCCTCTTGCTCATCTTCAATGAAGCCCAGCGCTTCGTTAGAAAAGACGACGTTGATCACTGGCAGCTTGTAGCCAACTTGGGTGCTCAGGTCCTGCATCACCATAGCTGCGGCACCATCACCGGTCAGGTTGAATACTTGACGATCTGGGTAGCTCAACTTAGCAGCAATTGACCCCGGTAAGCCAACGCCCATAGTGGCAAATAATCCGGAAGTAATCCAAGGCTGATGGCCGTTGGTCTTTAACAAACGAACAGCGTTTTGGGTGACATCACCAACATCAATGGAGAAGATGGCATCTTTTTCAGCGATCCGATTGATTTCTTTAAATGCTGGTTCGAAACGCAGCTTGCCTTCCGTCCGGTTCATCATATGGTCATTGTATTCGTGCCAATTTGTGACGTTATCAACGTTGGCTGCGTACCAATCTGATGGCTCTTTAGTTTGACCCATATCGATGAATTTCTGTAATGTCTTCTTGGCATCTGCAAGAATGGCAACGTCCGTCTTGTGACGTTTGCCAAGCACTTGTGGATTGTTATCAATTTGAATGAATTTAACGTCCGGTTTGAACATCGCTTCAGCAAACGGATAGTTGGAGCCGACAAACAGCATCAAATCAGTTTGCTGTAACGCCTCGTTGGCTGGCTTGGAAGCAACCCGGGCAGCGGAACCCAGTAAGGATTCAAAGTCATAAGGGATAATTTCCTTGCCCAGTGCGGTCGTGATCACTGGAATTTGGAACTTCTTGGCAAATTCCATTACCTCATCGGCAGCGCCGTAAGTTCCCTGGCCGACGTACAGGACTGGCTTTTTAGCCTGATCAATCAAGTCCAATGCTTGTTGGACCTGCTCGTCTGAACCGGTACCTAGTTCTGGTTTGGCAAAATTGGCAGCGGAACTATAATAGCCATCTGCTGGAATTTCCTTATTGGCCAAATCATTTGGAATCGTGACGATGGCTGGACCGTGTTGCGCAAACGCCCGACGAATGGCTTCGTCTAAGATGTGGGGCAGACTTTGAGCGGTCATGACGGTTCGAGCATAAACCCCGGCATCCTTAAACCATGGGTTCTCATCGAATTCCTGGAAGAAGTCCTGGTTCATCAGAGCTTGTGGATTTTGACCAACAATCAAGAGAACCGGAACTTTGTCAGCCATTGCGTCATAAGCCCCTTGATACAAGTGAGTAGCACCAGGGCCGGCTGAGCCAAAGGCAACCCCGATGTGACCGGTTAGTTTCGAATCGGCAACGGCAGCCAAGGCACCCACTTCTTCATGACGAACGTGAACATAAGTGATTTTGTCTTTTTCAGCATCTAATGCATACATTAAATTGTTAATGGTTCCGCCTGGGATCCCGTAGATGTGATCAACACCCCAGCTCTCAAGTGTGTGTAATGCAGCAATCCCCGAATTAATTGTTTCAGCCATAATTAAAACCTCCCTGTAAAATAAGTAACCAATTACTGATTAACATCATATTAGTTTTGTGCAATCGAAAATACAATTAAAACGACTTTTTGATTGAAAACGGTTAATCGGCTATTATAAAAGGATTCCCAAGAGATAAGAATATAACTTTCCGGCTATCAAACCATTAAATAATCGTCAAAAAATAGTTGACGTGGGTATTGCGGTTTGGGTATAGTTAAATGGCACTTTCAACGACCAGCTGAATGCACTTGAAAACTCAGGAGCATCCAGTCATGCTCCTGAGTCATTTTGTCCAAAACTGACGACGCAAAAAGCTGAATACATATTTTGGGGGATTATCATGAATCAAGAAACAAAGTTCTGTTTAAGTTGCGGCAAAGAGATTCCATTTGCTGCATCGTATTGTCCATACTGTGGCAAACCACAAGTCGGTTTAGCCAGTCAATCACCTATGCCATCAGACGCTTCAAAGCAACGGACTGATGTGGCCGAATCAAAAAGGCAGCTTTGGTACAAGAATTGGATGATTTGGGCCATTATCGTATTGGGGGTTGGCCTGGTAACTTGTATTGCCCTGTTGAACAGCGCGAAAACAACGGTTGTCATGCGGCCTGCAGCGAGTTCGAAGACCGCTAAGACCAAAGCGAAGGCTAAGAAAAAGGATCCAAACCAAGTCTCTTCAAACCCTCTTATCCATCTGTCAAAAGTTGGTCAGTGGAAAAATAGCGAAGTTCTAGGAAAAATTTCCATGACCGGATTAGGAACTAAACCGGATACGACAATCCAAAATGGGCCGCTTTCTGTTAAATTTAAACACGCTGAGATCGACAAAGTTCATGCAAATACAGAAGATCAGCTTGATCAGGCACTGACTTCGTTTAACAAAGATAGTATGCCTAAAGACTACACGCGAATGAAAATTGAGTATGTTGTTACCAATCATTCCACAACAACGATTGACTTTGGCGGAATCAAGCAAATTGTATTTTCCAACGGTTATCAAATAAACTTCGATGACGATGCGATGGCTGATACAGGTTCTGAAGAAGAGTTGGCTCCCAATGCCAAGCGGGTGGAATATGACTTAGTCTTATTATCTGAGTCCACTACGACACTGAAGCCCAAAAGTATTAAGATCATTACAGATGAGTCTGACGATTCAAAATCTTTAGATACAGTTTCTGATGGATCAAGTTTCTCAGAAAGTATCAGTTATCAAGCCTGACTCGTAATAACAAGCATAATAGTCTTTGTTTGCACGTAACCTTGAAACACAAAAACCAGCAACGATGAAATAATCATCATTGCTGGTTTTATTTATTATTTAAGAGTAAAGTAGCGCACTATTCTTCAAATATCTTCCCTGCCTTAGGGCCTGGATCCAATGTCCAAATCTTTTCAATGGTAATCACACCGGCACCCTTTGGAGCTGGGAACTTACCTTCTGCCCATTTGGCAGCTTGATCAAAGTAGTCACCGTCCGTGTAGAGTTTCGCCGTTCCACCGAACCGGAATCCTTTTAATGCCTTGGCGTTGGCAACGGCCACAATTGCTTTGCCGTTATTATTGATGTTTGCTTGGGTTTGGCCGCCGGTCATTTCGTTATAAATCAGATGCTCATCATCCAGAACCCGCATCGAAATCTTGGGTCCAACATCTGGATTGCCATCTGCATCAACAGTTGAAATATACGATAATTCTCCGGCAATCATGTCTTTCATTGCCTGGTTCAATTTAGCCATCATAACATCTCCCATTAATTTAAAGTAAGCTTATTTTAGTGCCTCACTCCTGAAAGGGCAATCATTTACCCTTTTGGTGTGAAAATGCTGTAATCGCAAAATGACTCAAGAGTCGCTGAAAGATCGTGTGCATCAAGCCTTTCAAAATGAGCCAGCCGACGATCACGCCAAACGTGTTGGTCAACACGTCGTTAATATCGACCCATCTGGACAGCCCGACCGACAGATCCAAAACAAACTGCAGGCTTTCAATGGTCAAGCTGACACCCAACCCGGTCAATAAGACTTTTCGCAGATTGAACTTTGGCAGCAGCAATCCCAAATACACGCCCATCGGCAGCATCATCACCACATTTTGATAAAAATCAGCAGTGGTACTCCAAAATGGGATCAAATTAATGGGTGCCGAACCGATCATCATCGGTGAGACTTGTTGGGGTCCCACGAACGCGTATGATGTCGGCGCCAAGGTAAGATAGCTCACAACCAAAATATAGATGATTGAAGTGACAATTGTGAACAGTTGGCACCAGGTCAATTGCCTCAAGTTCCTTGATTGAATCTTCAACCAGACCAATACACCAGTAATATTTAATAAATATGGCAACCATTTAATCATCGTCTCCCACCTTTCTTCGAGCAAATTCGTGACTAAATTTCATTTGTTAAATTCATTCTAGAAAGGCGTGGTTAACTGAAACTTAAACCTTAAGCGATCATAATCGGTTTTAGAAAAACGTAATGATCATCCCCAGGTTGCCATTGCCAGTTGTGAATGCTATCTTTACAAGTATCATTATTGACGGAGGCTATCATGGATATTGTTTTAGCAGTTGTCTGGATTTTACTGGCCACAGCGGTGTTTACCATCGTCGTTGGTGCCTTTTATCTCATCTATAAAAATGCCCGCGGCCAGCCGTCACCTTTCAAATGGCGCCAACTCTTCGTCGCCCTGGCAGTATTAAGTCTACTTTTCACTCTTTTTGGCGGCTTAATCTCAATTATTACGAATCTCCAATACGGCAATCCTTGAACCCATGAGGATTGCTTTTTTTATCAAATCGCCGAATAAGACTTTGGATCCTGGATCTGTTATAATAGAAGTAGGTTATATAATTAAATAGTTATACCTAATATAAAAAATGAAGGAGTGTCCTACTTATGGCAACTATTATTTCTGTTTCAGATTTGGCGAAGTTACCTGACTTACAAGCACCGGTGATTACTTTGAATCTTAACTTGCGTAAGCTGTCGTTTGACCAAAGTGAACAACTCCGAGTTAAGAATATGCTGAAAAAAATCCAAAAAGAAGTCGGAGACGATATTGCGCCATTTATTGCTGATGTCAATGACCTGACCCGTGAGCAGCTGCCTTATGAAGGCATGACCGTGATTGCCGATCACCTTAGCAAAAATGTTTATCATTTGATCCGAACCAGTGTCGATGAGCCGGACTATCGAATTGAAGATGCAATTGACTTCCTGTTATTACTCAGTGAAGCACCTAATCAGGATTACACATTGATCGAATTAAACCGTGACAACAGTAAACTCTATCAACTTTCCAACAAGCGAGTCACCGCACTTGATGTCAAAGAGTATCCAGCCAATGTTAAAGAAGCCCTCGGTGAGGAATTGCGTGGCGGTGAACTGAACTTTAGTGCCCGCGGCGGCAATGCCCAATATCACGGTCATAACGAAACCACCCAGGAAAAGAAAATCGACCAGGAACGTTACTACCGGGTCATAATGGATTTCCTGAAGGGAAACGTGGAATTGGCACAACATCAATTCGTCCTGATGGGCCTATCTCAAAATATTAACCTATTCAAGAAAGTCAATAATGGCTTACAACTAGCCGACTTCGAGGTGGATCAATCCGTTCAAAATGACACCACTACTGAGATTGCCAAATTGGTAAACACGGCGATTGACACGTACAACCGTGAAAACACAGCTGAAGCCATTACCAAGATATTTAAGGACCAACTATTCACCGACTTCCAGAATATTGAAAATCTCTTAAAGTCCAGAGAGATTCGTCACCTATTCGTGGCTTCCCGTAATGAAATCAAGGCTGCGGATCCAAAGGTTTATACTAAAATCAACCAGATGATTAAGCAGGCATTAGCCCAGGATACCCGTGTGACTGTCGTTAATGACGATCCATCAGTTCCATTAGTCAGTGCGGTTTAACCAATTTCAATAACAATAAAGGGAACGGCAAGATGCCGTTCCCTTTATTGTTATTGATTAGCCGACAGACGTTCTGAAATATCTGCCGCAATTTTTTCCAGTCGGCCCTCATTTTGGACTTGGGCAATTTTATAGCCGACAAAATATGGTGAGGTCGCATAACGTGGGACAATTTTGCAGTAAAATTTATCGGCCATTTCGTAGAAAAATAAGTTGTACGATGACAGTCGGCCACCCATGTAATCGTTCAACAAGTATTTGACGATCACTTGGACAGCATCGGCCAAGTCGTTAATATGACCGACCTCTTCGATGGCAATATTGATTTCGACAAACCCAATAATCGGCTGCGTGGATAATGTGATTTCACAGCGCTCATCATGAATCACTTCAACTCCGGTAAAATTACTGATATCAACATTTTGATAAACATCATAATTATCCAATCCGACAATTTGAAAATGTGGATGTCGTAAACTGCCGCCGGATAACGGGCCATAGTTCTTGTACATAATCGTGCTTTGATATTTATTGGACACAATCATTTGGTGCCAACATTTAAATGCAAATTCGAACACTTGCCGATTCTGCTCAACTGAATAAGTGGAGGGTCCGCCAAGATGGTCACTGGATTCGATCACCACAGTCTGAAAGGTATCTTCAAGAGTCCGAAACTTATTGACCAGCCAAATGCGATCGTCGTCCCGTGCCAAAATGTTGGTCAAATGCTCAACATCACAAAACGGGCAGTACCCTTCCGGATGGCGAATATTCTCCGGCTTGCCTTGAGCAGCTTGATAATCAAATACTAACGGTTGATTTGCCAATTGATTCACCTGTCTTTCATTGAGAACTTTGTATGTTCATTATATTCGAAAACTGGCCGCGACGGTTAAAAAGTCCACGACTCGCCGCCCAAATAAGTATATAATGTTGTCAATCCAGCCAACATTTAGAACCATCTTGTCAGGGGGAATTTTATGGGAAAACCAATTACTGTTACACTCGCATTAATGAGCACGCTGTTGCTATCAGCGTGCGGCACTTCGAATTCAGCCAAAAAACAGGTTAATCATCACTTTGACAGTCAAAAAACCGCCGCTGAATACAAGCACGACCGAGAAGCTGAAGGGATCAATCTGGCTAATTTTAATCGGATTAATATTGGCGACATTACCGATGCTGCCTATGGTTCCTCAGAAGACCAAGTCCTCAAACTCTTCGGGACTCCTTCCCACGTTGATACGGTCAACGTCAACGGCGTCACCAAGAAGACAACCCAGTATACCTGGAAGGATGTTTCTGCGACTTTCCCGGTTGCCAAGGTCAAAGTACAGTTTCTCAATCACAAAGCTGTCGGGAAATCCTATACGCCAGCTGCCAAGCGCAAGCAGCGAATCACTGCCAAATCAAAAATTAACCAGTTGGGTCTTGGAACTACATATCAAGCTGCGATTAATGCGTTGGGCACACCAAACGGCCAGTCGATTATCGGCCAGGGACCGATGTCAGCCAAATACTTACTCTATGTCACTGACAAAAAAGGGACGGCGTACGATCTCACATTTACGGATGATAAATTGAACAATAAGTTCAAAACTTCGATATACTAAGGGTGTACATGCCCAAACATTTGATAGGAGGCTGCAAAGATGAAAGTTATCAACGTTGAATTGTCAGTTAAACCAGGGATGCAATCGGACTACGAAGCATTTATTGATGAATTGGTCGATGGCTCCCGTGGCGAAGCAGGCAACGTCAGCTACGACCATTTCAAGAAGCTCCATAGTGACACTGAGTATGAAATTATTGAACATTGGCAGGATGAAAAAGCTGTTGAATTCCACAACAATACGCCCCATTTCCAAAAATTTTTAGCCGGGGTTGGCGACTTTTTGACTAAAGATCCTGTGATCATTCGAATGGATTATAACGAATAACGGCTCAAGAGGCTGGGACAAAAGTATACGCTTTTGCCTTGGCCTCTTTTTTTGTGATCCCATATTATTTATCAAAAACGTGCGACGACGGCCAGCATGCTTGCCTAGCCTACATGGCAATCGGCTGATCCCAGAATTTAAGAGCACAGATCAATCATTCCAAAACCAAGAATAATCGATCTGTGCTCTTAAATTCTGGGATCAAAACGCCTTTAGTCCCACTCTTTTTTTGATACCAACCTTTTTCTTTTTAATTTCATTGAAAGCGCTTATAATCAAGGTTAAAGAAACGTAGGAGGTACTGCCAGAATGCAAGACGAAAGATGGAATAACCCGTTGTATCAAACCGAAGCTGTGAATGATGAAGGTCTGAACGGCCATGCTTATGTCCCAGACGGCATCAAAGTGGAAACCAGCAGCCCATTAAATTCAAAGCCGGGTACCAACCCGGAACAACTTTTGGGCATGTCTTTGGCCACCTGTTTGGAAGCCACCCTTCAAGCCGTTGAAAGAGAACATGGTGTCCCCCACACCGCCGAGGTCCACGTCAAAGTGGCTTACATTGGTGAGCGGGCTGAATACCAATTCTTAGTTCACGCTCAGATCATGGTCAAAGGTGTTGACTTTGAAACCGCTGACCAATTTGCACAAGAAGCTGAAAACCGCTGCCCAGTTTCAAAATTACTTAAGAACAGCGGGAACTACACCGCTGAAACAGTTACGAGCTTTGATTAACCCAAAGAGATTGGGACGAAAGGCGATTTGATCCCAGAATTTAACGAATAAACGCAGTTATTCCGGACTTTGGAATGACTGCGTTTATTCGTTAAATGGCCGGGATCAGCCGTTTGTTGCAAGTTTTATCTATATAAAAGTGGTAATGAAGGTTGCAATGAAAGCCAGCGTAACAATTAATGTCCCAACCTCTTTGATTGCGATAATGTTCTCAATCTCATCTAAAAAGCTGGTAATGTTTTCAAATAAGCTGTAATATTTAGTTGAAATAATTAATTAACTGTTTAAATTATTCAATAATATTCGGGTATTTAATTGTTTTATGAATTTGCACAATTTGCTAATATTATTTTCATGTTCACATTTTTTACTGTATAATCATTCTAAATGAACTTAATCAAATCTCAGGAGGCTTTCTTTTATGGATAGAAAAATCCCTAATATTATGGGTACTCAACATCCAGATAACGCAGGAGTTCCATTCTTCAAGCACAACGATAATGCATTTGTATCCGCATTTCGTGAAATTGATGAAGCTTACCAAAACTTTTCCAAGCTCGATGCCGATGAGTATATGTGGGACTGGGAAGGCAAACACGCCGATGCATCCGTCATTGACCGTTTGTACTCCGAGCACTACGAATATTTCCAAAAGCATCCCCTTGGCAAAGATAAGTACCTCACTTTCCGTCTGCCAAACATTTGGGAAGAAAAGGGCTACAGTTTGATGCAGGCAATGACCACCATCTTGTCCGCTGAAGACTTTGCTTACGATTTGGGGTTTAAGGAACGACCGTTATTCGAAGCTATCTTGCCCATGACCCAATCAGCCGACCAGCTGATTTCCATGGAAGACAAGTTCGCCAGCCTTTCCCACTACAAGTCAACTGAATTTAATACCGGGCACAAAGATTCAGATACTCTGCAAATGATTCCATTGTTTGAAGGATTCGAATCCCAGTTACACGCCCCACAAATCCTGAAAAAATACCTTGAAATGTACAAAGACCACTTTGGCCGTGAATTAAGCTATATGCGGGTCTTCTTGGCCGGATCCGATTCCGCTCTTTCAAACGGTTTCTTGAACAGTATCATTGGTAACAAATTAGCCTTGACCGGTTTGGCCGAATTTGAACAAGAATCCGGCCTGCCAATCTATCCAATTGCCGGAACCGGAAGCACCATCTTCCGTGGCGGCCTATCACCAATGATGATTGACCGTTACCTCGAAGAATTCCCCGGTTTGAAGACGGCAACGATTCAATCGGCATTCCGTTACGATTACCCGCTGGATGTGGTTGAACCAGCGATCATCAAACTGCGCGACGGCCTTCAAAAGAGCAAATTTGAAATTATCGATCACGACGACCAAGACATTCTCTTGGAAATCGCTAAAAAAGCCGCTGCAGAATATCACGAAACTTTGGATCCACTCATTAACGACTTACAGCCGGTATTTGATGCCTTTCCAAAGCGTCGGGACCGTCACCAACACGTCGGAATCATCGGTTACTCACGTGACGTCGATGGCTATAAGATGCCTCGGGCGATCACCTTTACCGGTGCCCTGTACTCAGTTGGGGTTCCGCCAGAATTTCTTGGAACTGGCCGCATCTTGAACAAGCTAAGCGACAAAGAATTGAACACCTTAATGAAATACTATCCAAATATCAAACACGATTATGCCCACGTTGCCAAATACTTCAGCAAGGACGCCTTGGATGCTCTTCAAGCCAAGAACCCTGCCTGGAAAGCGGTTGACGAAGATATTGAAGCAGTTGAACGACTATTCGGTATTCAGGCCGGCCCACAGACACCTGAACAAGAGAAGCATGCCCAACTAGCCGCTGATCTGGTTAAGATTTCTGATAAAGAAACCAAGACCACCTTAATCAGTCGTCAGGCAATCTTGCGTAAGTTCTTAGGCTAATCACTAAAATTCCAGCTAGTCGGCTGGAATTTTTTTAACCAGACTTTTATACTAAAATTAGTTGAATTTTGAAAGGAGATTTTTTAGATGTTTAAGAAAAGTATCTTGTTGGCGGTAACAGCCCTGGGCCTTGGTGGTTTCGTATCTGTCACTCAATCCCCCGTTTCAAGCGCTGCCAGCATGCCCGGATCCTTGAGTTATCACAAAGCTAATTTTAATGCCAAAATCGGCACCAACTACAAATCATTTAAGCTCACTAATCACGCCCCCAACAGCAGCTATAAAAACATTAAGACCACTTCATGGAAGAAGAGCGGCTTAAAGGCTGGCACCAAAGTCCACGTTGATTTGTACGCCAACCAGGGATTGCAGTTCAACTGGTACCGGATCACCAAATACTCAACCAAGAAGGCCACCAAACACACCAAAGTTCAAAAATATTGGATTTACGGCCAAGCACTGGTACTTCCTAAATCAATCACCAACCAACTGGCTTTGAGTTACTAAAGTTTCCACTGCACCAAGCACCGCTTCCGAATCGAATCGATGTATTAAATTAAGAAGGAATGATTTGATTGAATAAATTTCAAACGACTTCCAGCTGTACCGCATTTTTAGCTGGAAAGAATGCTACAACTGACGGATCGACGATGATTGCCAGAAATGAAGATGCCGGCGGAGGCGTGAATGCCAAGCGCTTTGTGGTGGTGAACCCGACAGATCAACCCAGCGAATACGTTTCGACTTTTAACCAATTTCGGGTTAAGCTCCCAAACAATCCGCTGCGCTACACCGAAACACCCAACGCTGACGTTAGTGATGGCCTCTGGGGCGAATCCGGCATTAACTCCGACAACGTTGCCATGAGCTCAACTGAAACCGAATTTACCAACACCACCATGCTGGGATTGGACCCGCTGGTGGCTGACGGTATCGGTGAAGAGGCCATGCTGACTTGTGTCCTCCCTTACATCCACAGCGCTCGTGCAGGCGTTCAACGCTTGGGCGATTTGGTCACCAAATTTGGCACTTGTGAAAGCAACGGCATCGCCTTTTCAGATTCAGATGAGGTCTGGTACTTCGAAACAGTCGGTGGGCACCATTGGGCTGCCGAACGAATTCCGGATGATGCCTATGCGGTCGCACCTAATCAAACCGGCATTCAAGAAATCAACTTTGATGATCCTGACCACTTCATGTACAGCGACGATCTGAAAGCATTTGCCGATAAATATCACTTGAACAAGGCCCGTTCCGGCTTTAACTTCCGTGATATTTTCGGTGAGGACGTTCAAGCGGATCACTACTACAACACCCCGCGGGTTTGGTATGGCCAAAAAATGTTTAACCCGGAAATCCACCAGGATCCAGAAAGTCGGACAATGCCATTTACCAGAGTTGCCGATCATTTGATTTCAGTTGAAGACATTGCCTTCTTCTTGAGCAGCCACTATCAAGGCACTGATTTTGATCCTTATGGGAAAACCGGTACTGAAGAATCACGGTTGCGCTATCGACCAATTGGAATGAACCGCAACCAAGAGATGCATATCCTGCAAATTCGTCCCGATTTTCCAGCAGAACACGCCGCCATTCATTGGCTGGCTGAAGGGGTCAACGAGTTCAATGCGCCGGTGCCATTCTTTGCCAACTGCACGGATACCCCGGATAACTTTAAGCACACGCCGCTGCGGACCACGACAGAAAGCTTCTATTGGCTGAATAAGTTGGTCGCCATGTTGGCTGACCCCTTCTTTGCCGAACACGATCTCGAAGCAATGACTGCAGTTTCTGAAAGCCGCAAGTTTGGCTTTGCCAACGGCCGGGCTGCAGTGGCGACTGCAGATGCAGAATTTAAAAACATTGCCAAGGACAAGTTACCTGAGTGGCATAATCAGGTTAACGACAAGATCGCTCACGCAATTACTGAGAACGTGAAGGATTTGCTGCATCAATTGCTGTTGCTGCGAGCTGAAAAGATGGTACCAACCTTTGAAAAAGGCGGGGAATTATAACCGGTCCACGACCCGCAATTCGTCAGATAAAGAATCCACATTTTAACTGTCAAATCAAAAATGGATTAGCACCCAACAAATCGTTGAGAGCTAACCCATTTTTTTGAATATCATTTCACAGTATTTGTCTTAATCCGATCCAACGGAATTTCCCGTGGTGTGAATGTATCGTTGGTCTGGCCAAGGGTCAAGGCAAATGCCGGCTTAAAACCATCTGGAACGACTCCGCTTGGAATGGATTCCAAACTGGCCATATTATAGTTGGCACCTAATCCCTGATCTTCAGCGGCCAATTCCATGTTGTGAACAATCGCACCGGCTGAAATCTCATCGGAGGCACTTTCTTCCTTAACTGAAACCACAATCACCGTTGGGGCTTCATAAATGCCAGTCATTTTTGACAAAACAGTTGGATCTTGGATCACCGTCAATCGATAATCATCATAGCGCCCCATCCCAACCGGACTGGCGTTGGCTGCAACCAAAATTTCGTGCAGCTGATCATCGGATACTTGGCCCGAATACTCACGAACTGCTTTACGTGACTGAATCATTTTCAATGTTTCCATCAACTATCACTCCTCCAATTTTGTTTCCACTTCTATTGTAAACGCTTTTTTAGGAAAATGAACCAAACATTTTCACCTGGAAATTTTAGGTTTGTTTGGTACACTCAAAGTATTAATCATCATCAGGAGGTCTCATATGACAAAATATAATTTCCTACAACCAACCCAATTAAGAAACGGTGTCACCATCAAAAATCGCATCGCAATGTCGCCGATGACCGAGATGTCCAGTTTTGAAGACGGTTCGATCACCGGAGACGAAATCGACTACTTCCGATTGCGTGCCGGTGGTCCCGGCATGATTATTACCGGCTGTGCCAACGTCAATGATCTGGGCAAAGGTTTCGAAGGCGAGCTCAGCGTCGCACATGACAACATGCTGCCCGGGTTATCACGGCTTGCCAACGCCATCAAAATCAATCATACCAAAGCAATTCTTCAAATCTTCAGCGCCGGTCGAATGAGTAACTCGCGGGTACTGCGCGGCCATCAAACCGTCTCTGCCAGCGCGGTCGCTCCACAACGTTTGGGTGCCGAACCCCCCCGGGCCCTTTCCGCTGAAGAAGTTGAGCAGACCATTCAGGACTTCGCCAACGCCACTCAATTGGCCATTGACGCCGGTTTTGATGGCGTCGAACTCCACGGTGCCAACACCTATTTGATTCAGCAATTCTTCAGTCCCCATTCCAACCGCAGAACAGACCACTGGGGCGGCTCCTTGGAAAAACGGATGAACTTCCCTTTGGCGGTTGTAGATGCATGCGCAGCCGTTATCAAACATTCTGATAACCCGCAGTTTATCTTGGGCTACCGGATTTCGCCTGAGGAACTGGAAAAGCCTGGTATCAGAATAGCCGACACCCTGGCCTTGGTGAAAGAACTCAATCAAAAGCCAATTGATTATCTCCACATGTCATTGGCAGATGCTTGGCAGGGATCGATTGTCGATCGTGATGACCAGCAGCCGCTCTTCGAAAAAGTCCAAGCAGTCCTCGCAGATGATTTACCATTGATGGTTGTCGGCCATTTGGCATCCCCTGCCCAAGTCGCCAAGTTGATTGACGCCGGCGTCCAATTTGCCGCCATGGGCCGTGAGTTGATCCGTGAGCCCAAATGGGTTCAAAAAGTTGAAGCTGGTGATGAAAAGGCAATTCGCTATACCTTCTCATTGCGGGATTTGGACGAATTAAAGGTGACTCCGCCCCTGCTTAACTTCTTGCGGACTGCGTTTAAGAAGGGTTTCCCGATCTCGACAGATGAGAAGCAAATTCGAATTTAATTTTATTGATTATTATGCCAATGAGCCATTATTTGATAACTGCAAATTCCAACGATTACAATGAATCCCAACCAGGTACAAGCCCGCAACACATGTGGTAATGACACATAGTAATCAATCAAAAACATGGCGATCGACGCAATAATGATGGTGAAAATATAGACCGTGCGCAATTGCTTCACTCCTATTCAATGTATTTTATAAATTCATTGTCCTCTAAAAATATGAATAAATTGTGAATTAGCCAAATAAACTGTAACATTTTCCCAATCCCAAGTCTGGCAATTACTTCAGCCCTAAGTTTCAGTTGTTTGAACTGTTCCCCCTTGACGTTTAGAACATATGTTCGTATATTAAACGTATGGGGGTGTTCAACATGATTCGAGACGTTCCACGTGACCAATGGCTCTACAACGACCGCGGCATGGTGAAGTGGCTGGGTTACTTTTTGAGTGACCATACCCAGGATATGGCTGACAAAAAAGTCGACGAGGTCCCGACTCATCGATTGCCGGAACAGGATCCGGAAGTCATCGACCGCGTTTTGCAGGACAGTTGGCAGAATTCCAAACAAATTACACTTCAATTAAATGATGACGGCTACTTAAACGTTTATAATATAAGTGGCATTGTAATTGGCACTAATGGTGATCTAATCTATCTTCAAACCGACAAGTTGGTGACCATCAATGTCAATGATATTCGCCACGCGAAACTCAAAGAAGGAAGTAAATCAATTTGAAACAGACCATGAGCGTTCCCTGCACCAACAATGAAATCACCATTATGGTTGACTCGATCAACTACCAGTACTTGGCATTACGCCGGGCATCCTTAGATGTTGCTCCACTGGAACAAGTCAACGTCACGTTAACCGACGAGGACGTCGACGGTCACGCCTACTACGAAGTGGCTGGCTTTAGCGTCGCCCAAAAAGCCCAACTGGCATCCGTTGATCTGGTTCCGGGAGACTACGTCGTCTATCGGGCATTCCCCGGTAGTGAGCCAAGCATGGTCATTCAATTGGTTAATAAATTTGACCAAGCAAATTAATTGGAGATGACAGTCATGAACAAAGGCACGCAGTTAATCGTAACGGCGATTGCGTCACTTGGCTTTTTGGGAGCAGTAACGACATCAACACAAGCGGCAACCTGGCACAAGGGAACGCCAACAGCACTCCGTGGTCACTGGAAAGACAAGACGATTAACATTGGTAAATACTTTGGCATGAAGAAGTTTGATAGCTATGAATCTGTCCGAGTTCGTAAAAGTAGTGTGAATGCCTATTTAACGCAGTCAGCAGGCTGGCACATTACCGATACCAAATGGAAAGCAGACGGTAAAACCGCCTACACCATCGTCGGCAGAAACGAACTGAACAAACTGCACCAAGCCCGATTCACGTTCAAACGAGTTGGTCACGGATACGTTCACGTGTATTATGACGGTAGTAACATTGCGGCAGAAACGCCATTTTCACCGAACTTTTATCGGGTATCTAAGAAAGCTTAATAAAAGCGTGGAATTGCATGATTACAATTCCACGTTTTTATTTATTCTGCGATTAGTGATTAACTATATTCCTATTGCAATTATCCATTATTAAAATTACACTATTTAGAGTTGCTATTTTTCAAAACTTATAAAATACATATTTGGAAGTCCTGTTAATGTCAAAGCAAAATCGCTATTCTCTCATTATTATGATCTTCGGTGCCTTCTTCGGCATTCTCTGTTCAACGCTCATGAACGTCGCTTTGCCAACCTTTATGAAGGTGTTCGCCATTTCGTCCGGTACGGTTCAATGGATTAGCAACGGCTACACCCTGGTCAACGCGATTATGATTCCGGTCAGTGCTTATCTGACCAAGAAGTTCACATTTCGTTCTCTGTTTATTTTTTTCGTCAGCGTCTTTTTAGTTGGAACGATTTTTGGTGCCTTGGCACCTAATTTCTTCACCCTCATCATTGGCCGCATGATCCAAGCAATCGGTGCCGGAATGATGATGCCGCTGGTAAATACCCTGGCAATCCGCTACGCCAAGCCCGGCAAAAAGGGTGCCGTGATGGGGATCGTCGGCTTAGCGTTTAACTTTTCGCCGATCATTGGCCCAACACTTTCCGGGGTTATTTTGAACTATTTCTCATGGCGCTACCTATTCATTTTGGTGCTGCCGTTTATCGTCATTGATTTGGTAATGGCCACGATTGCCCTGCCCAAGATCCCCACTAACCAGGAACCTCAATTTAACACCGAGGGGTTGATGACCATCAGCTTTGGTTTGCTGGGACTTCTATGGAGTTTTTCAAACGTGAGCCAGTTCCCTATCACATCTCTAACAGTCTGGCTGCCATTCGTGGTCGGCGTTGTCTTAATCACGATGTTTGCCGTCACTCAAGGAAAATCCGACCATCCGTTTGTTAATTTGGCGGTCTTCAAAAATAGTCAGTTCACCACTGCCACTTTGGTCAACTCACTGATTGTCTCGACGATGTATGGCAATACGATTCTGTTGCCGCTGTTGATTCAAACGATTATGGGTAAAAGTGCCATCATCTCCGGTCTCTCATTACTGCCGGGAGCGCTATTAACTGGTTTTATGTCACCAATCAGTGGCCGGCTGTTCGATCGCTATCCGGTACGGATCATTGTGACCACCGGTATTCTAATCGATTGTTTTGGTACCATGATGCAGGCATTCATTGATGTTAACGCTTCGGTGTTGATGCTGACAATGGGACAGACAATTCGCCAGCTTGGGCTGGTCTTGATTCTCATTCCAATTCAGACCCAAGCACTATCCTATCTGCCCAATGAATTGATTGCCGACGGTGTTGCCGCCTTCAACACCTTGCGGCAAATCGCGGCATCGTTTGGAACGGCCATTATTGTGGCCACCATCAACATTGCCAGTCACTTTTTTGCTGGCCACGCCAATTACCAACAGATGGGCATTCAAGCCGGCTTTACGATGTGTTTAGCCTTCTTGGTCGTCGCGCTCTTTATGTCCAGAAAACTTTACACCAAACAGTCACCAAAACTTCACCGGAAGTCTCAGAGTAACTTATCACACGTCTCGTAACGGAGATGACTTGAGAGGAGGATGGTCATGACTAATTTCATATTCGTGCTCCTGCCCGCCGTTCTTGCCGGGATTGTCCAGGGAGTTACCGGGTTTGGCTCAGCAATTGTCTTGATGGTCTTTTTGCCGACAATCTTGCCCATCCCCCAAAGTGCCGGAGTGGCATCCCTCATTATGTCCGTTTCCAACATCATGTTGGCTTGGCGTTACCGGCACAGCATCAAATTCAAACGAATCATCTGGCCGTTTGTCGTCTATGCCAGTGTGGCCTTCATGGCATTACAACTAGTCAACTCAATCAATGTCCATTTGCTGAAATCCATGCTGGGTGGTCTGTTGGTTGCCCTCTCACTGTACTTTTTATTCGTTAAATCAGAAGGCCGGAAACATTATCCCATTTATATTGCCATTATCTTTATGATCGTTTCCGGCTTCTTCAATGGGTTGTTTGGAATTGGCGGGCCGTTGACGGCACTTTATTTTCTGTCCTTGGCGGATACAAAAGAGGAATATCTCGCCAGTATTCAAGCTTTCTTCTTGATTGATCAATTGTATATAACAAGTATTCGTTTCTATAACGGTATTTTAGGTTTAAATGACGTCCCCCTCATTCTATTGGGAATAGTCGGTGGCGTCATCGGAACCATGATTGCCAACCGCATTACGGTCCATATGAATATCTCGATGATTCAAAAATGCGTGTTTGTGTTGATTGGGATTAGTGGCGTCTTTTACCTGGTTCAATGATTCAATCTTTACTGTATGTATAATATAGCGGCTTGCACTTGGTTGAGACCAGTGCAGGCCGCTATTTTGATGGGATATTGATGAAATTCCGAAAATTGTCTCACGTATTGACTACAATCCACGTAATCTTAAAGACTCTTGAGGTATCTTTTCCTGGCAAAATTAACAACCCTCATTGAGATTTTACAAGATGTCCGTCATCATAAGGGATATCAGCTAAACAGATATGGGAAAGAATTGCGTTAGTCATCTGGCCTAGCCTTTCCGCATCCAGTCATCAAGCTCTGGGGATTTGTCCGGATCATAATGTCCTTCTTGATCAAGCTCAACCCGCTCATCTGGAATATTAGCCAATAGTTTCTTCCAGTCGGACACCTCCGGTACTTTTGAAAGAACCACGTTATTATTTTGATCAATTTGAATGGATAACTTTGTACCAGCGGAAATATTCAGTTTATGCCTCACCGGCGCTGGAATAACTAATTGTCCATTTTTCGAAATTGTCGCCGTATATTTTGTCATGGAATCCTCCCTTCTCAATTACAACGTCTCACATTGAATCTCATGCTGATACATTATACGAAACGACACATCTTCTGTCAGTCATCCAGGTGTTTAAAAAAGCACCAAATAAAAGACCAGGCACAAACCGCCGAGAATGATAAATAAACCCCCGATGGCTTTCTTATGCCGACCAACCGACTTTTGATCATCGTGGAAAAGATTCCCAGCAACCATCCTTGACCATTTTCCCTTGCTCACCATTAAGCCTGCGACGATCAAAAACAGGCCAACGCCACATGTTAGTATCCCGCCGATGATATTGGATGGTGTCATTGTGTCTGCCCCCCTGTGAGTTTGTTGGCTTTATTATATGCCGGGATGGCGTGGGTGTGTCATTTTTTCTATTTATCACATCGGTTAATATTCGTTGGGATTTCAGATATTTTAGTCATACATAAAAAGCATCCACGGACAAACTTTCTTGTGCGTTTGCTGTGGGTGCCTTTTTTCATTGGTAAGTGATAGGTTCACTGTTATTTGGATAAAATGTGCTCCGATGGCCCAACCCCTAACGTATAAACCAAAAGGACGAATCAATGAACAAGAATCGTTCATCAATCCGTCCTTTCGGCTTATACGCCGCGGTTAACCGGGCCTAGTCGCACTCTAACCTTGCGCCTTCTCCGGATGCCCTTGCAGGTAAATAACATGAGTATTCAAGAATTCTTCGATACCATGACGACCATCATCGCCGCCGATACCTGATTCTTTCCAGCCTGAGTGTGAACCATTCATAGCTTCAAAGTTAAATCGGTTGATGTAAGTTTCACCGTCTTCGAGTTCGTTGGCAGCACGCATTGCGTTGTCCAAGTTCTCGGTGTAGATTGATGAAGTCAGACCGAAGTCAGAATCATTAGCCATTTCAATGGCATCGTCCAAAGTCTTAAAGGTCAATACTGGCAGTACTGGGCCAAAGATTTCGTCTTGCACAATTTCTGAATCTTGTTTGACGTTGGTGATAACCGTTGGTTCGTAGTAGAAGCCATTTTCGATGTTCAACTTGTGACCACCGGCTGTGACCTTACCGCCAGCTTGAACAGCCCGATCTACCATTCCGGAAACTTTGTCCAAAGCTTCTTGGTTAATCAATGGACCCATACCAACGTTTTCATCTTTCATAACGTTACCGACAGTGATCTTTGACATCTTGTCGGATAACTTCTTGATGAACTCATCGGCAACATCCTCTTGAACGTATACCCGTTCACAGTTGTTGCAGAGTTCACCATTGTTATCAACACGTGAGTCAATGATTGATTGAACTGCCAAATCGATGTCAGCATCTTTGCAGACAATGGCTGGTGCTTTACCACCTAATTCCAATGAAACTTTAGCCATGTGGGTTGCAGCACCTGCCATGACCCGTTTACCAGAATCAACAGAACCAGTCAAACTAATGATGCCAATCTTCTTGTTCTTGGTGAGTTCGTCACCAACCACAGAACCACGACCGGAAATAATGTTGACAACACCCTTTGGAATCCCAACTTTTTCAACAATCTTGGCAAATTCAAGTCCCAAGTTTGGCGTGTCTGAAGATGGCTTCATCACGATCGTGTTACCAGTTACCAAAGCTGGACCCATTTTACGGGCAATCAGGAAGAATGGGAAGTTCCATGGTAAGATGCCGGCAGCAACACCAATTGGCTGCTTAGCAATCATGATATTTTCATTCTTGTTGTCTGATTGGAGAATTTCACCTTCATAAGTTCGCGCAGCACTGCCCATGTAATCGAAGTAGTCGGCTGAGAACATAATTTCAGTGGTTGCCAATGACTTGATTTTACCTTGCTCTTCTTGGAGCATTTCAACCAAGTGATCCTTCTCGTTACGAATTTCAGTGGCAACATCGTGTAAATATTGGCCACGGGTAGCAGCTGGAACTTTCTTCCATGATTTTTCAGCTTCGTATGCAGCATCGATGGCTTCTTTAGCTTCTTCACGAGTTGCAGCTGGAACTGTCGAAACCTTTTCACCAGTTGATGGGTTTAAAACGGTAATTTCGTTACCTGACTTTGAATCCATGAATTTTCCGTTAATGTACATTTGATAATGTTTTAATGCAACAGCATTTTGTGCCATAATAGTTGCTCCCTTTCAAGATACCTGTCGAAAACAGTGTAATTGAACGCCATCTGGCAGGAACAAATATTTTTAGTTTATTAATGAAACTTTTGGATGCCTTGATGTGAGTTTGTGGAAACGTGTTACTTGCCTGGCTTGTAATCTTCGTCAATAACGAGTACTGGCTTGATCGTCTTGCCACTGACAGAATCAGCGTTAGCTTGGTTAATATCATCGAACTTGTAGAACTTCTCAGTCTTGTCGAAGTCAAACAATCCCATCTTGTAGAACTTGATCAAACGAGGGATATCGACTTGAGGAATTGAGTCACCCATGTTGACACCAACGACTTTGCGGTCGCTGACACAGAGATCGTTCCAAGTATCCAGATCAACGTGTTGGTCGGTAACGGCGATTGTTGCAGTCGTGCCGCCTTGTGCCAAGGCCTTGATTGATGCTTCCATGACAGATTTAACACCAGTGGTGTCAACCGCATAGTCAACACCGTAACCGTCAGTCAAATCTTGAATGGCTTTAACCGGATCAGTGTCTTTACTGTTAATGGTATCAGTCGCACCTAATTCCTTGGCCAACTTCAAGCGGTCAGGAACGATATCTACGGCAATGACTTTGGTGCAGCCGGAAATTCGGCCGGCCATCATTGCAGCTAAGCCAACGGCTCCAGTACCAAAGACAGCAATGGTTGAACCTGGTTCCGGCTTCAAAGTGTTGAAGACCGTGCCACTACCTGTAACATAGCCACAGCCAAGAGGTCCTAATTGACGCAAATCCAAGTCCTTATCAACTTTAACCGCGTTACGTTCACGGACAACAGTGGTCGTCGTGAATGAGGATTGGTCAAACATGTCGGCAACTTGGTGACCATTTTCAGTAAAGTGGGCACTGCCGTCAGGACGAACCCCCGACAAGTTGTTTGCTGCGTAATTCAAGCATTGGGTTGGAATTCCCTTTAAACAGTTGATACAGTTGCCACAGCCATAAAATGACAGAACAACGTGATCACCGGGCTTGAAGTCTTTCACTTCAGGGCCCACTTTTTCAACAATTCCTGATCCTTCGTGGCCAAGAACGATTGGGTAACCAATTTCGGCAGTTCCTTTTCGTAAAGCTTCGTCTGAATGGCAGATCCCACTGGCAACCATATGAACTTGTAAATCGTCAGCTTGCATATCTGCTAATTCGACGTCATCCTTCATTTCGAAGTCTCCGCCTTTTTTGTTAACAACAGCTGCTTTAATTCGCATAATCACATCTCCAAATACTATATTTGTTATTTAGTGAGCAATTGCAAACAACAGAAAAGCAAATGATTATCCAGCGCTTAAATGAGTGCGAATATGTGAATTAATCATTTGCTTTTTTCAACTAACAACCGCTTACAATGCTTATTATAGGCGGCTGAAAATTAATTTCAATACTTCTTTTGCTTTTTATTTGTGAAACGAGCTCATCAAATCACGAGACCCATACTCCCACTTTCAGTCTCATAATTTCAAAAAAGTTCGAAGGTTGTGAAACACTTACTAAAGTTTACTGCCATTCTCCCTGGGTTGGGTTGTTCAACAACCTGACCCGAATCATCCCGTCAATCTGATTAAGTTCATTTAACAAGGTCTGTGTTTGTTGCTGCGTGATTTCCGCCAAATCGGTATTCACGATGGTATAGCCATAACCGTCCATGGTGTTTCCCATCATTTCTTGAACCGGCAAGTCATAGCGACTCATAATACCGGCAACATCCACCCAGAAGGTATCTCTGGCGTGGAAGAAAAACGTCAGCCGCTGGTTACTCATGAACGGCAAATCAACCCGGGGAAAGTTGACCGAGCTTCTGACGGTGCCATATTCCAAAAAGTCCAGCAGGTTCTGCAAAATCAAGTTCGCAGAATGGGTCAGCGCCTCAATTGTGTTGCCGCCTAAATGTGGCAGCAGGGTAATCTTTGGATGGTCCTGGAGTTCCGTTTTCGGAAAGTCACACACGTAACCGGCAAACTCGTTGTGATTCAAGGCCGAGACCACCGCTTGATTATCGACAATCTCGCCGCGACCAAAATTCAGCAGATAAGCGCTATCCTTCATCATTTCAAATTGCTTGGTAGACAACAGCTGGTTGGTTTGATCAGTCAGCGGGAGTAAAATCACCACAAAATCGGCCTGCTCCAACACTTCATCAATGGTATCCAATTGCTGGACGTGACGTAGATTCTTGAAGCTGCGGTTATAGCCGATAATCTGCATCCCCATGTGGTAGCAGGCGTCCGCCAACCGCTGGCCGATGGTTCCCAAGCCAAGAATTCCAAGTGTCCGGCCATAAAGTTCCTCACCAATAAAATCGCCCCGTTTGGCTTCGGCAGCGGCCTGCAAATCCTCCCCCGGGGCAACTTTGAGCTGCTGCATCATTTGAACGGCACCATTCAGTGGACGCAGACATCTGAAAAGGTTTTGAATAATGAGCTCTTTGACGGCGTTGGCGTTAACCCCCGGCGTGTTGAAAACGGCAGTCCCGTTGGCGGTTGCCGCATCGACGTTAATCGTGTTCGTCCCAGTCCCGGAACGGGCGATCAGCAGCAATCGCTTGGATATCAAGCTATCATCAACCTTGGAACTCCGCACTAAAATGGCATCCGGGGTATCGGTGTTGGAGGTACGAAAGACGTCTCCAGCAAAATCGGTCAGGTCAAACCGATCAATAGTCTTTACTTCAAACATTTGTAAGCTCCTTTTAACTAAATAGTGTGAAAACATATTATAATAGTTTTTAGAAATTATTTTGAGAAAGAGGTTGGTCGTATGCATATTGATTTTGTAAAGTTGTCAAAAGATAAACCAACGATTGGAAAAATGACTCAAACCAAGAATACTACATTCGGGGAATGGGTGGAAATAGGAAGCAGCAATTTAATCGATAATAGTTCAATTGGTGATTATACTTACACCGGCCAATATTGTTTTATTCAAAACAGTGACTTGAAAAAGTTCATCAGTATGGCAGCGATGATTCGAATCGGACCGACCAATCATCCCTACGACCGGCCTGCCCAACACATCTTTGCCTATAACGGCGGGGCTTACGGTTTCGACCATCCAGACACCGAATTCTTGGAAAAAAGAACCCACCTGCGGACAACCATCGGCAACGATGTCTGGATTGGCCACGGCGTGATCATCCAAGCTGGCGTAACAGTTGGTGATGGTGCCGTTATTGGCTCAGGCGCCGTGGTGACCAAAGACGTGGAGCCCTACACCATCGTCGGCGGCATCCCTGCCAAACCAATTAAGGATCGTTTTCTTGACGAAATTAAAACCGATATGGAAGAAATTGCCTGGTGGAATTGGTCTAGAGAGGATCTTGAGAAATATTACCTCGATTTCCGTCTACCGGTAAAAGAATTCATCGATAAACACCTGCCTAATTAACGATAATTTTGCACTTACCTGTTCCCACCAAGCAAATCTTTGCTATAATTAATTGGTATATTCGCAAAGGTACATATTGGAGGAGCATGAGAAATGTCTGAAGAAAAGACTAAGTCCTGTGTCATGTGTGGGAAAACCATCCCGGCATACTCAAACTTTTGTCCATACTGTGGCGCCAAGCAGCCATGGCTTGAAGAAGATGAAGTTCAGAATAAAGATGTTGAACAATTTATGAAGTGGTACCAAAAACCGGTTGGCAAGTTTATCTCACTGGTTGCTGCCGCGCTCGTCATTTATTTTGTCGGCAGTCTATTCACCCTACAGGACGGCCCGGGTCATAAAACGGTGGCTCGTGAACTGAACCAGTATCTGTTCAATGCCCAAGATAAGACGCCCTACGGCAAGAAACCATCCGTTGAAGCCGATAAGAACAAGGGCGTCACCATCAAGGTCAGTCAGAATAGCCAAGCAGTCAAAGAACTCAAGGCCGGTAATCCGGACAAATGGAACTACCTGGTTAACCGCTCGCGGGATCGTTCAAAAGCTTTCCATAAGGTTTACGCCAACCAGGCCTATGCCAAGTTCAAGGTGATCGACAAGCATAACAAGAAGAAAGTCTTGTTGAAAGTTGATAGTGGTGATATCAAATACAATATTGCCGATAAGTATCACAAATAAGCTCGGAACCAAAATTAAAGGCGGTTGTCACATCCCCAAGCAAGGGAATGTGACAACCGCCTTTTGAATTTATTTAGCAATGACAATCTCAGGATTTTCAGCATTCAATTGTTGAAGCTGACCAACAACTCCAAAATATTCTTTGCAGAGACGTTGAATTTCTCTGATGGCAACATCTGAGCGGGCCGACTGATCCTCATTAATCGATTCAATATCGATGATCGGATTGGTGGTGTCCTCGGTCAATTCAGTCCGCTGATTTTCGCGCCAGTTAAAGCAACGACAAACTGCGCCTTTATCGTCCATATAACAAATCTCGCCGGGTAAAGCCGGCATATCTTCGGTCTCACCGTATGGCAGGAAGGATTCGCCACCCTTGGCTTCTCCCAGGTGCATATCCCCAGCAATGGCGTCGACGTTTTCACCACCAACGGAGACGCCGTACTTCAGCGATTGGCTGTTATAAATATCGACTAACGGCGCAATCGGTGAAAATCGTTTTCCGTGACTGACCCGTTTTAATAAGGCCTCAATCGTTGAACGGGCGCCCTTCTTGGTCTTAAACTTCCGGAATGCTTCCCGCCACTCGGCAACCACCGGATTATCACGGAATGGGTCAACGGTGATAAATTGTTCGGCCGCCTCGGTGCCCTCATCCAGGAGTTTCTGGAAATACGGGTCGTCCTTTTCATTCACGTGATTATCGATGCCATGTAAGGTCATCACGTCAATATGGATGTCTGGAAATAATTCGATGGTTTTGGGATCTAAAATGAATTTTTTCATGAATGCCGGCTCTCTCCTTCAATTGTTCGGCTCATAATGAGGTCGCGTTGGCGGCTTTCGCCCAGCGTGAAGACATGATCGCCGGTTTGTTTGAAACCGAATTTTTGATATAACTGTTGAGCGACAAGATTGTACTCCCAAACGCCCAGCCAAACGGTCGAACGGTGTTTATCTTTTGCCACCGCCAATGCTTGAGCCATCAATTTCGATCCGATTCCTTGTCGCTTGAAAGCTGGCTTAATATAGATGCGTTGAACTTCCAAGGCATGGTTGCCCATGGCTTCTGTCTGGGCATTGCCGACGTTGACCTTCAAATAACCGGCTACTTGGCCATCCGCCAAGGCGAAAAAGAAATCGGAATCCGGATCGGTGAGCTCTTGTTTGAGCCGGTCAAGATTATACGATTCATCCAAATACTGATTCACGTTGGCAGGACTATTTTCCGGACCAAACGTATCAGCAAAAGTCTCTCTGCTGATCTGCTGCAGTTCTGAAAGATCTGCCAAAGTACATTTTCTAATCACAATTGTCACAAGTTCATCCTCAATACTTTCTAAGATTGCCTTTTTTAACATAATGCCAGTCATCGTCAATGTTGGCACTAACTTTATGCAAAAGGCGTTCCAGTTGGTCGGCCTCATCGTCGGTGATGGACTTTAGCGCCACTTGGTTGGAATACTGATTTTCCCGCAAAATATTCGGATAGGTCGCCTGACCTTTTTCTGTCGGAAACAAGCGTCGAATCTTTTGGTTGGTCAAATCAGGCCGTTTAACTACAAAGTCCTTTGCCGCCAGCTTATCAATTGCTCGGGCAGCCGTGGTTCGGTCGACCTTGATCATTCCTGCCAGCTGGTCTTGAAAAATCCCGGGGTGCTCACAAATCCTGGCCAAATATAAATATTGGCCTTTGGTAAGATCAAACCGTTTAAATTCAACGTTGGCAATTGAATCCAAGGCTCTGGCAATCGCACCGATGGGTCGTAAAATCTCTGCCACTTAATCAGCCCTTTCTTGATAGAATTGATTCTAAACTATTTTTGTTGTAAATGCAACATTATTATCAGACTGAAGTCTTCGCCCGTCGCTTTTTAATCTGGCGAACCACATATTTCCGCAGCTCTTCAATCAGGAAGATCGGCACCGGAATGCAGAATAAGAAGCCCCATTCTGTGACGTTTAGCGGTCCGGTATTGAAGACGCCCTGGAGAAATGGAACGTACATCAACAGTGCGACTAAGACAACTTCCACGACGATCCCCAAAAGAATGCGGTGATTGCTAAATAAGCCAATTGAAAAGACTGATGAAATCTGCGTTCGGCAGTTCATCGCCGCTGCAATCTGGGAGAAGACAATGGCCGCCAAGGTAATCGTCGTCGCTTCCGCGTACACCAAACCGGATCCGGCCAATGGAACTTGAGGCCAGCCATTGACGTGGTTGACGAAGAAGTAGGCAAACGTCGAAATTGCCGAAGCAATCAAGCCGTACCAACCAAAGGCTTTCCAGATAATCGATCGGTTCAACAAGTGACTGTTCAATGGACGGGGCGGCTGATCCATGATGCCTGGCTCGGCTTTCTCGGTTCCCAGTCCCAATGCCGGCAGTAAATCAGTTCCCAAATCAACCGTCAAAATTTGCATAACCGTCAACGGTAATGGCACCAGTCCACGGGTCAACAAGAAGATGACCGATGGAGCGGCTTCGGGGACATTACTAGTGAGTATATATAGAAGGAACTTTTGCAAGTTGCTGTAAACGGTCCGACCTTCTTCGATCGCGCTGACAATCGAGGCAAAGTTATCATCGGTCAAAATCATATCTGCAGCGTCTTTTGCAACGTCGGTTCCAGTCACTCCCATCGCAATGCCGATATCCGCACGTTTGAGTGCTGGCGCGTCATTGACGCCATCGCCGGTTGAAGCCACCACGTCACCATTTTTCTGGCACATGGAAACAATCCTAAATTTATGTTCCGGTGCAACCCGGGCAAAAATGACTTCCCCTTTGACGGCTTCCTGCAGCTCGGCATCAGACATCTTATCCAGTTCGGAGCCGGAAATGACTCTGACCTTGTCCGAAGTAATGCCAATCTTAGTCGCAATACTTTTGGCAGTCGTCGGGCTATCACCGGTAACCATGATGATCCGGATGTTGGCCCGTCGACAATTGCGAACAGCATCAAATATCTCTGGTCGTGGCGGATCTGACATCATGGCCAGCCCAATGAAGACCATCTGCTTCTCCGCACTTTCAATCGTACAGCTTTCAAGTGACTGCTGACTTAGTGGATCATTTTCATCCACCACCCGATACGAAAATGCCAGCGTTCTTAAGCCTTGTTTGGCGTAATTTTCATTTACCTGCATAATTTTAGCCTGATCATCAGCCGTTAAAGGTCGAATATGACCATTATCTAAAATCCGGTCACAAACGTTTAATTCACTGCCTAACGCCCCTTTGGTATTGATGACCAACTTACCGTCCGCATTTTTAGTGATGACCGACATCAATTTACGGCCGGAATCAAACGGCAATTCTTTTAATCTGGGAAACTTTTGGCGTTCGGCGGCGGCATCAATCTCGGCTTTGCGTGACAGGATCACTAATCCGGCCTCGGTTGGGGTTCCGAGAATTTTTGATTTTTCACCGGCTTTACCTTCAGTAACCTCGGTATCATTATTGATGGTTGCATTAATCAACAGCTTCTCGAGGTCAGGCTGTCCTGCTAGATCAACCTGGTGGCCATTTAACTGAATCTGCCCGTTAGTGACGTACCCGGTTCCAGTGACATCATATTCTTGACTTGGCAGCCACAGATGGTTGATAGTCATCTGATTTTGGGTCAGCGTGCCAGTCTTATCGGAGCAGATAACCGTCGTCTGTCCCAACGTTTCGACACTGCTCAGGTTTTTGAGTAGTGCATGTTTTTTCGCCATTCGTTGGGTTCCCTGCGCCAACGATAAAGTTACCGTCGGCAAAAGCCCTTCTGGGATAAAGGCGACAATCATCCCTAATGCAAAAATGAAAGACTTGGTCACCGGATATTTAACGAAGAAAATTGCCAGCAGGAAAAAGGCAACGCCAATCATAATCGCAATAATCGTTAGTTGCCGGGTTAAATGATTGAGCTCCCGTTCCAATGGATAGACGGTCTTTTTCTGTGACTCAGTTAACGTGGCAATGCGGCCGAACTCAGTATCCATTCCGGTTGCCAAGCAGAGAGCTGTCGCAGTGCCGCTGGTACAAATGGTCCCAGCAAAGACGATGTTCTGTTGAGCAAATTCGCCATCGCCGTGCTGATAAGCGTCATGCTTTTCAACTGGCACCGATTCACCAGTCAAAGAAGATTCGTCAACTTGGAGGTTGGCAGCATTAAACACCCTGGCGTCGGCAGGAATTGAATCCCCCGCTTGAATATCAAAAATATCGCCAGGCACCAGCTGTTCAACTTTAATCTGCTGAGACTTGCCATCCCGCCGAACCTTAACATAAGATGGCAGCATTTTCTTCAATGAGTCGGTTGCCTTTTGAGCGGCGTGCTGCTGCCAATATGAAAAGCAACCATTGATGACGTTAACTGCCCAAATAGCAATTCCAAGTTCCAGCATGCCGGCAAACATGGCGATCACACCGGATACCCACAAAAGAATCGCCATCAAAGAGGTAAAGTTTTCCAAAAAGATTAACACTTCGGACTTTCGTTTGCCCTGTCGAATCGTATTTGGCCCGTATTTTTCTAAACGCTTCTCGGCTTCTGCCTGCGAGAGACCACCGTTGCTGGTTTGAAACTGGTTCATCAAATCAGTGGGATCAGCCTTGGCATCATCGTCAATCAGTGTCGATTTGTTCTGTTTCATTGTCAAATCACCCCAATTTTTCAAATTGTTGACCTAACCAACTCAATTATATCGCGATTGGAGATCGTGGTGATGATTCTGTTTTGGTCAAAAAGAAAAAGTCAGCCCTCATCAGGTTGACTTTCGGTGAAACGTGGTTAATTTAAATTTGAACCGGCAGCAGACTTTTCTTTCTTAACTTTGCGAACATTCGTCAAAACTTCTGGTGTGAAGAGATTGTCGACCAATGAATCCGGGAGCAGCTGCTTTTGTTTGACGAGTGCTTTGACGGATTGTTGAGTGGCTAATGCTTCCTTAATCAACGCGGTCGTCTTTTCATAGCCCAGCAGCGGTGAAAGCACCGTCGCCGCGATCGATGAGTGTTCGACTTCCTTTCGGCAATATGCTGCATTGACTTTGATGCCGCTGACGCAGTTTTCAACCAGCGTCTCAATTGCCTTGGTCAAATGCTGCTCACTAGTCAAAATACTCTTGAACATGATTGGTTCAAATGCATTCAACTCCAACTGCCCGCTCTCAGCAGCCATTGTAACCGTGACGTCGTTGCCGATGGTTTCAAATGCCACCTGGTTAACAACTTCGGGGATGATTGGGTTGACTTTCCCGGGCATAATTGAGGACCCTGCAGCCTTCTTTGGCAGCTCCAGTTCGTTCAGGCCGGCTTGAGGGCCACTGGAAAGTAGCCGCAAGTCATTGCTGAATTTGGATAAATCAGCAGCTAATGACTTCATGGCCGAAGAAATCGTGGTGAAAGCATCACTGTTTTGAGTGGCGTCCACCAAATCAGCGGCTTGATGCAATGAAAGATGAGAATATTTGTTGAGAATGGGAATAATGGCTGATTCGTATTCAGCGGTCGCGTTAATTCCGGTACCAATCGCGGTTCCGCCCAGGTTGACTTGAGAAAGAACCTTTTGAGCGTGCTTTAATCTTGAGAGATCGCGTTTAAACATTGAAGCATAAGCTGTAAAGGTCCTGCCAAAGGTCGTTGGCACAGCATCCTGCAGCTGAGTCCGACCAACTTTGATTGCTGACGAATATTCTGCGGCTTTATCGGTTAAGGCGTCAACCAAACTGGAAACAGCTGACGTCAATGGCGCCAACCGTTTTAACATCGCCATCTTGCCTGCCGTCGGATAGGTATCATTGGTCGACTGTGACTGGTTAACATCATCGTTGGGCTTGATTACCAAGGGCTCTTTTCCACCCTGGGCGCTTAATTGCATGGCAAGCTGGGCGACGACCTCGTTCACGTTCATATTGGTTGACGTTCCGGCACCACCCTGGATGGCTGGCACGATAAAGGCACTGTAGTCATTTGAGAATAGCAATTGGTTGCAGGCAGCCATAATCAAAGCACTTTTTTCTTTATCCAAAGTGCCCGCCTGCTCGTTAGCCAAAGCAGCGGCCTTCTTGATCTGCAGATAGCTTTGAATGATGGCCGGATCAACTTTTTCGTTGGTGATTGGAAAGTTGTGTTTCGCTCGCAGTGAGTGAATCCCATAAAGGACGTTATCAGGTACAAACATTTCTCCGATGCAATCTCTCTCAATTCTCATTCTATTCCCTCGTTTCATGTAATGTTTTGTGACATTTACTTACGGCTATTAATATATACCCATTTTTCAGAAAGTCAACAGTCTTCGTTAAAATTCCTCAAATTACAGGTATACCAATACCTCACATCTTGGTGACACCATTATCAGAATTTTGCAGTAAAATGAGCAAATTTTGGTCGATGTGATGTTTGGTGACATTAATAGCGATTAAAAAAGGCCGAAACATTGGTTGCTGTTTCGGCCTTTCCAAGTTATTCACTTGCTATCGATTAATCTGTCAATCGTCTGAAAGAGTGGTATCTGACGCCTTCACGAATGCAATTCGGTGATTAAATTGAATCTGATAATAATCATCAGTGCCATGAATGACGTTCTTCGGTGAGTTGGAATTGAAGTGTGAATTGAAGTAATCAGAGGTGACTGTGCCGCCATAAACGTATTTTTGACCTGGCTGCAGTTGATAAATTGGTGTTGGTTTAATGCCGGTAACTTTATTCTTCTTCAAAATACTGTCGCTTGGATAGGCACTGCCGTACACCGGCACGGCTTTTGATCCTTTAGCCGCTACGAGCTTCCCAGTGGCATCAGTTGAATTAGCACCACCCGGATTGTAGAACCAGGCATCTTGACCGCCATAATCAATTTCTGTCCAATCCCCCTGCTGATCGATCTTACTAAATTGTTGGCCGTAAACGGCTTTATCGCCCCAGTCATCCTTTTCAGTGGTGCCGGCTTGACCGGAAGAAAAGTCCTTATCAGCAATCAAGTCAGCACTGAAGCTAGGTTGCTTGTAGAGGTAAACAAAATTTGATCCGGTTAGCGGAAGGCTGACCCCGTCATCAGTCACTTTTTGTCCCGAATCGGCCGTCAAATTCGTTTTGTCATTAGGCGTAATGGTGATAATGTGACTATCCGTGCTGCCGTCACTTTTTGATAAATCAACGCCCATCAATTCAAAGTAGTGATTCCAGTTCCAATAAGTCCCAGGATCCCAGTGCATCCCTTTTTGAGCTGCCGGTGTTAAACCGGGCACGTTGTCATGGCCGATAATGTGCTGACGATCCAGCGGAATCTGGTACTTATCAGCCAGATATTTCACCAAAGCGGCTGAGGACTTGTACATGTTTTCGGTGTACCAGTAGCCGCCAACTGCCGCATAACCCTCGTGCTCAATGCCAATTGAATGAGAATTAATGTACCAGTTGCCGGCGTGCCAAGCAACATTTTGCGGTCGAACCATTTCAGCGACTGTCCCTTCGACCGAACTGACAACGTAGTTCGCCGTGGTATACGTCGGTGTCGAGAAGAGTGTCAGAGCTTCTTGAAAACTGGTTTCGGTGTTGTGAATCACAATATAATTAATCTTTTCGTCGTTCGGCCGGTCAGCCAGGTCATAGTTCCCATAGTCGCCTTGATCATCAAAGGTTTTGTATAATGCGGGAATCCATTCGATTGGCAGGCCGGCAGGTCCATCGGTTTGGCCCGATTCACCGGTGGTATCGATTGCTTCATCTTTCAATGCATTCACCTTCTGGGGTGAGATTTTGGCGCCGTTATGATTGACGCCTTTTGCCAAAATTTTATATACGTTGGCGGCGAAGAAATCAGCAGCTGCCTGAAAATCCGACTGGCTGTATTTCTTAACGGCTGCAGACCAACTACCAATATTTGACGTTAGCCCTTTGCCCGAGGATTTCTGATAGGCTGCTAATAAAGCCGCCCCACCATCAATATTGGCAGCTGAATTGGTCTTCAGTTGACTAACACTGTGACCGGTCAATTTGGCCGCTTTTTGCAGCGTATGCAGAGAAGCGGCATTTGGCACTTTAACCGCTTTGGAATCTGCGCCGCTTGGCGTTAAGCCAGTGGTATCAGTCAAATGCATCACACCATAGCCGCCGGCCACACTGGGCTTACCATTGTGGCTATCAAACGCACTTTCATTATAAGCCACCGCTTTAAGCAGATCTACCGGCACCTGGTACTTGGCAGCCGCTCGTTGGAAATCTGTTTCCAGCGAACTGGCCTTTGCATCCACCAATTGTGTATTCAGGCCGATCACCATTCCGACAAATGCGATCACAATGAACAACCAGCGAACTTGCGAAAATAACCACTCGTGTTTTTCCATGTCGTCACTCCTTGTATGAATATCCACTATTGTAAATAATATTTACAACTAGGATACAACGAACGGCCTCAAAAATATACTTAAAATTAAAAATATTCTAATCAGTAAGCTGTTCAATGAATGGAGCCAGTGATATATATCAGGTAACTATGTATTTTTGTCAACTGTCATTCGAAAACGAACTAATCATTTTTTAATTTAATTGACTTCGATTGTATGATTCGTTTTCAAATGGGTGTATACTTTTTGAATAAAGATTGTGCTTGGAGGGATGAATTTGAAAACAATCACCAGCAAACTCATATTGGGACTTGGCCTGACACTTGCGATCGGCGCATTTACCTTAACGCCAACCGACACTGAGGCCAAATCAACGATGACTGTAACCAGCAACCAGGCGCTCGTGGCGGATGGCAACTC
>Ga0214927_100086_pt1 | contig 68792 bp, 57 predicted proteins | sample Stichaenrichm16X_FD_168612 | JGI IMG/M metagenome (GOLD analysis project Ga0214927, IMG submission 168612) | Xylose enriched microbial communities from anaerobic bioreactor in Madison, Wisconsin, United States - 16X | ecosystem: Engineered > Bioreactor > Anaerobic > Unclassified | place: USA... | reverse complement strand
GGCCGCGAGGGGCTTCAGAAACACGTCCTACTTCGAGACCATGATCTTCCTCAGGCTCGGCCGCCTGGACTTCTCGGCGCAGACGACCGTCGCATGCGCTACCCACTAGAAACGTCGAAGAGCCCAAAAGAGGCCCTGTAAAAACTCACGCTCAGGGTTGGTTTCCAAATTATCCGAAGCGTACTCCATCTGGACAACTCAAGGCGCTATGAGAGCTCTGGTTAATGTTCTTGCAGGAGCATGACGTTGGGTTTACGGGGCGTGCCCCAAGCCCAGAGCCCAACTGCTAAACCTTACGCCGCACGCGGATTCCTACCATCACAGGAAGACTGGCGCATCATATTCTGTTTCCTGAAGCCGGGCCAAGTCGGGTGGCCCGATGGGGGAGGGGAGAGGGACCATGAGAGAGAACTCACTCGGCCTCGCTGGCGCAGTGGCATCGGTCGCCATCGCAGCGGGTCTCGGGTTCGGTGCGATCGCGGCGACTCCTGCCATGGCGGCGGACTGGAAGGGGACCCAGCCCATGCACCGCCTGTACAACCCCAACAGCGGCGAGCACTTCTACACGGGCAGCGACGCGGAGCGCGACCACCTGGTGAGCCTTGGCTGGCGCTCCGAGGGCGAGGGCTGGGTTGCGCCCGTGAAGTCTACGACGCCCGTCTACCGGCTCTACAACCCCAACGCCGGCGACCACCACTACACGATGAGCAAAGGCGAGTGCGACTACCTCGTGAGCGTGGGCTGGAACTACGAGGGAATCGGCTGGTACAGCTCTGACACCAAGGCCGTGACCCTCTACCGGCAGTACAACCCCAACGCGAAGGCCGGTGCCCACAACTACACCACGAGCAGGGCCGAGAGCGACTACCTCGTGAGGGTCGGCTGGAACTTTGAGGGCACCGCCTGGTACGGCACCACCAAGGGGGCGAGGCAGGACCCACTCGCTAATGTCTACGAGCCCAAGCCGGCTAACCTCAGCGTCGCACTCAGGTTCTCGGTCGATGCTAAGTCTGCCATCGCCAACGCCGCGGCGCTGCCCGACGGCACGACCTTCTCGTGGGCCTCGGCTCCCGATACCTCCCGCGAGGGCACGTCCACCGGAACGGTCAGGGTCACGTATCCCGATGGCACGACTGACACCGTGCGCGTCACCGTGAATGTCGCGCGCACCGAGGCGCAGAAGAAGGCCGAGGAGGCCCAGAAGGCTGCCGATGCCGCCAAGGCGGACGCAGACGCAAAGGACGCCGCCACGGCACAGGCCAAGGCGTCCCTTGACGCCGCGCAGAAGGCCTACGATGCAGAGCCCGCCGCCACCGGCGTCTTGACCATGGCGGAGTTCCTCGACTCCATCTCGAACGGCAAGTACTCGGAGTGGGCCGCGCAGACATATTCGAGCACCCTCAACTCGAGTGTGACTAACAAGGCCAACGGGTCGAACATGACCTACGACAACTTCCTCGCCGCGCTCGACTACATCGACAAGCTCAACCAGTACCGCACTTCGCACGGCCTCGATGCCATGACCGTGAGCGGCTACGAGATGGCAGGACAGATGCTCGAGTGCGACCTCGTCGACGACGGCACCCTCGAGTACCACACGAGCTTCTGGGGCTGCGCTGGGTTCAAGGATCTCTCGTGGGGCTATCACAAGGGCTCATACTATGGTGACGCCGTCGATGGCTGGCTCTCCGAGCGAGACGACTTCAAGGAGGATGCCGAGGCCTACGCCACCAACGGCTACAAGGTCGCAGACGGCAAGTACACACCTGCTTCGGACGAGTACAGGGCGGCCCTCGCAGTCGTGGATTGGTCCAACGAGCCCTCAATCCATGCGTTCTACAACGAGTACGTGGGCAACATCAACGGATACGTCTATGCCGCCAAGGGTGGCTTTACCGTTTATGGTCACTGGACTAGCCTCACCAGCTCTGCCAAGTACATTGGCATGGGCCACAGCGAGAGCGTCCCTATCTACATGTATGCCGACGCGGCGGGCGGCCACAGCAGCGGCGTCGACGGTGACGTCGCCGGCACCACGAACTACTTCCGCACCCTCGCCGCCAAGGCGGAGGCCGGCACGCCCTCACAGAAGAAGGCCACTCTGAAGGAGGCGCTCGACAAGGCGCAGAAGGCCTACGACGAGGCCAAGGCGGCGTCTGATGCTGCCGACAAGGCTGCGCAGGAGGCCCAGGCCAAGGCCGACGAAGCCAAGAAGGCGGCTGGCGGCTTCTAAGCGGTGCCGCAAGTGCGGGAGAAGGAAGCGCGCATAGGTAGAGACAGCGTTCCGAGGGGCGACCTTGACGCCATGGCATTCGCGGTGGCGTCAAGGCTGCTGTGGTAGAGGGGGATGCGCAAGAGTGCCCGCTGGGCGTAGGGTTTCACGGCTGCCCCGCGATTGAGTGTTGGACGTGAGCCCCTGCTCGGCAAAGACCGTTTGGAGGGAGGTAAGCCATGAGCCTGGGGTACGGAGGGGTCTGCAGGAAGGCGCTGGAGGACGAGGAGACCGTCATCTACACCTACCGGGGGGAGAACCTAAACCTCCCGAGGGGCGAGAGGGAGCGGGTCGAGGCCATCGAGGGGATGTTCACGATCCAGAAGTCCGCCCTCGAGGAGCCAGAGATACACGAGAAGGTCGTGAGGAGGCCGAACGGCCGCAAGAGGCTCGTGCGCAAGAAGATAACGCACTTCCCGCACCTAGACGAGCACATCGAGGACGGGACGGTAAGGGTGGACGAGCTCTGCGGCGTGGACGTCGCGTTCAAGGAGTCGGGAACATACCCGCGGTGCGCGCTCATCCTCATCACGAAGGTCTTCGAGCGCTACATGGTGGACGGGACCCTTCCGGACAAGGAAGGGTTCGTGCAGTAGCACCCGCGATATCCAAAGAACGGGGCGCCGGTGCTCCTTTCCCGGGTCACGAACCCCGGGCGGCCTCCGACACCCACAGCCCAATCCTACCGTCTCACGCCAGCCCACCCTAGTCCCCAATGCCGCGGCTGTGACGTTGTCACGCATTGGCAACCTCATATCTATCAAAATGGGCATAATTATGGCTAGATAAGTCTGCTGTGATGGAGGGACCATGGCCGCAATCACGATGGGCCTCGCCGAGGTCAAGAACAACTTCTCGAAGGTCACGGCGGAAGTGAACCGCACCGGCCGCCCCGTCACGGTTCTCAAGAACAACAGGCCCTGGGTGGTCATACAACCGGCAACGCAGGCTGCCGAGGGCGGTGCAGTCGACGTGGCGGTTGACTTCATGGACGAGTACGCCGACGTCTTTCGAGAGCTCGCCAAGTGAGTGGGGTGCATCGTTTCACCAAGCGGGAAGCCATTGCCATTCACGACGCCTCGATAGCACGCTTTGGAGGCCTTGCCGGCGTGCGGGACGAGGGTCTGCTTGAGTCGGCTCTCGCCCAACCATGGCAGACGTTCGGTGGCCGGGACCTCTACCCTAACGACGTCGAGAAGGTCTGTCGGCTCGCCTTCGGCGTTATTCGCGACCATCCGTTTGCGGACGGTAACAAGCGCGTTGGCACGGCGCTCCTCGGCGCCGGGCTGCGTATGGCGGGGTTTGAGGGGCTGGTCAGATGGGTTAAGTCCGTTGTGGGATAGCCAGTTCCATCCGCTTCTCAATTCTCTCCCCGCCTGCCTTGCAACAGCTCGGGCCACGATGTTGGAGGCACGCGCTTCTCCAAGATCACGAAGTGAAAGCCCCAGGTGAACGGTGCCGACCTCAGCCCGCGTAGCGGGGGTCGGCAGTCCTCATCGACCAGGGGTAGCGCTTGAGCAGGCGGTCCCATGCACCTCTCACCTGCATGGGTATGTCCACGTGGGCGAGAAAGCCCTTGCCGCGGGGGCCGTAGCCGTTCTCGTCGTCGGTCAGGCGGGGGATTTCGCCCATGAGGAGGGTCAGGTACCGGCTCGTGTCCCACATGCCGAGGGGTGCGTGGTCGTAGGCGAGTTCGCCATCGCGCACGGTCACGCGCACCGAGTAGGTGGCGAACGCGATGGGCAGCACGCCGGGCATCTCCTTGGTGGCCAGCGCAACCATGCGCCGCTGCATGGTGGCGTCCTGGGAGAGGATGAGGCTCTTGCAGGAAATCCCCCGATCGGCCAGGAGGTCGCGCAGGTAGGTGATGTTGTTGCCGCAGTTGGTCGAGCGGGTCTCGAGCAGGTCCGCCTTGAGCCCGTGGACGTGCGACACGTACGACGAGAAGATCTGGGCCTCCGTTGCGTCGCCGGCGAACGTCAGGTCCGGGCAGAGTTCGCGGACCTTCTCCCTAAACGTCTCCGTCGTGTGGCCGGCGCCTCCCACTATCACGTAGGTGCGTGCGACGCCCGCGCGCATGGCGTCCGCCAGGACGTCCCCGCCGGCGAGGATGGAGCCCCCAAAGAGTGCCATCGCGTCTGCCTGCGCTACGCCGTATCGCTCGTCGAGCGCCCTGGGAGTGAGGGAGGGCACGTCCCTCGTGCCCAGGAAGCTCGCGAGGACGTTGACGTCGCGTGCGACCTGCTCCAGCTCCTGCTCGGATGCCATGCCCTTCTCCCCTCGGGACGCCCTCGTCATTTTCGCTTGAACGATTATCTCTCCCGAGCTGTCGCGTGTCGCGCGCCTGGCGACATTTGCTCCCATGTCCTTTACGTGGGTTGGGTGACGCTTGACTGGATTCGGGAAGCATCGAAGGGTCTCAGAGATCATTGCTACGTTTGTACACCATTATATGTTGCAAATGTCTTGTAATATGAGACAATCGCAACATGAAATATCATGATTACAGAGGGGCACTCGATGAACTCTCGGCTTCCGAGGGGGTTTTTACTGCTGCCCAGGCAATGCGTCTGGGCATACCGCGCCAAGTGCTCTCGCGGGCGTTCTCCGAGGGCCACGTTGATCGCCTGCTTCACGGTGCTTACCGTGTAGCTAGCACGCCTCCGTCCGAGACGGACGAGCTGTCTGCCGTATGGAAACTCACCGCTTCGACAATGTTCACAGGGGAGCGTATGACGTCTTTCGACGGTATCGTCATTGGGGGGAGCAGTGCCGCAAGCTTGCTGAACCTGGGAGACCTTTGGCTCTCTCCCTATCGCCTCTATGCTCCGAGTCGCATCAACTCAAGGCTCTCCTGCGTCCGATTTGGCGTGAGGTGCATCGAGGAGCGCGATGTCACATGGCTTCACGGCCTTCCCGTCACTAGGCCCGAGCGTACCCTTGTTGATTTGTGCCTGGACGGCGAGGACCCTTCCCTTGTGGAGGATGCGTTCTCTGATGCAAGGGCACACGGAATCGACGACTCTCGCCTGTATGAACTGATCGCTCTGGAGGGCAAGAGCCAACGTACCCGCAAGCTGCTTGGGGTTCTTAGAGAGCATTTCGGAGAGGGGGAGAGGATTGTCCACACCAGCTGAAGATAGCGGGGAGACGGGATTCGCCTACCGAACCCCACGCGCCCTCGAACAGGCAGTCAAGTCTGTGGCAGAGGCGTCGCCGATGGATACGGGTCGTGCGGTCCAGTCCTTTTGGTTCCATCGTCTGTTGTGTCGGGTGTTCTGCGACTCTCGCTCAGGTTTCGTTCTTAAGGGTGGTCGAGCGATGCTTGCCAGAACAATGGATGCTCGTGCCACCAGGGACGTTGACTTACTTGCAGAAGGCACTTCAATCGATGAAGCCGTGAAACGGCTCAAGGTGGCGGCCTCTCTTGACCTTGGGGATCACGTGCATTTTGTCTTTGAGAAAGTTCGTCCGATAAAGGCGCGGGACGAATATAGGACCGGGGCAAACGTTACGTTTGTTCCCTGGCTTGGCTCGAAGCGACTGCAGCCGATTTCAATTGACCTTGTTGTAGATGATGTCCCTTTGGAGAGAGCCGAGAGGATGGTTCCTGCCGACAGGCTTGAAATCCGCGGAGTCGAAACATTTGAGTACCTGGTTTATCCTGCCGAGGCGGCCCTTTCAGATAAGGTTTGCGCAATTCTCGAACGCCATGACGGGAGGCCATCTTCAAGGGTGAAAGACCTTGTTGACATTGTGGTCTACGCAACTTCAGTTGATATCAACGGGTTGGACTTCCAGAATCGCCTACGTCGCGAATCAGGTGCCAGGGGCCTCGAGCTGCCCGATCAGTTCGACGTCCCTAGGGAATGGCGGGGCACTTATGAAACGAGCTACAGCAAGCTCGTTGCACAGACGGGGCTTTCCGAACGCTATTCGAAGATGGAGAGCGCGGTGGTCTTTTCCGCATTGGTGGTGAATCCCGTGCTCCAAGGGGCGGCTTCCGATTTGACCTGGAGTCACGAGGCGCTTGAGTGGAGGTAGACGAAAAGAAGGGAGAGAGAGGGACGCTCCGCTTCCTCCGCCCGCGTGACGGTCGCCGCCGCGGGGCGGGTGGCTTGGGACCGCGCCCAACGCGCGCGGGTACCATCTGCTGGGGAGGGGCGTCCTCCCGATGTCAGCCAAAGCCCGGAGGAGCCATGTCCCCGTCCCTTTCGCTCGCGCTCATCGGCATCGCGTTGCAGGCGGCGTTCATCCAGAGCGACCGCTCGCACCGCTATGGCGTTGCCGCCGTCCTCAAGGGGCTCGCGTCCCTCGCCTTCGTGCTCCTGGGTCTTTGGGGTGCGTTCCAAGGGGGTCAGGCGAGCGGGGCGTCCATGGCGTCGTCCCTCGTCTGCCTTGGGCTGGGCTGCGGTGCGGTGGGGGACGTCCTGCACGCGCTCCGGTTTGTCCAGCCGGTCAAGCGCGTCGCCACGCATCTCTTCATGTCGGGTGCCGTGAGCTTCTTCCTCGGGCACGTCGCCTACCTGGGGGCGCTCGTGCCCGCCTGCCCGATGCCGGGCATCCCGCTCCTGCTTGCCGTGGTGGCAGTCGCCGTGGCCTTTGCCGTGCTGGGCCCGCGGATTCGCCTGCGCGGCACCAGGCACTTGAGCGGGGTGATCTACCTGGGAGCGGTCGTGTGCGTCGCGTCCTTCGCGATCGTCGGGTTCCTCTCCCAGCCGTCCCCGTCGCGTCTGGCGTTCGCGCTGGGCGGGATGCTGTTCGCGGTGTCTGACACGCTGCTCGCGATCAACTCCTTTGGAGGCGGGGGCACGACGGGGCGCCGCGTCGCGAGCCTCTCCACCTACTATGCCGCCCAGTTGCTCATCGCCGGCAGCCTGTGGCCGTGAGGGACGCCGCCCGGGTTTCCCGCGGTGGCCGAGCGGGCGAGGATGGCTTCCTGCCCGTGGGACGGGCCTGGCAGCCGTCGCGCAGCGTCTCTCTCCTTGGCTTTGGTGGGGTTGGCTTGCGACTTGCATCGCGTCTGTGGGGTAAGCTATCGCAGTTGACACTTCGTGGAGGGGGAGGACCATGGCGGAGAAGAGGGCGCTTGATCTGGCAAAGCCGCTGGGAGAGCTGCTGGAGGGGAACGAGGACCTGCGCCAGACGCTGATCGAGCTGGGATTTGAGGAGCTTCCGGCGGAGAGGACCATCCCCGAGCTTGCCAAGGACGCCGGGGTGGACCTGTCGGTCATCGCGTTTGCGCTCGAGGCCTCGGGGTACGACGTCCAGGGCTACGAGCCCGAGGACGACGGCTACGAGAGCCCGCTGCCCGACATGCTCAGCGTGCTGTTTGACAACAGCTACCGTGGCGAGAGCCTGCCCGACGCCCCGCTGCCGGGAGGGGAGGCCGCTCCGATGCTCGCCAACCTGGAGATGGCGATTCGCCGCGCGCAGCAGGATGGGACGCTTCCCAAGGATCCCGCCGGGAAGTAGGCGGCCTCGTCCCAAGGGGCGTCGTGGTTTGCGTCGGCATGGAACCGTGGGCGCCGCCGGCCCCGCGCTCTGGCGTGCAGCAACAAGATGAGTTGAGCTTTGGCGGCGGACGCCTCGCGTGAGTGCTCACGTAAGGCTTCAGCTGCCATTTAGGGTCAAGGAATGGGTTGAATGGCGACAAATCGCCCGCGTGAGCACTTTCGCGCCGTTCCTGCGATGGGTCAAGCTACGTTTTCCCAGTTAGGGATCCATCAATCCTCGAACCTTGGCTGGAAGTCCTCGTGTGAGTACACACGCGGGGCTTACGTCGCCCATCGGGGTGGGGACGGGACCTGTTTGGCAGAAACCCGGTCGCGTGTGTACTCACGCGGGCCGTTTGTTGCCAGGGATGGGCATCAAGGATTTGCGGCAGCGAGATGGCCTGCGGGAATATAGGTTGGAGCTTCCCTCCGGGGAGGGTGGGTCGCCAAAGCGCTCACGCGGGCGAGCTGCTGCCAACGCTGTCAGTCTCCTTGACCTGAGGTCGTACTCTGGGGTGGAAAGTCATCAAAATCAAAACTATGGCAGCGAACTACCAATGTGAGCAGTTCCACGTGGCGCCTATCGCCCATGGGGTCACGTTTTCCCAGGTATCAGACCATCAAGAAGGGGCCGTGACAGCAAACTCCTGATGTGAGCACTCACATCAGGCTCCCGTTGCCATTGAGGTCGAGGAGGGGGATCGAATGGCGGCAGGCTCCTGCTATGAGTACTCACATCAGGCTCCCGTTGCCATTGAGGTCGAGGAGGGGGGTCGAATGGCGGCAGGCTCCTGCTATGAGTACTCACATGTGGCTTCCGCCGCCACTTCGGGACAGCCCTGGGTTCAATCGCCTCGTTTTCCTGGGAAATCGTCGGAGGACATCCATTCCCTAGCCAAAACCAGTTCTGAGAAGTGCTCACATCAAGCTTCTGCTGCCGTGGGTCCTAAGTTACTGGTGATGAGTCCTTGTCTCACGGAGTACTGCCCATGTCAGTGCCCTCTTTGACCTCGGTGGCTTCGACATGCCCGCGTACTGTGGCTGGAATCCCACGCGCCCATATTGGCGCCAGAGAGGTTGTCCCGTTGGCCGTCGGGAGGGGCTCCGGCTTCGATTGCCATGGGTCTCCCCAGGGGCCAGGGGGAGAGGATCCAGCCCCGATCGCCGTGGGTCCCCCTTGCCGCGCGCAAACTACCAAAATGCGTGCCACATAACCCCAGCTCAGCGCCTTGCCATGCAATCTGCACGCAACGAAAGCGCATCCTTGCTGCGGCAAAACTTGGCGGGTCCGTCCGCCGTCGCCCGCGCTCGCCTACGGTTGGTTCACGGGTAAGCCACAAGGGAGGGAGCCAGGATGTCAGAGTCGCATGGCCGCTGCAGGTGGGAGGGGCGCGGAAGCGCCATGACCAACTTCCACGACGAGGTATGGGGACACCCCACGCACGATGACGGGAAGCTCTTCGAGCTCATGTGCATCGAGACCCAGCGCAGCGGGCTCAGCTGGTCGCTTGCGGTGAGCCGGTGGTGCGAGCTCCGCCGCGCCTACGCCGGCTTCGACCCCAACGTCCTGGCGACCTGGACCGAGAACGACGTCGACTTCGTCCTGAGCGTGCCGGGCGTGATCCGCAACCGGTGGAAGGCCCGCGCCATGATCGACAACGCCCGGGCGTTCCTGCGCGTGCAGGAGGAGAGGGGAAGCTTTGCCAACTACCTCTGGGGCTTCACGGGAGGAGAGGTGATCGACCGCTGCCCCCACTCCCTCCGCGACATACCGGTGCGCACGGACATATCGGACGAGCTGGCGCTGGACATGAAGCGCCGGGGCTTCAAGTACTTTGGCCCCGCCAACGCCTACTCGTATCTGCAGACCACGGGCGTGGTGAACGACCACCTGGCCTCCTGCTGCCTTCGCGAGCAGGGCTAGCGTCCCTCGGGCGGGCTCCCGTCGCGGCTGCGGCGGGCGGCCCGCCCCCTGTGCGTGGCACGGGGCACCACGCCTCGCCCACGCTCGTCTCCCCCAGCCCCTATACTTGCGAGAAAACAAGAAGAGGGGGAGAGATGCCAGACATCCGAGACGTCGCACGTCACATGAAGCTCGAGAGCCCCGAGATGGCCTCGGTCAGCCTGGAGGTGCGCAACGACGCCCTCCTGCGCATCAAGCAGGCGCTGCAGGAGAGCAAGGAGCGGATCTTTGCCGCCAACGCCAAGGACCTCGCGGCGGCGGACGAGGCGAACGTGGCCCCGGCGGTGCGCAAGCGCCTGCTGTTTGACGAGCACAAGCTTGCCGACGTGTGCGCCGGCATCGACAGCCTGGTCTCGCTACCCGACCCCGTTGGCCGCGTGCTGCTGCGCCGCGAGCTGGACCAGGGCCTCGTGCTCAGCCGCGTGACCTGCCCCATCGGGGTCATCGGCGTGATCTTCGAGGCGCGCCCCGACGCCATGGTCCAGATCTCCACGCTCTGCATCAAGAGCGGCAACTGCGTCATGCTCAAGGGCGGGTCCGAGACGCTCAACACCAACCGGGAGATGTTCGAGGTCATCCGTGCCGCGGCCCTCTCTGCCGGCCTTCCCGACGCCTGCCTGTACCTGGCCGAGGCGCACCGCGAGGTCGACGAGCTGCTGGGCTGCTACGGCTACGTTGACCTGCTGATCCCGCGCGGGTCCAACGCCTTCGTGCGCTACATCATGGACAACACCAAGATCCCCGTCATGGGCCACGCGGACGGCATCTGCCACGTGTACGTGGACAAGGCCGCCGAGGTTCCCATGGCCGTGCGCATCTGCCTGGACGCCAAGACCCAGTACACCGCCGCCTGCAACGCGGCCGAGACCCTGCTCGTCCACCGCGACGTCGCGGCGAAGTTCCTCCCGCCGATGGCGGAGGCGTACCGCGAGGCGGGCGTGACCCTGCGCGGCGACAAGGCGGTGCGCGACCTCGTGGGCTGTGAGCCCGCCACCGAGGACGACTGGGACACCGAGTACCTTGCCCCCATCATCTCGGCCAAGGTCGTGGACGACATCGACCAGGCAATCGACCACATCAACCGCCATGGGTCGCACCACACCGACGCCATCGTGACCGACGACGACGCGGCGGCCAAGCGCTTCATGCGCCTGGTGGACTCCGCCGGCGTGTACCAGAACGCCTCGACCCGCTTTGCCGACGGCTTCCGCTACGGCTTTGGCGCCGAGGTGGGCATCTCCACCGGCAAGCTGCACGCGCGCGGCCCCGTGGGCCTGGACGGGCTGGTCACCTACAAGTACGAGCTCCGCGGTTCCGGTCAGGTGGTGGGCGACTACGCCGAGGGGCGCAGCCACTTCCACTTCAGGGACCTCGACTAGGGGAGAGGGGCGGGCGTGCCGTCCGTGCGGCTCCCCCATGGGGCAGACAACGTGGCCGGGCTCCTGGTGGTGACCCGCGGGGCCATCGTCTCGGGCGACTCGATGCGCGCCATGGTCGCGCTGTCCATGCTGTCCGGCCAAAGGGACCGCCTCTCGTCGCGCGAGGTCATCGACCTGCTCGAGCGCTCCTGCGTCTATGGCACGGGGGCGCTCGTCTCGTGCGCCTGGGACGCCCTCGCGCCCATCCCCTATGCCGGCTGGGCCCTCGCCCTCGCCCTGAGGACGGCGCGGGAGGACGTTGCCCGCGTCCTTCTCGCCCGCGGGGCGGACCTGCTCCAGGCACCGCCCAACCTGCCGGCGGGGGAGGAGGGCGCACGTTCCCTCTCGCGCCTCGACCTCACGCGGGGAAGCGCGGGGATCCTGCGCGACGCCTTCGCGCGGTCCGTCTCGAGCGAGGCCTTCGAGCCCTTCGTGGGAAACGAGCAGCTGTGCGGCGGGTCGTTCTCCACCTCCACGGACGTCGCCGCAACCTGCGACCTCGTGGCGAGGCTCGCTGCCGACGGCCTGTTCGACCCCCTCGCCTACGCAGACCTCCTGAGGGCGGCCCTCGCGCGTGCCAACGCGGTGACGCTCGATTCCGCCGCGTCCCGCCCCGGCGAGGCGGAGGCGTGCCTCTCCCTCGCGTGGAGGATGGGGGACCTTTGGAGAGGGGGCGGTGCCGGGGGAGAGGGGCGCGTGGCCCAGGTGCTGGGGCTCTTCCTCAGGGCGGGCGTGTGCGACGCGGTCCTGGCGGTGGTGTGCGAGCTGGCGCCCTCGCTCGTGGCGGACCAGCTCCGCGACGGCACCTGGCTGTCCCGCAACCCCCAGGTGGTCGCGACCATGGTCCCGCACCTGGCGGGCATCCCGTCGTCCCAGGCGCCGGCGCTCGTGCGCTACCTGTGCCAGAACGGGATGCTCGCCCAGATGCGCCAGGTGGCAGAGTGGCCGTCGTTCCTCTCTCCCTCCCTCGCCCGCATGGGTCTCTCGGTCGCGTCCGCGGCGGGCCATGCGGAGCTGGCCGCCTGGCTGCTGGGGAGGTCGCGCGAGCGGCAGCAGGCCCCCGACCACCGGTCGGAGGACGCGGACGGCGACCTGGGGGAGCTGGGCGACCTCCTGTTGTAGGACAATGCGGGTGGCTGGCACAGGCGTCCGGGACCTCATCGATGGCGTTCCGGCAGGGGTCGGGAGGGGTGGCGACCAGATGGCAGGGGACTCCGGCATGGCCCCGTCGCGTCGTGACGACAGTCCCGACAGGCTGGCGGCAGACACCGTCCGGCTTGCCGTGAGCCGCGCGATCTCGGGCAGCTACTTCCTCTCGCAGGCCGCCGGCATGCTCACCCCCCAGCCGTCGTCGGGCCTGGGCGCCCCCTTCGCGACCGACGGCCGCACCCTGTGGTACGACCCCGAGTGCATCCTGCTCGACCTTGGCCGCACGCGCGAGCCGCCCGTCAGGGACTACGTGCACGTGCTGGCCCACTGCCTGCTGCTCCACCCGTTCATGGGCGGGGAGGTCGCCAAGGACCCCGCGGCGTGGCAGCTTGCCTGCGACATCGCGGCGGAGAGGATCGTGGCAGAGGTGTGCGGGCCGCGCCCCGGCGAGCGCGGGCAGGCGCAGGGGGTGGTCCTCTCCCGGCTGGCGCGCGACCTGGGCGAGCCGCTCACGGCCGAGAGGGTCTACCGTGCCCTCCGCGAGGGAGGGTATCGGGCCTCCCGCCGGTCCTGGCAGCGCGTGTTCCGCTGCGACGACGCGTCGGGATGGCTTGCCGGCGCAAGTCGGGGGCATGCGTCGGGCTCCTCCGACGACGGCGGGGGAGAGTCCCGCGCCACCGGGGCCCAGGGCAACCCCGCCGGCAGCGGCGGAACCCCGCCCCCGGGCGCGTCGGGCCGCGCGCGTCACGGCGACGGCGGCCCGGATGCCCGCGGGACGGGCGACGGCGACGGAAGGCGTCCCCTCTCCCCCCGCGAGCGCGACGAGCTCCGGAGGCGCTGGGAGCACGTGGCCAAGAGCACGGCCGTTGACCTGCGCACGCTCTCGCGCGGCCGCGGGCAGGGCCTGGGCGACCTGGAGTGCCAGATCGAGGCCGCCACGCGCCATCGGGCAAGCTACGCGGACTTCCTCAGGCGCTTTGCCCGCGAGCGGGAGGAGATGCGCGTCTCGCCCGACGAGTTTGACTACGCGTTCTACGAGCTGGGGCTCAGCCTCTATGGCAACATGCCCCTGATCGAGAGCCTGGAGTACCGCGAGCGCCAGACCCTGCGCGACTTCGTGGTGGTCATCGACACCTCGGCGTCCGTGTCGCCGGCCATGGTCAAACGCTTCGTCGACCTGACCTTTGGGATGCTGCGCGACGGCGGTGCCATGGGTGACAGGACCAACATCCACGTGGTCATGGCGGACGCGGGGGTGCGCAGCGACGTGTGCCTGTCGAGCGAGGAGGACCTCAGGCGCTGGCAGCGCGAGGTCCGCGTGGTCGGTGGCGGCGGGACGGACTTCAGGCCCGCCTTCGACTACGTGGACCGGCTTCGGCGCGAGGGGGGACTCCGGGACCTCTCGGGGCTGGTCTACCTCACGGACGGCTGGGGCATCTATCCCAGCAGGGTCCCGGACTACCGGGTCGCGTTCGTGTTCTACGACAGGGACTTTCCCGCGGCGTCGGTTCCGCCGTGGGCGATCAAGGTGGTGCTCGACCCAGACGAGCTGGGGGCGGGCGAGGACGAGGCGCAGGGAGGCGCACGGTGAACATCCAGCAGGCGGCGGGGCAGGTCGAGGGCGCGGTGCGCGCATACCTGGCGAGGGACGACGAGGGGATCTACCTCATCCCGCCCCAGATGCAGCGGCCCATCATCCTCATGGGGCCGCCGGGCGTGGGGAAGACGGCTATCGTCTCGCAGGTGGCCGAGCAGCTGGGCCTGTGCTTCGTGAGCTACTCCATCACGCACCACACGCGCCAGAGCGCGCTGGGCCTCCCCTACATCCAGGACGAGGAGTTCGAGGGCGAGCGCTACAAGGTCAGCCGCTACACCATGAGCGAGATCATCGCATCGGTGTACGACGCCATGCGGTCGTCGGGTGGGCGAGAGGGGATCCTCTTCCTGGACGAGATTAACTGCGCGAGCGAGACGCTCATGCCCTCCATGCTGCAGTTCTTGCAGTACAAGACCTTTGGCCAGCACCGGCTGCCGATGGGTTGGGTTATCGTGTGCGCCGGCAACCCTCCCGAGTACAACCGCGCGGCACGCGAGTTCGACCCCGCGATCATGGACCGTCTCAAGCGCATCGACGTGGAGCCCGACCTCGACGCGTGGATGGGCTATGCCGCCGCCCATGGCGTGCACCCGGCCATAACCTCCTACCTGGACGAGAAGCCCGAGAACTTCTTCCGGGTGCGGAGCACCGTCGAGGGCACGCGCGTGGTGACCGCGCGAGGCTGGGAGGACCTCTCGCGCATGCTGCAGGCCTATGAGCGCGAGGGGATCGACGTGGACCCCTATCTGGTGGGGCAGTACCTGCAGGACGACGAGGTCGCCGAGGACTTCTCGCTCTACCTTGAGCTGTTTGGGAAGTACCGCGACGACCTGGACGTGGCGCGGGTGCTCGACGGCCTCGCGGACGACGCCACCGTGGCGCACGTCTCCGGGGCGGACCTGGACGAGCGCATGGCAGTGGTGAGCCTGGTGGAGTCGGCCCTGCTCGCGGGGATCCACGGCGTGCGGATCGAGGAGGAGGCCGTGCGCCAGGTGCGCGACATCCTCAAGACGCTGGGGGACGAGCCCCAGGCGGCGGGTGCCGTGGTGTCGGACTGCGAGATAGAGCTGGCCGGGCTGGTGTCGCGCGGCTTCGCCTCGGACCGCCGGCGCGCCGTGTGCGCCCGCAGGCTCGCCCTGCTCCGCGAGCTCTGCCCCCTGGTCGCAAAGGGCGGCCTGGACGGCGCCAAGGGACGCTACAACGACGTGGTGAGGACCCTCTCCCATCGCGTCAGGCGCGTCTCGGCACAGGTCGACCACGCCATCGACTTTATGTCGCGGGCGTTTGGCGAGGGAGAGGAGACCCTGGTCTTCGTCACCAGGCTCTCCGTGGACCCCGAGTTCATGGGCTTCCAGGCGGCGCATGGCTCGGACTCCTTCGTGACCTGCGCCAACGCCCTCATGCTGCAAGACCGCGGCCTCGACCTCCTCGACCGTCTCGAGGCGCTCCGCAAGGGGCGGGGGTAGGAAGGCGCGCTGGCCTCGTCGGCAGACGAGACGACCCCCATGCCAAAGCCGCTGGGTCCCTGGCATGGGGGTCGCGTGTCTCGCTTGCCTTGATCGCTACCTGTCGAGCTCGCTGCGCAGCTGGTCGGCGACGGCCAGGATGAAGTCCTCGGTGTTGAGCCTGATGGGGCTGGGGATCGAGGTGATGCGCGCAAGGTCGCCGGTCATGCGGCCGCTCTCGATGGTGTCCACGGTCGCGCGCTCCAGCGCGTCGGCAAAGTTGACCAGCTCGGGCAGGGAGTCGAGCTCGCCGCGCTTGCGGAGCGCCCCGGTCCAGGCAAAGATCGTGGCGACCGAGTTGGTGGACGTCTCCTCCCCGCGCAGGTGCTTGTAGTAGTGACGCTGCACCGTGCCGTGCGCCGCCTCGTACTCGTAGTAGCCGTGGGGCGATACCAGCACCGACGTCATCATCGCGAGGCTCCCGAAGGCGCTCGAGAGCATGTCGCTCATCACGTCTCCGTCGTAGTTCTTGCACGCCCAGATGAAGCCGCCCTCCGCCTTCATGACGCGGGCCACGGCGTCGTCGATGAGGGTGTAGAAGTACGTGATGCCGGCCTTCTCAAACCGCTCGCGGTACTCCGCCTCGTACATCTCGGCGAAGATGTCCTTGAAGCGGTGGTCGTAGGTCTTCGAGATGGTGTCCTTGGTGGCAAACCACAGGTCCTGACCGGTGGCGAGGGCGTACTCAAAGCAGCTGCGGGCAAAGCTGCTGATGGAGTCGTCCAGGTTGTGCATGCCCTGGATCACGCCGGGGCCGCTGAACTCGTGGATCAGCTCGCGCGTCTGGGTGCCGTCCTCCGCGGTGAAGACCAGCTCTGCCCTGCCCGGGCCGGGAACGCGGATCTCGGCGTTCTTGTACACGTCGCCGTAGGCATGGCGTGCGATGGTGATGGGCTTCTTCCAGTTGCGGACGACGGGCTCGATGCCGCGCACCACGATGGGGGCGCGGAACACGGTGCCGTCGAGCATCGCGCGGATGGTGCCGTTGGGGCTCTTCCACATCTTCGACAGGCGGTACTCCTCCACGCGCTGGGCGTTGGGGGTGATGGTGGCACACTTCACGGCGACGCCCAGGCGCTTGGTGGCGTTGGCGGAGTCCACGGTTACCTGGTCCTTGGTCGCCTCCCTGTTCTCGAGCCCCAGGTCGTAGTACTCGGTCTTGAGGTCCACAAACGGGCAGATCAGGTCATCCTTGATCATCTGCCACATGATGCGGGTCATCTCGTCGCCGTCCATCTCGACGAGCGGCGTCTTCATCTGGATCTTCGCCATGCGCTTACCTCCGTGCACGCCTTGCGGCTAGAGGGCTGTTAACGACCAACCCAGTGTAGCCGTGGAAGGCTGCCGCAACGGCAATGTAAGCGGGGCGTATCTGTTTTTTAACGAAGCGAAGCGGGCGGCGCCATTGGCGCGGGAGCCACGGTCGTCTGGTGCTGCCAACGGCGGGGCTTGCTGCCGCGTGTGGGGGGTGCCGAGCCACATCCGGCCTGACTCCGTGCGGCATTCGGGGAGGCTGCCGAGGAAAGCGGAGTATTGGCAGTCGCGGACGACACCGAGAGCTACGTGTGGGCGCTCGCGAGGGGGTCTGCCAACCGTTCCGTTATCCCGACGACCGATGGCGGCCAAGGCCCGATGTGAGCACCTTCCCGTCAGGGGGAGGGGCCTGGGTATCGGACCTTGTCGACTTTTCCCAGTTGGAAGGCCTTCGGTCGCAAAACGTAGCATGACCCATGGCAACGGGAGCCCGATATGAGTACTCACAACGGGAGTTTCCTGCCAAGTGGGCCTCTCTCCGGGTCTGGATGGCAGCTGCTTACCGGTATGAGTGCTCACGTCGGGAGCTTCTCGCCATTGGGCCCCTGAGGGAGACCCCTGGCGCGCGGCGGCACCCGTCCCTGGCAGGGAGGGGCGCCGCGGGGACGGCCGTGGGCCTGGCGCCCGGAGCTGCTGAACAGCCCGGATGGTCAACGAGCCGTCCCATTCTCAGCCCATCGACACCCCGTCGCAACCGTGGTTGCCCGAGGCCCGAGGTGCCTGGCATCGCGTGGCCTCCCCGCGTCAGGAAGCGTCCACGTATGCACGCATGGGACAGGGTTTTCGACGGGCGAGAGCCTTCTGGGCCTCCACTTTCTGCCAACACTCGCATTTCCCCAGCGGCTGCCGCCCGTGGATTGCCAGCACTCGTAATTCCTCAGCAGACACTCTGCCCAAGTCCCCCCAAAAGAGCCCCGGGGTGACTCCCAGAAACCCTAGGCCAGGACGTCCTGGGGCTGCAGCCAGGAGGGCTGCTCCTCTCCCACGACCCTGGAGCAGGCATAGGCGCGGGGGAGCGAGAGGACCGCGGTCCCCTGGTAGTTTCCCGTGGGCTGGGGCGCAAGGGCCAGCGCGCAGTCCGCCTTGTCGTCGCTCACCAGACAGAGGGGGAGCAGCAGCCGCATGGAGTCCGTCTGCGGGTCAAAGGCGGGCGCGACCGTGCGGTAGCTTGAGCGAGCCCTGCGGAGGGCGAGGTCGCAGGCGTCGTCGAGGGCGCGTCCCACGCGGCGGTAGGTCCCCGGGTCGCCCTTGATGGCACGCGAGAGCTCGGTCTGCGCCCTCGCGTCACCCGGGTTGGAGAGCACGCGGCCAAGGGCCTCGCTTGCCACGGAGCTCGTTCCCACCTGCTCTTGCAGGAACGCGCGCGGCAGGCGTCCGAGCTGGCGCATGACCAGCGACTCGGTGTCCAGGACCACCATCCTGCCCGGCTGGGGGAACACGTCGCCTATGCGCTCCAGGTAGCGGGCCGGCTGGGGCAGGGGGTCGAGGGACGCCACCAGGAGCGCCCCCAGCTCGCCGGAGCCGGCGGTGCAGAATCCGCTGAACTGCCAGGGTATGTCTCCCCTATGCGGCGCGAAGCAGGCGTAGATGTCCTGCCAGAAGGCCGTGTGGAGCCCGGTGTCAAAGGCAGCCAGCGACCCGTCCGCCGCAATGCGCACGCCATCGGTGGCGAGGAGGCGGTGGAACGTGACCGTGAGGTACTCGCGCAGGATGCCGTAGCGGCTCGCCTTTCCCACGCCCTCGCCGGGGTAGTTCCAGCGCTCGGGGGCCGCCATGGTCGCCAGGGCGCCCAGGAGCTCGTCCCACGAGCCGATCACGGCAAACTGGGCGAGCTCGCGTGCGGGGCTCGCCGTGGGGGCCATGCCAAGGGATGAGCCGGCAAGGTCGCTCCAGGCACCCTCGTCCTCCTTGGGCAGGCCCTCCAGCCCAACGGCCTGGTGCGTGTCTCCCGTGCCGTCGTCGCCGTCCACGTATGCCAGCGCCCAGCGCTTGCCGGCGGTCGCCTTGGAGGAGCGGCGCAGCGTCACCATCACGTGCGAGGAGCCGTCCTCCTGCAGGTAGCGCAGCGGGAAGGTGACCTTGCTGCGCGTCCCGCCCAGGGATCCCGTCGAGCGGGCCACGCGCCAGTCCTCGTCCAGCACGGACATCACGTCCGCATCGATGGGCAGGGTGCGATACAGCAGCTGGAGCAGGCGGTCGGTGCAGTGGACCTCGCTCGCAAAGTCCTGCGGCAGGTCTGCCTGCAGCCTGACGGGGGAGGGGATGTCCGACGCCACGACCGCGGGGGTCGCGGGCTCGCTGTCCTCGGGCCTCTCTGCCGTCGCGTCGGGCCGTGCCGCCTTTCGCGTACGGGGGGAGTCGTGGCGTGCGGTGCCGTTGCGGTCCGATGGCTTCGCCTCCGTGCGGGGCGAGAGGGGACGCCCTCCCTCGGCCCGGGCAACCTCGTCGGCCTCGCGCCTGGCACCGTCCTCCGCCTCGCGCAGGGCGGCGTCCAGGTCCTCCTCCATGTCACGGTAGGGGTCGTAGGTGATGGTCAGCTTGATGGGAGGCTCGCCGTCCGTCGGCGCCGCTCCCGGGTTGCCGGCCGCGGGCCCCTGCTTTGGGACGGGCGCATGCTCCGCCGAAGCGGCGGCGTCCGTCTCGCCCTGGGGCTCGCCGGCCCCGTGCGTCTCGCCCCCGGCATCCCTCGGGGACTCCGCCTTCGCGTTCGCGCCGTCGCCCTGGGAGGCTGCCTCGGAGGGCCCGACCTGTCGTCCCGCGTCGGCCGCCTCGGCCGCCGTGGCGTCGGGCCCGGCCTGCGACGGCACTTGCACCGTCTCGGTGGCACGGTCATCCGCCTCGACGGTAGGTGCCGCCTTCGGCTCGTCGCGCGTGACCGTCTCGGCCGGCTCCGCTGCATCCGCTGCGGACTCGACGGCCCTTGCGCCGCCCTCGTCCCGCTGGGCCGCGGCATTCTCGGTGTCGGTGTCCCCGCGCCTCTCCCTGCGATGGCGGGGCTTCGCGGGCTTGGGATCCTTGCTGCTCTTCTTGTGCTTCCAGGCCTTGGCGCCCTTGGCGGGTGCCTTCCTCTGGCGCTCCTCGCCGGCGCGCGCGAGCACCTGGTCCCACTCCTCCTGGCGCTGCACCGTCACGTAGGTACGGCCCTTCTTGAACACCGTGAGCTTGATGAACTCGGGCATCTGGGAGAGGAGCTGCTGCACGTCGTCGCAACCCACGTCGGCGGGGTCAACGTCCTCCTCGCTCAGCAGCTCCTCGACCTTGGGGAGGGGCGTCTGCACGCCGACCCCCAGTCGCGTGGAGAGAAGCTGGTAGAAGTACAGTCTGTTGCCGGGTGTGAGTCTGGGCATGATGGGCTCCAAGCTATGTTTGCCCGCCGCGGGGCGGGGTTGGTGGTACGTCGAGCGCTCCTTAGGTTACTACCCAATGGGGCCCCTCCCCGGCCGGCGGGGCCACACGAGTGGCACCTTGCGGGCGGCATGACCCCTCACCTGCACAAACAAGAGGGGCCGCCACCCGGTTCATTCCGGGCGACGGCCCCTCGCATCGCTCCTCTGCCAAGTGGTGTCGGCGGGGTTACTCCTCGGAGTCCTCCTCCGCTGCCTCCGCCTCGGCCTCAGCCTCCGCGTCCTCCTCGGCGGCCAGCTCCTCGTCTATCTCGGCCTGCTCCGCCGCGACCTCGTCATAGCGGTCCGAGACGCGCTGGAACAGGTCGTCGTCCAGGATGTCGACCAGCTCGTAGGTCTGGTCCTCCTCGTACTCGTGGTATCCGTACAGGTACACGTCGTCCGACCCGTCCTCGGGCAGCAGCGCGATGTACTCCTCGCCGTCGAGGTCGAACACGCCCTGGACCTCGCAGCGAACCTGGGTGCCATCGTCAAAGTCGATGTCGATGTAGTCGGTTGCCTCGTCGTTCTCGCTCATGGGATCCTCCCATCGCCGGATGTTCGCAACGTGCATAGACTGGACTCTAACAGGATGGGCCGGCTGGGTGGAGGTGCAGTCGGCAAGTTGGCAAAAACCATCGCGGGAGGTGCCGGATGACGGACGGTCGGACGAGGCTGTTCCTGGCGGTGCTGCCAGACGAGCGGGTGAGGGACGAGCTCTGCCGCACGCAGCGCGAGGTCGCCCCGCTGCTTGTGCGGGGCAGGCCGACCGCGCGGGGCAACCTCCACCTCACGCTTGCCTTCCTCGGCATGTGCGACGCCGGCGAGCGTGAGGCGGCGGTGCGCGCGCTGGGTGACGCCGCCCGTCAGGCGAGGCCCCTCCCCCTTGCGCTCGGCGGGGTGGGGGTGTTCGAACGCCGGCACGGCGGGAGCGTGGTGTGGCGGGGCGTCGCGGACGGTCCGGGGCTCCAGGGGCTCGTCCGCCTCCAGGCGTCCCTCGTGCGGGCCCTCGCCGACCAGGGGCTGGGCGACCGGCTCCCGGCAACCGCAACCCAGTTTCTCCCGCACGTCACGCTCTTCCGCGGCGCCCGGCCCAAGGATGGCTGGCAGCCGGTGGTGGGGGATGGGGGAGAGGCGCGCGCCTCCTCTCCCCTGGCTCGTCCCGCCGGCATCCCCGCATTCCGCGTCCAGGCGGCGAGCCTGATGTGGAGCCACCATCCCGAGGGAGGTGAGCTCACCTACGACGAGCTGCTCCGCGTGCCCCTGGGCGGCGCCTGAGCGGCACCCTCCCCCGTCCGACGTGCGGTATCATCGCCCCAGCCCGCGCATGGGGCGCGAGCGAGGGAGACGGGGGGTCGCCATGCCCAAGGGCCGCAAGGAGGCGTTTAGCGACGGCGTCATCGCCATCATCATCACGATCATGGTGCTGGGGATTTCTGCCCCGGAGGGCTCTGGGATGGCAGACCTGCTGTCACTCGGTCCCGCCGTGGTGAGCTACGCGGTCAGCTTCGTGGCAGTGGGGACGTACTGGAACAACCATCACCACCTGCTCAACCTGGTGCGGCGCACCACGGGGCGCATGCTGTGGTCCAACCTGCTGTTCCTGTTCGTGCTCTCGTTCTTCCCCCTCGCGACCGACTGGATCCAGAAGACAAACTTCGCGGCCCTTCCCACCACCTGCTACATCGTGCTCAACATGCTGGTCTCGCTCTCGTACATGAACCTGGAGCGCGTGATCCGCCACGCCGTGAGCTGCCAGCGCTCCACCAGCGGCATGAGAGAGCTGCAGCACAGGTCGCTCGCCAAGGAGCGCTGGACGTTGGGGCTCGAGGTCGTGGCGCTGGTCCTCGCCATCGCGCTCCCCACCACGCGCCTGGCGTTTGTCGCGATGGTCCTCGCCTTCTCGCTGTGGGTCATCCCCGACCTCAGGATTGCCCGGCTGTTCGACGCCCTGGCGACCTACGAGGACGGCGAGGACGAGTAGCCCTCCGCCTGCCATCGGCCGCTGCGTCGCTCCCACGTCTTACAATCGAGGCTTGGCCCACGGCGCTCCGTGGGCGTTGGGGGAGAGACGAGCGGGGAGGGGTGCCCCATGCCAACCATGGAGGACGCGCGGCAGGCGCTCTCGCGCTACTTTGGCTACGAGTCGTTCAGACCGGGTCAGGCCGAGGTCATCTCGTCCATCCTCGGCGGGCGGGACAGCCTGGCGGTCATGCCCACGGGTGCCGGCAAGTCCGTGTGCTACCAGATACCGGCGGCGCTCCTGGGCGGCCTCACGCTGGTGGTGTCTCCGCTCATCTCGCTCATGGGCGACCAGGTGCGCTCGCTCAAGGAGGCGGGCATCCGGGGCTCGTACCTCAACTCAACGCTCAACCCGCGGCAGCAGGAGATCGTGATGCAACGGGCGCTGGACGGCTGGTACGACGTCATGTACGTGGCCCCGGAGCGCCTGCAGGACGGTCGCTTCCTGGAATTTGCCAGCCGGGCGAGCGTGCCCCTGGTGGCGGTGGACGAGGCGCACTGCGTGAGCCAGTGGGGACAGGACTTCCGCCCGGCCTACCGGGGGATCGCGGGGTTCGTGGACGCCCTGCCCAAGCGTCCGGTGGTCGCGGCGCTCACTGCCACCGCGACGGCCCGCGTGCGTGCGGACATCGTCTCCCTCCTTGGCCTGCGGGACCCAACGGTGCAGGTCAACGGGTTTGACCGTCCCAACCTCACGCTCGCCTCCTTCGAGCTCACGCCCAAGGCGCGCGAGCGGTGGGTGGTCTCGTACGCGCTGTCCCACCGCGAACAGAGCGGCATCGTGTACGCGACCACGCGCAAGAAGGTCGACGCGCTCGCGGAGGCGCTGCGCGACGCCGGGGTACGCGCCGTCGCCTACCACGCCGGCTACGACAACCAGAGCCGCGCCGCCGCCCAGGAGGCCTTCGTGAGGGACGACGCCCAGGTCATGGTGGCCACCAACGCGTTTGGCATGGGCATCGACAAGTCCGACGTCCGCTACGTGGTCAACGTGGGGCTTCCCCTGTCGCTCGAGGAGTACTACCAGGAGGCGGGTCGCGCGGGTCGCGACGGCGAGCCTGCCGAGTGCTTCCTGCTGTGGAGCCGCGGCGACATCCGCACCTGCCACTTCCTGATCGACAACACGGAGTTCCCGCCCGAGACCACGCGCGCGGACAGGGAGCGCCTCCTCGCCAACCGCAATGCCCTGCTCTCCAAGATGATCGGCTACGCCATGAGCGACACCTGCCTGCGCGGGAGGGTCCTCTCCTACTTTGGGCAGGCGGTCACTCTCCCGGACGGCGGGTGCGGCGGCTGCTCGGTGTGCAGGTGCCTCTCGCCCGACGACTACCTGGGCACGGTGCGCTCCCGCACCACCTTCGGCCGTGGCGTGCGCGAGCGCGAGCTGCCCAGCGAGGCGGAGGTCACCGACGAGGACGAGCGCCTGTTCCAGCGCCTGAGGGCACTGCGGAAGTCACTGGCCGACGAGGCGGGCGTGCCCCCGTACGTGGTCTTCTCCGACGCCACGCTCCGTGCCATGGTGCGGCGCAGGCCCACCACGCGCGAGGAGCTGCTGCAGGTCTCGGGCGTGGGCAAGACCAAGCTCCGTCGCTACGGGGACGAGTTCCTGAGCGAGCTCAGGGGAGAGTAGCGCAGCCTCCCGGCATGGGATGGCCCCCGCCCGCCGTGGCAGAACGCTTGCGGCAACGTTGCCGGGCCGTGGCCCGCGCGCTGGTAGACTTGGGGTGAACGCACCGGTCGCACCAAGGCACACGGAAGGCGAGTGATCCCATGATCTACACCGTCACGCTCAACCCAGCGCTTGACAAGACCGCCCAGGTGGACGGCTTCACCCTCGACCGGGTCAACCGGATCTCGCAGCTTCGCAGCGACCCGGGCGGCAAGGGCATCAACGTCTCCAAGGTCATCCGCCAGCTGGGCGGCACCAGCGTCGCCTACGCGGTCCTGGCGGGCAACACCGGCAACACCATCGCCGCCATGCTGGCCGACCAGGGCATCGAGCTCCGCAGCTTCCAGGTCGAGGGCGAGACGCGCACCAACCTCAAGGTCGTCGACCCCTCGGGAGACACCCACACCGACATCAACGAGCCCGGCCCGCAGGTGAGCGACCAGATGCTGGACGACATGCTGGCGCAGCTCGTGGACGTGGTGGAGCCCGGCGACATTGCGGTGCTCTCCGGCTCGCTTCCGCGCGGGGCAAGCCCCAGGACGTACGCCACGTGGGTCTCGGCCCTGAAGGAGGCGGGCGCCAAGGTCTTCCTCGACGCCGACGGCGACAAGCTGGTGGCGGGCATCTCCGCCGGTCCGTACCTCATCAAGCCCAACGAGATCGAGCTCGGCTTCATGCTGGGCCGCAAGCTCGACAGCGACGACAAGGTCGCGGAGGCGGCGCGCGAGCTCGTGGAGAAGGGCCTGGACAACGTCGTCGTGTCCATGGGTGGCGCCGGCGCCATGTTCGTGAGCCGCGACCACGTGGTGAAGGGCGGCTCCGTCAAGGTGCCCGTGGGCTCCACGGTCGGCGCGGGCGACTCCGTGGTGGCGGCGCTCGCCTACGCCGAGGACCTAGGCATGGGGCTGGACGACACCGTCAGGCTCGCGATGGCCACCGGTGCCGCCAACGTCATGCAGTCCGGCACGCAGGCGGCTCCCCGCGACCTCGTTGACTCCCTCGTGGACAAGGTCAGCGTCACCAGGCTGTAGGTAGCCCGTCGCCGTTTGCACCAGGTCCTGGGGGAGAAGCCCCTGCCCCATCCCCCGGGCCCATGCCACTGGCTGCCGCCCTCGCCCTCCTCTGGAGGACGGGGGCGGCTTGTCTCTCCCCTTAGCTCTCGCGATGGCCCATCGCGCGCTTGGCCCTGAGGTTGCGCAGGTTGGTGACCGTGCCCTCCATGCCGTGGGGGACGTATGTCAGGCTGGCGAGGTCCTGCGGCAGGTATTCGGCCAGGCTCAGCTCGGCGGCTTGCTCCACGTGCTCGGGGGCGGGGCCGGGGACTGCCTCCAGGCCGTACACCGTGGCGCCCTGTGCCGAGAGGCGCTCCTCGTACCAGCTCATGGGGTCGTTCGGCCGGTCGCCCCGGGCATCCGAGCTCCGCCACGTCAGGCGGTACCCCGCGAGGTCGAACTGGGTGAGCGAGAAGTCGAAGAGCGGCTGGCTGTCCGTCTTGAGCACAACGCTCCCACCGGGGGCGAGCACCGTGCGATAGCGCATCAGCTGGTCCAGGTGGGTCAGTCGCTGCCAGGCGTCGCGCTTCTTGGGGAAGGGCGTGGGGAAGTTGAGGATGATGCGGTCCACCTCCCCGGGGGAGAAGAGCTCGTCCACCGCGGACCCCAGCGCCGGCACCAGCACCAGGTTGTCCAGGCCTCCCTCAACCGCCTTCTGCGCGGCGTAGGCGATGCAGATGGGCTCGGCATCTATCCCCACGAACAGCACGTCCGGCTCCCGTGCGGCGGACTCCGCGGCGAAGCCGCCCTTGCCGCAGCCCAGGTCCACCCTCAGCTCGCGGAACGCCGTCCTGCCGTCCAGGGGCGTGCACGCCTCCCGCCACGCCCCCGCGTACGAGCGGGGGTCGACCTCGATGGCGTCCCGGTAGCGCTCCAGGCGCTCCTCCAGGACGAAGTGCTTGGGAAGTCGTGCGTGAAGCGCGTGCATGCGATGCCAATCTGCGAGGTGGGCTGCGAACGGGTTCGATTCTAGGCCAGAGGGCCCCAGCCGTCGCACGGCGAACCATCCCGTCCGGGGGTGGCCGTATGATGGCACGGTATCCCGACGGAAGGGTCCAGCATGGAACAGGAACAGCCGCGCGAGTCGAGCTTCCTCGCACTTCTCTCCAGGCTCAAGTACATCGAGCGATGGGCGCTCATGCGCAGCTCGCGCCCAGAGAACCTGGGGGAGCACTCGCTCGAGGTCGCGATGATCGCGCATGCGCTGTGCGTGATCGGCAACCAGCGCTACGGTCGTCACCTCGACGCCGAGCGGGCGGCGCTCGTGGGCATGTACCACGACGCGTCCGAGATCATCACGGGTGACATGCCCACCCCCGTGAAGTACGCCAGCGGCACGCTCCGCGAGGCGTACCGGGCCGTGGAGGACTCCGCGCAGAAGAGGCTCCTGCAGACGCTGCCAGACGACCTCCGCCCGGTCTACGAGGGCATCTTCAAACCTGACGGGAGCGGGGACGACGTTCTTCTCCACCGCCTGGTGAAGGCAGCCGACAAGCTCAGCGCACTCATCAAGTGCCTGGACGAGCGGAGTGCCGGTAACACCGAGTTCGTCACCGCCGAGAGGACCACCAGGGCCGTGCTCGAGGAGATGGCTGCCGAGCTGCCCGAGGTCCGCGACTTCATGGAAGAGTTCCTGCCGTCCTACGGACATACGCTGGATCAGCTGCTGTAGGTCACTCGGCATGTTCCGTGGGCTGCGCAACTCCCCGCGATGCCCGCGCGTGAAGGACGGACCAGCCCCCCGGGGTCAAAGCCCCTCGGGCGAAGCGCTCAAGGAAGGGGAGAGGGGCGTGCGCCACGCACGAGGGCCAACCCGTCGCGTGCGGGAGCTGGCAAGGTTCCATGGGTGAACGTGCTCGTGTATGGTCGGACCGTCTGCCCCATGGGGGAGTCTCTGCTGGTCCGGCCCCCCTTCGGGACCTGCCTGATGGAGTACTGCTCGTGAGAGCCCCCGTAGCCACGACGCTCGCGCGGGAGAAGGGCCCATGGCATGGAAGAGGGCATCATCCTCCGTTAGCAGCAAATGCGCCGCGTGAGCACTCGCGCGGGGATTGTGCCGTCAAGATCGAATGTTTGACGCATCGTCAACTGGGGGAACACGGGCAAGATTACCGAATGCCGACTACTGACCGGCAGGATGCCCTCGATGGCAGCCAGAGCCCGATGTGAGCACCTCCCCGTGGGGGGGCGGGCCGCGAGAGCCGAGCAAACCTGACATTTTCCCAGTTGAGACCCTATCGGCGAACGCACGTCACCCGTTCCATGGCAGCAAGCGCCTGATGTGAGTGCTCGTGTCGGGAGTTCGTTGCCAAACAGGCCCCCTCGGGGATGGAATTGCAGGGGGAGCCGGATATGAGCACTCACATCGGGAACTAGCTGACACAGTTGAAATCATGATGTGAGACCAACTGGGGGAACGCGATTCTCGCCCATCTCTCTGGTAGGCGACTCCCAGTGCAAGTGCTCACATCAGGAGTCTCTTGCCAGTGGGTCCTCCAAGGGTGCCCTACTCGCAACACGGCATGCACCCGGTAGGGGAAAGATCCTCAAGCAGGGGGCCATGTTGCCTCGCCCCCATGGGGACGCCAGCTTGTCTATGAGGTGGACGATCCGTCCCATTCTTTGTCCATGGATGTCCCGCGGTTACCGTGGTGGCGTGGGCCTCAAGGGGGCAGGCCATCTCTGGAGCCGTTCTGTGCCAGAAGGTACGTTCCGTGTGTACACACGGGACGAGGTTTTCGACGGAGGGGGGTCTCCAGCCCCAGAGGAACGGGTCTGGTGTCGGGAAGTCCATCCCGTGTGTACACACGCTGTGGGGTTTCAGGCAGATGGGGCTCTCCCGGTACCGCGGATGTCAGAAGGTACGTCCCGCGTGTACACGCGGGACGAGGTTTTCGACGGAGGGGGGCCTCCTACCCCAGAGGGACGGGTCTGGTGCCGGGAAGTCCACCCCGCGTGTACACGCGGGGTGGACTCTATGGCAAAAGGGGGACGCCCCGCACGGGACGCCCCCTCGTCTCTCGCATGATCCTCGCGACTAGTCCTCCTGCACGTCCTGCAGCGTGTTCATGAGGGCGGGCGTGACCTGCTTCTTGCGGCTCACGACGCCCGGCAGCGTCGCGATGCCGTCGACGGGCTGCACGTTGAAGGCGCGCGCGACGATGTCCTCGGCGCCCTCGCCGTAGTACAGCATCTCGGTGGTCTGGCTCTTCACGTCCGTGAACATGTAGAACACCAGCGGCAGCTCGTCGTTGGCCGCGCCCTCCTTGAGGTACGGGCCAACCAGGGCCTCCGCAGCCTTGCGACTGTTCTCGGTCATGAAGCTGCCCTGGCCCACGCCAAAGCGCGCGTTGCCACGGGAGAAGATCTTGAAGTCCTGGTGGAAGACCTCCTCTGCCGTGCGTCCGGTCAGCTCCGCGCCGGCATCGAACATCTGGTCGGCGTACTGGTCAACGTCCTCGCCGCAGATCTTGGCGAGCGCGCGGCCCGCCTTCTCGTCGAAGGGCGTGCAGGTGGGGGAGCGGAAGCACAGGGTGTCGGAGAGGATGGCGCTCATCATCAGGCCGGCGATGCTCTTGGGGATCTCCACGTCCTGCTCGTTGTACATCTTGTACAGGATGGTGCAGGTGCAGCCCACGGGCTCGTTGCGGAACATCGCGGGCGCGGACGTCTCGATGGAGCCGATGCGGTGGTGGTCCACGATCTCCATGATCACGGCCTGCTCAAGGCCGTCGACCGCCTGGGAGCGCTCGTTGTGGTCCACGAGGATGATGTGCTTCTTGTTCACGTTGAGCAGGTTGGGGGTGCTCACCAGGCCGGCGTAGCGACCGTCCTCGTCCAGCACGGGGAAGAAGCGGTGGCGCGACTGGGTGATGGTCTTGCGGGCGTCGTCCACGGTGGAGTTGACCGAGAAGCTCAGGACGTCCTTTGCGGGGAGCATCTTGGCGCGCACGGGCGTGGACATGCTGATCAGGCGAGCGGCCGCATACGTTGAGTAGGGCGTGGTGATGACCGAGCAGCCGTTCCTCTCCGCCGCCTCCTGCACCACGTGCGAGAGCTCGGCGCCGTTGCACACGATGAGGCAGCTCGCGCCGCTCTCCACGGCAAAGCGCTGGGTCTCGTAGCGGTTGGTCACCAGGACGATGTCGCCCTTCAGGATGTTGCCCTCCATCATCTCGGGCGTGGTGCCCACCACCACGTTGCCGCTCTCCACGCAGGCGCCCTCGTCGCCCATGACCATCTCGCCCTTGAGCGTCTCGACGATGTTGGCGTACCTGGTCTTGGACTCCGAGACCACCGTGGTGTCAAACACGTCCATGTTGGCGTTGGCGATGTCCTTCACCGCGATGATGCCCTCGAGGCTACCCTTCTCGTCGGTGACGGGGAGCGTGTCGGTCTTGGTCTCGCCCATCAGGTTCCAGGCCGAGAACAGGCTGGTCTCGCGGTCGATGCCCGCCATGTGCTGGATCTGGATGTCCTTGATCTGCGGGCGCACGCTGGTGATGAGCTGGGGCTCGGGCACGCCAAAGTGCTTGAGCACGAAGGCGGTCTCGCGGTTGATGGTGCCGGCGCGGCGCGGCTCGTACTCGATGTCGCTCGTCTGGTTCTTGAGGTATGCAAGGGCTATCGCGCTGCAGATGCTGTCGGTGTCAGGGTGCAGGTGACCGATGATGTTGACCTTGCGGATTGCCTCGGGCATGTGACTCTCCTTGTCTCGCCGCCAGTGGGGGCCGGTGGCACGGTGTTGGTGATACAAGGATTGTGCCACGTGCGCTGGCGCATTTCCCAAAAAAGCCCGCTTGCCGCGTCGGGGGAGAGGGGCGACGGCACAAATGCACGTAGGATGCACATTTGGCCGGCAGCGCCTTGGGGGCCAGTGTTGCTCGGGGTCCACGGCCGGCCCGTGCCCGACGCTGGCGCACGCGGCGCGCCCGCGCGGCGGATTGGTGCCGCACTGTGGCATCCGGAGGTGTAATATGACGAAAATATGGTGAAACCGTGTGCTATGCTAATTCAGTTTGCACGGTGGTTTTTTCAAACACCAATAAACGCGACTCAAACGCAGCAGGGAGGTTCGATGAGGTACGTGAGCACGGGGGGTCGACCAGTCACCCAGTAGCTCCTCGGCATCGTCTCCCTGGTGGTGCTCGTGCTGAGCGTCGCCGTGCTTGCAGCCGCCGTTGCGCACTTCGCGTTTGGGCTCGACGTCCTGGGCGGCTTGGGCAAAATGCTCTTTGGCCACAACGGGGTCCTGGACGCCGGCTCCCCGCTCGTCGCCGTGACCTTCGTCGTCAACCTCGTCGCGGCGGCCGTATCGGGGGTCTTGGGGCTGCGCGCCTCGCGCCACCGCAGGTTCGCGCTCCCCGCGTCGGTTGCCGCCGCCGCCTGGCTCACGCTCTCCGTCGTGGGCATCGGGTTCACCGTCTTCGTGGGCGGGGTCGTGGGGAGCGTCCCGGCGTACGTGTGCAACATCGCCGCCGCCATCCTGTGCGTGTTCCTCGGCCTCGCCGTCAACGCCGAGGCATAGGGGGGACGCTAGCGCGGCATGCGGTCGTGGTTCACGGGGCGGTAGAACAGCTCGCGCGTCTCGTCCGCGTCTCTCGCCTGACCCAGCGCCCACATGGTCTTTGCCACCAGCGCCTCGGTGGTCATGTCGTCTCCCTTGAGGATGCCCGGGTGCTCGGCGTAGTCGTGGCCCACCTCGTAGACGCCCAGGTCCATGCCCTCCTCGTTCACCTGTGTGGTCAGCACCAGCGTGCGGCCGGACCCCACCCAGTCAAAGATCGCTCGCTTCCACGAGCCGCCCTCGTACTCGGGGATGCCCCCGATGCCAAAGGTCTCGAGTATGACCGCCTGGTAGTCGCGGGCGAGGAGGCCCAGGATGCTCGGCCTGAGCTCGGGCGTCAGGCGCAGGACCACCACGCGCTCGTCCAGGGAGCGGTAGAAGGTGGGGCGAGAGGTGCCGTCCGCGCCGGGCAGCGGCCCCACCGGCTGCCCCGTGATCGACATGCCCATGGCGACGTCGCGCACCACCCGGTTGCCGCGGATGACCGCGGGGAGCGGGTAGTTCACGCTGGTGAAGGCGTTGTAGCTCATGGTGCGCTGCTTGTGGGCGCGCGTTCCGGCAATGACCTTGCCGCCAAAGACCACGCTCACGTCACGCGAGCCGGGCGTCACCGCGTACAGCACCGAGTGGTACAGGTTGAGCTTGGCATCGGTGAACGGGTTGGCCATGGGCTGCTGGGAGCCCGTGAGCACGATGGGCTTGGGGCTGTCCTGCACCAGGTAGCTCAGGGCCGCCGCCGTGTACGCCATGGTGTCCGTGCCATGCAGGACCACGAAGCCGTCGTAGCCGTCGTAGGCGTCCTCTATCACGTCGCGTATGCGCAGCCAGTCGGCGGGGCGCATGTTGGTGCTGTCTATGTTCATGGGCTGCACAAAGCCCACCTCCGCCACGTCCGCCAGCTGCGGCACGTAGGCGGCAATCTCGGTGCCGGTCAGCTGGGGCGAGAGGCCCCGCTCGTCCTGCATCGAGGCGATCGTGCCGCCCGTGGCGATGATGAGGACCCTCCTCATGCGAATCTCCTCTCGGCCAGCGCCTCGACCTTGAGCGCGATGCCCTCCGCCGTCTCGCGCGTGGCGACCACCTTGTCCGCCAGGCACAGGATGACCGCCTCGCGGCAGGTGGGCGGCGCGGGTGTCAGGGGGAACATGTGGTGGCGGACCATGTTCTGCTCCACCGGCCCTATGCCAAAGTCGCGGATGGCGTTCCTGCAGGCGGTGCCGGGGTGCGTGAAGCCGTGGAGCCGGTGGCTGGGGTCGCTCACGTGCCAGTCGTACAGGAAGTAGTCGTGGAGAAGCGCCCCGCGCACGAGGGCGCGCTCGTCCACGGGCAGCCGGGTCGCCTGCGCCATGCGCACGCAGGCGCGCGTCACCGCCAGCGAGTGGGCGCACACACTCGTGGTCCCGTGCTGGATGCAGCGCCTCTCCACGTCCATCCCCGTCGAACCCATGATGTCCTCGCCGTGGCGGGCGATCAGCTCCGCCGGCGTCGCCTCCCGCTGTATGGGCATCCTCGCGCCCCCTGAAACCATGCGACCCCCTCTCCTCGCGGCGTCCATTGTATGTGACGGCACCACGTCGGCCCGCCGTCCCCGCGGGAGGGGAGGGCACGCGTCCCTCGGGGAGGGCCGGAACCACATGGCCCTCACATCTCGCCCGCCCGCACACCGTAGAATGTCCCCTGGAACCATCACCGAGCCCCGCAAAGGAGCAGCATGGCAGAGTTCATTTACCAGATGTACAAGGCCCGCAAGGCGTTTGACGACAAGGTCGTGCTCGACGACGTCACCATGGGCTTCTTCCCCGGCGCCAAGATCGGCGTGGTGGGCCCCAACGGCATGGGCAAGTCGACCCTGCTCAAGATCATGGCCGGCATGGAGGAGGTCTCCAACGGCGAGGCGCGCCTCTCGCCCGGCTACTCGGTGGGCATCCTGCTGCAGGAGCCCCCTCTGGACGAGGATAAGACCGTGGGTGAGAACATCCGCGAGGCCTTTGGCGACGTCCTCGCCAAGGTGGACCGCTTCAACAAGATCGGCGAGGAGATGGCGGACCCCGACGCCGACTACGACGCCCTCATGGCCGAGATGGGACGCCTCCAGGACGAGATCGACGCCGCCAACGGCTGGGACGTCGACAGCCAGCTGTCGCAGGCGATGGACGCCCTGCAGTGCCCCGACCCCGACGAGCCGGTGACCCACCTCTCCGGCGGCGAGCGCCGTCGCGTCGCGCTGTGCAGGCTGCTGCTCCAGGCGCCCGACCTGCTGCTGCTGGACGAGCCTACCAACCACCTGGACGCCGAGAGCGTGCTGTGGCTGGAGCAGTTCCTCAAGAACTACCAGGGCGCCGTTCTCGCCGTGACGCACGACCGCTACTTCCTCAACAACGTCGCCGAGTGGATCTGCGAGGTCGACCGCGGCACGCTCTACCCGTACAAGGGCAACTACTCCACCTACCTCGAGACCAAGTCCGCGCGCATGGAGGCGGAGTCCAAGCAGAGCGCCAAGCTCGCCAAGAAGATGAAGAGCGAGCTGGAGTGGGTGCGCAGCTCCCAGAAGGCACGCCAGGCCAAGAGCAAGGCCCGTCTCGCCGCCTACGAGCAGATGGAGGCCGAGGCCCAGCGCGCGACCAAGGTCGACTACACCGACATCCACATCCCCGTGGGCCCCAGGCTGGGCTCCAAGGTGCTGGAGGCCAAGGGGCTCTGCAAGTCGTTTGGCGACCGCGTGCTGATGCACGACCTCAGCTTCACCCTGCCCCGCAACGGCATCGTGGGCGTCATCGGCCCCAACGGCGTGGGCAAGTCCACGCTGTTCAAGATGATCGTGGGCCAGGAGACCCCCACCTCCGGCGAGCTCGACCTGGGCGAGACGGTCAAGATCAGCTACGTTGACCAGAACCGCGAGGGGATCGACCCGCAGAAGAACGTGTGGGAGGTCGTCTCCGGCGGCAACGACTACATTCAGGTGGGAGACCAGGAGATTCCCAGCCGCGCGTACGTGAGCGCCTTCGGCTTCAAGGGGACCGACCAGCAGAAGCGTGCCGGCGTGCTCTCGGGAGGCGAGAGGAACCGCCTCAACCTGGCCCTGACCCTTCGCCAGGGCGGCAACCTGCTGCTGCTGGACGAGCCCACCAACGACCTTGACACCGAGACCCTGGAGAGCCTGGAGGAGGCGCTTCTGGCCTTCCCCGGCTGCGCGGTCATCACCAGCCACGACCGCTGGTTCATGGACCGCATCGCCACGCACATCCTGGCGTGGGAGGGCACGGACGAGGACCCCGGCAGCTGGCACTGGTTCGAGGGCAACTTCGAGGACTACCAGCGCGACCGCGAGAAGAGGCTGGGCCCCGACCTCTCCAAGCCGCACCGCCTGCACCGCAAGCTCACCAGGGACTAGGCCCGCGACCGCCGCGACGGGGGACGTCTCCCGTTGCGGCGTCTCTCTGCCCCTACGACGAGGACGCGGCCGCGAGTCCCTCGGCGAGGGGGCGCGACAGGTCGAGGTCCATGTCCACCGAGGTCGAGATGCCCGCCACCTGGCCCGTGGACGTGTACTGCCAGATGGCGAACGCCATGTCAAGCGTGGGGGCGGAGGTGTACGAGGCGTACCAGTACCCGTACGTGTAGAGGGATGCCGCGTCCATGCGGGCGAGGTCCGACTGGTTTCCGTACACGATCGCGGTGCGCCCGCTTGCCTCGATCGTTCGGCAGAAGGCGTCTGCGATTGCGCGCATCTGGTCGTTGGACAGGCCGTAGATGCGCGACCCCTGGTTGCCCGTTGGCTCGTAGTCAAAGGCGACGGGGTACGAGAGGGACGTGCCCTGCAGCTTCTGCAACACGTACTGGGCCTCCTCGACGGCCTCCGCCTCGGTCGTGGCCTGCGAGTAGAAGTACGCGCCCAGCTCCACGCCAGCCGTCTGCGCGCCGGCAACGTTCTGCTCGAACTTGGCGTCCTCCACGATGGTGCCGTTGCTCGACCCGCGGTAGCCAACGCGCACGAAGGCGAAGCCGATGCCATCCGCCTTGACCGACCCCCAGTCGATGTCCCCTTGGTGCTCGGAGACGTCGATGCCCACGCGGCTCTCGGTCACGCCGTCCACAACGTAGCGCGGCCTCCCATCCAGGCCGAGGGAGAGCCTGGACCAGTCGAAGGGGTTGGTGTGGGCCACCGACGAGCTGGGGAGCGCCGAGCCGGCAAAGCTGCCGGCGGAGGACTCCGAGACCAGGACCCTGGAGACCGCCAGGAGCACGACGCAGGCGATGGTGGCGACCATGATGATGCGGCCGGTGACCCGGACGGCCCCCGCCGGTCGCGTGGAGTGCCGGCCGGCGTGCGAGGATCCGCGTGACGCCTTCTTCCTTGGCGCCGTCCTGGCGCTGCGCGAGGTCGCCTTGCCGGCTGGCTTTGACGAGTGCCGACCGCCTCCGGTCGTGCCCTTTCCGGTCCCCTTCGAGGCGTGCGAGCCCTTTGACGAGCCGGACGCGGAGGCTCCATGCCTCGTCGCGCCTGCCTTCGCCCTGCCTGCCCGTCCGCCCTTGGATGCCATGGGCCTCTCCCTCGCTCGCGTCTGACTACGTATACCACGACGGCGTGAGGTCTCCGCCTGCGCGTCCCGCCCTCCGCGTCACCTCCTTGGGGCCGCGCGTCGTATCATGTCCCCGTGCGGGGGAGACCCCGAGGCCAAGAGCGGGGGAGGAACGATGTCTGGTGACGCCCTGACCAACACGCCCAAGCTGGGGTTTGGGCTCATGCGGCTTCCGAGGCTCGAGGACGGCCAGATCGACGTGGAGCAGACCTCCCAGATGGTCGACATGTTCCTCGACGCCGGACTCACCTACTTCGACACGGCGTACGTGTACGAGGGGTCCGAGGAGGCGACCAGGAAGGCCCTGGTCGAGCGCCATCCCCGGGACTCCTACACGCTTGCGAGCAAGATCAACGCGCGCCTGGGGTGCGTCGACGCCAAGACGTGCAAGGCGCAGCTCCAGGAGTCGCTCCGCCGCACGGGCGCGGGCTACCTCGACTACTACCTGCTCCACGCGCTCCAGACGTCCAACCGCGACAACTACGATCGCTACGGCATCTGGGACTTCGTGCGTGAGCAGAAGAAACGCGGAGTCGTCCGTCACGTTGGGTTCTCCTTCCACGACTCGCCGCGGATGCTGGACGAGCTGCTCACCCTCCACCCCGAGGTCGACTTCGTGCAGCTGCAGATCAACTACGCCGACTGGGAGAGCCCCACGGTCTTCTCGCGCGAGAACTACGAGGTTGCCCGCAGCCACGGTAAGCCGGTGGTGGTCATGGAGCCCGTCAAGGGAGGCAGGCTTGCTAACCCGCCAAGGGAGGTGGCGCAGATCCTGCGCGACGCCAACCCCCATGCGTCCCTCGCCAGCTGGGCGATCCGCTTCGCCGCCTCGCTCGACGGGGTCATGACCGTCCTGAGCGGCATGTCAACGCTGGGCCAGGTGAGGGACAACGTGGGCTACATGGCGGACTTCCACCCGCTCGACCGGGGGGAACGCGAGGCGGTGTCGCGCGCCCGCCGGGCGCTTGCGGGCGTGGAGCAGGTTCCCTGCACCGGCTGCCGCTACTGCGTGGAGGGGTGTCCCAGGGACATCCCCATCCCAGACGTGTTCGAGGCGCTGAACCAGGAGCTCCTGTGGGGCAACCCCGCTCGCGCGCGTAGGGAGTATGCGGAGGTCGTCCGCGGACACGGCGGGGCGGGCGACTGCATAGGGTGCCGGCGCTGCGAGGGCACCTGCCCGCAGCACATCGAGGTCACCTCCTGGCTCCGCAGGGCGGCCCAGGACCTGGCGTAGGCTCGTCTCGCATGGCGGCAGGCCATGCGCGTCGTGATGTCACCTGCGGCTTGCGGCGGCGCGCCGTCTCGCCCAGCGGCTAGTCGCTGCCGGACGGCGAGGGTGCCGCCTTCGCGTCCTCGCCGCTCTTGGTGACCGAGATCGCGTCGTTGGCGGCGGAGAGGTCCAGGTCTATGTCGACGTTGCCCTCGATGCCGTCCACGGTCCCCTCGTCGGTGTACTGCCACAGCGCAAAGTTGAGGTCCATCGTGGGATGCGAGCCGTACTCCGCGTACCAGAAGCCATACTTTGCGAGGTCGCTCAGGTTGTAGAGCGAGAGGTCCGCGGAGTTGCCATAGATGATCGTGGAGTAGCCGCTGCTCCAGATCCTGTTGCAGAACGCCTTGGCCACCTTCGTCATCTGGTCGGCGGAGAGGTTCGAGACCCTTGTGCCGCTGGAGTCGTTGGTTGGCTCAAAGTCGAAGGCGACCGGATAGTCGATCGAGGCCCCGTCGAGCATCTGGAGCGTGAGGTCCGCCTCCTCGCGGGCCTCGTCCTCGGTCGTCGCCTGGGAGTAGAAGTACACCCCAACCTTGAGCCCCGCCGCCTTGGCGTCGCTCAGGTTCTGCTTGAAGTTTGAGTCGGCGCACACCTTTGCGCCAATCGACTCGCGGTAGCCCACGCGAAGGTACACAAACTGTATCCCGGCCGCCTTGACCTTCTTCCAGTCGATGTCGCCCTGGTGCTGGCTCACGTCGATGCCCAGCACCGACTCGGTGCTCCCATCCACGGCATAGCTGTAGTAGGAGCCGCTGGTGTCCAGGTTTGACCAGTCGTACGGCTGCTTCAGGAGGGTCGGGCTGTCTGCGGCGGCAAACTGCAGGCCGACGAGGCCGTTGGGTTGCGAGATGTCCGCGTTCTGGTCCTGCGCGGACGAGTCCTCCACCTTGGTCTCCTCCTGTGGCGCCAGCAGTGAGGGGTGCGTCACCGTCACCGCCACCACCACGACGATCGCTGCGGCGACGAGGGCGATGGGGAGAAGGAGCTTCCGCCTGCGCTCGCGGCGCATCAGCTCCCTCTGGTTTGGCCGCTGGTTCGCGATGGCCTCGTTCGCCGTGCGCATGGCGCGGTCCTCGCTCGACCTGCGCGCGTACGGCTGCTCCCTCCTGCGCTCGGGGCGCTGCTGCGTGCGGCGGGGCTCTCCGGGCGCGCGCGTCGGGCGGGGGCGTGGACGCTCCTCGCGGGTCCGGCGCGGTGCCTCGCGGGGCGTGGCGGTCCTCCTCGACGGGCGCGTGGCGGGGCGGGCGGTGCCCCTGACCTCCGAGCGGTCGATTCGGCGCCCACCCGAGGACGTCCGCTCGCCGTAGGGGCGCGCGGCACCCCTCGAGCGAGGGCTCGCCGACCTCCCCCGGGGTGTCCCGGACGAGCGGCGCCTGTCCCTACCCTGGTCGCGCGACGCCACTAGATCACCACTCCGTCGCAGTGGTCGATCTCGTGCTGGATCGCCTCGGCCTCAATGCCGTTGAACCGCCCCGTCCTCGTTTGCATGGACGAGTCCTGGTACTCAACGGCGATGCGGCGCCACCTGGAGGCGGGCCTGGTCCCCTCGAGGCAGAGGCAGCCCTCCTCCGTCTGGTAGGGACCCTCGTGCCAGACGATGCTGGGGTTGTACATCACGCGTGGTCGTCCATGGCGGTCGAGAACCGCGATGACGCGGACCTGCTCGCCGATCATGTTGGCTGCCATGCCCACGCAGCCGTCCGAGTGGGCGGCGAGCGTGTCGGCAAGGTCGGCCCCTATCGCGAGGTCGTCGGCGGTCGCCGGCCGGGAGGGGCGGGCGAGCAGGATGCGCGAGCGCACGATGTCACGAACCAAGGCCCCTCCCGTCTTCGCATGCGGATTTCCCCATTCTCCCAGAAGAGGATAGCGAAGCCGTGGAGAAGGGGCCGCCCCGCATGCCGTCGCCGGCCTCCTTCAGCCACTCTTGGCCAGCTTGCGGCACGAACGACCTATTGTCCGGGGTCGAGGTTAGCAATCTGCTAGCTAAATAGCTTGTAATAGCTTGTTCTAATATGCTAATCTTTACCCTATGAGAGCCAGGGAATGGGCCGAACGAGAGGGCCTCAACGAACAGACGGTGTGGAAGTGGTGCCGTGAGGGCAAGATGCCGGTGCCCGTCGAAAAGACGCAGACCGGCGTCTGGCTTGTGCATGACCCGAAGTACGAGGCGCCGCTGGAGGCTCCCGCCCGCGGGCGCATCGTCTGCTATGCCAGGGTGAGCTCGGGCGACCAGAGGGCGGACCTGCAAAGGCAGGCCGACCGCCTCAAGGCCTTTGCCATCTCCTTGGGGGCCGTGGAGCCCGAGGTGGTCACGGAGGTCGGAAGCGGCACGAGCGACCGGCGGCGCAAGCTCAGCCGCCTCCTCGCGGACCCTGCCGTCACCACCATCGTCGTCGAGCATCGCGACCGCCTCGCCCGCATGAACGCGGGACTCATCGAGAGCGCGCTCGCGGCCCAGGGGCGTCGCATCATCGTCGTGGACGACACAGAGCTCGACGATGACCTCGTGCGCGACATGACCGAGGCGCTGACCTCCTTCTGCGCGAGGCTCTATGGGAGGCGTGCCGCCAAGCACCGCGCCGAGCGTGCCCTCGAGGCGGCGAGCTGCGATGATTGAGGCCGTCAAGGTCGTGCTCGACCCCACGCCCAGGCAGGCGCGCATGCTCCTGTCGCACGCGGGCGCCGCCCGCTTTGCCTACAATGCCGGGCTTGCCCACGTAAAAGGGCAGCTTGAGGCAGGGGAAAGGCCCGACCTCTCGCACTACGCCCTTCGCCGTTGGTGGAATGCCAACAAGGACGCCCTCGCCCCCTGGTGGGCGGACAACTCCAAGGAGGCCTATTCCTACGGCCTCGAGTGCCTGTCCCGTGCGCTCAGGTCCTTCTTCGACGCCAGGCGCGGCAGGCGCAGGGGGAGGGCCGTCGGCTTTCCCAGGTTCAAGGGCAAGGCGAGGGCCACGCCCAGGTTCGCATACACGACCGGCTCGTTCGGCCTCATCGCCGACGACCCCAAGGCCCTCAGGCTGCCAAGGATAGGGCGCGTCCACTGCATGGAGGACGTGGCGCGGCGGGTCGGTGGCGCCCACGTGACGCGGATGACCGTCTCGTGCCGCGCGGGCCGCTGGTCCGCCTCGCTCACGGTCGAGCGGCCGGATGCAGCCTCCCCCCAGCCGAGGGGCCCCTCGGTGGGGGTGGATCTTGGCATCTCCCGTCTCGCCACGCTCTCCGACGGCACCGTGGTCGAGAACCAGAGGAGCTATCGGAGGGGCCTCGCCCGGCTGCGCAGGGCCCAGCGCGACCTCTCGCGCAGACAGAAGGGGTCAAGGCGTCGTGCCAGGGCAAGGCGTCGCGTCCAGCGCATCCATGCCCGCATCGCCAACCAGCGCCGCGACAACCTCGAGAAGCTCACGACACGTCTCGCCAGGGGCTACTCGGAGATCTCGATCGAGGACCTGAACGTGGCGGGCATGGTGGCAAACCACAACCTCGCCCAGGCCATCGAGGACGCATCGTTCGGGGAGTTCCGCCGCGAGCTCGAGCGCAAGTGCGCGAGGGCCGGGGTCGCCCTGCATGTGGTGGACCGCTTCTATCCGTCCAGCAAGACGTGCTCGGCATGCGGGACAGTGAAAGCCAAGCTGCCCCTCTCCGCGCGCACGTACCACTGCGACGTGTGCGGCCTCACCATCGACCGCGACCTCAACGCCGCGATTAACATCATGGTCGCCGGGAGTGCCCCGGAGACCCTAAACGCGCGTGGAGGGGACGTGAGACCGGAGGGCCCCATGGTCCCGAGGCAGTCCCCGGCGAAGCGTGAACCGGGCGGGCACAGAGGTGCCGCAAGACCCGGAGCTGGCGGAGGCAACCCCGCCATGCAAGCTAGAACAAGCTAGTTTGCAACGGTATACTGCAAATTACCTCGTACCTCGCACGATGAAAGGAGCGACGATGTCGGCGCGACCGCTTCACGGAGTCAACCTCACGGGCTGGCTTACGCTCGAGCCGTGGGTGACCCCCTCGCTCTTCGTCGACTCCGGGGTGCTCGACGAGGCGGCACTCGTCAGCGCCATCGGTCGTGAGGACTACCGGGGACTCGTCCGCGCCCATCGCGCGGACTTCATGTCTCAGGCGGACTTCCTGCAGATCGCCTCGCGCGGGTTCAACGCCGTGCGCCTCCCCGTCCCCTGGTACGTCTTTGGGGAAGACGGCCCCACGCCCGGCCCCTTCGTCGGATGCGTCGAGCTGGTGGACGACGCCTTCGATTGGGCGGACGAGATTGGCCTCAAGATCGTGCTCGACCTCTGCATCAACCCGGGCGTGCGGGGGGTCGAGGCCGAGCTCGTGCGCAACCATGGGGACTTCGCCTCGTACCGCGAGGACATGCTCGACGTCATCGGGATGCTCTGCGACCGCTACGGCACGCGTGCGGCCCTTGCCGGCATCGAGGTTGCGGATGACCCCAACCCACAGGTCCGGCGCGGGCTCACGCTCAGCGACGGCGTCCCGCTCCACGTGCTGCGCAACTACTACCGTGACGCGTACGACCGCATCCGTGCCTCCGCGGGTGACGACGTGATGGTCATCGTCCCGGACGCCGGGCAGCATGGCGCCTGGGGACGCTTCATGGCCCAGCGCCGCTACCACAACGCCTGGCTCGACTGCCACCTGTACCGCTACTTCGACAACGTGGGGTCAATCGGGCCCACCGCCATACGCAAGCTTGCCGACCGTTCGCGCAAGGAGCTCGACCAGGCGCGTCGCAGCGGCCTTCCCGTGATGGTGGGCAAGTGGTCCGGGTCGCTCCCGTTCGCGGACTCCTCCACCACGCCCGAGGGGCGCATCGCCCTTGAGCGCGTCTTCATCTCCGAGCAGATCTCCATGTTCTCCGGCTGCCCGGCCTGGTTCTTCCAGACCTGGAAGACGGAGGGGCGCCTCGCGGGGTGGGACGCCCGGGTCTCGCTCGCCACGTTCGAGCGGGGGATGCTGTGCTAGGGGAGGGCGGCGCAACCTGGGGCGCCGGGCTCCTCTCCATGGTGGGCACCCCCATCGGCAACCTGGACGACGCCTCTCCGCGTGCCCTGCGAACGCTCGCGGAGGCCGACCTCCTGCTGTGCGAGGACACGCGCGTGACGGGCAGGCTCCTCTCCCACTTTGACATCCGGGTGCCGCTGGAGCGGTGCGACCAGAACGTGATCGCCGACCGCGTGGAGAGGGTCCTCTCTCTTCTGGACGAGGGGGCTCGCGTGGCCTTTGCCTCCGACGCCGGTATGCCCGGCGTGTCCGACCCCGGCCAGCAGCTGGTCGACGCGACGCTGGTTGCCGGCCATCGCGTCGAGGTCATCCCCGGCCCGTCCGCGGTCACCTGCGCCCTCGTTGCGTCGGGCCTCCCCATGGAGCACTTCTTCTTCGAGGGCTTCCTCCCCCGCAAGCGGGGGGACCAGCTGCGTCGCCTGGGCGAGCTGGCGGCGATCCCCGGCGCCATCGTGCTGTACGAGTCCCCCCACAGGGTCGCAGCCACCCTCGCGAATGTGGCGCAGGTCATGCCGTCGCGCCGCGTCGCCCTGGTCCGCGAGCTCACCAAGCTGCACGAGGAGGTCGTGCGCGACGTCGCCCCCGCACTCGCCCGCGAGGTCGCGGAGCGGGAGGGCCTGCGCGGCGAGTGCGTGGTGGTCATCGCCCCGCCGGGGGAGGACGAGCTGCGCAACGCCCGGTCCGCGTCGGCCGAGCTCCCGACCCTGGATGAGGCGATCGCGGAGGGGCTCGCGTCCGGCGAGCCCAAGAGCGCGCTCGCCAAGGCGCTCGCCAAGCGGTACGGGATCCCGCGCGCCCAGGTGTACGAGTGCGTCCTCCGGGCTGCCGGCGGGTCGTAGGCGCTGCCCCGCCGTCCTGCCCCTCTCGCCCGACGCCTGGAACCATGGTGCATGGCGGGTGTTTTTTCGATTGGGGCCGCCTCCCGCGGGTCTCCATGGCTCCCAGAGTACAATTGCCCCCGTTGTACGTTCCGCCATCAGGAATCGGGAGACCCCATGAGCGACAAGCCGTCCTTCTTCATCACCACCCCCATCTACTACGTCAACGCAGCCCCCCACCTGGGGACCGCCTACTCCACGATCCTCTGCGACGTCCAGGCGCGCTACCGCCGCGCCGCGGGGTACGACGTCAAGTTCCTCACGGGGATGGACGAGCATGGCGAGAAGGTCGAGGAGGCCGCGCGCAGCCACGGCATGACCCCGCAGGAGTGGTGCGACAGCCAGGCGCCGCTCTTCAAGGACCTGTGGCGCGAGCTCGAGATCTCCAACGACGACTTCATCCGCACCACCGAGCCCCGCCAGGTGCACGCCGTGCAGTACCTGTGGGACCGCATGAGGGAGTCTGGCTACCTGTACAAGGGCAGCTACGACGGCTGGTACTGCGTGCCCGAGGAGACCTACTTCACCGAGACCCAGGTGTCGAAGGCCGACGAGGAGCGTCACACCGAGGGCCAGCACCTGTGCCCCGACTGCGGCCGTCCCCTGGAGCGCGTGCAGGAGGAGTCCTACTTCTTCAAGCTCTCCGCGTTCCAGGACCGCCTGCTCAAGCTGTACGACGAGCACCCCGACTTCGTCCAGCCCGACTTCCGCATGAACGAGGTCCGCAGCTTCGTCGAGGGCGGCCTCCAGGACCTCTCGGTCTCGCGCACGAGCTTTGACTGGGGCATCCCGGTCCCCTTCGACGACAAGCACGTCACCTACGTGTGGTTTGACGCCCTCCTCAACTACATGACGGCGGTTGGGTATGGCGTCGACACCCCCGAGGCCAAGGCGGAGTTCGCCCGCCGCTGGCCGGCCCAGTACCACATCGTGGGCAAGGACATCATCCGCTTCCACTGCGTCATCTGGCCAGCCATGCTCATGGCCATTAACGAGGCGCTGCCCGAGCACGTCTTTGCGCACGGCTTCCTCATGGTGCGCAACGAGGAGACCGGCAAGGGAGAGAAGATGTCCAAGTCGCGCGGCAATGCCATCGCGCCGCGCGAGGTCATCGACATGCTGGGCGTGGAGGGGTACCGCTACTACTTCATGACCGACTGCGTCCCGGGCGAGGACGGTGCCATCAGCTTCAACCGCATGGAGCAGGTCTACAACGCCGACCTGGCCAACAGCTGGGGCAACCTGGTGTCTCGCTCCCTCAACATGAGCGCCAAGTACTTTGACGGCAAGACCCCCGAGCTCGCGGACGGCTGGGCGGAGAGGGACAACCCGCTCCGCAGCATCGCGCTGGGCATCGAGGGGCGCTACGCGGAGCACATGGACAAGCTCGAGTACGTGGCAGCCAAGGACGTGGTGATGGAGCTCGTGCACGCCGCCAACCACTACATCGAGGACTCCGCGCCCTGGGCGGTCGCCAAGGACCCCGCCCGCGCGCAGGAGCTCGCGGACATCATCACCAACCTGCTCGAGTCCATCCGCATCTGCGCCCACCTGCTGGCGCCCTTCATGCCCAGCACCTCGGAGGAGGTCCTTCGCCGCATGAGCCTTGGCGGAGAGGCGCAGACGGACGACCTCGCGGCCGTGTGCGAGTGGGGTGGCCTCGCCTCCTCCGTCCCCGTCACCAAGGGTGACGCGCTGTTCCCCCGCCTCCAGGCCAAGAGGGGCTAGCGCGGTGGCGGACGCCGGCGACAGGCCCTGCTCCTGGCTCGCCAACCCGCGCCAGACCCGTCTGGTGCTGGAGGAGTTTGGCCATGGGGCAAAGCATCGGCTTGGCCAGAACTTCCTGGTGAGCGACTCGGTCATCGCCTCGATCCTGGACCTCGCCCAGCTGGGCGAGGACGACGTGGTCTTCGAGGTGGGGCCGGGCATCGGCACCCTCACCGTGGCGCTGCTCCCGCTTGCGGGCGCGGTGTGCTCGGTGGAGGCGGACCGGTCGCTCGAGCCCGTGCTCCAGAGCACCTGCGCCCGCGACTCGGAGCGGTTCGCCCTCCTCATGGGCGACGCCCTGGGGGTGGGGGAGGACGACCTCGCCCAGGCGGTCTCCCTGCTGGGCAGGCCGCTTCCCTCCCCAAGGCCAACCAAGCTCGTGAGCAACCTCCCGTACCAGGTCGCCGCCACCATCATCCTGCGTACGCTCGAGACCATGCCCCACGTGCACCGCGAGGTCGTGATGGTGCAGGCAGAGGTCGCCGACCGCATCGCGGCGACCCCGGGCGGGCGCGACTACGGCGCCTACACGGCCAAGCTCGGGCTGTACGGCACGGTCACGGGGCGCTTCGAGGTGGGGCCGGGCAACTTCCTCCCGCCCCCGCACGTGCAGAGCGCCGTGGTGCGCATCGACCGCAGGCCGGCCCTGGACCCGCAGACGGGGGAGCACCTCTCGCCCTCCATGCTCGAGGCGACGGCGCGCGTGATCGACGCTGCCTTCGCACAGCGCCGCAAGACCATCCGCAACTCCATGTCCTCCTCGGGGTTTGACAAGGCGGCCCTCGACGAGGCGTTCTCGCGCGCGGGGATCGAGCCGACCGTCCGGGCGGAGCGGCTCTCGACCGCAGACTTCGTCGTCCTCGCCCGGGAGCTCGGCGAGGGGGCGTTCGCATGAGCGGGAGGCACTCCCCCAGCTCCTCCCGGCTCGACGCGCTCACCTGGGAGGACGGCTCGCTGTTCCACGACGTGCGCGGCCGGGCCGTGGAGTGCCCCGCATCCCTCGCGCCGCTTGCCGACACCCACGGGCACCTCACGGTGTTCCGCGAGCACGACGCCGCCAACGCCCTGGCGCGGGCGGCCCTCGCGGGGGTGAGGCTCCTCGTGGTCCCGGTCGACCCGGCGGACGACGTCCGGGACGTCCCGAGGTTCCTGGACTGGTTCGAGGCCAAGGTGGGCGAGGCGCGCGGGATGCTCGACAGGTACGCCTCCATCGGCCTGGTCCCGCCCGAGTTCCCGGCCCGGCCCGGCCTGCCCCAGCTGCTCGACAACGTGTGGATCGTCGCGGGAGTCCACCCGTACGGTGCCGTCGACTACCTGGACGACCCGTCGGTGGGGGAGAGGCTCTCGCTCCTGCTCGACTCCCCTCGCTGCGTGGGCGTGGGCGAGATAGGCGTGGACCTCGGCCCGTACTCCGACGTCCCGCCCGAGCCCCAGGAGCGTGCCCTGCGCGACCAGCTCCGCGTGGCTCGCGAGCGCGACCTCCCCGTCGAGCTGCACGTTCGCGACGCCCGGGACGACGAGGCCGTCACGGCGCACACCCTCGTCGCCCGCGTCCTGCGCGAGGACGGCGTCCCGCGACGCGGCTGCGACCTCCACTGCTTCACGCAGGGGCCCGAGATCATGGCGCCGTTCGTGGAGCTTGGCTCGCACGTCGCGTTCGGCGGCGCCGAGACGTTCCGCTCGAGCGACGACATCCGCCAGGCGGCGGCCGAGTGCCCCGAGCGGCTGATTCTCTCGGAGACGGACTCCCCGTACATGGCCCCCGTCCCCCTGCGCGGGGAGGAGTGCGAGGAGGCCATGGTCGCCTTCTCCGCCGCAAGCCTCGCCCAGGTGAGGGAGGATGCCGGGACCGCCCCCCGCCAGCGCACGTACGATGCGCTCTGGGACAACGCGCGGTCGTTCCTCTCGCTCTAGGCACCGGTGGCCGCGAAGGCCGCCGCCTCCGGCGATGCCTTTTCGGGAGCAGTGGCAAACCTGAATGGCACCCAACTGTGAAGCTGCAATACAGTTCTGTGGTGTCTCTCCCACGCAAGCCGCCACGCACCGGAGGTGCCCATGGAAGACCGCAAGGGGCTCGTCAAGATCAGCGAGATGGCCGCCCTCAACGGCATCTCGCGCCAGACGCTCATCCTCTACGACAAGAACGGCCTGCTCAAGCCCGCGTACGTGAGCGAGTCCGGCTACCGCTACTACAGCATCGGCCAGATTCCGCAGCTCAGGCTCATCTGCCTGCTCAAGGAGATGGGCGTCCCCCTCGCCCAGATAGGCGCCTTCATGCGCGACCGCTCGGTCGACGGCGTCATCGAGCTCCTCCTCCAGCGCGAGGATGCCATCCAGTCCCAGATCGAGCGGCTCCAGGAGCAGCTGAGCGAGGTGCGTCAGCTGGGCGAGCTCTTCTCCCACTCCGCGACCAAGGCGCGCTCGGTCAACCTGCCCCGGGTGGAGTGGCTCCCGCAGCGCAAGGCGATCTTCTCGCCCTACCCCGAGGGGGACATGGACGTGATGAAGCTGCACCTTGCCCTCATGGGCGCCTGGGGGAAGCTGCTCGATGCGGGGATGCTCCCCTCCATGGGGTTTGGGTCCGTCCTGCGCGCGGCGAGCCAGGGCACGCCGAATCCCCTCGACGGGGCGGGCAGCATCGTGCTGGTCCCCAACGGGCGGGACGTGCCCGGGGCCACCATGGTCACCCTCCCGGAGGGCGAGTACGTGACCATGTACAAGGTGGCGATGCCCTACGACTGGGAGCCGGTGAGGAAGCTCCTCGACTGGATGGGCGAGAGGGGCCTCGTGCCGTGCGGCGACGTCTTCGACCTTTGCGTGCTGGACTCGGCCTTCTACAACGAGGAGCACCACGCGGACCTCTGCAGGCTCGAGATTCCCGTGCTGCCGGAGGGATAGGCCTCCGCCGCGTCCGCCAGCGTCCCTCTCCCCAGCCAATTCCAAGCCATTTGGGAAAAATGTGCTTGACTTGATAGTTGCAACACACTTCTACCCTCGTGCCGAAACGGGGGTGGGGAAGTCATCCCCACCCCATACGCGACGTGCAGGAGGGACAACATGGCAGAGATTCACGACCTGAGAAGCGCGCTCGAGTTCCTTGAGGGAGAGCAGGGCCAGCTGCTGACCACGGACACCGAGGTCGACCCCGACGCGGAGGTCTCCGGCGTCTACCGCTACGTCGGCGCGGGCGGAACGGTCATGCGCCCGACCAAGGAGGGCCCCGCGATGCTCTTCAACAACGTGAAGGGCTTCCCCGACGCCAAGGTCGTGATCGGCATGCTCGCGAGCCGCAAGCGCGTCTCGCAGCTCATCGGCATGGACGAGGAGCACCTGGGCCTCGAGATGGGCAAGAAGCTGCAGCACACCATCCCGCCGGTGATGATCGAGGAGGGCAAGCACATCGACTGCCAGGAGGTCGTGCACAAGGCCACCGACCCCGACTTCGACCTGCGCACCCTCGTGCCCGCCCCCACCAACACCCCCGAGGACGCCGGCCCCTACATCACCATGGGCCTGTGCATGGGGCATGACCCCGAGAACGGCACCTCCGACGTCACGATCCACCGCCTCTGCATCGAGTCCAAGGACGAGCTGGGCATGTGGATCACCCCGGGCAGCCGTCACCTGGGCGCGTTCTTTGACCGCTGGAAGGCCGAGGGCAAGGACATGCCCATCTCCATCTCCATCGGCCTTGACCCCGCGGTCTACATGTCCGCAGGCTTCGAGGCCCCCACGACGCCGCTCGGCTACAACGAGCTGCAGATCGCAGGCGCCATCCGCAACCGTCCCGTTGAGCTGGCCAACTGCCTCACCGTTCCCGAGAAGTGCATCGCCAACGCCGAGTACGTGCTCGAGGGCTACCTGCTGCACGACAAGACCATCCGCGAGGACGTCAACTCCAACACCGGCAAGGCCATGCCCGAGTTCCCGGGCTACACCGGCGACGCCAAGCCCGCGCTGCCCGTGATCAAGATCACCGCCGTCACGCACCGCGAGCATCCCATCATGCAGTCCTGCATCGGGCCGTCCCACGAGCACGTCTCCATGGCGGGCATCCCCACCGAGGCGTCCATCTACAAGATGGTCGAGACCGCCATCCCCGGCCGCCTGCTCAACGTCCACGCGGCGCCCTGCGGCGGCGGCAAGTTCGTCGCGATCCTGCAGTTCAAGAAGAGCAGCAAGAACGATGAGGGCCGCCAGCGTAACGCAGCGATGCTCGCCTTCTCGGCGTTCAGCGAGCTCAAGCACGTGTTCCTGGTGGACGAGGACATCGACATCTTCGACATGAACGACGTCATGTGGGCCATGACCACGCGCTTCCAGGCCGACCGCGACCTCATCGCGATCCCCGGCTGCCACTGCCACGTGCTCGACCCCTCCAACGACCCCGCGATGGATCTCTCCATCCGCTTCCACGGCATCGCGTGCAAGGCGATCTTCGACTGCACGGTGCCCTTCGACCTCAAGGACAACTTCCAGCGCAGCAAGTTCCTCGAGATCGACAAGCAGAAGTGGGCCAAGGAGCTCCAGGCCTAGTACCCGCAAGCCTCGACGTGGCGCGGGCGCATCCCGCCCGCGCCCCAAGGGAAGGATTGGTTCGTGAAACTCAACAAGAAGACCGTCGGCCTGTTCGCCGGCCTCGTCGTCCTCGCGATCGTGTGGGTCGCGCCCCTGAGTGCGCTCGGAGAGATCAGCGCGCAGGGCCAGCACTGCCTCGCCCTCACGCTCATGACCGTCGTGTGGTGGGCCTGCGGCGTCGCCCAGCCCGCGTACGTCTCGGCCATCTACCTCTCGCTCCTCATCCTCACCGGCACCTCGGACGCCGAGACGGTGTTCGCCTCGTGGACCAAGATGCAGATGTGGATGGTCATCGGCGCCTACCTCATCGCGGCTGCGGTCAAGGAGTCGGGCCTGGGCGAGAGGATCGCCTACTGGTTCGCGATCAAGTTCGTGCGCGACTGGAAGTCGCTCGTGATCAGCATCTTCGCACTCACCTTCATCCTCTCGCTGATCATCCCGCACCCCTTCCCGCGCGCGTTCATGATCCTCGCGGTCATGATCGCCATCTGCGACGCCGCCAAGATGTCCAAGGCGGACAAGGTCAAGGTCGGCTTCCTCACCTTCGCCGCCGCCGCGCCCGGGTCCATGTTCTTCCTCACCGGCGACGCAACGCTCAACCCCCTCGTCGCCTCGTACGCCAAGGACGGCGTCTCGTTCATCCAGTGGTTCTTCTACATGTCGGTGCCCATGCTCGTCGCCACGCTCTGCACGCTCTTCCTGGGGCTGCGCCTCTTCAAGCCCGAGCGTGAGATGACCATCGACTTCGACGAGGTCAGGGAGCGCCAGGAGGCACTCGGCCCCGTCAGCACCAAGGAGAAGCGCGTCGTCGTGTGGCTCGTCATCGCCATCGCGCTCTGGCTCACCGAGTCCATCACCGGCTTCAACATCGGCTTCGTGACCCTCATCGTGGGCGCGGCCATGGCGCTCCCCGTCATCGGCGAGGTCCTCACCCCGTCCACCTGGAACTCCGTGCCCATCAACACGCTCGTGTTCCTCACCGCTGCCATGGGCATCGGCACCGTGGGCAGCGCAACTGGCATGAACCAGTGGATCGCCAACGTGGTCCTTCCCAGCTCCGTCCCCAGCAACATCTTCGTTCTCGCGCTCCTGATCGCCGCCATCACCGTGATCATCCACATGTTCATGGGCTCGGTCATGGCGGTCCTGGGCATCTGCGTCCCGGCGTTCCTGGCGTTCACCTCGGGTACGTCCATCAGCCCCATCGCCGTGAGCATGATGGTCTTCTCCGCCATCAACATCCACTACATCCTGCCCTTCCACAACCTTGCGATCCTGGTTGGCGAGGGCGAGGACGCCGCCGGCTACAGCTCCAAGGAGGCCATGCGCATGGGTATCCCCCTCACCGTCGTGGTCTTCATCGTCGTGCTCGTGGAGGCCGCCTGGTTCCACATGCTCGGCCTGATGTAACAGGCTTCCCTTGGGAGCCGTCCGCCCTGGGCGGGCGGCCCCGCGGGGCTGCGGGGTCCCGGGCTGCATTCCAGCCGTGGGGCCCCGCTTCATTTGTAACTGGCTTTCATGCGGACCGAGGAGTCCATATGCGCAAGATCATCGTCGGCATCAGCGGCGCCACGGGCGTCCAGATTGGGTATCGGGTCCTGCAGGCGATTGCGGGGGTGGAGGACGTCCAGACCCACCTCGTCGTGAGCGAGGGGGCCAAGGTCATCTTCGGCAGGGAGACCGGCCTCTCCATGGAGCAGGTCGAGGCCCTCGCGGACGTTACCTACGACAACCGAGACCTGGCCGCCCCCATCTCGAGCGGCTCGTACCGGACCGACGGCATGATCGTGGCCCCGTGCAGCATGAAGAGCCTCTCGGCCATGGTCAACTCCTACGACGACGACCTCCTCGTGAGGGCCGCGGACGTGTGCATGAAGGAGGGGCGCCGTGTCGTCCTGGTCCCGCGGGAGATGCCCCTCAACCGCAGTCACTGCCGCAACCTCCTGCGAGCGGCCGAGGACGGCTATTCCATCGTCCCGCCCATGCTCACCTTCTACAATGGGTGCGAGACCACGCAGCAGCAGGTTGACCACGTGGTCGGCAAGGTACTCATGCAGTTTGGCATCGACTACGACCGCTTCGTCCCCTGGCAGGGGTAGGGCAGTGCCTGCCCGGGCGGTCACGACGGGAGGTGGGACCATGGCGGGGGGAGACGACCTCCTGGTCCTCGTAGACGTCCTCGACCAGCCGGTGGGCCAGGCGGAGAAGCTCGACTGCCATCGCCGCCACCTCCTCCACCGGGCGTTCTCCGTGTTCCTCTGGCGGCACGTGGACGGCAGGACGCAGCTGCTCCTCCAGCGCAGGGCGTTGGGGAAGTACCACTCCGGGGGGCTGTGGGCCAACTCGTGCTGCTCGCACCCGCGTGTGGGCGAGTCTCTCCCCCAGGCGGTCGAGCGCTGCCTCGCCCAGGAGCTGGGGGTCACGGGCGTCGTCTGCCACGAGGTGGGCTCGTTCGTGTACTATGCGCCCTTTGCCAACGGGCTCGCCGAGTACGAGTACGACCACGTGATGGTGGGGGAGTACGACGGCGACGTGCGGCCAAACCCCGACGAGGTCATGGACGTGCGCTGGGCCTTCGCCGACGACCTCGCGGGCGAGCTCGCCCGCGACCCCGGCTCGTTTGCCGCCTGGTTCATCACCGCAGCCCCCATGGTGCTGAGGAATCTTGAGTTGTGGCAATCCGCGCGCCCGAACAACTGAGGAATCTCGAGTTGTGGCAATCGTCGCCGGCCCCTCATTGCCACGGGTCGCGTTTTCTCAGCAGAATCCCGTCATTGCGGCGCGAGCGTCCGTCTCCGATTGCCACAACTCGCGTTTTCTCAGCAGGCAGCTGCGGCAAGCGCCCTCAGGCTGCAAGAACGGGTCTCCTGGCGCCCGGTGGCCTCGAGCTTTCCCGCACCGTACTCTGCAAGTCCCCGGCGAGGCTTGGGGGCTGCCACCCAAGACCAATCGACGCCCCTTTCGTGGGGTACGCCCGGACCATCTCGCGCTTGCGCGGCTCGGCCGTCTCCTGGTAGCGTCGGTCGCAACCCGACGCGCCCCCACGCACGATCACGTGCGAGGAGACGCCCATGCCAAGTTCCCCTGTCCTTTCGCCGTGCGCGCCGGGGCGCCCCGGGTCGCCGCTGCGAGACCTCCTGTCAGACGTGGGCGAGCTGATGTGGCCCACGCGCTGCCTGGGCTGCGGGCTCCCGGGTGAGCTGCTGTGCCCCGACTGCCGCGCCCGTCTCCCCTGGATAGACCAGCGCTACGCCTGCCCCGTGTGCGGCGCCCCCTTTGGCTGGCTCACCTGCACGGAGTGCAAGGGAGACTGGGAGATGGGCGCCACCGTCTGCGCCCTCCCGTTCTCGGGCGTCGCCGCTCGCATGGCCTGTGCCCTGAAGGATTCGCACGAGCTCCGTGCCGCCGGGGTGATCGCCGCCGCCATGGCGACCGCGCTGGACGAGGCGTCCTCATGGCGCGCGTGCGGGGGAGGCACCGGGCGGCTTGCGCCGGACGTCGTCTGCTTTGTCCCCGCCACGCCCGAGGCGTACCTGCGCCGCGGCTTCGACCACATGGAGCTCGTCTCCCGCGAGCTCTGCCGGCTCAGCGGCATCCCGCTGCTGGACGCGCTCAGCCGGTGCGGTGCGCGCGACCAGCGCAAGCTGGGGAGGGACGAGCGTGCCCGCAACCTCAGCGGCACGGTCGACGTCGTGGGAGACGTTCGCGGCCTCAGGGTTCTGCTTGCGGACGATGTGGTGACCACCGGCGCCAGCATGAGGGAGTGCACAAGGGCGCTCCTCGCGCGCGGCGCCTCCGAGGTTACCTGCTGCGCGCTCGCCCGGGTGTGGTGAGGTCCCAAGGCCCCAAAACCGTTCCGCGGTGGCGTCACGTGACCCCTCATTGGAAGATTGCAACCGTTTATGCAATGGCATCCCTGCTTCCATGCGGGTCTGCGACCCCCATGAGGGGTTTGCTGGTATACTCTGACTCGCTTTACCCAGGTCTGTGGTTGCGGGCGCCCTCGTGGCTCCCTAGTCCATGGCAGACGAGGTCAAAAGGATCCACGTAAGCGCGTGCGTGCGCGTGCGCGCGAGCATGGCTCGTCCTAGAGGTAAGTCGCACCGCCCGTCTACACATGGGGCATGGGGCCTCGCGGGCGAGAGGGCCTCCAGTCGGGACACCGCGGTGCACCCGGCAAAAGCCCCTGTGCGCGAGTGTGGGGTCAAATACCAGGTCAGCTGGGTAGGGCATTGGGATGGCGACGAACGCGCGGGGTGTTGGGAACATGCAGAGCAGGGTGGCCAGCAGGGCGGTGGCGGCAGGGATCGCGGCGTACGTTTCGTTCTCGTTGTGCGCCTGCTCAGCCCCGTCCCTCCCCGGCCTCCCCAAGGCAAGCTACCCCTCCGTGGCGGAGGCGACCGCCTCCCTCTCGTCCGGCAAGACGGCGACGGTGGACGACACCGCGCTCGTCTCGCCCGGGACCCTCACCGTGGGGGTGCGCACGGGCGCGGTCTCGGCACCGGTGCTCGTGGAGGCGCAGGATGGCTCCCTGAGCGGCCTGGACGTGGACCTTGCGTCGGCGATTGCCGACGAGATGGGGCTCAAGGTTCGCTTCGTGGGTGTTTCCACCGTCAGCGACTCGTTGGGCAAGACCTGTGACATCGTCATGGACCTCTCCGACGGCGAGGCGTCGTCTGCCAAGGTGGTGGGCACCTACGCTGAGTCCGCGACGGCCTTCTTCCACAAGGGCGACACGGGAATCGCCAAGGTGGGCGACCTCTCGTCCAAGACCGTCGGCCTGCAGGACGGCTCCATGTCGCAGAGGGCGCTCGAGAACACGGGCCTCGTGATGAGCGAGAAGACCTACTCCAACCTCAACGACGCGTTCTCCGCCCTGGAGGGCGGGCAGATCGACTACGTGCTGTGCGACGCCTGCTCCGGCGCGTACCTCGCGAGCCAGTACGACGACATCGCCTTCGTGGGGACGCTCGACGCGGCGAAGACCTACGGGGTCGCTGTCTCGAGCTCCAACGCACAGCTCGAGGACGCCGTGCAGTCCGCCTACGACGCGGTCTCGTCCAACGGCGTCTACGACCTGGTCCGCTCGCGCTGGCTGGGTGGCATGGCACAGCTGGGGACCCAGAACCAGGTCCAGGACGTCCCCGAGTCGTCCGGCGACGCCACCTCGCTGTCAGGGGACTCCTCCGACGCGTCCTCCGCCACGTCGCAGGCCTCCCTTGCGGGCGTCGGCACGGGGGCCGTGAGCGTCGCCAATCTGTGACCGCTTGTCGAATCCGCCTGTAACCCAAGAGCCCAAAGGGGTATCTAGAGGGCACAGTAGGTTGTCTCCTACGAAGTTCAAACGCGACAAGAGGAGGTACTGATGGTCGACATCAAGATCTCGGGACGCAAGGTCTCCGTTACCGATGGCATGCGCCAGCGTGTCAACGAGAAGATAGGGGACGCCCTCAAGGTCTTCGACATCAAACCAATGTCGTGCGACGTGGTGCTACGCGTTGACAAGAACCGCTCCAACCCAGAGCGCAAGATGTGCGAGGTCACCGTGTTCGTCCGCGACAACGTGGTGCGCGTCGAGGCGGCGGACGAGGACATGTATGTGGCCATCGATACCGCGGCGGACAAGGTCACCCGCCAGCTGCGCAAGTACAAGACCAGGGTGGTCGACCGCAAGCAGCGCTCCGCGCAGACCATTCGCGGGGGTGCCACGATCGACGACCTGGGCGACCTCATCGAGGCGGATGACGACGACCAGCTGGTCCGCGAGAAGTACATCGACCTCAGGCCCATGTCCGAGGAGGAGGCGCTGGTGCAGACCGACCTCCTGGGGCACGATTTCTATGTTTTCGAGAATGCGACCACCGGACTCGTCAACGTCATCTACCACCGCCATAATGGTGGTTATGGAATCCTGAAGCCCAGGATCGAGACGGAAGACGGCGAGGCATAGGAGCCTGATGTCCGAGAACAAGTCAGAGCCACAGAACCTGACCCCGGCCGACGTCGAGCGCGTCGGCCGGGCCTATCATCAGAAGAGGAACGTCCGCATCATCGTGGACTCCACGGCAGACTACGCCCCCGGCGTGGCGGAGCAGCTGGGCGTGGAGGTCATCCCCTTCCACTACGTCGACCCCGAGGGGGTCGAGCACGTGGACGACATGTGGAAGTCGCGCGACCCGCACGAGTTCTACGAGTTCATGCGCAAGAATCCCGAGGCCCACTTCCACACCGCGGCGGTCACGCCAGGCAACTACTACGAGGTGTTCGCCCGTGCCGCGAGGGATGGCATGCCCACCATCTACCTCGGCCTCAGTGCAGGGCTCTCCAGCTCCATCGACTCCGCGCGCCAGGCGGCGCAGATGGTGCGGGACGAGTTCCCTGGGTTCGAGATCTACGTGGTTGACACCTGCTGCGACTCCGCGGCGGGCGAGCTCCTGGCAATCGAGGTCTGCCGCCAGGCGTCCAACGGCCTCAACGCCCGCGAGCTCGTGGAGTGGGCGGAGGACGCCCGCTACTTCATCCATGGCTACTTCACGCTCGAGAGCTTCGATGCGCTCGCCGCCGGCGGTCGCATCCCGCCCGCGGCGGCGAACGTGGGGGGCAAGCTCGACATCAAGCCAGAGCTGTCATACGACCTCAACGGCGCGCTCACCCTCCGTGGGATGTGCCGCGGCCGCAAGAAGGCGCTTCGCGCCATCCTGCAGGACTTCCGCGACAACTATGCGCACGACACGTCGCTCCCGCTCGCCATCGTGAGCACCGACGCCAGGAAGGACGCGGACTGGCTCGACGCCCAGGTTCGCAAGGAGAAGGGCTGCGAGGACGTCACCATCATCCACAGCACCGTCTCGCCCATCCTGGGGTCGCACGTGGGTCCCGGCATGGTCGCCCTCGCCTTCTGGGGCACCGACCGAAGGGAGAAGGTCTCCCTCACGGACCGCATAGCCCGCAAGGTCAGGAAGGGTTCCGCCGGCAGGGCGGAGTAGAGCAAGTTGGTTTTGGGGGCCGTCCAGCGAGCAGCAGGGCGGCCCTTCCGTCTGGAGAGGAGCCAGCACATGGCCCTAGGCAACAGCGCCAAGGTCGCATTCATCGGCACCGGCATCATGGGAGCCCCCATCGCCGGCCACATCATGGACGCCGGGTACGACGTCACGGTCTACAACAGGACAAAGTCAAAGGCAGATGGCCTGGTGGAGAGGGGCGCCCACTGGGCGGACGACGTGGCTGCGGCGGTCGCGGGGGCGGACGTGGTGTTCACCATGCTCGGCTATCCCACCGACGTGGAGGACGTGTACCTCTCCACCAACGGGATCCTGCGCTCGTCCAAGAAGGGCGCGTTTCTCATCGACCTCACCACGAGCTCTCCCGACCTCGCGCGCGACATCCACGGTGCCGCGGAGGTCGACGACCGCCACGCCTTCGACTGCCCGGTCACGGGTGGCGAGGAGGGGGCCAAGGCGGGCACCCTCACGCTCTTCGTGGGCGCCACGCCCAAGGAGGCGGAGCCCGTGCTCCCGCTGCTCCAGTGCTTCTCGTCCAAGATTACCTACTTTGACCAGGCCGGCGCAGGCCAGACGGTCAAGCTCTGCAACCAGGTGTCGCTCGCCTCGTGCATGATGGGGTACGCCGAGGCAATGGCCCTCGCCGAGGCGTCGGGCGTGGACGTCGCCCGCATGCTCGAGGCGGTCTCGAGCGGCATGGGCGGCTCGGTCGCCCTCCAGAGGCTCGCCCCCAAGTCGCTCGCGGGGGACTACCGCCCGGGCTTCCTCTCGGAGCACCTCCTCAAGGACGTGACCCTCTCGCTCGACGCGGCCGACGAGCTGGGAATCGGCATGCCCTCCACCGCCACGGCCGAGAACCTGTACAAGCTCCTGTGCCAGGTGGGCGGCGCGCGGCTGGGCACCCAGGCCATCTCGCTCCTCTACGCCCCCGCCGAGGTGGGGGAGAAGGCCGGGCTCGACTGGAGCAAGGCCAAGGTCGAGGACGAGGACGGCGACGGCTGCTGCGGGGGCCATGGGGACGGCTGCTGCGGCGGGCACGGAGACGGAGAGGGCCACGAGTGCCACTGCCACCACCATGACGGGGGCGATGAGTAGGTGTCCGCGTTCTCCATGGCCATCGTTGCCCTGCTGCTGTTCCTCTTCGGCATCGTGGTGGGGAGCAAGATCGGCGCGGAGATGGCCAAGAACGTCGTCACCACCAAGGAGTATTGGCTCGCCAACCTCAAGATCGTCGTGGTGGGCGTCATCGCGAGCATGGTCATCGGGCTCACGGGGTTCTCGCTCCTCGCTGGCGTCGCCATCGGTGGCATGGGAGGTGCCATCGCGGGCCTCAAGATGGAGTTTGGCGAGAGCAGCGGCCCCTGGAAGTTCATCGACCGCTCGCTGGGCGTCAACAAGGACCAGCTTCGCCGGGCGGGGGACAAGAACGCCGAGGCAGTCAGGCGCGCCCGCCGCGACGGCACGCCCATGCCCGAGTACATGAGCGTCTCCCAGGATAACGAGGAGGGGGAGAGGGACGCGTCCAAGGGGGCTGCCAGCGCTTCCAAGGGCTTCAGGAACCGCCGGGGGAGCAGGGGGTAGCACCCGACCGGGTCTCTTACTCGAACCACGCACGCAGATGGGGCGGCCCCGGCACTTGCCGGGGCCGCCCCTCGTCGTACCGTCCCTCGGGCCTACTGCTGCTGGGGCTTCCTGAGGAAGAGCCTGCCCGTGGACCTCACAAAGGCGCAGAGTCTCAGGTTGACCTCCTCGATGGGGATGTTGCCGTACTCGCCCTCCATCCAGGCGCGGTAGGTGCGCAGGATGCCTCCCACCAGGTAGTCGGACAGCATGATCTGCGTGGTGGGGTCGTCCATGTCCTGGTTGTCGATCCAGGCGTGGACCTTCTTGTCGAACATGGCGCCCAGCGACTTCACGAAGATGTCGGAGCTCGCCGAGTTGAGCACGCGGCCGTAGAAGCCGTAGCTCTCGCCCATGTACCTGCCCAGCTGCTCCAGGACCGGTAGGGGGTTCTCCAAAAAGGCGGAGTCGAGCGACTGCTGCAGCAGCTCCGACGCACGCTCCACCACCTCGTCGATGACCTGGTGCAGCAAGTCGTCCATATCGTCGAAGTGTGCGTAGAAGGTGCCACGGTTGAGGCCGGCCTCCCGCGTCACGTCCGTGACGGTGATCTTCTCGTAGGGTTCCGTCGCCAGGAGCTTGAGGAAGGCCTCCTTGATGAGGCGAATCGATCGAAGTGCGTTTCGGTTCTTCTTTTCGGCCATCGTTTCTCTCAATCCAAACAATCTGCCCTCTGCGTGACCGACAACAAACACCAAGAGCTGACATTGGTGATTGATGCCGTCTCCCCCATAACAATAATTGAATGCGGGTAGAAAACAACAGGTGTTCAAAGACCAACAGTAGTACAGAAAAGGCGAGCGGTGCGAGAGGGGAGCTGGACTGTCGATGGATGGGTTCTTCAGGGGTGTGCTGAGGCACAGAAAGCTGGTGACGACCATCTTCGTGGTCCTCACCGCCATCAGCCTGGCATGCATCCCCATGGTGAAGATCGACGCGAACATGAGCGACTACCTGCCGCCAAGCGCCAAGTCGTCGCAGGACCTGACCGAGATGAAGCGCGTTTACGGCAATGACATCACCAATGCCCGCGTGTACGTCACGGGCATCTCCAAGACCGAGGCGCAGAAGTTTGACGACAACCTGAAGGGGCTCGACGACGTAGTCTCCGTCACCTGGCTGGGCGACGAGGTCAACATGGACGAGCCGCTGGAGGTTCAGGACCAGGACACCATCTCGGACTGGTGCGACGGTAAGGGCTACCTGTTCCAGGTGGTGCTGGCGAGCGGAACCGACCAGGCGCAGGTGGACCAGATCCGCTCGATGGCCAAGTCGCTCTCGGGTGCCAAGCAGGTTGCCATCGACGGCTCGGCGGTGGACGATGCGGCCAACCTCGCCACCATCAACACCGACATGGCCAAGATCATGACGATTGCCGTGATCACCGTGTTCGTGATGGTCCTCCTCAACACCACCAGCTACCTGCACCCCGTGGTGATGCTCCTCACCATCGGCGTCGCGATCGCCCTCAACATGGGGACCAACATCTTCAGGGGGACCATCTCGTCCATCACCCAGCTTGTCGCCTCGGTGCTCCAGCTCGCCGTGTCGATGGACTACTCCATCGTCCTCCTCACCAACTTTGGAAGGTTCCGCGAGAAGACCGACGACCAGTTCGAGGCCATGGTCATGGCCATGAGCAAGTCGTTCCCCGTGATCCTCTCGTCTGCCGCCGTGACGTTCTTCGGGTTCCTCTCGCTCGCCGCGATGCAGTTCCTGATCGGCGCCGACATGGGCATCGCGCTCGCGAAGGGCATCGTGTGCTCGTTCCTCTCCATCACGCTCCTCATGCCCTGCATCCTGTACGGCATGCGCAACGCGGTTGCCAAGACCTCCCACAAGCCGTTCTTCAAGAGCTTCCGCAAGATGGCGAGCTTCTGCCACAAGGGTGCCATCCCCGCGTTCGTGATCGCGCTGGTGCTCGCCGTGCCGTGCCTCATCGCATCCGGTCGCGTGAGCTTCACGTACGGTTCTGCCGCCAACGAGTCGCCCACGTCACAGGTCAAGATCGACGGGGACATCATCAACAAGGCGTTTGGCGAGTCGCAGACCTGGGCGATCATGGTCCCGGAGGGGGAGTGGAGCGAGGAGACCGAGCTCGTGGACGAGCTCAAGGCGCTCCCGACCACCAAGCAGGTGCTCTCGTACTCCACCATCGCGGGCTCGGCGCTGCCCACCCAGCTGGGTGACAAGAGCGACGTGAGCCAGCTCCTGAGCGGCGGCTACAGCAGGATCGTCCTCACGTCGGGCATCCCCGACGAGTCCAAGGGCGCCTTCGACCTCGTGGAGAAGGTCCGCTCCATCTGCCAGAAGCACTACGGCGACAAGTACCGCCTGGTGGGCAATGCCGTCTCGTACTACGACATCCGCTCCGTCACGTCATCGGACTCCACGACGGTCAAGTTGGCGTCCATCCTCGCCATCGGCGCGGTGCTGCTCGTCATGTTCAAGTCCATCTCGATCCCCATCATCCTGCTCATGGCCATCGAGGTGTCCATCTGGATCAACGAGGCGGTCCCGTACTTCACGGGCGAGACGGTCAACTTCGTGGCCTTCCTCGTGATAGACGCGGTGCAGCTTGGCGCCGCCGTGGACTACGCGATCATCTTCACGGAGGAGTACCTGGCAAGGCGCAGGCGCATGCCCAAGGCAGACGCGTCCATCCAGTCGGTGGAGAAGACCGCGCAGCCCATCATCACGTCGAGCTCAATCCTCATCCTCGCGTGCCTCGGCATCTACTTCACCGTGTCGAGCCCCATGATCCAGCAGGTGGGTATGCTCATCGCGCGCGGCGCGCTCATCTCGGTGATCGAGATCTTCTTCGTCCTGCCCCTGCTCTTCACGGGAGGCGACGCCTTTGTGCGCCACACCAGCTACAAGCTCGGGTTCTATAGGGGCGAGAGTGACGGAGGCGATGCCACGGCGGCACCCACTAGGGCGACCGGCGACAAGGCGTGACCCCACCAAGGCACAGGAAACGTTGACTGACTGAAATCGGAGTGACCAGACATGAGCAAGAGCACGAGGCGGTATGCGAGCGGAGACCTTCCCGGAAGGGGCGGCATGGGGCGCGGCAGGCGGGTCATGGCGGGTGCCATGAGCGCGGTCCTGGGCATCTCGATGTCAATCCCCTTCGGTGCCGTGCGGGCCATGGCGGACGAGGCGAACGGGCAGACCACCGACCCCGACTCCACCGAGCAGAAGGGAACCTCCCAGACCGCCAAGAAGGAGATCGTCTACGCAAAGACGGATGCCGCGGGCGAGAAGAGCGGCGTCTACGTGGTGAACTACTGGGACACCGACACCGCGCAGGACGTGAGCGACCCCGGCACCTACACCAAGCTGCAGAACCTCACCACCTCGCAGAAGCTGGACGACGATGGCGGCAAGGTGGACGTGACCACGCTCGCCGGCAAGCCCTTCTACTACCAGGGCGACCTCGACGCCTCGACCCAGCTTCCCTGGAACGTCTCGGTGACCTATCGCCTCGACGGCAAGGAGGTCTCGCCCTCTGACCTCGCCGGCAAGGACGGCGACCTGGACATCGAGCTCAAGATCGACGGGCTCTCCGACGACACCAGCACGGCCGACTTCGCCAAGAGCTTCATGGTCCAGGCGCAGGGGACCTTCGACAACGGCACCTTCTCGCTCTCCGACGCCAAGGACGCCACCATCGCGACCGTGGGCAACAAGACCTTGGTCACCTACCTGCTGCTCCCCGGCAGCAACGGAGACTGGCACATCAAGGGCAAGGCGAGCGACTTCACCTACTCCGGCTGGCAGATAGCGGCCATGCCCATCTCGCTCGACACCAACGTGAGCGACTACGACACCTCAAAGCTCACCGATGCCACGTCCAAGCTCCAGAGCGGCGTCGACCAGCTCGACCAGGGCGGCAAGTCCCTCGCCGCTGGCCTGTACCAGCTCAACGTCGGTGCGGACAGCGCCGTCGCCGGGGCGGCGAAGCTCGGGGCGGGAGCCACGCAGCTTGCGTCGGGGTCCGACAGGCTCGCGTCAGGAGCGGGGCAGGCGGATGCCGGCTCCGCGGAGCTCGCCGCCGGGGCCAGCCAGCTTGCCGACGGCGTGAGCAGGCTCCAGCGAGAGGGGACCAGCGCCGTCTCCTCCGGGGCAAGCCAGCTTGCCGACGGCACCTCGCAGGCGGTTGCGGGGACGGAGCAGGCCGCAGCGGGCGGGCGTCAGGTCGCCGACGGGGCGAGCCAACTCTCGAGCGGCGTCTCCGCGCTGCAGTCCCAGGGGACCAGCCAGGTTGCCAGCGGCGCCTCCGCGCTCCAGTCCGCCCTTGCCGCAAAGTCGGGCGACCTCGCACGGCTCAAGTCGGGGTCGGCGCAGGTCGCAGGCGGCGTGAGCCAGCTGCAGACACAACTCGCCAGCACGCTTCCCAACATGCTCACGCAGGCCAGCACGCAGCTCGACTCCCTGCAGGCGCAGATCGCCCAGATCCAGGGCGAGGTGGACGGCATCAGCTCGTCCGCACAGCAGCTCACGCCGCTCGCGCAGAAGACCGAGTCGGACGGCCAGAAGGTGGCGAACGACCTCAAGACCGTGCAGTCGCAGCTCGGTGGCCTCAAGGAGAGCCTCTCCTCGGCCGGTGGCAGCGCGGCGACGGCGGCGCAGCAGGGTGCGGCCGCCGCCCAGTCCGCCGGCTCCGCCGCCCAGAAGGCGCAGTCCGCGGCATCGAGTGCCCAGTCCGCCTCGGGTGACGCATCGTCCGCCGCGAGCGAGCTCTCGGGGCTCCTGGGCGACGCGAGTCTCACCGACGCCCAGAAGGCGACCATCACGGATGCCATGAACAAGGCGAGCAGCGCTGCGAGCTCCGCAGGAACCGCCGCGCAGGGTGCGGGTGACGCGGCGTCCGACGCCAGCAGCGCGGCCGGCAGCGCCGGGGACGCCGCCAAGAGCGCCCAGTCCGCCGCGCAGGCCATTCAGGGTGTCGCGGCGGCGGCGCAGGGGGTCGACACCCAGACCCTGTCGAGCGACGCCCAGACGCTGGCGGGCGACCTCGTCACCATCCAGAAGGGAACCGGCAGCCTCACCAGCAGCGCAAGCGGTGTGCTCGACCAGTCCGGGAAGGTCCTCGACAGCTCCAAGCAGCTCGTCTCCGGCACCCAGCAGCAGCTTGCGGGGATGCAGGGCCAGCTCGACCAGCTGAGCGTGCTCGCGGGTGGCGCGCAGAGCGTCGCGGACGGAACCAGCGAGCTGGTCGACAGCCTCACCACCGAGGGCACGGACGCATCGGGCAATCCCACGCTCCTCAGCGCGGCCGAGCAGCTCTCCGCGGGTGCCGCGGCAGTGGACCAGAACGCCTCCGCGGTCGCCACGGGCGCCAAGCGCGTCTCTGATGGCGCCGCCCAGCTCGAGCAGGGGCTCGACACGCTGCACAGCGGGTCGACCAAGCTCGATGCCGGCGCGAGGAGCCTTGCGAGCGGAGCCAAGACCGTGGACGACAACGCCAAGACGGCCGCCACGGGCGCCCGCACCCTCGCGGGCGGCGCGTCGACGCTCAAGCAGGGGCTCGACACGCTGGGCAGCGGAACCACCGCCCTCAGGACCGGCGCGTGGCAGCTTGCCACCGGCACCGGCACCTTGGAGGACGGCCTGGGCACCCTCGCCGACGGCACCGGGACCGCGTACAGCGGGTCCGAGGAGCTCTCGAGCGGCCTCGACACCCTCGCGGCGTCGGTGGACGGCATGGACCAGAAGGTCCTCGACCAGGTGCAGCAGGCCATCGACGAGCGCCTGGGAACCGGCTACGCGCTGCACTCCTTCGTCGACCCCAGCAACTCCAACGTCAAGGACGTCCAGTTCGTCTACGTGGTGAGCGGCGTCAAGAAGGACGACTCCTCCAACAAGGGCAAGGACGACGACTCATCCAGCACGCAGGACGAGTCGTTCACGCAGCGCCTCACCGACCTCTTCTCGAACAAGGGGAAGGACGAGTAGGAAACGGCACGCTCCGCGCCACTGAGGACGGCGTGCAAGGGGGCCCGGATTCACGGGGGCGAGAGGCCCCGGGATCCGGGCTCCCCGCGTTTCCCCATGGCATCGCGGCCGCCGCGGAGTGGCACGTTCCTCTCGCCTAGGTTCGAAATCCCCTCGTTTGGGTACGAAACCTCCGTATGTTCTGATATATGCTCTCGCGGGGCGGGAACTGCCCCGCCGACTTCCCGCAGGAAAGGAACGCACCACCAATGAGCGACACCAACCAGAGCTCGATGGCGGTTCTCATCGACTACGAGAACCTCGCCCTCGGGACTGGCAAGCGCCGGCGCAACGGGCACCAGGACCCCGGTCCGCGCCCGGACGTCAAGCGCATCCTCGAGAGGCTGGTCGACAAGGGCCGCATCACCGCAAAGCGCGCCTACTGCGACTGGCAGCGGTTCGAGGACGCCATCACGCCACTCCACGAGCTCGGCATCGAGCTCATCGAGATACCCGACCGCGCCTACACCGGCAAGAACTCGGCCGACATCCGCCTTGCCGTCGACGCAATGGAGATGTGCCTCACCAAGGACCACATCGACACCTTCGCGATCCTGTCCGGCGACTCGGACTTCTCGCCACTCGTCGCCAAGCTCAAGGAGTTTGGCAAGACGGTCATCGGGGTGGGCACCAAGGAGGCGACGAGCACCCTGCTCGCCGAGAACTGCGACGAGTTCCTGTTTTACGAGGACATCGTCAATACGGGCGGTATCCCGGACTACGCGGCAAAGGTCCCCAAGGAGAAGCACGAGTGCTACCAGCTCCTGTTCGAGACCATCGACGCGCTGCAGGGCGAGAGTGACAGTGCCGTGCTCGCCTCGCGCCTCAAGGACACGATGCGGCGCAAGCGCCCGCAGTTCTCCGAGAGGAGCTTTGGCTACCGGTCGTTCAGCAACCTGCTGCGCGAGGCGTCAAAGCTGGGCTTCATCACCATCCACCAGGATTCTAAGAGCGGCACCGTCATGGTAGACGGCTTCTGCGAGTAACGAGAGGGGATACACGCAATGGCAGACCAGGACAGCAAGGACCGGGCGGCGCTGGACGTCCTCATGGGGCAGCTCTCGGGCGCGGGGAGGAGGGGACGCCAGGAGGCGGCCCACACCATCGAGGCCATCGCCAGGACGAGCCCCGACGCGCTCGTTCCCTACGCGCCCAAGCTCATCGACGCGCTCGACCGCCCCGAGGCGCAGACCCGCTGGGAGGTCCTCTCGGCCCTCTCAGAAATCGCCAAGGTAGATGCCTCTTCTGTGGTGGATGCCTTCGACGGTGCCGAGGCCTCGCTCTTCGACGAGACGTCCGCGGCCGTGAGGCTCCAGGCGTTCAGGTTCATCGCCCAGTACGGCGCCACCTCCGAGCAGCGCTCCGAGGAGGCCTGGCCGCTCCTCGACGAGGCGATCCAGTGCTACCACGGCGACCCCGAGTACCACGACATGCTGGTCTGCCTGCAGGAATTCGTGCAGGGCAGCATCTCTGACAAGGTGAGGGCCGCGGTCGGCGCCCGCGTTGGCTTCGATGCCCAGAACGGGCGCGGCTACACCAAGACGTACTCCAAGCAGATCCTGGAGGAGTGCTCCCGCAAGTAGCGCGGGGCGCCGGCACCAAGGCGAGCGGCCCTCCCCGCAGCCTGGGCGGCAGGGGAGAGGGGCGCGCCATGCCAAGGTGCTACCATCTTCCAACGTTGGCACTATTGGCAGGTGCGTCTCAACTCGGCGCGCCACTGCAAGAGGGGGAGTCGATGGCAGACACCATCAACGACAACGAGGACGAGAGGCCGGAGGAGGACCAGCCCAAGGCCGACGACGCCACCCAGGCGGAGTCCCAGGCCGAGCAGGGCGACGCAGGGGCCCGGGGCGACGACCAGCCCGACGGCGAGGGCGACAAGCCCGGGAAGGTCGACGAGAAGGCGCTCGCCAAGGAGAAGAAGGCTGCCGAGAAGGCGGCGAGAAAGGCCGCCAAGAAGGCGGCGCGTGAGAAGGACAAGAAGGCAAAGGGCAAGTCCAAGGGCCATCGTGGCCTCCCTACCTTCGTCTGGGTCATCATCGCGGTCGTGTGCCTCGCCGGCGGCATCGCGATCGGTAAGTTCTTCCTGGGCGGCGTGACGTCCGCGAGCGGCAAGACCACCGTCTCCGAGGGCCAGCTCGACACCGTGGTCGCCACCTACACGTACAATGGCAAGACTACCAACCTCACCGCGCGCGAGGTCATCCAGATGAACTCGACGCTCGACAACGCCAAGGACAGCAACGGCAACTACACGCTGCCCACGGCAGACGCGATCCTCTCCGCCGCCCGCTCCCAGATCATCCAGCAGGAGGCCGAGGCCCAGGGCATCTCCGTGTCGGATGACGACGTCAAGTCCTACGCCAAGGAGCAGCTGGGGACCGACGACTTCGACACCATCGCGTCCAACTACGGCATGGACGCCGACACCGTGAAGACGATCCTCAAGCAGTCCGCCGAGATGAGCAAGCTCAAGGACAAGGTCGTGGGCGCCACCTCAACGCAGCCCACCGCGCCGACCGCCCCCAGCGACGGAAATGACCAGACCGCGTCCGCGGACTACGCCAAGTACATCATCGACCTCGCGGGCGACGAGTGGGACTCCAACAAGGGCACCTGGGCATCCACCGACGGCGACTACTACAAGGCGCTTTCCAAGTACACCATCACCAACGACTCCGCCACGTACGAGGCGGCGGAGGCGGCGTACTACGTTGCCTATCAGAAGTACTCCACCGAGGCCTCCGAGGCGTCGACGCAGTGGACCAGCTATATCGACGGCATCCTCTGCAACGCCTCCATCTCCATCTCCAGCCTCGCCGCGTAGGAGCGGCCCTAAGGCCATAGCGTCCACGGGGGCGGGTCGGGCTTCGTGCCCGGCCCGCCCCCTCGCGTTCCTGGGGAACGAATCCCCGCCCACCGGCCCCGTCCGTTATGCACGCCCAAAACGGGGCAGAAGAGCCCTGTGCAAATCGCCGTCCCTCTCCCCCGAGGGGAGAGGGACGTCCCCCCCCCGCGACCCAGAGGTGGTGTCCGTGAAGGTCATCGTGAGCCAGTGCCTGCGCGGCGTCGCCTGCCGCTACGACGGTGGTGCCAAGCCCGACGACGCGGTCCGCAGACTGTGCTCCCGCGTTGAGGCGGTGGGCGTGTGCCCCGAGTCGGCGAGTGGCCTCCCGGTCCCGCGCCCTCCCGCCGAGCAGCGCGATGGCCGCGTGTTCCTCAGGGGAGGGACGGACGTCACGGGGGATTTCGAGAGGGGCGCAAGGCTCTCGCTCGAGCGCGTCCGTGCCTCGGGAGCCCTGGATTGCGCCGCGCCGCTCGCCGTGTTGAAGGCCAAGAGTCCCTCGTGCGGCTCGGGCGTCATCTACGATGGAACGTACACAGGAAGTCTCACCAAGGGGGACGGGCTGTTCGCCTGCCTCCTCAAGAGGGAAGGAGTCCGCGTGGTTACCGAAGACGTTGTGAGGAGCTGCGCCCCGTCCGTCGAGCATCCCGTCGCCATAGTGCTCGGTTCCGGCCTCGGCCACCTGGCATCGCTCGTGAAGCCCGTCCGCAGGATCGACTACCACGACATAGAGGGCTTCCCCGAGGACGCGCGCCCGGTCCAGGGGCACAGCTTCGAGGCCACCGTGGGCACGATCGACGACGTGCCCGTGGTCGTCTACCCGGGGAGGATCCACCTATACCAGGGGTACGACCCCGCCGAGGTCACCGCCCTCGTCCGCCATGCGCACCACCTGGGGTGCCGCGACATCATCTTTGCCTGCGCCACCGGTGCCGTTCCTGGCAACGCCAACATCGGCCTCGGGATTCTCACCGACCAGATCAACCTCACCGGTCGCAACCCGCTCGCGGGCCGCGACGTGCGCGACCTGGACACCCCGTTCGTCGGCATGTCCGACGCCTACACGCCCTACCTCAGGACGCTCGCCCGTGGCGTGGCGGACGACCTGGGCATCACCGTCGAGGAGGGCGTGTATGCCGGCGTGCTCGGACCCTCGTTCGAGACCCCGGCGGAGGTCGCCGCCATGCGCGCCATGGGCGTCTCGTACGTGGGCATGTCCACGGTGCTCGAGGTCATCATGGCGCACGCCCTGGGCATGAACGTCCTGGGGCTCACGCTCGCGGCCAACGAGTGCGGGAACCCCACGGTCACTCACCAGAGCGTACTCGAGGAGGCCGGCCGCCACGCGGACGACTTCGAGCGCCTGGTGCGCGGCATCATCCGCCTGCTGTAGCACATTCCGTCGCCCGAGCGTCACCGCCCGGTGGTGCCGGGGAGAGGAGCAACACACCATGAAGATCCCCGTGATCGGCGTCGAGGCCTGGCTCAACGACTGGGACCGCCTGGCAAAGTGGGACATCGGTGAGTCGACCATCGCGTCGCTCACCATGGACGAGATACGCCAGCTGGATGGCGAGGGTGGCGCGACGCTCGACGAGGAGGTCGCCAAGGCAACCATGGACTACGGCTGGATCGAGGGGTCGGCCGCCTTCAAGGACGAGGTCCGCAAGCTCTATTCCACCGACATCGCCCCCAGCAGGATCCTCCAGACCAACGGGTGCACGGGCGCCAACCTCAACGCGCTCCTCTCCGTCGTGGAGCCTGGCGACCACGTGATCGCCGAGTATCCCACCTACGCCCCGCTCTACGAGATCCCCCGCATGCTGGGTGCCGAGGTCGAGTACTGGCACATCCGCGAGGACCTGGGCTGGCGCCCGGACATGGCCGAGCTCCGCAGGCTCGTGAGGCCCGACACCAAGCTCATCTGCATCAACAACGCCTCCAACCCCACCGGCACGGTCCTCTCTGCCGATACCATCCGCGAGATCGCCGACATCGCGCGTTCGGTGGGAGCCTACGTCCTCTGCGACGAGGTCTACCTTCCCATGGAGAACACCGAGGACTACGTGTCCCTGGCAGACGTCTACGAGAGGGGCATCGTCACTAACTCGATCTCAAAGACCTACTCCACGCCGGGTGCGCGCATTGGCTGGGTCATCGCGGACGACCAGATTGCCGACCGCATCCGCCACTACCGCGACTACACCATGATCTGCGGTGGCGTGTTCAACGACACGCTCGCAACCTACGTCCTGCGGCATCGCGACAAGGTGCTGGAGCGCAACCGCAAGATCATCTTCGGCAACCGCGACATCGCGCAGAAGTGGATAGACGAACAGCCCAGGGTCTCGTGGATTCCGCCCAAGGGCGTCTCCACCTCGTTCGTGCGCTTTGACATTCCGGTGGGCGACGAGGAGTTCTGCCTGCACCTCATCAAGGACACGGGGGTGCTCCTGGTGCCGGGTTCGCGCTTCGACATGCCCAAGGGTGCGCGCCTGGGCTACTGCGCCAGGCCTGAGGTCCTGCGCGAGGGGCTCAGGATTCTGGGCGAGGAGCTCGCAAAGTTCGACTAGACACAACGGTGGGGGAGAGGGGCCAAGGCATCGGCCCCTCTCCCCCTTCCACATTGGGCGGGGTTTACCTGCGGATATCCGGCCTCCTCCCACTCAGTGACGAGGACAGGATATTCAGTTTTGTGTGCGTCCCGTGGAGGCGCGCCTTCCCGGCCCCGCGGGGCGGCCCGCCGCGTATAGTTGTTCCTCGCGCCGCACGGGGGCCTCGGGCCCGGCGGGCGGCGGCGAACCTTGAGAACCGGATACT
>Ga0214927_100085_pt1 | contig 69728 bp, 52 predicted proteins | sample Stichaenrichm16X_FD_168612 | JGI IMG/M metagenome (GOLD analysis project Ga0214927, IMG submission 168612) | Xylose enriched microbial communities from anaerobic bioreactor in Madison, Wisconsin, United States - 16X | ecosystem: Engineered > Bioreactor > Anaerobic > Unclassified | place: USA... | reverse complement strand
CCCGCTGTTAAACCAGCCCTGATATGACCTCGGGCGGGTAGAGGGACTCGACGTCCACCACCGGCCGCTTCCCCTCCCAGTAGTCCCAGAAGGGGTGGGGCTCGGCGAAGAGCGCCCTCCTGCGCACCGAGTACCTCCCATTCGCTGTCTGGGCCTCGAGCATCGCGGTCCTCGAGGCGTCCGAGCGCCTCGCCTGCTCGAGCCACTCGAACCAGCACAGGTACATGCCAAGCCTCCTGGTCGAGACGCCGTTGAACCTGGCGAGGAATGCCCTCAGCCTCGAGTGCAGGGCGTTTACCATGCCGAGCTCGTCCTCGGTCGCCTCGCTCGAGTTGTATCTGTTGTGGGCCGCCACGCCGGCCGCCCTGAGTGGCGTTATGTATGAGCAGAGCATGTCCGTCGAGACCTCGGCGCCCGCGAGGTCGACGCCAGAGATCGACCCACGCACCCCCTCCGCGCCGGTCTTTCCCCTCGACGCCACGCAGCAGAAGCAGCCGCCGAGGTCGTTGACGCCGGTGACGATGCCAATCTTGAGCCTCGACAGCCCGCACGTGCGCGACTCGCCGCCGTGCCGGTGCGGCTCCCTGGGCATGAGTCCGTCGGGGTGGTGCCCCTTGAGGGACTCGTCGATGTAGAGCTCGTCCACCTGGATCGACGTCCCCTCGCCGCCCCTGAAGGCCCTGACCTGCCTCGCCATCACGTCGCAGAGCCTCAGCCTCATGTACCAGGAAGTCGGCAGGCTCACGGAGCACCGCTTCGCGCATGCCCTGAGGGAGGCGCCCTCGAGCGTGGCGTCGACGAACTCGAGCCAGGCGCCGAGCGGCAGCTTCGAGAGCGCCAGCAGGCCGCCCGTCCTCTCGGTGAAGGTGCGCCCGCACCCGCGGCAGACCCACCTCTGCGTGCCGTCGGCGTCGTGCCCGCGCCTGGCGACGCGCGAGCAGCCGCACCTCGGGCACTCCCCGGGCTCGCCGGCAGGTCCTCCCGCGACGAGCGACTCCCTGATCCTCTCGGCGAGCTCGCGCCTGTCCTCCGCAGGCATCGCGAGTGCCTCCTGCAGTATGCTGTTGTCCATCCGGGCCTCCTGCCCCTCGGTCTCTTGGTCGAACCGAAGGTTAGCGGGGGGCCCGGACACTTATATCAGGACTGGTTTAACAGCGGTTCCCTTGATTCCGTTACGACAGACACCAGGGTATTGGTTAAGGTAACGAGTAAGCCCAACTGCCCCAACGGCCTCAAGTCCATTACCTGGACTGACCCCCAGCAAGTTCTAGACGATTCCACGTCCGCGCCGGTGGGAGACCCTGTCACGGTGGATGCGAACAGTAGCTGGGCACACGACTGGGATAACCTTGCCAAGGACGACGGAAACGGAAACAAGTACTACTACACGGTCAAGGAGCTCGGTTACACCGTGGGTGGCACCTACCATGACCTCGATAAGGAGACGGATGGCACCTACACGGTCTCCTACGGCGGAAATACCGGCATCCAGACCGGCACCATCACGGTGACCAACTCCGCCAAGAAGAACCAGGGGTACGAGCTGCCCTCGACGGGCGGGACCCCAAGCTCGCTGCCTGCCGTCGGAGGGGCCATCGCCCTTGGTGCCTGCGCACTTCTCGCCGTAAGGTGGCGTCGGCGCAACGGCTAGGCGAGAGAACCATACGGTCTGAACAGTGGCGCCCCGGGACGGTGACTCCGCCCCGGGGCGCCTTGTTGTGTGCTGACGGTCGTGCCTTGCGGCCTCGGAGGGGGAGAGGGATGGTCCCCGTCGCCCCGAACCTCTCCCATGGCGCGAATCGATCCTGGTCTGGCGCGGGCTGATGTTACTTTGCCGCACCGTTGCCCGTATCCTCCTGACCCTGGTGGCTCCGTCGCCGTTTCCTGCGGTTATGGGCGAGTGCCGAACTTGCACACAAATGCCGCCAACCCAAGGGAATATCCAGAAAGTTCTGGGAAGATTGGAAGCAGAATTCCAATGATGGGGAACGCACATGATTGAGCTCAGGGACATCCGCAAGACCTACACCACCGGCGGGACCACGACGGTTGCGCTGGACGACGTCAACCTCCGCTTCCGCGACAGCGAGTTCGCTGCGATCCTGGGTCCCTCCGGCTCGGGCAAGACCACGATGCTCAACGTTATCGGCGGCCTGGACCACGCGGACTCGGGCGACATCGTGGTGGGCGGCGTCTCAACCAGGGACTTTGGCCCCAAGGACTGGGACACGTACCGCAACCACCGCATCGGCTTCGTGTTCCAGAGTTACAACCTGATCCCGCACCAGACCGTCCTCAAGAACGTTGAGATGGCGCTGACCCTGGCGGGCGTGGGCAAGGGAGAGAGGCGCCGCCGCGCCGCGCAGGCGCTCGAGCGCGTTGGCCTGGGGGAGCAGGTCAACAAGCGACCCAGCCAGCTTTCGGGCGGGCAGATGCAGCGCGTGGCCATCGCCCGCGCCCTGGTGAACGACCCGGACATCGTGCTGGCGGACGAGCCCACGGGCGCCCTGGACACCGTGACGGGCGAGAACGTGATGCAGCTGCTCAAGGAGGTCTCGCAGGACCGCCTGGTGGTCATGGTCACCCACAACCCCGAGCTCGCCGAGCGCTACGCAACGCGCATCGTGCGCTTCCGCGACGGGCACGTCGAGAGCGACTCCAACCCCGTCACCGACCAGGAGCTGGAGGCGGAGGCCCGGGGCGAGGGCGACGCCATGCCAGCGGAGGGGGCCGCGACGGTGGTGGCCGCGCCCGTCTCGCCCGAGGCCTCGCCGGAGGACGTCGCGCCCGACCAGACGGTCGCCCTCCCCGCGGCGGTTTTGGCAGGGGAGAGGGACGGGGCCCGCGGCTCGCGTCGTAATCCCAAGGCCGGCCGGGCGTCGATGTCGTTCCTCACCGCGCTGTCGCTCTCGTTCAGCAACCTCATGGCCAAGCGTGGCCGCACGTTCATGACGGCGTTTGCGGGCTCCATCGGCATCATCGGCATCGCGGCGATCCTCGCGCTGTCCAACGGCGTCAACAACTACATCGAGGACACCGAGCAGAGCGCCCTGTCGTCGTACCCGCTCACCATCACCAAGAGCAGCTTCGACTTCACCAACCTCATGAGTGCGATGGGCAGCATGGGGATGGGCACGTCGTCCTCGTCCACCACGAGCACGGCGTCGTCGAGCAAGGACGGGACTATCGGCCAGACCAAGATCATGTCAGACATGTTCGCCGAGGTGAAGAACAACGACCTGGGCTCGTTCAAGTCGTACGTGGACTCCCACCAGGGCGAGTTCTCCCCCTACGTCAACGCCATCCAGTACTCCTACGGGGTGACGCCGCTGGTGTACGAGACGGACACCTCCTCGGGCGCCAAGCAGCTCAACCCGTCGAAGATGGCCCAGACCCTGCAGAGCGGCATCGCGGGCTCTGCGCTGACCGGCGGGAGTTCGTCGGGCTCGTCGTTCAACGAGCTGGTGGGGAGCCAGGACCTGCTGGATTCGCAGATGAGCGTGGTCGCCGGCCGGTGGCCCAAGGCCTACGACGAGGCGGTGCTGGTCCTCTCCGCCGACGGCACCATCACCGACTACACCCTGTACAGCCTGGGCTTCTACAACATCGACGACATGAACAAGATCACCGAGGACGCCCTCAAGGGCAACAAGGTCACGGTGCCCCAGGTCGACTCCAAGTTCACGATCCAGGACGCGCTGGGCATGACCTTCAAGGTGGTCCCCGCCTCGGCGACGTACCAAAAGAACGCCGAGACCGGCGGCTGGACCGACATGTCGTCGGACGACGCGTTCATGCGCTCCGCCGTGGAGAAGGGCCTCACGCTCAAGGTCGTCGGCGTCGTGAAGCCCAAGGACGGCGAGTCAACCTCGCTGATGCAGGAGGGCGTAGCCTATACCAGCGACCTCACCAGCTGGCTCATGCGGCAGGCGGCCGACTCGCAGATCGTGCAGGAGCAGAAGGCGAACCCCGACGTGGACGTGTTCACGGGCAAGACATTCGAGGAGCTGCAGGACAGCCAGGGCGAGCAGCTGGACATGAGCAAGCTGTTCACCGTGGACGAGGACGCGCTCAAGAAGGCCTTCTCGTTTGACACCTCGGCGCTGGAGGGGTCCAACATGGGGAGCCTGGACCTGTCGGGCGTGAGCCTGGACGCCTCGGGCTTTGACGCCAGCGGCATGCAGCTTGACACCTCGCAGCTCCAGAGCGTCTTCAGCACCGAGACCATGGCCAAGATCATGAGCGGGGCGCCCAAGTTCAGCCTGGAGGACTCCGGTCTCGCCGACGCAATCACCGGCATCACGGACGAGCAGCGCCAGGACATCCTGGATGCGTCCGAGAGGCTGGGGTCGAGCTTCTCCGCCTGGCTCATCGCCAACCCGGACGAAGTCCAGAAGATGATGGGCGAGAACCCCGACTACCAGGGGGTGCTCAACGACTACCTTGCCACGGACGAGGGGAAGGCGGTCACGGACGACCTGCGGCAGAAGCTGGGCGGCACGGTGGACGACGTGGTGAACCAGGCCATGTCCAAGTACCTCACCGAGCAGTTTGCCCCGTACTTCTCCCAGCAGATGCAGGCGCTCATGACGCAGGCGGCGCAGGTGATGGCAACGCAGCTTGCCCAGCAGATGCAGACGCAGGTCTCGGCCATGACCTCCAAGCTGGGGACGCAGCTCTCCGCCGCGATCTCGGGCCAGCTGCAGAGCCAGATGGCGCAGCTGCAGAGCTCGCTCCAGAACGGGTTCAAGGTCGACACCACCGCGTTTGCCAACGCCATTCACGTGAACATGACGCAGCAGGACCTGGCGTCGCTTCTCAACAACTACATGAACGCCCAGGACCTGAGCTACGACTCCAACATGCAGACGCTGGGCTACGCCGAGGAGGGGCAGCCCGACTCCATCCAGATCTATCCCAAGGACTTCGATGCCAAGCAGAAGGTGCTCGACGCCATCGACGCATACAACTCCAAGATGGAGAAGGACGGGAAGAGCGACGCGACCATTCAGTACTCCGACATCGCCGGGACGCTCATGACCTCGATCTCGAACATCGCCAACATGATCTCGACCGTGCTGATCGCCTTTGTCTCGATTTCACTGGTCGTGAGCTCGATCATGATCGGGATCATCACGTACATCTCGGTGCTCGAGCGCAAGAAGGAGATTGGCATCCTGCGTGCCATGGGCGCCTCGCGGCTCAACGTGGCGAGTATCTTCAATGCGGAGACGATCATCGAGGGGCTGCTGTCCGGCGTGTTCGCCATCGCTGTGGTGTACGTGGTCGAGGGACCGGTCAACTCGTGGGTGTATTCGTGGCAGGGCGTTCCCAACGTGATGTCGCTGCCGGTCACATCCGCGCTGATACTCATCGGCATCAGCGTGGGGCTGACGTTCATCGCCGGCATCATCCCCGCGCTGTCTGCCTCGCGACGCGACCCGGTGGAGGCCCTCCGAAGCGAGTAGGGCCAAGGCGTCGCCTGAGGTTTTCGAGTTGGGTCTGGAGCCCCCTTCCGCGCGTGCGGGAGGGGGCTCCAAAACGAGAATGTGGTATAAAAGAAATATATCTGGGCTGGCCGAAAGGCCCTGGTCCACCCAAGGGCGGGGACTTTTTCCAATGTCATTAACTTAAGCGGATGACATATTCGCCGGCATCGCTTAGAAGAACGGCCGTCGTTCCGTAGTGGGACGGCGGTCGTCCCCTTTTCCACACTCACCCCGTTTTATGTGGCAAAACGCTGGGAACAGTCTTCAGGCTGTGCTAGAATGTAGTGGGACGATATATATGATAAGAGCTTGTAAAAGCATCTATTTGTAGTTGGAAGGCATCTTGTTTCTGAAGGTGCAGCGAAAGAAGGGCGCGGGGGGCGGGGAGCTCCTGTACGCCTCGGTCGTCGAGAACAAGCGCGAAGGCGGCAAGGTCGTGCAGCGCACGGTGACCAACATCGGGCGCGTGAGCGAGGAGCAGGTGCCCTACCTCAGGGCCGCTTGGTCCAAGAGGAAACCGAGGCTCGTCTGGGACGACTGACGGCGGGGGTGCCACCATGGGTGCGTCGGAGAGAATCGGCCGCGACCTCGAGCTCGTGCGCAGCAGGGAGTTCACCGATGCCTGCAGGCGCGCGCCCACCGACTTCACCAGGCGCCGCAAGATGCCCTGCGACGTGCTCGTCGAGAGCATGCTGTGCCGCAAGGGGCGCTCGCTCAAGATCGAGCTCAGGGAGTTCGAAAGGGACCGCATGACGGACACTGCGATAAGCGCCCCGGGCTACCTCAGGCAGCGCGAGAAGCTGAACCCCGAGGCGATGGCGCGGCTGATGCGCCACCACGCCGCGCAGGTCTGCTCGGACGGAGACGCGCCCCGCTGGCACGGCATGCACGTGCTGGCCATCGACGGATCCACCTGCAACGTGCCCACCAACGCGGCCACGACCGCCGCCTATGGGGGGTCGTCGGCCAGGCACGGGAAGGTGCAGGCGTTCCTGGGGCTTAGCGCCGTGTTCGACGTGCTCGCCCGGCAGATGGTGGGGCTCGAGGTGACCTCCGGGGGCTTCGACGAGCGCTCCTTCGTGCCCGCGCACGTCAGGAGCGCCCGCGAGGCGCTCGGCGACGAGCCGTTCGTCCTCGTGATGGACCGCGGCTACCCCTCCTTCCCCCTCCTGGCATGGCTTACCGACAATGGCGTGCCCTACCTGATGCGCGCGCAGTCCGTGTTCATGAACGCCGAGTTCAGGGACGCCGGGGCGGCAGGTGGGGACACGACCTGCGAGTTCGACTTCGCCTACCAGCGCATTGCGAGCATCAGGAAAAGGGACCCCGAGGAGTTCGAGGCGCTCCTTGCGCATGGCCCCATCGAGGTCAGATGCGTGCTCGCCGACATCGGGGGCGGGGCTCCCGAGAAGCTCGTCACCAACCTGCCGCCAGAGCGGTTCGCGCCAAACGACCTCAAGGAGCTCTACCACCTGCGCTGGGGTGTGGAGACGTGCTTTCAGATGCTGAAGGACCGTCTGCAGATGGAGAACATGACGGGAACGAAGCCCATCCTCATCGAGCAGGACATATACGCCTCGGCATATCTTCTCAACGTCGCCTTCGACATCGCCAACGAGGCCGACGCGAAGGCCAGGACGGCCGAGACGCGGCGGCGCTACAGGCACGAGATGACCGTGAACAGAAGCTTCGCCTTGGGCGTGGTGAAAGGCGAGCTGCTGCAGATGATCATGGCAGACGACTCCGAGCGCGACGCGATCATGGCCCGGATCGTCGAGGAGCTGAGCTCGTGCCTCGTGCCGGTGCGAAAAGACCGCAGCTACCCGCGTGATGGGATAGGCAGCAACTACGCCAACCGCTACAGCAACACGCACAAGCGCGTCTTCTAGGCCCCGATAAAGAGTGACTTCCCGACAGATGCCTCGGAGCCGCAGATGCTCGGGGCGGCGCTCGGCAATGCCGAAACCCGCAGGCTGCGATTAGAAAAGGACCCGGAAGTCTCGTTCCGGGCCCTCCTAAGCGATGCCGGCGAATATGTCATCCGCTTAAGTTAATGACATTGGGACTTTTTCCCCGCCGTTTTTATCTAAGGAGGAAACCCGGGGTTGTCCGAGCTTTCCATTTTCATCGATGAGTCTGGCGACTTCGGCCCCTTTGAACCTCATTCTCCCTATTACATACTCTCGCTTGTATTTCACAATCAGGACTTTCCCATTGACGAGCAGGTGAAAGCACTTCGCAGGCACATCGTTGACGCGGGCTTCCCTGAACACCACAACGTGCACACAGCACCGTTGATTCGGCGCGAACGCGACTATGCATCTCTCGATATCAATGCAAGGCGCAGACTCTTCCATGCCCTGTTTAGCTTTATGCGTCAGTGTGAAATAGCCTACGAGTCATTCCTATTCCGGAAGGTAGAGTTTGGCTCCCATGACAAGATGGTGTCACGAATGTCGCGGGATTTGGGCCTCTTTGTGCGTGATAACCTCGCCTTCTTTCAGTCGTTCGAAAATGTCATTGTCTACTATGACAATGGCCAGAAGGAGATTACGAACATCATAAACACGGTGTTCAACGTATTTCTTGATGCTGAATTGTGCAAGGTGAGCCCTAGTGACTATAGCTTGTTTCAGGCTGCGGACATGGTATGTACGTTGCGCATGCTCTCCGAGAAGTTGAACGCTTCCGGTATTGGGATGAGTAAGTCCGAGCTTGAGTTCTTTCGGAATGAACGCAACCTCAAGAAGAACTACCTTAAGCCCATGCGTCGCAAACAGGTCGAGGGTTGGTTGAAATAGCTCCTTCAGTCCCTTGAGATGGCTCGTTCTGTCGTTGGAGGGTTGAAAGCAGAGTATTCTCAATCTGCGGACGGAAGATTCGTTTTTGCCGTGGATGAGAACAGTGCGATAGCCAAGAGATGAACGTGGGTTTCGAATTGATCTACTCACTGGCTTTTTGAGTCTGCGTATCCCGTACAACGTAAGGGGGATGCACAGTTGGGGGCTGGAGCATCTCCCGGGGGAGTGCGGGCTCATCGGCTGGGAGGAATGTTCGACGGAAGGTCCCCGGTGGCTGCAACTGTCCCCGCGTGTGTACTTGCGCGAGCGAGTTACCATTATAGTTGGAAGAATTATGTCTTGCCACTTGGGAGACGCGACCGGCGGCACCATCGGGGGTCCTGGGAAGGTGCTCACGCGGGGAGTTTGCTGCCAGCAACCGTCTCCCCTTCTGCCATTGGCAGATCCGGCCCGATATGAGCACTCACAAAGGGAGTTTGCCGTCATGGTTGCAAGGCTGATGAGAGGCAAGCTGGGGAAACGCTCTCTGTCGGAACCTTCGTGGCAGATCCGGCCCGATATGAGCACTCACCTTGGGAGTTTGCTGCCAAGTGGGCCTCCTTCCGGGTCCCGATGGCAACTGCTTCCCGATATGAGCACTCATAGCGGGAGCTTGCTGCCATGATTTCCTTTCTGATGGGAAACCAACTGGGGAAATGCCCTGCCGATGGCTGTCGTGGTAGTTAGGGCCACGCGAAAGTGCTCACATTGGAAATTTGCTGACAATAGGGCTCCCCGCCATGGTGACACCGCACTTCTAAGGGGTACGGCGAACCCAAGACGAACCCTTCCTCCCGTGGGGGCTGCCCCTGCGCAAACGTACCTACCGGCGGGCCCGCCCCTTCTCCTTCTCAGGCCTCGACATCCTGGCGGTTGTGGGGAGTATGGGCTTCCCGCTCTTCCCCCCGTTCGGGGGTGAGCCCTTGACCAGCACGACGAACTTGCTGCAGGGAGGGGAGACGACCACGCTCCTTCCTTGACGTTGAGGGCCTGCCGGTTACGGTGAGGCCCGGCCCATCCGTCTTCCCCGCAAGAGAGAGGGACGGCCCGCGCGAGCAATCGCGCGAGCCGTCCCGGGCCGGGGCAACGTGGCCCGCGATGCCGACGGGAGCGGCGCCGATCGAGCTGCCACGCCCTTCTTCCCTAACTCCTACTTCGAGGCAGACGTGACGCTGACCTCGTAGCCGTCCAGGCCGGCTCCCTGCAGCACGGCCTCGACCTGCGCCTTCACAAGCTCCTGGGCGTGGGAGTCGGCCTTGTCGATCAGCCCGCCGTCCACGGCTGCCTGCGACTCCTTCTTCTCCTCGCTGGAGAGGAAGGTCGTGACGTCGTCCACGGTGATCTGGTTGATGGGGTTGAACGACTGGTCGTACGTCTGAACGCTCGACGGGTCGATGCTGCAGGCGAGGACCTGGGCCTTGGGCAGCGTGACGCTGACCTTCTTGGCGGAGTCGTCCACCGTCACCGTCGCCTGCGAGATGTCCTTGATCCCCGCCTTGGCCGTGCCCTCGTACGTGACCAGGAACGAGCTCCCCGTGAACGGGATGCTCAGGCCCAGCACCGTGAGGTCGTCCTTGCTGTACTTGCCCACGTTGGCAAAGTTGTACTCCTCGGTCGCCAGCTCCGCGACGTCGGAGAACGAGTTCTTGATCGTGGTCGAGTCCACGTGGCTCTGGCCGCCTGACACGAGCCCGCCGTTCTGGGCGGCGAGGACCACCACGACTGCCACGACCGCCCCGACCACGAACGCCAGCAGCGTCTGGCGCAGCCGGGGGTGGTTGCCCAGCCGGTGCCATCGCCTGGAGTGCCTGGGGCCGCCGGGCTCCCCGCCGGGGGCGGTGCCGTTGGCTTCGGTCGTGGTGTTGGCGGGACGGTCCTCTCCCGTGCGCTTGTTGTCCAAGGTGCTCATGCGTGCTCCTCCCTGTGGCCTAGTGGGTGGCGCCTTGTGGCTACTGTGCCCCTTTGGGGGCGGAAAGCTGCGCGAGAAGTCGCGTCGCGCGCAAAGCTGCGTGCGAAGTGATGATGCCCCGTGGAGGCCGCCCGCACACCCCGTGGTCGCGCGTCAGCCCTTCTTCATATGGCTGAAGCCCCGGGGGAGAGAACCGCCCCGACCCCGGCAGCCGCCGCCCCCGGTGGCATCGCGTGCCGCCCGCGTGGCGGCGTTTCTCTCCCGCCCATCCCCGTGTCCCAACGCCAGATCACCGTGCGCGTTATATAAACTGCCGTGTGTAGAAAAGGACTTGACACATATTGAGTTCATACTACGCACAGGTAGCCAACGGGCTTACCACCGACTCCCCTCCTCGAGAAAGGCTCCAGCGTGTTCAAACCCATCATGGCCGAGTTCCTTAGCACCGCCCTCATGATCGTCTTTGGCGTGGGCGTCCACTGCGACACGGTCCTCAACGGGACCAAGTACCACGGCTCCGGCCACCTGTTTGCCATCACCACCTGGGCCTTTGGCATCTCGGTGTGCCTGTTCATCTTTGGCGGCGGCGTCTGCATGAACCCGGCGATGGCGCTGGCGCAGTGCATGCTTGGGCTGGTGCCGTGGAGCATGTTCGTGCCCTACACCATCGCCGAGATGCTCGGTGGCCTTGCGGGTGCCGTGGTGGCGTGGCTCATCTACGCGGATGCCTTCGAGGTGTCGGCTGGCAAGGTCGACGGCGTCGCGGTTCGCAACATCTTCAGCACCAACCCCCTGATCAACGACCTGCCGCGCAGCTTCTTCATCGAGGCCATCGACACCTTCGTGTTTGTCTCGGGCATCCTCTCGATCGCCCACTTTGGCGGCGACAACCTGCTTCTGGTCGCGGTGTGCGTGGGCCTGCTTGTGTGGGCCGTGGGCATGGGCATGGGCGGCATGACCGGCTTTGCCATGAACCAGGCGCGCGACCTGGGGCCCCGCATGGCCTACCAGCTCCTTCCCATCAAGGGGAAGGTGGACAACAACTGGCGCTACGGGCTTCTCGTCCCCGGCATCGCCCCGTTTGTGGGGGCCGCCTGCGCCGCGTTCTTTGTGCACGGGTTCCTGGGTATCTTCTAGGGAGAGGGGCGAGGTCGCAAGGCTGTCCGCATCATCCGGCGGGGGCGTCCATCGGGCGTCCCCGCCTTTTTGCGGGCTGCGGGCCCGTCCCTGCATGTGAAATTGAACTCGGCTTCGCGCGAAACCCCACGTCGGGCCGCATATGCAATATTCTTGAGGGGCAACCTGTGAAGGGACGGATATGTCACGAAAGCTGAACGCGCAGGAGCGCGCGGACATCGAGGCGATACGCGACGCCCTGTGCAAGGCCATGTCGCCCGCGCAGCGCAGCCTGGCGTCGGGAATCGCGAGCGGGCTCGTCCGCTCGCGCGGCAAGCGGGTCACCGAGAAGGACCTGGACCGCATCTTGGGCAAGTACGAGGACTCCGAGGCCGGGAAGGGCCTCCGCGACCTGGTGAAGGCCGAGGTCCTTGGCCCGGCGGAGGACGGAGGCGGCTTTGAGCTCGCCGTCCACGGCGTGGTCGAGGAGGACGAGGCGGACGCGCAGGCGTCGGACGACGCCGAGGCACAGGCGCAGGCGGTCGACGCGGGGGAGGGGCCCGAGGACGGCGACCCCGAGTCCGTCTCGCCGGCAGAGGCGGCGGACGTCGCGGCGGCCGATGGCGTGCCCGACGCGGCGGGCGCCGCGGACGGGGACGGTGACGGCCAGGCGGAGGCGCCGCAGCCCGAGGCGGCGGGGCCCTCTCCCTCAAGCGATGCTCCGTCGCCAGACCAGGGCGAGACGAACGACGCGCCGTCGCAGGACGCCCCCTCCGCCGGCGACCAGGCAGCCACGAAGGCCGACGCGGGCCCCGCGCAGGACGGCGCGAAGCCCGCGCGCGAAGGCGGCAGGCACTCGCGCCGCTCGCCCCGACGCCTTCGCAAGCGTGGCCGAGACGAGGACTCCGGCCAGGGCAAACCCGCCGGGACGGGCTCTGGGCCCAACGCGGAGCGGAGCCTCTCCCACGTTCCCTACGTCCGTCGTGGCGGCGAGGCGGACGTCGAGGCCCGCGAGAAGATCCTGCAGCTTGACCAGCGCTTCTGGCTCAACGGCTGGCTCCTCTCGCACCCCTCCGCCTACACCATGTACGAGCCCGAGCTCAAGGCCATCAACGAGGCGCTGAGCGACGGTATGCTCCCCGGTGACATCACGCGCCGCCAGCTTGCCTACCAGATGGGTGGCGACGAGAAGTTCTTTGAGTACGGCTCGGACGGCTTCAAGCTGCTCCGTGCCATGGGCGTGGAGGACATCGTGCGCCACCGCCCCATGCCCAAGGCGGACCTGATCTTCCACGCGCCGCGCCGCCGCAAGCACATGCGCGTGCTGGTCACCGAGAACCTGGACCCCTGGCTCGACGTCCACGACCTGATGTACGAGGACGGTCGCACGACCGTGCTGGGCGAGCGCATCCACGCCGTGGTCCTGGGCGGAGGTACGCCCGTGCTGGAGCGCAACCGGCTCGCGCTGCTGCTCGACAGCCTGGGCGCCGACTCGGTGGAGGTCCTGTACTGGGGCGACATCGACCGCGCGGGACTCGAGATCATGGACAAGCTCCGTGCCGTGCTGGGCGAGAGGTACCCCTTCGCGTCGTTTGTGCCCGCCTACCGGCTGATGGTGCAGCGTGCGATGGAGCGCTACCCCAACCCGGAGGACAACGAGGCAACCGGCCAGGTCAATATAGAGGTGGGCGACATGTCGCTCCTCCTCGCGGGCATGTCCGAGGAGGAGGCGGCGTACGCCACGGCGGTCATCGAGGGCTGCCGTCTGATTCCGCAGGAGATCCTCACGCGTCGCGACCTGTAGGGACGCCGCGGCGGGGTCGTCGGGCGGTACCTGCTGAGGAATTGCGAGTAATGGCAATCTCCGGGGGAGACGGAGCCCCACGTGAGGGGCACCTGCTGAGAAAACTCGAGTTGTGGCAATGGAGGGACGCTGAAGGAGGCGCCTTTGCCGCCGATGCGCCGATTTCAGCGCTGCCAGAGGCTTTCAAATTGCCACAACTCGAGATTCTTCAGCACCCTCAGCCGCTATCGCCCCTCGGGGTCCCTTCCGATTGCCACAACTCGAGTTTTCTCAGCACCCTCGCGTGCAATCGCCCGCTCGGGCTGCCACGGGCTCTCTTTTCGCAGCGGGCTGTCGCATCTGCGGGGTAGCCGCCCCAGCTCAGGCGGCAGTGCCCAACCGTAGGTCGCAGCCGCTAGCGGGCCCGGTAGTCCAGCACGCCCGCGACGGCGATGCCGACCACGATTGCGACCGAGGTGGGCAGGTTGTTGCCCGGGAACATGAACGACAGGATCAGCGCGATACCGGCGGCAAGGCAGATGATGCCACCGGGGAGCGCATGCCTGCGGTCGGCCGCCCCCAGGGCACCCTCGCGCTTGCGGCCGAACGGCTGCCGGCGCGTCACGATCATGAACACGCCGATGGCCACCAGGACCGCGGCCAGCACGACGCTCAAGAACTTGGAATCCAGCATGGGACATCTCTCCCTTACAAGACGATGAAGGCGGGCGCACGGTCGATTATGACCCATGCGCCCGCCCTTGGCTCAGGGGAGTCCGAGCCTGTCGCCAAAGCGGGGGAGAGGAGCCCCGGCCACGCGCCCGCATCCCCTCCCGCCGGCGCCCGACGCCTCCCGCCCGACGGCTAGCCCAGCTGCTCCAGCAGCTGTCTCATCTCGGCCTGCACGCTGTGCTCGGCGTTGGTGCCAATGACCTTGTCCGCCACCTGCCTGATGGCGTAGCGGCCGTTGCCCATGGCCCGCGAGTGGCCCACCATGCGCAGGATCTCGTAGTCGTTCATCGCGTCGCCAAATGCCATGACCTCGCTCGGCTCGATGCCGTGCGCGAGCATCACCTGGTGCAGCCCCGTCGCCTTCGAAACGCCGCGCGGAATCACGTCGATCCAGCGCTTGCCCGACGGCGCAAAGGTGAACGCCGAGCCCATCTCGCGCTGCAGGGCGTAGGCCATGTCCATCACCACGTCGTCGCGGTCGCAGTAGATCGACGCCTTGATCACGCTGACCTCCGGTCCTGGCACGTAGCTCGCGCGCTCGGCGTTGGGGAGGTCCTTGTCCAGCTCCCGCTCGTAGCTGGCCATCTCGTCCAGCAGGTAGCTCACGCGCTTGTCGAACACGGCCAGGTGCAGGCAGTCGAACATCCCCACGGAGCGCTGCAGCTGTCGCAGCGCCGCGGTGGAGTAGACCTCGCGGTCGACCATCCGGCCGTCCACATACACCTGGGTCCCGTTGGAGGCCACGAAGTCCATCTGGTCCCTCACGGGCGCAAAGAACTCGCACAGCGTGTCGTAGCGTCGCCCGGAGCTTGCGCAGAAGTGGACTCCGTGGCGTCCCAGCGCCCTGATGAGGTCGTACGTCTCGGGCGGGACCCTGGAGTCCTGGTCCAACAGGGTCCCATCCATGTCCGATGCAACGAGCTTGATCATGCTACCTCCGGTTTCCTGGGCGAGACGAGCCTCACCCATCGTCGTACCCCCCCGTCATGCCCGCGTAAGTTCCGCGCAATGCCTGGGCGCGTCTCGCCTGCCATGGCTGGATGCATCGCGCTGAAAGGGCGCGAACTTGTCCCGTCGCGCCTGGCTGAACGCATCGCGCTGGTTGGGTCCGAGCGCGCCACGCCCGGCGTCGCACGCGTGGACGACCCCCCTCCCACAAGTGTTCCCGCCTTGTGGGAGGGGGTCGCGTGGGATTCGGGTCTTTTTCAGCAAGGGCCGCTCCCCGAACGTGCGATGGGGGTAGACTCAGGAGGTAATGATACTAATTTGATAGGAGATAAGCATGTCGCCAGTCACCACCATCCTCGCAGCCCTCGTTGCGGCCGAGTTCCTCTTCATCATGTACCTCGAGACGTTCGCCACCACCTCCGACCGCACCGCCAAGGTGTTCGGGATGGGGACCGACGAGCTCGCGCGCCCCAGCGTCAACACCCTGTTCAAGAACCAGGGGGTCTACAACGGGCTGCTCGCCGTGCTGATTCTGGTCGCCGCCCTCGCCTTTGCGAGCAAGGCCGCCGTCATCGCGCTCATGCTGTACATCGTCGCCGTTGCGGCGTACGGCTCCGTCACCAGCAACCCCAAGATCATCCTCATGCAGGGAGGGCTCGCCATCCTCTGCCTCATCAGCTGCCTGCTGTAGGGCAGGTCTCCTTCGGGGGATTGGTGCGGACCGGCACACGACCCTCGACCCTGCTGTAGGGCAGGTCTCCTTCGGGGGTCGGATGCGGATTGGCACGCGACTCTCGGCGGAGCCCCTCTTCGAACGAGTCTAAGCGGGGGAGAAGGGCCAGTCGACGCACCCGAAACCCCATCCGCCGGCCCCGCGGGTGCCGTCCTCCGCTCCGGCCAATCTGCTCCACAATCTCCCGGGGGCGTGGGGAATCACGTCCTCCGGGCCGCTCGAAAGAGCTCATAGATGGGGTGGACATGGCGGTGTCTCGATTGTGGGCCGGTCCTTCCCGTCTGGCTTCCGTTTGTCGTCCCCCTTGGCAGCGGAAGCCCCGCGTGAGCACCTTTCCGGAACGGCTGCCGGCGGAGTCCCACGACCCCGTGGCGTTTGCCCAGGTAAAGGGCTCGTAGACAAAAGGACGGCCCTGCCCCTGGCGGCAAACTCCCCGTGTGAGCGCTCCTCGCGAGCGACTTCCTGGCAAGGTCCCTCGCCGGGACCGCGCGAAGGTGCTTGCCCGAGCGATCTGCCGTCAGCCGTCCGCCCCCTCCCTCCAATGGCAGCCGCTTCCCGATGTGAGCACTCACTTCGGGAGTTCCCTGCCATGGTTGCAAAGCCTATGAGAAGCCAACTGGGGGAATGCAATCTGCCAGGTCATCCGTGTCGGCGGGAGCCAGATGTGGGTACACACATCAGGAGCCTGCTGCCAGTTGGCCCCTCTTTCTGGGCCCCGATGGCAGCCGCTTCCCGATGTGAGCACTCACTTCGGGAGTTTGCCGTCACGGTTTCCTTTCTGATGAGGAACCAACTGGGGAGAAACGCCGTCGGCGCGCTACCGAGGCAGTCGAGGAAACGCGAAAGTGCACACATCGGGAGTCTGCTACCAGCGGGTATTCCCCGGGGAGGTGCCCGATCCGCCGCGGTGGCACTTCTCGCGGAGGAAGGCCTTGAGCATGGGGGCACGGTGGCCTGCCGAACGTGGAGGGGCCGGCTTGCCCGGAAGGCGGTCGCCCACCCCATTCTTAGTCGATGGATTCCCCGTCGTGGTCGTCGTGGCTCGGGGCAAAGGCGCCCGGATGTCGGAAAACCCGTTCCACGTGTACACACGGGACGGGTTTTCCGACGGGGAAGGTAAGCCCGACCGTCGAGAGACAGGTCCGGTGACAGAAAGACCGCCCCGTGTGTACACGCGGGGCGAGGTTCTAGGCAGGGAGGACCCTCGCTGCCCCACGGCTGTCAGAAAGTGCGTCCCGCGTGTACACACGGGGCACGATTTCCGACGGGGAAGCGCCTTCTGCCCGCCGGGAGATGGGGCCCATGCCAGAAAGTGCGCCCCGCGTGTACACACGGGATGGACTTTCTGACGGTGGGTCCTCCCGGGGAGCCACCGGCGGGACGGGTCCCTCCTTACGAGGGACCTGACCTGCGAGGACGCGCTTGCAGGGCCGGACGAGAGCCGATCCCCCTTCGTGAATGGCGTGGCTTCGGGTCTGAAGGAGGCTGGACGCCACTGAGCCGAACATGTGCGGGAGAGCTTCGAGGCGGGACGGGAACCGGTCCGCCCCTTCTTAGACTTGAGCCCGTCTCGCGTGCGTGGACCTCAGGACCTTACGACCCATTCCATTCGAGCCACGTGACTCGCGATGCCGGCGGGAGGGGTTTGGGCCGCGTCCCTGCGCTTCTCTCCCCCTGCACAAGAGACGGGCGCCCCCTCCCGAAGCTCGGGTCTGGGGGACGCCCGCAAGTCGCCTCGATTGCGCTCCTGGCTACGCGATGAACTCCAGGAAGGCGTCGGCCTGTGCCGCCAGCGTCGCCTCGTCCTCGGGGGAGAGGGTCAGCTTGCCGGACATCCAGGACTCGCCGGACAGGGCGATGCCGGTCTCGTGCTCGCGAAGGGTCTTGGCTCCCACGAACTCGAGCAGGTTGTCCAGGGCCTCGCGCATCTCGGCCGTGGCGGTGCGCCCACCCGCGCCGGAGACCGTGGTCTTGACCCCGCCGATCGCCGCGGAGTCGCGACCCTTGCCGGGCAGCGGGCGGCTCAGCCAGTCGACCAGGTTCTTGACGTGGCCGGGGAACGACGCGTTGTACTGCGGGCTCACAAACCACACGCCGTCGGCGTCGCGCACGGCCTGGCGCACCTGGGCTACGGCCTCGAGCTCGGGGTCCTCCAGGTCCTGGTTCATCAGCGGAAGCTGCGAGTAGTCAAGGTAGCTCACGTTGGCGCGTCCCTTGAGCAGCTCCTCGACCCTCTTGGCCAGCTGCAGGTTGAACCCGTCCCTGCGGAGGGTCCCCACCACGATGAGCACGTTCTTCTCTGCCATGATCGATCCTTTCCCTTTGTCCTGCGAATCCGTCAACCTCCCGCGCCGACGCCGCGGGCTCGCCACCACTGCGCGGGGCCCTCAGGCCCCTGCCTGGGTCCTACCCAGCAAGCCCGAAGGCGTAGCTGGTCATCGAGATTGCCCCCAGGTTCCTCACGTCGTTGAAGACCTCGGGGGCCTCGCCCTCGGACGCGCCCAGCACGGTCAGGAGCGGCAGGTAGTGCTCCGGCGTGGGCACGGCATAGCCAGAGGAGGGGAGCGCCTGGTAGTCCACCGCCGCCTGGTCGTCGCGCGCCTCGACCGCCTTGCGCACGGCCTGGTCAAAGGCCACGTTCTGCGGCGTGCCGTCGGGGTTGTCCCACTCCACCTCGCGGAGGTTGTGGACCACGTTGCCGCTTCCCAGAACCACGAAGCCCTCGCTGCGGAGAGGGGCGAGCCTCCTGCCCAGGTCGTAGGCGTACTGGGCGTCGCGCAGGCCGTTCACGGAGAGCTCCACCACGGGCACGTCCGCCTTGGGGAGCATGTGGTGCAGCGGTGTCCAGACGCCGTGGTCGATGCCCCAGGTGTCGTCCACCTGGACGTCGTTGCCAAGCAGCTCCCGCACGCGTGCAGTCAGCTGCGCGTTGCCCTCGGGGCGGTAGCGGATCGCGTACAGCTCCTCGGGAAACCCGTACATGTCGTTGACCTGGCGCGGGTGCGGGTCGCTCTGCACCAGCGTCCCGCGCGTGTACCAGTGGGCCGAGACGGCCAGGATCGCCCTGGGCGCCATGGCCCTCACGCGGGCACCGACCCTCCCGAGCGCGTGCGCCACGTCGTCGTCCCGCAGGGCCATCATCGGGTCGCCGTGTCCCACGAACAGCGCGGGCTGCCTCTTGTCTGCCATCTCAAACCCCTAAGTCTCTGGATACTAGTAGGTAGTGACTTTGTACTGGCGCAAGCATAACTGCTACACTTGCGATAGCAAATAACGTTTTTTCTCACTACTAGGTATCTTCTGGCATACCAAGGGGGAGGGCAGATGGACAGGGGACAGGACGGCTTTGGCAACTGCCCGTTCGTGACGGCACAGAGGCTCCTGCAGGGCAAGTGGGCCATCCTCGTGATGCACCACCTGAGTGGGGGCACCCTGAGATTTGGCGAGCTCCAGAGGCTCATGCCCAACCTCACGCACTCCACGCTGTCGTCGCAGCTCAAGGCGCTCGAGGCGGAGGGGCTCGTCAAACGCGAGGTGTTTCCCGAGGTCCCGCCGCGCGTGGAGTACTCGCTCACCGCGATCGGCCGCGACTTTGGGCCCGTGCTCGACAGCATCCAGACGTGGGGCGAGCAGTACATCGACTACCTCAGGGAGAGGGAGGGCCGGGGCGAGTAGGCCGGCAGCCCCGGCGGGGTGAGGGCGGGGCGCACGATCCCGCATCCCTCTCGCCAGGCGAGACGCCTGCGGCTGCGTGGTCCGAGCCTTTCGCGTTGGGTGAGGGGCTGCGACCTCTCGCGTCTCCCGTGCCAGGCGAGACGGGCGTGGCAGCACATCCCACCTCGCTGCCAAGGCGACAGGTTGGAATCCGGGTGTCGCGTATCTCTCGCACGTGCTTGCATACCCATATGAGCGGGTACCATAGTGGTTGCAGTCGCCCCACGGAGGGGCGGCAGGGGCAGCCATGGCCCAGGCAGACGCCACGACCAGGAGGAGGTGCCATCCATGGACGGCGATAGTTCGCATCGAACAGCCACAACGTACTCACTTGGGATGGCGGCCGCCGGTCGGGGTGGCGGCTGCCGCCGGTAGTCGCACCCAGCGTCCGCCGGTCCCCGCGCGTGCCAGATGCCCATGCGGGCGGCCGCGTGCAAAGCCCCGTGCAGGGGAGGTGTCGCCATGACGCTGCACACCAAGAAGACCGCAACCGACAAGAGGGCGCAGGAGCGCAGGGAGTTCCAGCTCGACTGGCTGCGCAGGATTTCGGCCCTCGACGTGGACCACGCCCTCGCCGAGCTCAACTCGCAAAGGAGGGGGCTCTCGCAGGCCCAGATTGAGCTCGCCCGCGCCTCGTACGGGGCCAATGAGGTCTCGCACGGCCACAGGGACTCCGCCCCGGTCCGCTTCCTCAAGGCGTTCCTCGACCCGTTCACGGGCATCCTCGCGCTCCTTGCGCTGGTCTCGCTGCTCACCGACGTGATATTCTCCGCGCCGGGGGACCGCAACCCGTCCACGGTCATCATCATCGTCGCGATGATCCTGCTCTCGGCGACGCTTCGCTTTGTGCAGGAGGGCAGGAGCGGCGATGCGGCCGAGGCCCTGGCCAAGACCATCCAGACCACCTGCTGCGTGGAGCGCGCGGACGGCGGTCGCAGGGAGGTCCCACTGGCAGACGTGGTGGTGGGCGACATCGTGCACCTCTCCGCGGGCGACATCGTCCCGGCGGACGCGCGCGTGATATCCGCCCGCGACCTCTTCCTGGGCATGTCCTCGCTCACAGGCGAGAGCATTCCCGTGGAGAGGACCGCGGCGGCCTGCCCCCAGGCGGCATCCGACGGGAGCACGGCGGCCACGGACCTCTCCAACATCGTGTTCATGGGTTCGACCGTGGTATCGGGCAGCGGCGTCGCCGTGGTGTGCGCCGTGGGCGCCAACACGATGTTTGGCAACATGGCCTCCAGCCTGGGGGTCAAGCGCGGCAAGACCGCCTACGACGAGGGCATCGCCTCGGTCAGCAGGCTGCTCCTGCGGCTCATGGTCATCATGGCGCCGCTGGTGTTCGTGATCAACGGCATCACCAAGGGAGACTGGCTGTCCGCGCTGCTGTTCGCCCTCTCGGTGGCCGTGGGGCTGACGCCCGAGATGCTGCCCATGATCGTCACGACCTGCCTGGCAAAGGGGGCCGTGGACCTCTCGCATGACCGCGTGATCGTGAAGCACCTGGACTCCATCCAGAACCTGGGTGCCATGGACGTGCTGTGCACCGACAAGACCGGCACGCTCACCGAGGACCGCGTGGTCCTGGAGCGCCACCTCAACGTGATGGGGGAGCAGGACGGCCGCGTGCTGCGCTACGCCTTCCTCAACAGCTTCTACGAGACGGGCATGCGCAACCTCATCGACTCCGCCATCATCCGGCGCGCGACCGAGGAGGGGCGTGCGGGTACGCCCGGGCTGGACGTGGACGCACTCACCAGCGAGTGGCACCTGCTGGACGAGGTCCCCTTCGACTTTGAGCGCCGCCGCGTCAGCGTGGTGGTGGGCGACTCCCACGGCAACACGCGCATGATCACCAAGGGCGCGATCGAGGAGGTGCTGCAGGTCTGCAGCGACGTTGAGTTTGACGGCGAGGTCGTGGAGCTCACCGACGACATGCAGCGCATCGTCCTGCAGAAGGCCTACGACCTGGCGGACAAGGGCATGCGCGTGCTGGGCGTGGCGCGCAAGGCCGACCCGTCGGGCGTCGGGGTCCTCTCGGGCAGTGACGAGCGGGGGATGACGCTGATTGGGTACCTGGCATTCCTCGACCCGCCCAAGCGGAGCGCGGCCGATGCCGTGGCGGCGCTGACCCAGCACGGGGTCACCACCAAGGTCCTCACGGGGGACTCCATGAGGGTCGCGGCGAACGTGTGCCGCACCATCGGGCTCGACGTGAGGGGGACCCTGGACGGCGCTCAGATCGCTGCGATGAGCGACGAGGAGCTGGAGGCGCGCGTTGAGGACGTGACGGTGTTCGCCAAGCTCTCGCCCGACCAGAAGGTCCGCGTGGTCAGGGCCCTGCGCGCCCGCGGCCACGTGGTCGGCTTCATGGGCGACGGCGTCAACGACGCGGCCGCCATGGGTGCCAGCGACTGCGGCGTTTCGGTCGACTCCGGGGCCGACGTTGCCAAGGAGGCGGCGGACATCATCCTCCTGGAGAAGGACCTGGGCGTGCTGGAGCGCGGCATCGTCGAGGGGCGCCGCACCTACTTCAACATGAACAAGTACGTGAAGATGACCGCCAGCTCCAACTTTGGCAACATCTTCTCGGTGCTGGTCGCCAGCGTGTTCCTGCCCTTCCTGCCCATGACTGCCGTGCAGCTGCTCCTGCTCAACTTCATCTACGACTGCGCCTGCACGGCCATCCCCTGGGACAGGGTCGACGACTCCGAGCTCATGCACCCGCGCGCCTGGCAGCCCGGCTCCATCGCGAGCTTCATGCGGTGGATCGGGCCAACCAGCTCGGTGTTTGACATTCTCACCTACGCGCTGCTGTTCTTTGTGGTGTGCCCGGCGGTCGCGGGCGGAACTTGGGCGCAGGTCGCGGGCAACCCGGCTGCCTCCGCCCTGTTTGCGGGGACCTTCCAGGCCTGCTGGTTTGCCGAGTCCATGTGCACGCAGGTGCTCTTCGTGCACCTGGTCCGCACGGAGCGCATCCCGTTCTTCCAGAGCATGGCCGACTGGCGCGTGCTGCTGCTCGACGCCGTCGCCATCGCCCTGGCACTGGCCATTCCCTTCACCGGGGTGGGGACCGCACTGGGCATGGCGGCGATCCCCGCGGCGTTCCTTGGCATGCTGCCGCTCATCGTGCTGGGCTACGTCGCCCTGGTCATGGTGGTGAGGGCGCTCTACGTGCACCGCTTCGGTCACCTGTTGTAGGGGATGGGGGCAGGGGGTGGACACCGTCCCCGCGCTTCGGTGGGGTGGTCGCGGCCCCCGCCCCAGTGGCATCCGCGGCACGCCGCCCGCATGCCCCGAGCGGTATGCTGTGGCGCAACGGAACGTGAGCCGGGCCCCTCGGGGGCTCAGTTGGGAGGACACATGGAGAAGGACTACCTCGACCTCGCCCGCAGGCGCTTCTCGGTGAGGAGGTTCGATCAGCGCCCCGTGGAGGACGAGAAGCTGGACAAGGTCCTGGAGGCCGCGCGCATCGCGCCCTCCGCGTGCAACTTTCAGCCGGTCGTGGTCTACGTGGTGAAGTCGCCGGAGTCTCTCGCCCGCCTGCGCCAGGCCACCCGCATGGCCTTTGACGCGCCCGTGGTGCTTGCCGTGTGCTGCGACCTCTCGCGCGTGTACCACAACAGGCACGAGACCCTGTACGAGGACTACACCACGCGGGAGATGGACGCCTCCATCGCCTGCGACCAGATGATGATGGAGGCCACCGACCTGGGGCTGGGGACCCTGTGGGCACGCGGCTACGACACACGTGCGGTCGCCGAGGCCCTGGGGACCCCGGACGGTGTCGTGCCGGTGTGCCTGCTCGACCTGGGGTACCCCGCCGAGGGCGTCGAGCCCAGCCACCATCACGGCGACCGGAGGCCCCTGGACCAGATGGTCGTGCGGATCTAGCGAGAGGCCCGCTCCTCTCACCCATGCAAGGCGAAAGCGGGGGAGGCCCCCAGCGGGACCTCCCCCGAGTCGTTTCCACTGGCAGTGCGGGAGCCGCGTTCGTCTCCCCCGCCTGCGCTAGGCCAGGAGCTCCTTTGCCAGGGCGTCGAGCTGACCACGCGAGTCGTCGTTTAGCGCGCCCTTGAGGGTCACGACGTTGCGGGCGAACCTGATGCTGGGCAGCCCCTCCAGCGCCTCGCGCATCTGCTTGGCGGCCACGGGCATCCAGCTGCCGTTCTCGACCATGCCCACGGTGCGGTTTTGGTAGTTGTGCTCCACGAGGTCGGTCACGAACGTGTGCATGAAGGGGAAGTAGCTGTTGGCGTAGGTGGTGGTGGCCAGGACCAGGCGGTCGTAGCGGAACGCGCTCGCCAGCGCCTGGGCCATGTCGTCGCGCGCCAGGTCATAGGCGGCAACCGTGGCGCCGCCCTTGCGGAGCTTCTCCTCAAGCTCGCGCACGGCCTCCTTGGTGTGGCCGTACACCGAGGTGTAGACCAGCGTCACGCCGCTCTCCTCGGGGCGGTAGCTCGACCAGGTGTCGTACAGGCGCAGGTAGCGCGAGAGGTCGCCCGTGAGCACGGGGCCGTGCAGCGGGCAGATGGCCTTGACGTAGCAGCCCGCGACCTTGCTCAGCGCCATCTGGACGTTCTTGCCAAACTTGCCCACGATGCCAAAGTAGTAGCTCCGGGCGTTGGTGACCCAGTCGTCCTCAACGTCGAGCGCGCCAAACTTGCCAAAGGCGTCCGCCGAGAACAGCACCTTGTCCGTCTCGTCGTAGCTGAACATGACCTCGGGCCAGTGCACCTGCGGGGCGGCGACAAAGCTCAGGGTGTGCCTCCCCAGCTTGAGGGTGCTGCCCTGCTTCACGATCACGCCGCGGTCGCTGTAGTCCACGCCAAAGTAGGCCTGCATCATCTTGAACGACTGGGCGGACGAGACGACCTGGGCCTCGGGGTAGCGATCCATGAACGCCGCGATGTTGGCGGAGTGGTCGGGCTCCATGTGGTGGACCACCAGGTAGTCGGGCTTCCTGTCGCCCAGCACCTGGTCCAGGTTGGCAAACCACTCGTCGCGGAAGGCGGCGTCCACGCTGTCCATGACCGCGACCTTCTGGTCCAGGATCACGTAGGAGTTGTAGGACATGCCGATCTCGCGCACGTCGTACTGGCCCTCGAACAGGTCGATCCTGTGGTCGTTCACGCCCACGAAGGCGATATCGTCAGAGACCTTCACAGCTTCCTCCTTTGGGAAGGGGAGAGACTCCTTCTCACCCGCTCACACTAGTCCACGCGATTCTACCGCGACGGGGCATGCGGGGTCTTGGGCGTGATTAAGGCTTGGGTCGCGGCCCGGGGCGTGCCAGGCAATGGCGTGGCCGCGCATTTGCGTGGGGCAGGCGGCGTCCGACAACGGCACCTGCTGAGGAAATGCGAGTAGTGGCAATCTGCGGAGGGGACCCCAGACGATTTCGCTGAGGAATCGCGAGTGTTGGCAGAAAACGGGCGTCCACGGGTGCCAATGCTCAGCTTTCCCCAGCGGCGAGGCTTCCCTAATTGCCAATACTCGACATTCCTCAGCAGCCATGTGCCAACGCGCTCGGCGGGCGCCGCCAGCGGTGGGCTGAAGGCCATCGGATGTCAAAGAGGAAGGGAAGCGCACCCAGCTTACGGGAGGGCCTCCCGTGGACGTGGAGCGAATTTCCCTTGAACGTAATTTGACGCCTGCGGACAGCATCGGAGTTCAAACCATGGCATGTAGCGCCCGATGTGAGTGCCTTCGTCGCGAGTCCCCTGTGTCCCTGGCCGGTTGATTTCAGCGTAACCGCAGGTAATAAGACCAGCCATGATTCCAGGTATAAATCACTGGCAGCCGAAGCCTGATGTGAGCACTCACGTCAGGCTCCCGTCGCCATCTGGCTTCGACTTCCAACCCAATTGGCAAGAGGAGTCCAAAGTGAGTGCTCACATCGGGAGTTTGCTGCCATGGGCTGGCCCCGGTGACCCAAGGCGACCCAATCACCTGCAGAAACTCGGCGCTCGTCTCGCGGTCGGAAGGAGATGGCCCGACAAAAGTGCTCACATCGGGAATCCGTTGCCACGGCTCGACCCTTGATGCTGGCCCATGTCGATAGAAGGGCTCAGAGAAGGGAAAGGGCACGGTCCCCGGGGAAGCTTCCGACAGAGGACGCGGCCCCTTTCCCTCTTTGGCCATTGGGGGCTTTTCCGGCGGGAGCCAAGGCACTTCTGGTAGAGGAGCGCGTGTGAGCACTTTGTGGTCAAGAGAGGCCTGCGGGTGAAGCGACGTTTTCCAGGTGGGCGGCTCAAGGAACATATGTGGCTTCGTCCTCTGGCAACGAACGCCTCGCGTGAGCACTCACGCGAGCGAGCTCCAGTCAAACCGGTCCCTTTCCCACCCTGATTGGCAGCGGAAGCCTTGCACGAGTGCTCGCACGGCGACCTTCCGCCAGTCGGTCCGTCGAAGAAGGGGGTGGCCAAGGTCACGGCCCCATTCTCGGGCGGAATGTCGCTCGAAGGGGCATGGAGACGGAATGATCTGCGGGGTGGCTGCCCGTGCTGGGCGGCAGATGCCCAATCCATTCAATGACCCCGATTCCCCGGTCACGAGCGGCGTGGTCTGTTGAGACGGTTGGCCCCATCTTGAGGAATGCCCTGGGCTGCCCGCGCATTCCGAGTGGAGGATCGGGGGCGATTACCCTTCCCCGAGGGCCACCGGCCACCCTCCCTTCCTTGACTTCCACCGCCCCTCAAACTGGCGGTTGGCGTGGGATATCCGGTCCATCCCCAGATGGAATGTCCGACAGCGGCCCGCGGGTGAGACGAGGGACGGGCGACGACGGTCTCGACGGCTCCCGTCCCCGCCGCGACGACGTCGTCTGCCCGTCCCCGAGGCAGCCCCGGCAGCGCAGCTCCCTCCCCGCGTTCGTCGAGCCCTCCACTTTGACCAGAGGCCGGAATTTGTTGCGAGGACAACGGAAAGGCATCCCGCGCTCTGATATCTTCACAGCATCTTTAAGGTTCTATTTGAAACCAGGCGGTGGTTGTCCGCCAATTGGGGAGGCCCCGTGCTCGAGAGAAGAGATTTCCTGCGTCTTGCCATGGTGCTTGGCTCCGGCGCCCTCGCCGGGTGCGCCGCGCAGCGGTCGGGTGCCGCCAGCGCCTCCGACTCCGGCGGAGGGGGCAGCGACTCCCAAAGCTCCTCCGGCAATCAGCGCGTGGTCGCGACCCTGCGCTCCCTGGCGCAGATGGCGGTGCTCGCGGGGCTGCCGCCGGTCGGCGTCTCCAAGGACGCGACCGACCTCGACGGGCTGCCATCAGACGTGCAGGTCGTGGGCACCAGCGCCCACCCCAGCCTGGAGAAGATCGTCTCCCTCCAACCCACCCTCGTGCTTCTCACCGGCGAGGTCCCCACGCAGCGGGAGCTCGAGTCCGGCCTGGACGACGCGGGGATCGCGTGGCGCGAGGTGGACGTCAACTCCTTTGACGACTACGCCAGCAACATGCAGGAGCTCACCCAGCTGAGTGGCCGCGGTGACCTGTACGAGAAGAACGTGGAGGACGTGGCGAGCGCGATCGACGGCGTCAAGGCGAAGGCGGGGGACCTCCCCCAGGTGAGCTACCTCGCGCTGTTGGTCTCGTCCACCAAGGCCAAGGTCGCGAAGGCGGGCTACTTCGCCTGCGAGATCCTCGACAACCTGTCAATGCACAACATCGCGGACGACGGCAGCGCGCTCGATGACCTCTCGGTAGAGGCGATCGTGGCGGCAGACCCCCACTACGTCTTCGTGATTCCCCGCGGGGACGAGGACAAGGCGCGCGAGGCCTTTGAGCAGGACTTCCAGTCCCAGCCCGCGTGGTCGTCGCTCGCAGCCTCCAAGGAGGGAAGGGTCGACGTCCTGCCCAAGGACCTCTTCGAGTACAAGCCCAACGACCGCTGGGCCGAGGCGTACTCCTACATCCTCGACCTCAGAGGGAAGCAGGGCTAGCCATGTCCGCTGGCGGGGGAGAGAGGACGGGCACGCGGTGCCGTGTGGCGCTCGCGTTGGGTGTGACGGTGCTCGTCGCCGTCGCGCTCGCCTCCCTCGTCACGGGAACCGCTGCGCTCGGCACACTCGACTCGCTGAACGCGCTCGGCACACTCGCCCTGGGAGGTGACGCCGGAGCCACGGCGTCCCTCGTCCTGCTCGGCGTGCGCGCCCCGCGCGTGGTCGCGGGTGCCTGCTGCGGCGCGGCGCTCGCCTGCTCCGGCCTGCTGCTGCAGGCGTCGCTCGACAACGACCTTGCCTCCCCGGGCGTGATGGGCGTCAACTCCGGGGCGGGGCTGTTCTGGCTCGTCGCCGCGCTGCTGGTGCCGGGGCACCCGGTCGTGCGGCAGGGCATGGCGTTCGTCGGCGCGCTCGTCTCCACGCTCCTGGTGTACCTGGTCTCGCGTCGCGCCGGCAGCAGCCGCGGCACCGTGGTGCTGGCCGGGGTGGCGGTCTCGAGCCTCATGGGCGCGGGCATCGACGCCGTCGTGACCATCTGGCCCGAGTCGGTGGCGGACCGGGTTGCCTTCACCCTGGGCGGCCTCTCCGGCCAGACCTTCCAGCGGCTTGCCCTCGGCGTCCCCGCGATGGCGGCGGCGCTCGCGGCGGGGGTGGCCCTGGGCCGCGGCATCGACCTTCTCGCCCTGGGTGACGAGACGGCGCACGGCCTGGGGCTCAACGTTCGTGCCTCCCGGCTCGCCGCGATCGTGTGCGCGGCGGTCCTCGCGGCCTCCGCGGTCTCGGTCTGCGGGCTCCTGGGCTTCGTGGGCCTGATCGTCCCCAACCTCGTGCGCATGTGGGCGAGTCCCGGCACCCGTCCCGGCCTCGCGCTGTGCGCGGTGTGGGGCGCCTCCCTCCTGGTCGCGTGCGACCTCGTGGCACGCACGGTCGCCTTCCCGTACGAGCTGCCGGTCGGCCTGGTGCTCTCGCTCCTGGGCGCGCCGTTCTTCATCTCGCTGCTCGTGCGCAGGGGGCGTGGCCGCCGCTCCCACTCCGTCGCCGCGGCACGCGGGGGTGATGCCCGGTGATCTCCGTGAGCGGGCTCTCGTTCAGGCGCGACGGCGGGTTCACCCTGCGGATCGGCTCCCTCCAGGCGGCGGACGGCCAGGTCTGCGCCCTCGTGGGCAAGAACGGCTGCGGCAAGTCCACCCTGCTCAGGTGCCTCGCGGGGATCCTCCCGTACGAGGGGAGCGCGCTCGTCGACGGGAGGGAGGTCCGTGGGCTCGGCCACCGCGAACGCGCCCGCAGGCTCGCATACCTGCCGCAGGACCCGGGATGTCCCCACATGGACGTGCGCACCCTGGTGAGCCATGGCCGCTACGCAACGCTCGGCGCTGTCAGGACCATGGGCGAGAGGGACCGGGCCCTCGTGCGCCGAGCCATGGAGCTCACGGGAGTGTGGCAGCTTCGCGACCGGTGGCTCTCGGACGTGTCCGGCGGCGAGCTTCAGCGGGCGTACATCGCCATGGTCGTCGCCCAGGACAGCGGGACGCTCCTGCTCGACGAGCCCTCCGCCCACCTGGACGCCCTCAGGCGCCGGGAGCTCGCCGACCTTCTCCGCCGGCTCGCGGGGGAGGGGCTCGCGGTGGTGGTGGCGACCCACGACGTGGAGGCGGCATTCTCGTCCTCCGACCAGGTCTGCCTCATGGCCGAGGGGGACGTGGTCGCCCGGGGGACCCCGGAGGATGTTGCCGCGAGCGGGAGGGTGCCCCAGACGCTTGGCGTTGGCGTGGAGCGGCAGGAGGGCCCCCGGCTGCTGTGGGGGTATGCGCTCACGCGCACGTGACGGCGCGCGGGATACGGAAAGGGAAGGGCGCCCCGTCGGGGTGCGAACGAGAGGGGGATGCGTGGGATACGTGCTTGATGGGGAGGGGCTGGACGGGCTGGTCCGCGAGCTTGCGCGCGACTACCTGGTCTTTGCCCCGGTGCGGAAGGTCGGCGCGGGCCGGTTCACCGACGTCGACCAGGTGATCTACGACTTCGTGGACGACGCTTCGCAGATAGAGCTCGACGCCAAGAGCGACTACTCGTTCAAGGAGCTGCTCACGCCCCTCTCGCAGACGCTGTTCTACTTCACCGAGGACCAGGTGAGAGAGGCGCGGGGCATCGGGCCCGCCGGCGGCCCCGGCCAGGGCGGCGACGACCGCGACGTCTTCGTCCTCATGCGCGCTTGCGACCTGCACGGCGTCAGGCGCCTCGACGACATGTACCTGCACAACGGGCCCGAGGACAGCTTCTACCGCCGGGTCCGCGAGCGCGTGCACTTTGCGCTCATCGGGTGCCCCGAGGGCTTTGGGCACTGCTTCTGCGTCGACATGGGCACGAACGTGGCCCCCGACAACTGGGAGTTCTCGCTCGAGCGCCGAGGCGACGGCTACGCCTGCGCGGTCGAGGGAGAGTCGCTGCGCCCGCTGTTCGAGCGCCACGCCAAGGGGGCCAGCGAGGTCGTGCCCGCGCACGTCTCCCAGAACGAGGTGCACGTGAGCGTTCCCGGGTCCATGCCGATGGAGGTCCGCACCAGCGACCTGTGGGACGAGTACACCCGCCGCTGCATAGGCTGCGGAAGGTGCACGCTGGTGTGCCCCACCTGCACCTGCTTCACCATGCAGGACGTGCTCTACACCGAGAACGGCAGGATGGGCGAGAGGCGCCGCGTCCAGGCCAGCTGCATGATCGACGGCTACTCCACGGTCGCGGGCGGCGCGAGCTACCGCAAGCGCAACGGGGAGCGCATGCGCTTCAAGGTGCTGCACAAGGTCTACGACTTCCGCCAGCGCTTTGGCTACGACATGTGCGTTGGCTGCGGGCGCTGCGACGACGTCTGCCCCGAGTACATCAGCTTCGCGGCGTGCGTCAACAAGGTCACGGACGCCGTCAGCGCCTGGGATGCCCAGCACGAGGGGAGCGTGGTCTCAGATGACTAGCAACAACCCGTACCTGCCGTTTCCCTCCAGGGTGCTCCAGGTGATCCAGCACACGCAGAAGGAGTTCACCTTCCGCATGGCGTTTGGGGGAGAGGTGCGCCCGGGCCAGTTCTTCGAGGTGTCGGTGCCCAAGTACGGCGAGGCCCCCATCAGCGTGAGCGGCATCGTTCCCGGGGAGTCCGTGGACCTCACCATCCGCCGGGTGGGCGTGGTGACCAACGAGGTGTTCAAGGCCTACGAGGGGCAGTCGCTCCTCCTGCGCGGGCCGTACGGCAACGGCTTCGACGTGAGCCGCTACGTGGACGGCGAGTGCGTGGTCGTTGCCGGCGGAACGGGGGTGAGCCCCGTGCGCGGGGTCGTCAACGCCCTCGCGGAGAGCGCGACGCCGCGGGACAAGCACGTGATCGTGGGCTTCCGCAGTCCCGACGACATGCTGTTCCGCGATGACCTCGCACGGTGGGACCAGGCTCTCGACCTCATCCTCACCGTGGACGGCGCCCCCGAGGGATACCAGGGCAACGTCGGCCTGGTGACCAAGTTCATCCCGGACCTGCCGCTGCGCGACCCGTCCACCACCCAGGCGGTCGTCGTGGGCCCGCCGCCCATGATGCGCTTCTCCGTGAAGGGGCTCCTCGAACTCGGGCTGGCGGAGGAGAACATCTGGGTGAGCCAGGAGCGCAAGATGTGCTGCGGCCTGGGCAAGTGCGGCCATTGCCGCATAGGCGAGAAGTACGTGTGCCTGGATGGGCCCGTCTTCAACTACACCCAGAGCAAGCAGTTGCTGGACTAGGAAGGAGGCCGCCGTGATACAGGACGTCGACGTCAAGGCGATGAAGAAGAACGCCTTCCGCGTGAGCAAGGAGCGCGGCATGACCGCAAGCCGCGTGCGCGTTCCCGGAGGGCTCGTGAGCGCCAGGAGCATGGCGCGCATCGTGGAGATCGCCGAGGAGTACGGGAGGGGCGAGATCTTCCTCACCAACCGGCAGGGGGTCGAGATCCCGGGCATCCACATGGAGGACATGCCCAAGGTCAACGAGCTCCTGCGCTCGATCATCGAGGACACGGGAATCAACCAGGGCGACAGCGAGCACGGCTACCTCGCCAGCGGCACGCGCAACGTCGTGGCCTGCCCCGGCAAGAGGCTGTGCCCCTTCGGCTGCTACGACACCACCGCCTTCGCGCAGCGCATGGACCGCGCGATCTTTCCCAACGACCGCCACGTGAAGGTCGCCTTCACCGGGTGCTCCAACGACTGCGCGCACGTGGCCCTCAACGACTTTGGCGTCATCGGCATGACCGAGCCCCAGTACGACCCCGCCCGTTGCATCGGCTGCGGACAGTGCGTCGAATGGTGCAGGCGCAGGTCGGTGAGCGCGCTCAGCCTGGTGAACGGCAAGGTCGTGCGCAACGAGGACCGCTGCATCGGCTGCGGCGTCTGCGTGGTGTACTGCCCCACGCGCGCGTGGACGCGCAGCAGCGAGCACTACTTCCGCGTCAAGATCATGGGCCGCACGGGCAAGCAGAACCCACGCCTGGCCCAGGACTGGCTGCGCTGGGTGGACGAGGACTCCATCGTGAAGATCGTGAAGAACACCTACGCCTTCATTGACGAGTACATTGACCCCAACGCGCCCGAGGGCAAGGAGCACATAGGCTACATCGTGGACCGCGTGGGCTTCGACGAGTTCTGCAAGTGGGCGCTCGAGGGGGTCGAGCTGGGGGAGAAGTGCCAGCGCGCCACTCGCGTGTACTGGGACTCCAAGCGCTACGACCGCGATAACGACCTGCGCTAGCGCACCCCTTCGGTGGCGCGCCCTCGGGTCGCGCCCCGTCCCCATGACGGCACGCGGCGTGGGGACGGGGCGCCCGGGGTTTCCGCCGGCACGTCTTGGCTCCTAGTCCCTCTCGCCCAGCCCCTCGTCGACGCCGTCGAGCCACTCCTGCAGGAGGGCCAGGTAGCGCGGGTTGTCGTCCACGTAGCACATGTGGCGGCAGTTGGGGAAGATCTCCCACCGCGCGTTGGGGATGGCGTCGTACATCTGCTTGGCGATGAGCGGCGAGCACAGGTCCTGCGTGCCGTCGATCACCAGCGCCGGGCAGCTGATCTCGCCCAGCCGGTCGGAGTAGTCGTAGTCGCGCAGGGTCCCCGAGGGCATCAGCTCGTTGTCCCCCCACGCGTGGACGTACGACTCCCTGCCGGTGCGCTTGGGGCGGCGCAGGCACTCGGGGCTGTCCTCCGTCACGGGACCCGAGCAGAAGAGCTCCATGTAGCGCGCCAGCGCCGCCTGGAACGCGGGGTCGTCGAAGTCGCCCGTCCGCTCAGCCCGCGCGAAGGCGTCCCGCTCCGCGTCGCTCAGGTAGCGCAGCCTGCGGTGCCCCTCCTCGCCCCACAGGCGGGACGAGGCGAGCGTGCTGCTGAGCACGACCGACCTCACGCCGGCAGGCTTGTGGTCGCACAGGTAGATGATGCAGGTGGCGCCTCCCCACGACTGCCCGAGCAGGTGGACCTCCCCCAGGCCCAGGTGCTCGCGGAGCGCCGCCAGCTCGTTCACCCACGTGGAGGCGACCCAGAGCTCCGGGTGGTCTGCCATGGCGTCGTCCCACGACCTCCCGCAGCCAATCTGGTCGTAGGTCACCAGCGTGCGCCCGTCGCGGTCGGCGAGCGGGTCCAGGGTCTCCAGGTAGTCGTGCGTTGAGCCCGGTCCCCCGTGCAGCAGCACGATCGGCGCGCGTCCCGCGACCGGACGGTCCGGCTCCGCGATGCGGTAGTAGGTCCTGTATCCCAGGTAGGGCATGTACCCCTCGGTGACGCGCATGCTGCTCCCTCCCCGCGGCGGCTCTCGCCCGTCCCCGCCGCGCATGTGTCTCGTTTGGCCCATCCACGATACCGCAGGGACGGGGGAGAGGCGCGCGGGCACCCCCCTCGCACGGCGCTTGCGGCGGGCGGGACGGCACGTACAATCGGGAGGGAAAACGGACGCCGCCGCGCGCGGCACGAAAGGGGGACGGCATGGGCTCGAACGACCGGCAGGGGGCATACGCCAGCAGGGACGAGGTCCCGGAGCGGTACAGGTGGGACCTCTCGTCGCTCTTCGCGGGCGACGACGAGTTCGAGCGCGCCCTCGCGGACGCGCAGGCGGTCCCCGACGAGTACGCCGCCAGGAGGGACTCTGCCACGGCGTCGGGCGAGGGGCTCCTGGCCTACCTGCGCTTTGACGACGACGCCACCCTGCGACTCCAGAGGCTGTGGAACTACGCCGGCCGCCGCGCGGACGAGGACACCCGCGTGAGCCGCTGCCAGGACCTCAACGCGCAGGTGACCTCGCTCCTCTCGCGCGTGGGGGCGTCCTCGGCCTGGTTCGAGCCCGCCGTCTGCGCCCTTGACGCCCAGACCCTGGAGGGCTGGTACCGCTCGACCCCCGGCCTGGGGCTCTACCGTCGTGCGCTCGACCGCATCCGCGCCCTCGCCCCACACGTGCTGGGCGAGTCGGAGGAGGCGCTCCTGGCCCAGGCCGGCGAGATGGCGGCGCAGCCGGGACTCGCCTTCACCATGCTCAACGACGCCGACCTCCGCTTCCCCGACGCGGTGGACGCTAGGGGAGAGGCGCATCCCGTCACGCACGGCAGCTTCGTCCCGCTGGAGCAGTCCCGCGACCGCGTGCTGCGCGAGAGCGCCTACCACAGCGTCTATGGCACCTACGGCAAGGTCCGCAACACCAGCGCCGCCCTCCTCGCCGCCCAGATGCGGCAGCTCGCGTTCTTCTCCCGTGCGCGCGGGTACAGCTCGTCGCTCGAGGCGTCCCTGGTCCCCACCGAGGTCCCGGTCGCCGTGTACCAGAGCCTCATCCGGTCGGTCCGCCGCAACGCGCCCGCCATGCACTCCTACATGGCGCTCAGGAAGCGCGCCCTGGGGGTGGACCACCTGCGCTACTGGGACGCGTACGTGCCCATCGTCCAGGCGCCCGACCGCCGCTACACCTTTGAGGAGGCCTGCGACCTCATGCTCCGGGCCCTCGCCCCGCTGGGCGAAGACTACCTCGCGACCGTCAGGCATGGCATCGCGTCGCGCTGGATCGACGTGTACGAGACGCCGGGCAAGGTGAGCGGCGCCTACTCCGCGGACGGCCACGGCATGGAGCCCCTGGTGCTTCTCAACTTCCAGGGCACGCTCGACGACGTGTTCACGCTGTGCCACGAGATGGGCCACGCCATGCAGACCTGGCTCAGCAACCATGCCCAGCCGGCGCGCTACGCTGAGTACCCCATGTTCGTGGCCGAGGTGGCGTCCACGACCAACGAGTGCCTCCTCACCCGCCACCTGCTCTCGCAGGCGGACGACCCCGCCGAGCGCGCGCTCATCATCAACCACTTCTGCGAGCAGTTTCGCGGCACCCTGTACCGCCAGACCCTCTTCGCGGAGTTCGAGCGCGACGCCAACCAGGCGTGCGCCAGGGGAGAGGGGATGGGCGCCGACGCCCTGAGCGAGCGCTACCGGGGGCTCTGCGACGCCTACTATGGTTCCGCCATCGAGTCGGACGACGAGATCGCGCTGGAGTGGTCGCGCATCCCTCACTTCTACTACGACTACTACGTGTACGTGTACGCCACGAGCTTTGCCGCCGCGGTGGCGCTCTCGCAGCGAATCCTGGGCGAGGGCAAGCCCGCGGTGGACGACTACCTGGCCTTCCTCTCGGGCGGCTGCTCCAAGTCGCCCATCGAGCTCCTGCGTGGGGCCGGTGTCGACATGGAGTCCGGAGAGGCGGTCGACGCCGCGCTGGCGCAGTTCGCGGAGCTGGTGGACGAGCTCTCGTCGCTGCTGTAGGCGACGGCGGGCGAGAGGGGCCACCCTCCGGGGCCTGCGAGACGGTTCCGCCGCCCCGCGTCCCGCCACGCTGCTATCCTGTGGCTGTTTCTGTTGGTTTCGAGACGAGGGGTGCCTGCTCATGGCGGTGGCTGACCAAAGCGCTTTGGGGGAGAGCCTCCCCGCGACCGACGGCTCCAGACGTCGCCCGGAGGGCGAGGTGCTCCTCTCGCCCGTCTCGGGCATGGCGATGAGCATGAGCGACGTGGACGACCCGGTGTTCTCGAGCGGGATGCTGGGCAAGGGCGCGGCCGTGGAGCCCAGCTCCGGCGTGGTGTGCTCGCCGGCGGATGGCACGGTGTCGGTGGTGGCGCGCGCCAAGCACGCCCTCTGCATGACCACCAAGACCGGCCTGGAGGTGCTCGTCCACGTGGGCATCGACTCGGTGGGGCTCGGTGGCGCGCCGTTCGACCTGCTCTGCGACGAGGGGCAGGCGGTCCGCGGGGGGCAGCCGCTCATGCGCACCGACCTCGACGCCATCCGCGGTGCCGGCGTCCCGGCCACGGTCATGGTGGTGGTGATGTCGACGGACGACGCCTCCAAGGTCGAGGGGCACCTCGGCCCCGTCGCGCAGGGCGAGGAGCTGCTGCGCGTTATCTAGCCGCGCCGTCGTACGCGCACGGCCCCGTACGCTGCCAGGGGAGGGGAGCATGGACATCAACGGCATAGCGCGCCTCGCGGGCGTGTCGAGGGCGACCGTCTCGCGCTACCTCAACGACGGCTACGTGTCGGAGGAGAAGCGCCGGCTCATCAAGCAGGTCATCGACGAGACGGGCTACGTGCCCTCGCAGCAGGCCAAGACGCTCCGCACGGGGAAGACCAACCTGGTGGGCGTGGTCATCCCCAAGATCAACTCGCAGTCCGTCTCCCGCATGGTCGCCGGCCTCACGTCGGTGCTCAACGAGAGCAAGTACCAGATGCTGCTGGCCAACACCGACAACGACACCGGCCTGGAGGTGGAGTACCTCAAGCTGTTCGCCGAGCGCAACCGTGTGGACGGCATCGTGCTCATCGCCACGGTCATCACCCCCGCCCACCGCAAGGTGCTGGGCGAGACGCGCGTGCCCGTGGTGGTGCTGGGCCAGGAGCTCTCCGGCTGCACGAGCGTGTTCAACGACGACTACCACGCCATCCTCGACGTCACCAACATCGTTCTGGAGCACAGCGCCCACCCTGCGTTCATCGGTGTGCTGGAGGACGACGTCTCGGCTGGCCAGATGCGCCACCGTGGCTTCCTGGACGCCTGCCGCGACCACGGCATAGAGGTGCCCGGGCGCGCGCAGTGCGTGAGCGACTTCACGGTGGACGCGGGCTACCTCGCCGCCGAGCGGCTGCTCGAGGCCTACCCCGAGGCAGACGCCATGGTCTGCGCCTCTGACAACATCGCCTTTGGCGCCATGACCTGCCTGCGCGAGTACGGTCGGCGCATCCCCCAGGACGTCCAGGTCACCGGCGTGGGAGACACCGACCTGGCGCGCGTCATCACCCCCACGCTCACCACCGTGCACCACCACTACAAGACCGCCGGCATGGAGGCGGCCAAGGTGCTGGTGGGCGCCATGGGCGAGCGCGACGACGTCGACCGCGAGGTCCGCATGAGCTACGGGGTGCTCCGCCGCAACTCCACGCTGTAGCCGCCGCGATGCGCCGGGGGAGAGGCGCGTGGCCCCTCTCCCCAAGCCCGTCCCCACGCCCCGATGGCGCGTCCGGCCTGTCGGTGACGCCCCGTTGGGATTCCGTTGGTCCCGCCCGTCTCCCATCGACTCCACGTCTCTGCCGCTCATGGCAGATAAGCGACCGTCTGCCGCCACCCGTGGTGGAGAACCCTCACAAGTTCCACAACCTGGAGTATCACTGATTTGTGAGAACGATTTCACACGGATTGCCCCACGGTGTCCGCGGAAGTCGTGGGGTTAAGGCGAGGATGCGCTCCCAGCTTGGTGTGGGAACGGTCCCAGTCGAAGGGGAGTGGGCATGGCTCTTGATTACAAGCAAGCCGCGAAGGAGGCCCTCGAGGCCGTAGGCGGGCCCGGCAACATCGTGTCGGCGGCGCACTGCGCAACGCGCCTGAGGCTCGTGATTGCGGACGACTCCAAGGTCGACAAGAAGAAGCTCGAGGACGCCGTGGGCGCCAAGGGCAACTTCCAGGCGTCCGGCCAGCTGCAGATCATCTATGGCACGGGGACCGTCGACAAGGTGTTCGATGAGTTCGTGGCGCAGGCGGGCATCACCGCCGGGTCAAAGGCCGACGTCAAGCAGGCGGCCGCCGCCAAGGGCAACGGCTTCCAGCGCGCCATCAAGGTCCTCTCCGACGTCTTCGTTCCCATCATCCCCGCAATCGTCGCCTCCGGCATGCTCATGGGCATCATGAGCGCCCTGCAGTACATGGGCACCCCCGTGGCAGACGGCGGTGCCGGGTTCTTCGCGCTCGACACCACCAACGTGTGGTGGCGCATCGCCTCGCTGATCAATGCCTGCGCGCTGGGCAACCTGCAGATCCTGCTGGGCTTCTCGGCCGCGACGGTCTTTGGTGGCAACCCGTACCTCGGCGCCTCCCTGGGCGCTCTGCTCATCAGCTCCGACTTCATCAACGCCTACAGCGCGTCTGACGCCATCGCCAAGGGCACCATGATCACGCTCGACGTTATCCCCGGCGTCTACAGCATCGACTGGATCGGCTACCAGGGCCACGTCATCCCCATCCTGGTGGGCGTCTGGATCCTGTGCTTCTTCGAGAAGCGCCTGCACAAGGTCGTTCGCGAGATGTTCGACCTGTTCCTGACCCCGCTGCTCTCCGTTTCGCTTGCCGCCTACATCACCATCCTGTTCGTCGGCCCCATCTTCGTGTGGCTCGAGAACAACATCCTCGGCCTGCTCATGTTCCTGCTCTCCGTGCCCCTTGGCATCGGCTACGTGATCATCGGCCTCATCTACTCGCCGTCGGTCGTCACGGGCCTGCACCAGATGTACACCGCCATCGACGTCTCGATGCTCGCGCAGTACGGCGTGACCTACTGGCTGCCCATCGCCAGTGCCGCCAACATCTCGCAGGGTGGCGCCTGCCTGGCCGTCGCGCTCAAGACGCGCTCCGAGAAGACCAAGTCGCTCGCCGTCCCGTCCGGCATCTCGTGCCTGCTCGGCATCACCGAGCCCGCGATCTTCGGTGTCAACCTGCCCAAGGTCAAGCCCTTCGTCTGTGGCATGATCGGCTCCGCCTGCGGCGCCCTGTGCTGCTACATCTTCCAGCTCGCCGCCAGCGGCACCGGCGTCACCGGCATCTTTGGCATCCTGCTCTGCATCACCCAGCCCCTGCAGTACGCGGTCATGTTCGCCGTCGCCTTCGGCGTGGCGTTTGGCCTCACCAGCACGATCTACCGCGATCCCCAGGCAGAGGCCGAGCCCGCCGGCCAGGCGCTCGCCGAGGCCAAGGCCGCAGCTGACGAGGCGGTTGCGGAGGAGAGGTCCGTGGAGGAGAAGGACGCCGGCAGCGCTCCCGCGCCCAAGGCAGAGGTCATCGCATCTCCCGTCGCCGGCAAGGCAATCGCCATGGCCGACGTGAAGGACCCCGTGTTCGCGAGCGGTGCCATGGGCGGCGGCGCGGCGGTCGTTCCCTCCGAGGGCGCCGTGTACGCCCCTGTCAGCGGCACCATCACCGTCCTGGCCGAGACCGGCCATGCCATCGGGCTCCTGTCCGACGGCGGTGCCGAGGTCCTCATCCACATTGGCATCGACACCGTCAACCTCAAGGGCGGCCCGTTCACGCCGCACACCCAGGTGGGTGCTCGCGTGAGCAAGGGAGACCTTCTCATGGACGTCGACCTCGACGCCATCAGCGCCGCGGGGCTCGACACCACCACGATGGTCGTGGTCACCAACACCGACGACTACGGCTCGGTCGAGGGGAAGACCGGTCAGGTCAATTTTGGCGACGACCTGGTGAGCCTGTCCTAATACCTCCGGGAGTCACATTGGCCGCCCGTGCGTCGCATCCCCGTCACGGGGACGGCGCACGGGCGTCTCGCCTAGGTACGCATCGCACGACGTCCCGCCCGTGGCAACCTCCCGGGCGGAAGATGGGAGAGGAACGCCCATGGCAAGCAGCAACGCGGAGCATCCCAAGCACGACTGGCGCCCCGCCTTCCACATCACGGTCCCCAACGGGGCGCTCAACGACCCCAACGGGCTCTGTCAGATCGACGGGACCTACCACGTGTTCCACCAGTACACGCCCAGCTGGCCGGCGCGTGGCGTGTGCTGGGCGCACTGGACCACCCGCGACTTCCGCACGTGGGAGTTCCATGGCTCGCCCATCCACCCCGACGGCGACCTCGACCGCAACGGCTCGTACTCCGGCTCTGCCGTGGTGCGCGACGGCAGGATGTGGTGCTACCTCACGGGCAACGTCAAGGAGCCCGGTGACTACGACTACGACTTCGCCGGGCGCAAGGCCAACGAGCTCCTGTGCGTGAGCGACGACGGGGACCATTTCGACGGCAAGCGCCTGGTCCTCTCCAATGCCGACTACCCCGCCTACTGCTCCAACCACGTGCGTGACCCGTACGTGTGGGAGCAGGGCGGCGAGTACCACATGCTCCTGGGCGTGCGCACGGTAGAGAACCGCTCGGCGGTCATCCTCTACCACTCGCGGAATGGCATCGACTGGCAGATGGAGGGGTCGCTGAGCACCGTGGGCGAGAGGCCCCTTGGCTACATGTGGGAGTGTCCGGGGCGCATCGCGGTGGGTGGCAGGCAGTACCTGCTGGTATGTCCGCAGGGCGTGCCCAAGCGCGACCTCGCGTTCCAGAGCATCTACAACTGTGGGGTCTTCCCGCTGCAGCGAGACCTGGTGGAGATGGCACGCGGCGACTCCGGGCGCATGGAGGCTTCCGGCCCCCAGCGCGTTCTGGACCCTGCCTCGTTCGTGGAGCTGGACTACGGGTTTGAGTTCTATGCCCCCCAGGCGTTCACGGACGAGTCCGGCAGGACCATCCTCATGGGCTGGGTGGGGCTTCCCGACGTGGTGGGCGAGTACGACGACCCCACGCAGGCATGGAAGTGCAGCATCACCGTGCCTCGCGAGCTGAGCGCCAACGCGGCAGGACGCCTCTGCCAGTGGCCGGTCGCAGAGGTCGATGCCCTCCGCGGCGAGCGGGTGGACCTGACCCCCGAGGGGGCGCATGGCTCCTCCGGACTTATAGGCTCCTCTCCCTACGACATGGTGTGCATGGACGGCGCGGTGGGGGCGACCGTCCCCGGCTGCCAGCTGGACCTCCTCGTGAGCGACATCCGGGGCGAGGGCAGGATCTGCCTCAACGCCGACCTGGAGCTCTCCGTGGTGGGACAGACGGTGGAGCTCGCCTTCCTCCGCCGTTCCGGCAGGGGCAGGGGCGTTCGCAGGGTGCCCCTCTCGGCGCTGTCCGAGGGTGCGCTCAGGAGCGTTCGCGTGCTCGTGGACACCTCGGTGGTCGAGATCTTCCTCAACGGGGGAGAGGTGACGCTCACCACGCGCTGGTACCCGGACCGCGTGGACCGGCTGGGTGTCTCCAGCACCTTTGGGGGAGACCATTCCGCATGGCTGCTGGATGGCTGGACCTTTGCGGGGGTATAGGGAGCCCTAGCACGGGCAGACGGCGGGGTCGGGTGCCAAGCTCGGCCCCGCCGTTGTCTTGGATGCCCCTCTAGCAGGGGTTTTCCCACCCATGCCGCGATGCATCAAACGCGGCCAAAAGGGATGTCCGGGGACGAAACCGACCCTTGGCTTTGCGTTATTATGAATCGTGGCCAAGACTGGGATGGGGGATCCAAGTCGCGGTCCTGCACGCCGTCGAGAGACGGGGCGCCAAGCGCGTTCGTGTGTGGAACAGCCGCCTCTGGTGGCGGACCGTATCGCTTCGAAGGAGAGGATATGGCAAGGAAATTCAAGTCTATGGACGGCAACGAGGCCGCTGCATACGTCTCGTACGCCTACACCGAGGTGGCGGGCATCTACCCGATCACGCCGTCCAGCCCCATGGCCGACCACGTCGACCAGTGGGCAGCCAAGGGCATGAAGAACATCTTCGGCACGCCCGTCAAGGTCGTCGAGATGGAGTCGGAGGGCGGAGCCTCCGGCACCGTTCACGGCTCCCTGGGCGCAGGTGCCCTCACCAGCACCTACACCGCCTCGCAGGGCCTGCTCCTCATGATTCCCAACATGTACAAGATCGCGGCGGAGCAGCTTCCCGCCGTCTTCCACGTGAGCGCCCGCACCGTCGCCACGCAGTCGCTGAACATCTTCGGTGACCACTCCGACGTCATGGCCTGCCGCCAGACCGGCTTCGCCATGCTCGCCGAGAGCAACGTCCAGCAGGTCATGGACCTCTCGCCCGTGGCGCACCTGGCCGCCGTCAAGGGCAAGACGCCCTTCCTCAACTTCTTCGACGGCTTCCGCACCTCGCACGAGATCCAGAAGGTCGCCGTGTGGGACTACAAGGACCTTGGTGACATGCTCGACATGGCCAGCGTCCAGGCGTTCCGCGACCACGCGCTCAACCCCGAGCACCCGCATGCTCGCGGCAGCCACGAGAACGGCGACACGTTCTTCCAGAACCGCGAGGCCTGCAACACGCTCTACGACGAGCTCCCCGACGTCGTCGAGCACTACATGGACGAGATCAACAAGCGCATCGGCACCGACTACAAGCCGTTCAACTACTACGGCGCACCCGACGCCGACCGCGTCGTGGTCTGCATGGGCTCCTTCTGCGACACGCTCAAGGAGGTCATCGACTACCTCAACGCCAACGGTGAGAAGGTCGGCCTCGTCGAGGTCCACCTCTATCGCCCGTTCTCCATCAAGCACCTGGTCGCCGTCCTGCCCGAGACGGTGAAGAAGATTGCCGTCCTCGACCGCACCAAGGAGCCCGGCTCCGTGGGCGAGCCCCTGTACGAGGACGTGGTCTCGGCCCTGTACGAGGCCGGTCTCTCCAACATCACCGTGGTGGGCGGCCGTTACGGCCTGGGCTCCAAGGACGAGCCCCCCGCGGCTGCGTTCTCGGTCTACGAGGAGCTCAAGAAGGACGAGCCCAAGCGCGAGTTCACCCTGGGCATCGTGGACGACGTCACCAACCTGTCGCTTCCCATGGACCCCGATGCCCCCAGCACCTCCGCGCCCGGCACCATCGAGTGCAAGTTCTGGGGCCTCGGCGGCGACGGCACCGTCGGTGCGAACAAGAACTCCATCAAGATCATCGGTGACCACACCGACAAGTACGTTCAGGCGTACTTCCAGTACGACTCCAAGAAGACGGGCGGCGTGACCATCTCGCACCTTCGCTTTGGCGACTCGCCCATCCGCTCTCCGTACTACATCACCAAGGCCGACTTCGTGGCGTGCCACAACCCGTCCTACATCGTCAAGGGCTTCAAGATGGTCCGCGACGTCAAGCCGGGCGGCACCTTCCTCGTCAACTCGCAGTGGAGCGACGAGGAGTTCGCGCGCCAGCTGCCCGCGGTCGCCAAGCGCTACATCGCCAACAACAACATCTCGGTCTACCTGATCGACGCCATCGACCTGGCCGCAAAGGTCGGCATGGGCAAGCGCACCAACACGGTGCTCCAGTCCGCCTTCTTCGCACTGGCCAAGGTGCTCCCCGCCGAGGACGCCCTCAAGTACATGAAGGACGCCGCCGAGAAGTCCTACGCCAAGAAGGGCCAGGCCATCGTCGAGGCCAACTGGAAGGCCATCGACGCCGGCGCCACCGCGTTCCACAAGTTCGAGGTTCCCGCCGACTGGGCAAATGCCACCGACGAGCCCAAGGAGGTCAAGCTCGAGGGCCGCGAGGAGCTCGTCAAGCAGGTCAGGGAGCTCATGCAGCCCATCAACCAGATGGAGGGCGACAGCCTGCCCGTCTCCGCGTTCGCGGAGCACGCCGACGGCCAGTGGGAGCTTGGTGCGTCCGCGTACGAGAAGCGCGGCGTCGCCGTCATGGTCCCGCGCTGGGATCCCTCGAAGTGCATCCAGTGCAACACCTGCTCCTACGTGTGCCCGCACGCCACGATCCGCCCGGTCGTCATGACCGAGGAGGAGGCTGCCTCCGCACCCGAGGCCATGCGCACGACCGATCTCAAGGTCCCCAAGGGCACCGGCTACAAGTTCACCATCGCCGTCTCGCCGCTTGACTGCATGGGCTGCTACAACTGCGTCGCCATGTGCCCCAAGAGCGACGTCAAGGAGGGCGGCGCCCTCACCATGGTGCCCCAGGAGGAAGAGGCCGCGCAGGCCGAGGTCTGGGACTACGGCGTCAACAAGGTCACCCAGAAGGACGAGCTCGCGGGCGACTCCAACGTCAAGGCGTCCCAGTTCCACAAGCCGCTGCTCGAGTTCTCCGGCTCCTGCGCCGGCTGCGCCGAGACCAGCTACGCTCGCCTCGTGACCCAGCTCTTCGGTGACCGCATGTTCATCTCCAACGCCACCGGCTGCTCCTCCATCTGGGGCAACCCCGCGGCGACCTGCCCCTACACCACCGACGCCAACGGCCATGGCCCCGCTTGGAACAACTCGCTCTTCGAGGACAACGCCGAGCACGGCTTTGGCATGGAGGTCGGCTACGAGGCGGAGCGCGACCGCGTCGTCGTGATGACGCAGGCGCTGCTCGAGTCCGACTGGGCGTCCGACGACCTCAAGGCCGCCGCAACCGCGTGGCTCGAGGCCAAGGGTGACGCCGAGGGCTCCAAGACCACCGCTGCCGAGTACGTGAGGCAGCTCGAGGCCGCTGGCACGCCCGAGGCCGAGAAGCTCCTCGCCGAGAAGTCCTTCCTCACCAAGAAGTCCTTCTGGATCTTCGGCGGCGACGGCTGGGCGTACGACATCGGCTTCGGTGGCCTGGACCACGTCCTGGCGCAGAACCGCGACGTCAACGTCTTCGTGTTCGACACAGAGGTGTACTCCAACACCGGCGGACAGGCGTCCAAGGCCTCTAACCTCGGCCAGGTCGCACAGTTCGCTGCCGCGGGCAAGGACACCAAGAAGAAGTCCCTCGCCGAGATCGAGATGAGCTACGGCTACGTGTACGTCGCCCAGGTCGCCATGGGTGCCAACCCCATGCAGACCCTCAAGGCGATCCGCGAGGCCGAGGCCTACGACGGCCCGTCGCTGATCATCGGCTACAGCCCCTGCGAGATGCACAGCATCAAGAAGGGCGGCATGATGCACTGCCAGGAGGAGATGAAGCGCGCGGTCGACTGCGGCTACTGGAACCTCTTCCGCTTCAACCCCGCCGCTGCCGAGGGCAAGAAGTTCACGCTCGACTCCAAGGAGCCGAAGGGCGGCTATCAGGACTTCCTGATGAACGAGGCCCGCTACGCTCGCCTGACGCGCGAGTTCCCCGGCCGCGCAGAGGAGCTCTTCGCCCAGAACGAGGAGGCGGCCATGGACCGCTACGCGCACCTTCTCAAGCTCAAGGAGATGTACGCCAGCGAGTAGGCCAGCAAGGCTGAGAGCCTAGCGAACCGATGGGGCCGGACCGGGATGCATTCCCGGCCCGGCCTTTCTCGTGCCGTCCCCATGTGCTTGAATTGGGTCGACCAGCAAGGGAGATGAGGCGCGTGCCAACGCCACTCAGGTATCAGGTGACCCACTACGACTGCGGCCCCACGTCGCTGCTCAACGCCCTCGCGGTGCTCTTTGACCGCGACGAGCTGCCGCCCGACGTGCTGAAGGGCATCTACGCGCTCTCGCTCGACCGCTACTACGACGGCCTTGCCTACCACGGCGGCACGTCCGGCATGGCCATGGCGCACATCGCGTTCTGGCTCCAGGACTACGCGGACAGGACGGGCTTCCCCCTCAGGGCCCTGCGCGTCACCGGCCAGCAGGTGAGCCTGGCGGAGGGCTCACCCCTCCACGAATGCCTCCAAAAGGGCGGGGTGGCGGTCGCCGGGGTCCGTCTGGACGTTGACCACTACGTCGCGCTCACGGGCCTTGAGGACGGTCTGGTGCGCGTCTTCGACCCGTTCTGGAGCGCGCCGGGCGAGAAGGATTGGGGCCCTGGCGTGACGCAGATAACCGACGCCCCGTTCTCGCACAACCGGCTGATCCGCCCCGAGGTCATGGACTCCGAGTGCGACCACGAGTACTCCTTCGCCTGCGCGAGCGGTGCGGAGGCGGTCCTCATGTGGCGCACGCCCTCGCACGGGCGAGACGGCCAAGACTAGGGCGGCGGGCCCACCCCACTGGGATGGGCCCGCCGCTTCGTTCGCCTGTCAGTCTTGAGACCAGGCTTGCTAGTCCCTCTTGCCTTGGTGGGAGGCGAGGTAGGGGGAGAGGAGCGGGGTCATCTGGCCCTGGCTCAGGATGGTGACCTCGTGCATGGCACGGCTCGCGGCGGTGTAGAGACGCCTGCGCGCGAGGGGCTCGTCGGGGTAGACCTCGGCCTGCGCGTCGGGGATGATGACCGAGTCAAACTCCAGGCCCTTGGCGAGCCTGAGGTCCAGGGTCACCACACCCTCCTTGGGGTGCGTGTCCCCCTTGCCCACCAGCGGCGCGAGGTCACCCAGCTGCCGCGCTATCCAGTTGGCGCGGGCGCCGTCCTGGGCAACGATGGCGCAGAGCCCCTCCTTGGCGTGCGCGTTCTCTGCGGCCCTGCGCAGCACCGGCAGGTACGCCTCTGCATCGGCGGGGCACTCGCGGATGACGGGCTCCACGCCGGGGCGCTGCACCGAGCTCAGCGTCACGCGCTCCTCGGGGGGCAGCAGGCTGCAGAACAGTTCGGTGATCTCGGGAGACGAGCGGTAGCTCGTGAGCAGGCGACACTCCTCCACGACCCCGTGGGTCTCGGCAAACACCTCGCGGATCTGCCCAAAGCCCGCGCTTCCCTCCACGATAGCCTGGTGCTGGTCGCCCAGCAGCAGGAAGTGGGCGCGCGGGAAGTAGCGGGCCAGGACCATGAGCTGGGTCTGCGTGTAGTCCTGTACCTCGTCGACCATCACGTAGCGCACGTCGTCGTCGCCCGTGCCGGTCACCAGGATCTTGAGGTACAGGTACTCAGCGGCGCTGAGGGGCCTCCCGCCCGTCAGGCGCATGCCCACGCGGTCGAGCCTGAGCCAGCTCGCGTCGTCGATCTGCTTGCGGGCGCCGCCGTACAGGAACTCGGCGTAGCGCCTGGCCAGGGCGTCGGTCTCACGCTCGTCGGAGGGCGCGATCGTCTCGCCAAACACCTCCACCTGGCGTTCCACGTCCAGCCCCAGCATCTCCTCCTGCAGTTCGTCGTTCTTGGATATCTGGGTGATCCTGCGCTCGAGCTTGGAGCGCAGGTCCTCGCGTACCAGCGTCATGAGCTTTGGCCCTACGCCAAAGCGCTCGAACTTGCGCACCGAGGCGGCGATGGACGATGCCTTGAGCATCGAGAGCCCGCCCTCGCGCACGTCCCTAAAGTCCTGCTCCTCCAGCGCGAGCGAGGGGAGGCCCTCCTCCAGGGCGCGGAGCGACACACTGTCCACGTCCGCCCCGCTCGCCCTGTCCGCCAGCCCCAGCCCCGATACCCACTCGCGCCAGGTCATGATCTGCGGGTTGGACTCGCCCAGCGAGGGAAGCACCGCGTCGATGTAGCGCGCGAACACGTCGTTGGGGGAGAGGAGCACCACCTGGTCGGCCCGCAGCGTGTCCCTCTGGCCGTAGAACAGGAAGGCGATGCGCTGGAGGAGGACCGAGGTCTTGCCCGAGCCGGCGATGCCGTTGACGAGGAGGACCGGGACGTCGGAGTGGCGCACGACCTCGTTCTGCTCGCGCTGGATGGTGGCCGTGATCGCCTGGAGCTTCTCGGTGTGGTGGCGTCGGAGCGCCCCCAGCAGCAGCGAGTCCTCGATAGCCACGGTGGTGTCAAAGTAGCCGTTGAGGTGGTCGCGGGTGATGTCGAACTGCCTGCGCAGCTCCAGGCTCACGTTGCGCGTGCGCCCGTCCACCTGGTAGGAGGTGGGGCCCATCTGCTGGTTGTAGTACGTCTCGGCGATGGGGCTGCGCCAGTCCACGATGAGGGGGCGGCGGTTCTCGTCCGTGACGCCCGCGAGGCCGATGTAGACGTCGCGGGCCGGCCTGCCGGGGCGCATCTGCAGCCTGACCTTGGCAAAGTAGGGCTGGGCGAGAAGGGCGATGGTGCGCCTCAGCTTGTCCACGGTGAAGTCGTGGTTCTGGTTGTAGGCGTCGATGACCGAGTTGAGGGTCTCGATGGCCGCGAGCGTCTCCATGGTCTCGTCCGCGCTGCTGAAGTTGAGGCGGACCTCCTCGCTCATGTCCCTCAGGTCCTGGGCGGCCTCGCGGTGGGTGACCTCGATCTCCCTGGTGAGACTGTCGCGAATCGCCTCGAGCTTTGCATAGACCTGGCTCAGGTGGGCCTGCTCCTCGTCAAACACCGGATCGGACATCGCAACCTCCCTGTGCGCTCAAGATTCCGAAGAGAAAATTCTAGACCAAGGGGAGAGGGGCTGTCCCCTCGGGGACGAGGAAGCCTTTATGCCGCCTGCGGCCAAAACCGACCGTTCGCCAGGTTGACCAGAGATTGGCATACATTTGCCCGCGCAAGGGTATTATTTCAACGAGCAAGGAAGTCGCCCCCACGGGCGGCACGGTCGGGGAGGTGGTGCCCATCAACAGCGAGGAACCGTATTCTTGGCGTCCCGTGGATGACACCGAGTGCCCCGTCTTAGCGTAGGAGTCCCGCATCATCGGGAACATGGTAAGCGAACACGCATCGCACAAGCCAAACGGCAGACGGAAGAGCCGGTGTCGCCACGCAGGAGCTGGGCATCCAGTAATGGATGCGGGCGTGGCCAGTATGACTGACAAGTGCATAGCAAACAGGTTTTGAGACATGGCGAAACGGGTGATACCAAAGTAATCGCCAAGGTTCCAAATCCAAGGGCGGGCGACCTGCGGGTCGCCCGCCTCGTCTTGTTTGAGATAGGATGAGGTGGCCTGCCCCCGTGGCGGGATCCAACCACCAAAGGAGCAGCGAGAGGTATCCCCGCATGATCAAGCTAGCGCTCACCGACATGGACGACACGCTCAAGGCGATGCGCCATCCGCGCGTGACGGACTATGCCCTGGACGCCATCGACGCGATGCTTGCCGCCGGCCTCCACTTTGGCCCGGTGAGCGGACGCGTCCCCGACGCGATGTCGTGGATGTTCGCCGGTAGGGAGGAGTGCTACGCCACGGGCGCCTTCGTCAACGGCCAGATGGTCTACCTGGACGGAGAACTCGTGCACGAGGAGTGGCTCGATGCGGGGGAGCTCTCGCGCGTGGCGCGCTGGGCGTGCCAGAACACCACTGACGCGACGCTCGTGCTGTACGGCACCGGGGATGGCATCCCCAGCGAGAGCGGCCACTACGTCACGGGCGACCCCGCGCGCATCGAGCGCGACCCCCAGACCTTCGGCCCTCGTGACGTGTGGGCGGAGGTCCCGGCACACGACCAGGTCAAGGCCAACGTGTTCTGCGGCGGGGGCAGGGAGCACCTCGTCCAGGTGAGGGACGCCCTTCGAAGCGAGTTCCCCGCGTTCGACTTCGTGCTTCCCAGCAACGTCGCCCCCATCGTGGACATCATGCCCCGGGGCTGGAACAAGGGGTCGGGCGTGCGCGTCCTGGCGCAGGCCCTGGGCATCGGGCTCGACGAGGTGGCGACCTTCGGGGACTCCGAGAACGACCTGGGCATGATAGAGGGCTTCCCCAACTCGGTCGCCGTGGGCAACGCGAGCGAGGAGGTCCGCCGCGCAGCGAAGTGGCACATCGGGAGGAGCGAGGACGACGCCGTGGCGGACGCCCTCCTCCAGATCGCCGGGGCGGCGGGGACCGGTGGCGACCCCGCGTTCATGCAGGGATAGGAGCGACTGGGGCCCGGGTGCTCCGTGCGACGAGGGGAGGGGGAGCCGTGAGGCTTCTTGAGGAGAGAATCAGGCGTGATGGGGTCGTGAAGAGCGACCAGGTGCTCAAGGTCGACTCGTTTCTCAACCATCAGATGGACATCGGCCTCTTCAGGGAAATGGCCAGGCAGTGGCACCGGGACTTTGCCGACGCCCCCATCAACAAGGTCCTCACCGTCGAGGCGAGCGGCATCGGCATAGCGGCCGTCGTGGCGGAGGAGTTTGGCGTCCCCGCGGTCTTCGCCAAGAAGAGCGAGAGCATCAACATCGACGGGACCTTCTATGCGACCCGCGTGCGCTCGTTCACCCACCAGAGGGTTTACAGCGTCATCGTCTCCACGCGCTTCCTGGGGCCGGACGACCATGTGCTGATCGTCGACGACTTCATGGCAAACGGGTGCGCCATGGACGGGCTGCTCCAGATCTGCGACGCGGCGGGGCCACCGTCGAGGGGGTGGGGATCGCCATCGAGAAGGGCTTCCAGCCGGGTGGCGACCGCCTCCGTCAGCGCGGCATCCGCGTTGACTCGCTGGCGATCGTTGACTCGATGGACCCCCAGACCGGGGACATCACCTTCAGGGACTAGCCATGGGCAGCGGTAGGGCGAGGCGCGACGAGGGGCTTCACACCCGTCTGGAGGGCGAGGACGCGGGCGAGTTCAAGGCCTGCACCAGGAAGCGCCGTTACGCGAGTGAGGCGGAGGCGAAGAAGGCCGCCGAGAGGAGCTCTCGCCGCAAGGACGCCCCCAAGATCTTCGTGTACCGCTGCGAGTACTGCGGCGGCTGGCACCTCACGCACCACCGCCCCCGCGGCGGGAGGAAGTAGGCAGGGGCATCGCGCGCCACGGAGGCCCCCTCGCGGCCGGTGGGTCGGCGAGGGGGCCTCGTTGCGTTGCGTCTCTCCCCTGGGGACTCGGTGGGTCGAGATGGAGTAGAGCTTGTAGTTGCGCACGTGGCGCGAGACTCCATGCCCGATGTAGGCGAGAAGGACTGCCGTCGCCGCTAGTGCATCGCCTTGGAGAAGGACGGGGCCTTCCTGGTGCCCGCCTCCTCCTCGCGGAGCTCCCGGAGGATCGACCACGCCATGGGGATTGTCACACAGAAGGTGACGCAGTCGGTGACGGGCTGGGCGAGCTGGACGCCCGTGATGCCCATGAGGTGGGGAAGCACGAGGACGACCGGGGCCAGGACCAGGCCGAGCCTGCAGGCGCCCAGGATGGTCGCGCGCCACATGCGGCCGGTGGTCTGCAGGAGGAAGTTGGTGATCATGGCCGTGCCCGTGAGGGGCATAGTCAGGCTCTCGACCCTGAGGGCGAGAACGCCGACGGCGAGGACCTCGGGGTCGCTCGAGAAGAGGTGGATGAGGGGCTCGGCGAACGCGCAGGTGAGGATGCCGATGCCAAAGACCAGGGCGAGCGCCACGCGCACCGAGAAGAAGTAGCCCTCGCGGATGCGCCCGTACCTGCGGGCCCCGTAGTTGTAGCCGATCAGCGGCTGGAAGCCCTGCCCGATGCCGATCTGCACGTAGTTGCCGAAGCCGGTGATGCGCTGGACGATGGCGAGGGCGGCGATGGCGGCGTCCCCGTAGGGCCTTGCCGCGCCGTTGAGGAGCGTGGTCGCCACGCCCAGCATGACCTGGCGCACGAAGGAGGGCAGCCCGCCGTTTGCCACCTCGCGGGCGAAGGCCCCCGTCGGCCTGATGACCCTGTGGGGCGAGAGGGGGGTGATGCCCACGCGTTGCATCTGGCGCACCAGGAGCAGGAAGCTCAGCCCCTCGCACACCACCGTCGACGTGGCGCTTCCCGCTATCCCCATGCCCACCACGTAGATGAGGACGGGGGTGAGGAACATGTTGAGGATGGCGCCCGACATGATGGCGACCATGGAGTACAGGGACTCTCCCTCAAAGCGGAGCTGCATGTTGAGCATGAGCGAGCTGCACATGAAGGGCGCCCCCAGGAGGATGATCCCCACGAAGGTGCGGGCGTAGGGGAGAATGGTGGGGGTTGACCCCGCGAGCACGCAAATGGGGTCGATGAGGAGGTTGCCCACGAGGGCGATGACCGCCCCGGCGGCCAGGGTGCAGACAAGGCCCGTGCTGGCCATCTCGCACGCCCGGTCCCTCCGCTGGGCGCCCAGGTAACGGGCGATTGCCCCGCCCGTGCCCTGGCCCATGAAGAACCCCACGGCCTGGATGGCGGTCATGACCACGAACGAGATGCCGATGGCGCCCGCCGCCGACGTGCCGAGCCCGCTCACGAAGAACGTGTCGCTCAGGTTGTAGATGCTCGTGACCAGGTTGGAGAGGATGGAGGGGGCAGCGAGGGACAAAATGAGGGGGCGGATGGGCTCTTGGGTCATCTGCCTGAACTTCTCGCGTGTCGTGTCCTCGCCTGCTGCCATGGTTCCCATGGTACGCCTGGAGGCAATGGCATCAGGCGGCCATGGAAAAAGTGCTCGGAGAACGAGGCGCCAGGTCGCACGACGGCGTGTCTGGCGGGCAGCCATCCATGCAATTGGGCGGCTGGGAGGCTTGGAGATGGCGGGGCCCGTGCGGGTGGGGAGTCCCCGCTTAACATTCTCCGGGCTCGTGTTGATTGTGGTGCACGGTGCTTAATCCCCCTAGCCCTCATGCGGATTTTGGAGCCGTCTGCTTAATCTTGCTAGCCCTCTTGTGGATTGGGTGACGAAAATCCGCACGAGTCCGGGGAAGATTAAGCAGGCATGGGCAGAATCCCCACGAGGCCTAGGAACGTTAAGCATGCCAGGGAAGAATCAGCGAGGGCTCGGGGAATCCAGGACACGTCCCAACCGTTGCTGCACGTCCATGACCCGGTGAGACTGGCTGCCTTTGGAATGGTGCGACCACCAGGGGCACGCTCGCGTTGAGGTCGAGCATGTCGCGCACATGCCGGTGGGATGCCGATGGGGGCACGAGGGCGGCCCTTCTCGCCCTTCTTTGAGCTCTTTGGTCGGGTGTGGTTTTGCTGCTCCCGCAGAATATCCTGCCAACGTCGGTAACCGCCGACGCGGGCAACGCCAGCGTTACGGCGACTAGGGTGCTAACCCCTCTCGGACGAGGTGCCCTCCGCCGGCGCCTGGGGCGAGAGGATCAGCCCCAGCATGAGGGGGGTCGCATACATCAGTGGGAGCGCGTAGCGGGTGATGGCACCAGGGCACACGAGCATCGACAGGCTGGCGAGCGCGATAGGGACCATCACGGCCCCGGAGCGGTTGCGGCGATAGAGTGCGGCGAACAGGGCGAGAAGGGGCAGCAGCCCGCCGTAGGTGCCGATCTTGAGGGCCTGGGGAACCAGCTGGAGGAGCGTGTTGTAGTAGTAGCCGCTGGCGGCGTCGTTGAGCTGCTTCAGGGCATAGGGCTGCGTGGTGTCGATCCCCGTGTCGCCCTCGTACCTGTCGAGGGCGGGGACGGCCTCCTCGCACGAGGTGACGGGAATCTCGATGGGCGTGGACGGGATGAACAGGCTCCCCGCCACCTTCACCGTGGACTGCACGTAGTACCAGGGATGCGAGAGCCCCAGATGCGCCCAGGCCTTGAGGTAGGCGTTCACGTCCTTCTTCGAGGCGTCCCACTCGTACAGGTTCTTGGTGGGGTCGACGAAGGTGGGGTCGTAGACCTTGAGCACCTGGTCGATGGGCATGACGCGTGCGATGGCCTCGCGGTCCTCCTGGCTCACGGAGTCCCCGTCGTACTTGAGGACCGCGGCAACCTGCTGCATGGTGAAGCCCAGGCTCTCCTGCCTGCCGCCAGGTGCCAGGTCGAAGCAGGCGTAGCTCAGCGCGGGGAACGCGACGACCCCCAGTGCCACGGGGACGCAGAGCGCCACGAGGGCGCGTCCCCAGGTGGGCCTGCAGAGCGGCACGAGCACCAGGAGCGAGGGAACCACCACGTAGGCGCCGACCTTCTTGGTGAGGATGGAGAGGGTCGAGAACGCAATGGTCGCGACCAGGTTGCGCGGTCGTCGGAGGAACTCCCCCCGCGTGCGGGCCGCCTCGCAGTAGCACAGGAGGAACGCCAGGAAGAGGGGTGCGAAGAGCGAGTCCTTGAGCATGTCCGCCGCATACCGCGCGTAGGGGACGAAGACGCAGACGAAGACCGCGACCGCAAGGCGCAGCACGCGCGGGACGCGCAGGCGCTCCAGGTAGCAGGTGGCGGCGGCGAGCACGGTGGCAGAGAGGACCGCCTGCAGCAGCACGAACGCGCCGTATCCGATGCGCTGGTCGCCCAGTGCCTGACCCAGGTCGTGCGCCGCCCCATAGATGAGGGTGGTGAGGAAGGGGTCGTGGTCGATGTACTTGTGGTCAATCACCACGCTGACGGCACGGGCTGCGTAGTAGGTGGGGGTCGATGTCGTGGACTGGGCGATCTGGTGGAGCGTGTCCCAGTCGGTCATGCAGGGCAGGGCGGGAATGACCCAGATGGCCCAGGCGGCGAGAATCACGAGGGTGAGCCTTCGCACGTCTCGCCTGTTGAGCGAGAGCGGGGCGGCGTCGATCAGGCGGTCGTGCCGCGAGCTCACGATGCGCCTTGCCGGCTCCCACAGGAAGACGACGGCCGCGAGGAGGCACCAGAACACCGCGAAGGTCCCCACCAGCGAGAGGAGCCCCTCAAGGTACGAGGACGGCTGAAAGTTGATGCCGTCGCCGCAGTTGGCCATGGTGGAGATGGCGGTGACCACCGCGATGACCGCGGCGAGGCAGGTGGCATAGCGCATGGCGCGCGGCTTCCTTGCGTGGAGCGAGCGCGCGAACTTGATGGGGTTGGGCATGGTTGGTCTTTCGGGATCGCGATTGGGGCGCCCGGGATGGGCGGCACGACAGACATGCAGGTGATTCTAGCATCACGGGTCGTGGCGCTCCCCATGGCCTGTGCGACAATGGGGCCGAGGAGAGGGGGGCGGTCATGAGGGACGCACGGCTCGTAGTCATGAGGCATGGGGAGAGCGTCTGGACGGACAAGACCCAGAACCGCTTTGCCGGCTGGGTGGACGTCCCCCTCACCGAGCGGGGGAGGGAGCAGGCCCGTCACGCCGGCGAGCTCATGGCGGCGGAGGGCATCGAGCCAGACGCACTCTTCACGTCGCTGCTGCGTCGCACGATCGTCTCGGCCGACATTGCCCTGGACGTGCTCGACCGCATGTGGATTCCCGTGATCCGCACCTGGCGGCTCAACGAGCGGCACTACGGTGCCTTCCAGGGGCAGACGCGCCCCGCCATGCGCGAGCGTTACGGCGACGAGCTGTTCCAGGCCTACCGCAGGAGCTTTGACGTTCGCCCGCCGCAGATCGACCCGTCGTCCCCGTACTTCACCGGAGACGACCCGCGCTACTCCGCCGCGGCGGGCGACGCCCTGGGCGGACCTGACCCCAGCACCATCCGGAGCGAGTGCCTGAAGGACGTGATCGCCCGCCTGGAGCCCTTCTGGCAGGCATACGTGGTGCCCGTGCTCCTGCAGGGGAGCACGGTGCTGGTGGTCACGCACGGCTCGGTGGTGCGGTCGCTCATCAAGGTCATCGAGGGCGTCTCGGACGACCAGATCGTCCACGTCAACGTCCCCACGGGCATCCCGCGCGTGTACGACTTCAGGGTGGACGCCTTTGGCGGCCTGAAGGTGAGGGGGGAGGGCCGCTACCTCGACCCGGAGGCCGCGGAGGCCGGCATGGCCGAGGTCCGCTCGCTGGCGTAGCGGGGGAGAGGGGCACCCCTCCAGGCGCCTGACCCCACCCTACGGCTGCAGCAGGTCCTCCACGAAGCCCACGCGGTAGTTGGAGAAGACCACGGAGCCCTCGTCCTGCGTGGCGTCCAGGTCTACGTCCGCCGCGATGCCAAAGTCGTCGTCGCCGTCCGAGTCGTGGAACATCTGCCGCACGTGCCACACGTGGTCCTGGCGCTCGTCGGCCTCGTCCACCACCAGGTAGCGCGAGCTGTGCGCGTCCCCGTCGAGGAGAATCTCCCCGTGCTCGTCGTACAGGCCGTCAAGCGCGTCGCGCCAGCGGGCCTCGCGCCAGCCCCAGTCGCCGTCCAGCTCGCCCAGCCCCGCCTCGTCCCGCACGGCGGCGAGCCTCACGCGGCGCCAGAGGGCGTTGCGAACCAGCAGCGTCACGGCCCTGCGGTCGCGCACCACCACGTCCGCGTCCGGCGCGGCGAGCTCGGCGCCCGCACCCTCGTCCGTCTCGGCCTGCGACCACTCGTCCACCAGCGAGGAGTCAACGGTGCGCACCACGAGCCCCAGCCAGTGCACGATGTCCTGCAGGCGCTCGTCCAGCTTGTCGGCGGGGACCGTGCGATCGAGCACGCGGTAGGCGTCGCTCAGGTAGCGCAGCAGCGTCCCCTCGCTCCGGGCGATGCCGTAGCGTGCCACGTAGCCCTTGAAGTCGCTGGCGGTCTCGACCATGTCGCGCAGGACGCTCTTGGGCGAGAGCTCGAAGTCGCTTGCCCAGGGCACCTTCTCGCAGTACTGGGCAAAGGCCGCCTGGAGCAGCTCCTCCAGCGGCTTGGGGTAGGTGACCTCCTGGATGCGGTCGATCCTCTCGTCGTAGTCCACGCCGTCGGCCTTCATCTGCGCCATGGCGCGGTCCCTCGCCTGGCGCTCCTGCACGCGCAGGATCTGGCGCGGGTCCTCGAGCGTGGCCTCGACCATGCTGATCACGTCGAGCGCGTAGGTGTCGCTCTCGCGGTCCAGCAGCTCCAGTGCCGCAAGGAGGAAGGGCGAGAGGGGCTGGTCCAGGGCGAAGTCCTCCGGCAGGTCGACGGTCAGGCCGTACTCAACGGTCGTCTCGCCGCCCTCCCCCTCAACTTCGCGCCTCTCGACCACGCCGGCGTCGATGAGGGTGGCGAAGATCTCGTCGGCACGGGTCACCAGGCGGAGCTTCTGCTCGTCGGTCTGGTTGGAGTCGTCGATCAGCCGCATGACGCGGTCGTGGGCGTCGCCGCCCTGCTCCACCTCCGAGAGGACCATGGAGTGCGTGACCTTCATGTGGGGGTGCAGCGTCTCGGGCGCCGCCTCGATGAGGTGCTGGAAGGTCTGCTCGTTCCAGCCGACGAAGCCCGCGGGCGGCTTCTTGGTCTTGATGCTCCGGGCCTTCTTGGGGTCGCCGCCCGCCTTTGCGATGGCGCGGGCCTTCTCGATGTCGTAGACGGTCGCCTGGGCGATGACCAGGCCCTCGGTGTCAAAGCCGGAGCGGCCGGCGCGACCGGCGATCTGGTGGAACTCGCGCGCGTTGAGGCGGCGCTGCCTCCTGCCGTCGAACTTGGTGAGCGAGGTCAGCAGCACGGTGTGGATGGGCACGTTGATGCCCACGCCCAGCGTGTCGGTGCCGCAGATCACGGGGAGCAGCCCCTGCTGCGCGAGCTTCTCCACCAGCAGGCGGTAGCGGGGGAGCATGCCGGCGTGGTGGACGCCCACGCCCTGCAGCAGCAGCCTCCGCAATGTCTTGCCAAAGGTGGTGGTGAAGCGGGTCCCGGCGACCGCCGCCTTGATGGCGTCGCGCTGCTCGCGGGTGCTCACGCCGTAGCTTGCGAGCGACTGGGCGCTGGCGAGGGCACTGTCCTGGGCAAAGTGGACGATGTAGACGGGCGCGTCGCCGTCGTTGAGGGCGCGCTCGACCGTGGCCTCCAGGCCCGTCTCCACAAACTCGTACGAGAGGGGCACGGGGCGCGGGGCGTCGAGGATGCGGTCCACGGGGCGGCCGGTGTGGAGCTCCAATGACTCGGCGATCTGCGTGACGTCGCCCAGTGTGGCGCTCATGAGCAGGAACTGCACGTGGGGGAGGGTGAGGAGGGGCACCTGCCAGGCCCAGCCGCGGTCGCGGTCGCCGTAGAAGTGGAACTCGTCCATGGCGACGCAGCCCACGTCGGCTCGCTCGCCCTCGGCGAGGGCGAGGTTGGCCAGGATCTCGGCGGTGCAGCACACGACCGGGGCCTGCGGGTTTATTGTCACATCGCCCGTGATCATGCCCACGTTGTCGCGCCCGAGCACGTCCACCATCTCGAAGAACTTCTCGCTCACCAGCGCCTTGATGGGGGCCGTGTAGTAGCTGCGGCGGTCGGTGCACATGGCGATGAAGCACATGCCCAGGGCCACGAGCGACTTGCCCGAGCCCGTGGGGGTCCCCAGGATCACGTTGTCCCCGGCGGCCAGGTCGAGGAGCGCCTCCTCCTGGTGGCCCCAGGGGGTGATCCCGTGGCTCTCGACCCAGCCCAGGAAGAGCTCCAGGGCGTCCTCGGGCGGGATGTTGGGAAAGTGCTCGTCGTCGGGCCAGGGGACCAGCTGCCCCAGTGAGACGTCCCCCTCCCCGCGTGCCTCGTCCGTCTCGCCTGCCGCGTCGCGCGCGTCGATGTCTGCCATGGCCCTCCCGCCTGCCTCGCTTTCAGGGACTGAGTATAGCCGTTGGGCATCCCCCGCCCCACGCGTGGGGCGGGTTGCGCTGGCGTGTCATGGCGTGCGTTCCGGCTAACGGGAGAGGCCCTGCCGCCTGAGCTCGCGGGCCAGCCACTTGGGGTTGTTCGCGATGGCGCGCCCCACGCCCACCAGGTCGCATGCGCCTCCGCGGACGAGGTCCTGCGCCTGGGCCAGGGTGCGCACGCCTCCCGCAAGCATCACGGGGACGCCGACCGCCGCACGCACCGCACGGGAGGCGTCGGCAAACCAGCCTGGCTCGTCATGCCCCACGCGGGAGTAGTAGCACATGCCGCCGGAGACGCTCAGCAGGTCGGCACCGCGGGCCTCGCACCAGCGGGCAACCTGCACGCCCTCGTCGATCGAGAGCCCTCCCGGCAGGTAGTCGCACGCGCCGAGGCGGACCGAGAGCGCCATCCCCGACCCAAGCTCCCGGCGCACGGCCTCCACCACGCGGAGCAGCAGGTGGGCCCTTCCCTCCAGGCCGCCGCCCCAGCGGTCGGCGCGATGGTTCGTGAGGGGAGAGAGGAACTGGTCGAGCAGGTAGCCGTGGGCCGCGTGAACCTCCACGCCATCGAATCCCGCCAGCCGCGCGCGGGCGGCGGCGCGGGCGAAGTCGGCCACGACCCTCTCCACCTCCCGCTCGGTCATGGCATGGGGGAGCTCGTGGCCGGGCTTGGCACCCGGGCAGGCGACGGCGCTCGCCGCGAGCGTGGGCTGGCCCGTCAGGCGCGAGGACGCCGCCGAACCGGCATGGCTCAGCTGCAGGAACGCCCTGGCCCCGCTCGCGTGGACCACGTCCGCCTCGCGGGAGAGGCCCTCCGTGTCACTGTCGCGGCTTGCGGACGGCTGGCCCGGCGTCGCCCTGCCCTCGGGGCTCACGTAGTGGTGCTCCAGAGTCACGAGCGAGAGCACGCCCGGGGCGCCGCCCTGCAGGAGGCGCCGGTCGCGGGCGAGCAGTTCCTCGGTGACCTCGCCACTGCGCGACGCCCTCCCGCACGCCATGGGCGGAATCGCCAGCCTGCCGTGGAGGGTGACGGGGCCAACCGTCACGTCGTCCGTGAGCGAGGGGGTCCGGCTGCCCTCGGTGGGGGTGACGGGCATGGGGTCGTTGGCCTCGGGCGCCTTGGCCGAGAGGGGCGTGGCGCCGGGGATCGTGACCTCCTGCCATGCCGTGGGCCTCTCCGCCGAGTGCGCCGTTACCTCTCGCCCCGCCTTGCGCGACGGCGCTCCACCCTCGGGCGCAATGGCCCCCGGCTGCCGGGGAGCTATCCCTCGTCCGGGCACGTGCCGCCGCCCCTGAGCTCGTCGCGGACCACGTCGTGGAGGATCCTCTCCGCCTCGGCCATCGCCTCGCGGTCGCCCGAGTTCCGCGCCGCCCGATACGCGTTCATCGCCTGGAAGAACGGGCCCTGCAGGTCCTCCGCATCGGGGTCGCCCCCCTGGGCGTCGGAATCCTGGCCGGCCATGTGGCCAAAGGTCTGGGGAGAGACCCGCTCGTCCCTCTCCGCCGCGTCCCCATCCGGGCCGTCCGGGAAGGCCGTCCTCCTCCCGCTGGCCTCGAGGTCCCTCCTCAGGCGCTCGGCAAGCTCCTCGTCGCTCTCGTCCATCGTGTCTCCTCTCGGCATGCGCCTCCGCAGGCCTCGTCGATCTGCCGCCCTTGAGACTACTCCTGTTCCCGTGTGCCCGGCGAATGCGTCCCGCCGCCACTCCCGTTCCAAGGGTCGCTGCATGGGCCGCCCGCCTTGGGGGACAATGAACTTGTCAGGAAGGTTGCAGGTTTGCGCGGAGGCATCCGCCAGGTCAAGGGGGAGAGGCTCATGGTTGCAGGCTCGCGGGTGAAGGCACTGGCAGGCACGGTCGCCGCGGCGGCTACGGTGGCGGCGCTCCTCTCCGGGTGCTCGGCGGGCACCGGCAGCACGGACGCGGCGAGCGACTCGGGCGTGGTCGTCACCGACCCGTCGGCATCCGACTCTAAGGCGACCAAGGCGGACTCGGCCCCGTCGTCCACCTCCGCGAAGGCGGACTCCAAGGCGGACTCCGCCGCCGGCTCCGGCTCGTCGCAGGAGAGTGCCGCGCACGACGTCGAGCTCGACTCATACTCGTTCGACCTCCCCGCCTACTGGAAGGGCAAGGTCGACGTGGAGGTCAACGGCGACGAGGCGACGATCTACGCCAAGGACGTGCATGACCAGGGGCGTCTCATGACCCTCACCTACGTCGACGAGACGGAGCCGCAGGTCGCTGGTGACATCGCCAACCACCTGGTCGCCTACTTCCGCTGCGGCAGCGGCACCGTGGAGGTGTGGACCACCAACTTCCCGTACCTCATCAAGTCCGACTCCCTCCCCGACTCTGTCTCCAAATCCCTTCCCGGTCTGAGCGACGAGTCCGCTGCGACCCTCGTGGACCTCTCCACCGGCGGCCAGCTTAGCTACGACGACGTGAAGGCCGCCGCGAGCGTCGACGACATCTCGATGGCGGAGTACAACTACACCAAGACCGCCATCACGGGCGTGTATCCCAAGTAGCGGGCGAGACGGACTGCGGTAACCGGCTGCGCACGGCCCGCGGCGGGCCAGAGGGGAGGCGAAGGCGCAGGTGAGGGTCCTCATGGTGATGGACCAGTTCCTCGGTGCCAACAACGGCACCACCATCACGTCGGAGCGCTTTGCCCGCGAGCTCGCCCGCAACGGCCACGAGGTCCGCGTGGTCTGCAAGGCGGATCCCGACTCCGCCGCCCGCGCCCCTCTCGGCGTCTATCCCCAGGGGGAGCTGCGCTATCCCTTGATACAGCACCTCATCGACGAGCAGGGCATGGCCTTTGCGCGCCCGGACGACGTCTCGCTGCGCGAGGCCCTCGCCTGGTGCGACGTGGTCCACCTGCTCATGCCGTCGGACCTCACGTACCATGCCGTGCGGATCGCGCGCGAGATGGGCGTCCCCGCAACCGCGGCGTTCCACGTCCAGCCCCAGAACCTCTCCAGCTCCATCCACCTGGGGAAGTTCGCACCTCTCAACGACCTCATCTTCCGGCTGTTCCGGAGGTACCTGTACCAGTACGTGGACCACGTCCAGTGTCCGAGCATGATGATCGCCCGGCAGCTGGTTGACCACGGCTACACCAACGCGCTGCACGTGATCAGCAACGGCATCGACGACTCGTACGCGTACCGGCGCATCCCCAAGGACCCCTCGCTCCGTGGTCGGCTCGTGGTGACGATGGTCGGCCGCTACTCGGTGGAGAAGCGGCAGGACGTCGTGGTCCGCGCCATCGCCCGCTCCCGCCATCGCGCCACGATCGTGCTGGTCCTCGCGGGGCAGGGCCCCACCGAGCGCCGCCTGCGCCGCCTTGCCGATTCGCTGGGGGTCGATGTCCGCTTTGGGTTCCTCTCCCAGGCGCGACTCCATGACCTGCTCTCGATGACCGACCTGTACGTGCATGCCTCTGACATGGAGACAGAGGCCATGAGCTGCATGGAGGCCTTTGCCACCGGGTTGGTCCCCGTGATCGCCAATTCGCCCCTCTCCGCCACGCCACAGTTCGCCCTGTGCGATCGCTCCCTGTTCAGGGCGGGTGACCCCACGAGCCTCGCCGAGCAGGTGGACTGGTGGCTCGAGCACCCGGACGAGCGCGATCGCATGGGCCAGGAGTACGCAAGGCTCGCGGAGCGCTACCGGGTGGGCACCTGCGTCAGCCGGTTCGAGCGCATGCTCCGCCAGGCGATTGACGACGCGCGCGCCGGCAGGACCCCAACGCCCGGGATCGTCGACGAGATGGCCACCTCCCCGTCGCCATCCCAGCAGGGGATGGAAGGCGACGACGATGTCTGACCGGGCAGGGGAGAGGGGCGTGGCATCCGGCAGCGGCCCCTCCCGCCGGTCCCAGGTGAACCCCCTCCACGTGAGCGAGCTCGAGCCCGAGCACGTTGTCGAGATGCCGCACTGGGGTACCTTCTCGACCCCGCTGGGGTACGACTACCTGCGCCGCGGAAGGTCGCAGGTCGTGGGATACCACGTGTTCCGCGTCATCCTCGATGTGGTCGCCTTCGTGGTGACGCACCTGTTCCTGGGGTTCAGGCTGCGTGGGCGCGAGAACGTGCGTGCCCTGCGCGGCGGCTTCGTGAGCGTGTGCAACCACGTCCAGACGCTCGACTGCGGCATGGTCCTCCAGGCGCTGCGGGGGCACCGCGTCTATCTCCTCAGCATCGAGAGCAACTTCTCCATCGCGCTCTCCGGGCAGTTCGTGCGCTGGGGCGGCGCGGTCCCGCTCTCGCCCAACCACCGTCAGCTCCACGAGCTCGTGATGGCCATGGGGGACGCGCTCGAGCACGGGGACGTGGTCCACGTGTACCCCGAGACGGCGCTGGTGCCGTACCACCGCGACCTGCGCCCCTTCGCCACCGGGGCCTTCAACCTCGCCGCGCGAAACCACGTGCCCGTGCTCCCCATGGTGATCATCCAGCGTGAGCGCAGGGGGCTCTGGCGCGTCCTCAAGCGCAAGCCGTGTCTCACGCTCACGTGTCTGCCCGCCATCTACCCGGATGAGTCGCTGGGGAGGGTCGACGCCACCTACGACCTCGCCGAGCGCTGCTGGCAGGCCATGGATGCCGCCTTGCGAGAGGGTGCCGACGAGGGCTGAGCGGGCGAGTCTCGTAAGGATTGACGCGTTTAGACTGGTCCTAAACGCGTCAAATCTTATTGGATGCGACGTTCCGTAAAGATTGACGCGGTTAGACCGACCCTAAACGCGTCAATCCTTACGAGCCGCAGCCAAACCAGCCTTGGCATAAGTGTTCGTCCCTGCCAGTCTTCGTTCGACCAGGAGACCGAGGGCCAGGCGGCCTGGATGGGCGACGGCATGCCGTGGGAGACGATTGTGCTGCTGCGGTGGCCCTCCCCGCGGGGAAGGAGTTCTGAGAAGGGGGTCACAGCGATTCGCCGCACATGAGGATGGGCCGGCTTGCCCGGAAGGCGAACGACCTACCCCATTCTTAGCCCATCGATTCCCCTTCTTTGCCGTCGCGAGGTGGCCGGGCCTGCCTCGGCTCCATATCCTTAGGGCTCAACCGCCGCGGCGCCTTCGTGGCGCAAACAGGTTGGCGCCACTCGACGTCCCCATCGCCTCCGGAACTACAGCCAGACAGCGACTGACCCCAAAACGCAGGCGCCCCTCCCGTGGACCGTCCGGTCGGGGGAGGGGCGCCTGTCGTCGCGTCGTTCTTTTTCCGTGCCTAGAGCTTGATCTGCGCGTACACGGTCTGATAGTCGACCTTGGGCTTGACGTCGGTCTGCCCGTCGTCAGTGTTCTCGGTCTTGGGCTCAAGGATGTTGTCCGTGTAGTACTGCGGGTAGTTGTACCAGAGGTCGCGCTTCCACAGCTCGGTTACGATGGATATGCGGTCAGAGAGGTCCTGGTAGCACTGCAGCACCTGCTGGTAGGTGGCGTAGTACTTGGAGCTGGAGTCCACGGTGGTGGACTGTGCCGCCTGCAGCGCCTGGTTCACCGTGTCGGCGAGCGTGGAGGCGGCGTCGGAGTTGGACTGGCGCTCGTCCTTGTCGTTGAGGTAGGTGCTGTCAAAGGTAGACTCCGCGGCACTCACCTGCTTGTCGAGGTCTGCAAGCTTGTCGTACAGGCTCTTCACCGTCTGCTTTGCCTGCTTGTCGGCATCGCTCTCGGTGCTCGCCGAGTCGGCGGAGTCGGACGAGCCGGCCGACGCGGAGTCCGCCACCGCCGTGCTGTCGCTGTCCGCCCCAATCTTGGTCAGGTCAGGCTTTGCCACCTTGTCGCTTGCGGAGAAGCACCCGTGCATGATGAGGGCGAGAAGGACCACGACCACAATCGCGGCGATTCCCAGGATCTTCATGAGCTTGCGGTTGTCGGACGTCTCCCAGTCGTCGCCCGAGTGGCGCGAGACGTACGCGTGCCCCTGCGGGACCACGGGGTGGATGGGGTTCTCGCTGATGTAGCCCTCGCCCGTCACCAGGTGCTCGGGCTGCTCGGGCTCCGTGGCATGGGTGGGGGAGACGTGCTGCGCGTGGCTGGGATGCCCCTCGATGGGCGCCTCGTCGCCCACGTGCTCCTCGCTCATCGCCTCGGCTGCCTCGCGCGCCCTCTCGCTCGCCTCGTGCACGGCCTCCGCGTCGATGATGCGGGTGGGCTCGCTCGAGAGCTCGTCTCCCGCGGCCTGCCCCGCCTCGAGCCTCTCGCCCTCGGCACGGATGGCCTCCACCTCGTCTTCGCTCAGCCAGTGCTCGAGCCTCTCGCCGCAGCTCATGCAGAACAGCTGGCCGGGCTTGAGGGGCGCACCGCAGTGGGGACAAAACTTCTTTGAGGTCATGGCGACTCCGGTTCTTACGAAAGTGCGACTCGGTCGCATATGTACCCCCACTATACGTGACGCTGAATGTGGCCGCAAAGCGCGTTTTCCTCCCACACAACCGGCACGGCCGCCGATTTGCCCCGTCAGTCGGGTTCCCGTCGGGCCACCCGCCGAATGCCCCCGGGGACGGTGCACCTGCCCCGTATACTCTTGCCAAGGTTACGTTCAGGAACGTTTGGAAGAAGGAGGCACCAACAATGCACAAGGGTACGGGTTGGCTTGCCGCGGTCGTCGCCCTGGTGACCGCGATGGCGGCTCCGGCAACGGCGCTCGCCGCGCAGGACATGTACCGGCTCTACAACCCCAACTCGGGGGAGCACTTCTACACCGCGAACGTGGCGGAGAGGGACTCGCTCAGGCGGGTGGGTTAGCGCTACGAGCAGGTTGGCTGGGTCGCGCCCGACCACTCGGCGACTCCCGTCTACCGCCTGTATAACCCCAACGCGGGCGACCACCACTACACCATGAACTCCAACGAGAAGGACATGCTGGTCAACGCCGGCTGGAGATTCGAGGGAATTGGCTGGTACTCGGACGACGCTCATACCGTGACGATGTTCCGCCAGTACAACCCCAACGCGCGCTCGGGGTCGCACAACTACACCACCAACGGATCGGAGAGGGACTGGCTCGTCTCACTAGGTTGGCGTGACGAGGGCCTCGCCTGGTACGCGCTTGGTCCGGGAAGGGCCGACCCCAACGCGGACAAGCCCGCTCCGAGCAACCCCGGAACCGGCGGCGGATCCTCATCGCAGGGTGGCGGCAGCACGGTCACGGGCATGGTGTGGGTTACCAAACATGGTAAGAGGTATCACCGCTCCCCAAACTGCCCAACCCTCAATGGATCCAGCAACCTCACATCGGAACCAGAATCTGTCGCATTGTCGCAAGGTCTCACGCCTTGCAAGGTTTGCTGGCACTAGGATTCAAGTCTTCAAATAATGGGAGCGGGGGACGCGCGATGGCACGTCCCCCGCTCCCTCTCTGTGACCACCTGGCGAGGCCACCGCCCATCTTCTCACGCTCATCTCACCTTGCGCGATTTCCTCGGCGAGAGGGGAGAGGCCCGTGCGCCCCTACTCGCAGATCTTGCAGGGAGTGAGGCCGCGTGCCTCGGCGTCGCCCAGCGTGGTCTCGGTGACCGTCTTGGCGTTCCTGAGTCCGCGGCAGTTTGGCGTGGAGTGGTAGCGCTTGCCTGACTTGGTCACGTATACGATCTGGCCCTTGTCCTCGCCCGCCGAGGGTGCCGCGGTGGGTGTCGCCGACTGCCCGCTTGCGCCAGAGGATGCCGACCCGGACCCAGACGTCGTGCCTCCCGTCTCCACCTGGGCATCCTCGCCGACCGCGGTTATGCTTCCCGTGGAGTAGTCGATCTGGAACCCCTTGGCGGCGTTGTAGACCTCGACCTCCTCGTTGATGATGCCGTCGCTCGAGAGCACGTCCACAAAGACGGACCGGGGGATCAGCTCGCCCCACTCGTACACGGGCGTCGCCACGTACATGACCGTGGTGTCGGGATGCTGGCGGAGCAGGGCCCGCACGGCAGCCTCGGTCATCTCCATGCCACCCTGGTCGTTGTTTGCGCCCACGTTCTGCATGCGCGTGCCGGTCACCAGGTTGTGGAGCTCCGCGTCGCCCCCGAGCGACTTGGCCAGCAGGTGCGAGCGGTTCCAGAACCAGCCGTGGTACAGGCGGCCGTTGGGGAGCTCGATCTGCACCTTCTCGTTGTTGCCCCATCCCGCGGGGTCGGGAAGGTCACCCCTCTCGCTCGCCGTTCCCTCGTCCATCATCTGCTTGGTGACGCATGCGGCAACCTGTCCCGCGCGGCCCAGGGAGTCGAGCTGCGAGTACCTGACCTCGCCCGGGCTCAGCTGCTGGGCTATGCGCGCGTCGCCTACGTGGCGGACGTAGTTGGGGCTCTCCGCCTCGTTCCAGGTGGTGTAGGCGTAGGTGATGGGCTCCTGGGACGCCGTCTCCTGCGCCTTGGGCTGCGAGGCCGCCGGCTGGTCTCCCGTCGCCTGGGAGTCCGCCGCGGGCTTGGAGTCCGCGGAGTCCGTGCTGGGCTCGGACTGCGAGGCATAGGTTGGGGTGGATTCCGCCTGGGCGTCTCCGCCGCTTTCGTCACACGCCGAGAGGAGCAGGCCACTCGTTGCCAGGCAGCAGGACAGGAGAATCGCCCAGACCAGGCTCGTCACCCCTCCGTGCCGGTGGAAGCGCGTGCGTTTGCATTGTCGCGGCTCTCGTGTGTCCCTCATGGCCGCCCCCGTTTCCGAAGAGATTCCGAGGTTTTTGCAAGCTAGCTGCAAGCTAGACGAACGATAGCAGAGCCGTGGCGTCACGTCGCCCAGATGATGCGACGGGGCGGTGACGGGGAACTATCATGGTTGAATGGCGCAATCGAGGGGGCTGCCTGTCCCGGCGTGCGTTGAGGAGGAGGGAAGATGAGCGAGTCTCTCAAGCGGTATTCGGCGGAGTTCGTGGGAACCTTCGTGCTCGTGCTCTGCGGCTGCGGGGCGTGGCTCGAGCTGAAGGCGGTGGGCTACGTTGGGGTCGCCCTTGCCATCGGGCTTGCCGCGGCTGCCATGGGCTATGCGCTGGGGCCTGTCTCGGGCGCCCATCTCAACCCCGCGGTGTCGCTGGGGATGTACCTCGACCGCCGCATCGACGCCCGCGACCTGTTTGGCTACTGGGCGGGACAGTTCCTGGGCGCGCTCGCGGGGGCGGCGATGGTGTTCCTCCTCGTGGCGCTGTCCAACGTGGGCGTCGCGACGGCGGCCGACCTGGGCTGCAACGGGTTTGGCCCCCGCTCACCGGTGGGCGTGTGGCTCTTTGGTGCCATCCTTGTGGAGGTCGCCATCAGCTGCATCCTGACTCTCGTGGCGCTGGGATCGACCGAGGGACGCGGGCGAGAGCAGTCCTCCGGCGTTGCCCGCGGCGTCGCCCTGGCGGGTGTCACCATGTTCGCCGCACCGCTCACCCGCGCGTCCGCCAACCCCGCGCGGAGCTTTGGGCCGGCGCTCATGATGGCCTTCGTGGGCGACCCCGTTCCGCTGGCGCAGCTCTGGGTCTTCATCGTGGCGCCGTTCGTGGGGGCCTCCCTTGCCGCCGCCATCCACGGCTTCCTCAAGCCGGGGGCCAAGCCCATTAAGAAGTAGCCACGTACTCTCCGTCAGGGGAGAGAAGAGGGGCCCCGGAGCCGCGGCATCTGCCCATGGCTCCGGGGCCCCTCGCCTCGTGCGGACCACGCTACTCGTACAGGTGCTCGCTGAAGTAGCGGTCGCCTCGGTCGGGGAAGAGGGTCACGACCGTGCCGTGGTCAATCCTCTCCGCAACCCGCAGCGCGGCGGACAGCGCCGCACCGGAGGAGGAGCCCGCGAACACGCCCTCCTTCCGCGCAAGCTCGCGCGAGGCGCCGTACGCCTGGTCGTCGTTCACCTTGATGACCTCGTCGACCAGTCCCATGTCCATGGTGTCCGCCACAAAGTCGTTGCCAATGCCCTCGATCGCGTAGGCGGCGTGCTCTCCGCCGCCCATCGTGGAGCCAACGGGGTCTGCCAGCACGCCCCGAATGCTCGGGTCCCTCTCCTTGAGGTAGCGCATGATGCCGGTGAACGTGCCGCCCGAGCCGGCGCCCGCCACGAAGTAGTCGATGTGTCCGCCCAGGTCGCGCCAGATCTCTGGGGCGGTGCTCTCGTAGTGCGCCTGGGGGTTTGCCTGGTTCTTGAACTGGCGCAGCGCGACGGAGCTGGGAATCTGGCCCAGCAGCTCCTCCATCTTGGCCTGCGCCCCCAGCATCCCGTCCTCCTCGGGCGTGTGGACGATGCTCGCCCCCAGCGCGCGCATCAGGGTCTGCTTCTCCTCGCTGAACTTGCCGGGAACCACGAACACGACCTTGTAGCCCTTGCCCAGCGCGGCGAAGGCTATGCCCAGTCCCATGTTTCCGGCCGTTGCCTCCACGATCGTGGAGCCGGGCTTGAGGAGGCCGCGCTCCTCGGCGTCACGCACCATCCACACGCCTGTGCGGTCCTTCACGGACCCCGCCGGGTTCATGAGCTCGAGCTTGGCGAACAGCTCGACCTCGGGCTTGACGCCCATCTCGTTGATCTTGAGCATGGGGGTGTTCCCCACGAGCTCTCCCATCGAGTCAAAGTAGTGGCGTATCCCTAGTCCTCCCTTGCCGCCGCGATTGCCTGCTCAATGTCCGCGAGGATGTCGCTTGCGTCCTCGATTCCCACCGACAGGCGGATGAGCCCGTCGGTGATCCCCACGCGGTCACGCTCCTCCTTGGGTATGGCCGCGTGCGTCATGGTTGCGGGGTGGCACACCAGCGACTCCACGCCGCCCAGGCTCTCCGCCAGCGCGACGAGGCGCGTGGAGGCGAGGAACCTGTGCGCGTCGTAGCCGTCCGCGAGCTCAAAGCTCACCATGGCGCCCGCGCCCGACGCCTGGAGGCGGTTGACCTCGTAGCCGGGGAAGTCGGGCAGGCCGGGGTAGTACACGCGCGCAACCGCGTCGTTCTCCTCCAGCGCACGCGCGACGACGCCCGCGTTGTGCAGGTGACGGTCCATGCGGACGCCCAGCGTCTTTATCCCGCGGATGAGAAGGAACGAGTCAAACGGCCCCAGCACCCCGCCGGTGGCGTTCTGGACGAAGGCCAGGCGCTCGGCAAGCTCCTCCGTCGCCACCACGGCGAGTCCGGCGACCACGTCGGAGTGCCCGCCCAGGTACTTGGTGGCGCTGTGGACCACCACGTCCGCCCCAAGCTCCAGCGGCCTCTGCAGGTAGGGCGTCATGAAGGTGTTGTCCACGATGGAGAGGAGCCCGTGCTCGTGGGCGATGCGCGAGACCCCCCTGAGGTCGGTGATGGTCATCAGGGGGTTGGCGGGGCTCTCCACCAGCGTCGCGCGGGTGTTGGGGCCGATGGCCGCCTCAAGGTTTGCCGGGTCGCTCGTGTCCACCACGCGAAACGTGAGCCCAAAGTGGTCGAACACCTGGTTGAGGACGCGGTAGGTGCCCCCGTACACGTTGGTGGGGATGATGACCTCGTCGCCCTTGGAGAGGAGGCTCAGCACCGCGGTGATCGCTGCCATGCCGCTCGCGAACGCGAACCCCGCGTAGCCTCCCTCGAGGTCGGCGATCAGGCGCTCGAGGGCCGCTCGCGTTGGGTTGCCCGTGCGCGAGTACTCCCAGCCCCGGTTCTTGCCCACGCCGTCCTGCTGGTACGTTGAGGTCTGGTAGATGGGGATGTTGACCGCGCCCGTGACGGGGTCGGTGGTCGCCCCCGCGTGGATCAGGCGGGTGGCAAACGACGGGGTGGGCTGCTGGCTCTGCTGTGGCATGCTGTTCCCTTCTCCCGCCCCGTGGCGACGCATGGGCGTTCGCTCTCCCGCAGGGGAGACATGACCCATGGCACCTCCCACGGGGGAGGCGGACTCTTCTCTCAACTTGTTGCGCGTCAAATTGCCCCGTTTGGCGGGGCCACCCATGTGGTGGGGGGAGACGGGCGCAGGCGTGCGCCTTGGTGCCCTACGCGATGCTGCGGGAGCGGAGCGAGGCACTCGTCACCCCAGGGGTGTCAGGCACAACAGGCACGCACCCAGTGAACCAGCAGTGCCTTTGCATGCGAGCTCGTGCGTGCTGCCGTCGCCCTCACCTCCCGTTCGCCCTCGATACAAACCCTAGTGAACAACTAGGATATATGCTTTATACGGCGAGGGAGAGGGGCTGTCAACGCGGATTTCCACCGAGTCATCCGTTGGAAACAAAGGGGTGGCCGGGACGGGAGGGGGGATCGGGGGATGCCTCGGCAGGCTAGGTCGTACAAAGTCGAGAGCAGCCGCCCACGGCTAGGGATAGTCAAAGAGGCAAAGAAGGGGTTTGTGTGTTTGATAGCGTCTTATTTGCGGGTTTGAGCGTCGGAAAGTTTCGGGTCTGAGCACGAAAAAATTACTGGTTCGTGCATGGGCACGCCGACCATCCCGCGATTGGCCCAACATGTCGTTGCTTC
>Ga0214927_100082_pt1 | contig 73881 bp, 60 predicted proteins | sample Stichaenrichm16X_FD_168612 | JGI IMG/M metagenome (GOLD analysis project Ga0214927, IMG submission 168612) | Xylose enriched microbial communities from anaerobic bioreactor in Madison, Wisconsin, United States - 16X | ecosystem: Engineered > Bioreactor > Anaerobic > Unclassified | place: USA... | reverse complement strand
CCTTGAACTTGCCCGTCTTGGTCGCGGCCGCGAGGTCCGCGTCCAGCACCATGAAGTCGTCGTGCTCCGCGCCGAGGGCCACGAGCTCCTCGCCGTAGCTGTCGCGCGTCGCGACCTTCCTGACGTCAGCCATCTCCTACGCCTCCCTCTCGAGCTCCGCCATCGCCTGGGCGAACTGCTCGTCGTTGGGGGCCTTGCCGTGCCAGCCCACCTGGTTCTCCATGAACGAGACGCCCTTGCCCTTCACGGTGTGCGCGACGATGCACGTGGGGGCGCCCTTCGTCGCGCGGGCCTCCGCGAGGGCGGCGCGCAGCTGGGCGAAGTCGTTGCCGTCGGCCACGTCCACGACGTGGAACCTGAAGGCCTCGAACTTGTCCCCTATGGGCTGGGCCGAGTTGACCTCCCCGATCGTGCCGTCGATCTGCAGGTTGTTGTTGTCCACGATCACGCAGAGGTTGTCGAGGGCGTGGTTGCCGGCCAGCATGGCGGCCTCCCAGACCTCGCCCTCCTCGATCTCGCCGTCGCCGCAGAGCGCGTAGGTGCGGTAGCCGTCGCCCCAGTGCTTGGCCGCGATGGCCATGCCCACGGCGGCCGAGATGCCCTGGCCCAGCGAGCCGGTGGACATGTCGACGCCCGGGGTGTCCCTCATGTTGGGGTGGCCCTGCAGCCTCGAGCCGATGTGCCTGAGCGTGTCCAGCTCCCCCACCGGGAAGAAGCCCCTCTGCGCGAGCACCGCGTAGAGCGCGGGCGCGCAGTGGCCCTTGGAGAGCACGAACCTGTCGCGCTTGGGGTCGCGCGGGTTCCTGGGGTCGACGTTCATCTCCTCGAAGTAGAGCAGGGTCATGATCTCGGTCGCGGACAGCGACCCGCCGGGGTGGCCGGACTTCGCCGCGTGGGTGCCCACGAGGATGCCCTTGCGGACCTCACGGGCGATTGCTCGTAGTTCTGTATCGTTCATAACGCCTCCCAGCGCCTAGCTATGATTCGCGTATCGCTACTTCTCAAGCCTAGCGTTCATCTCATCCGCAATTGCTTGAGCATCGTTACTCTTCCTAAGGAAACCTCTGAAATCGTCATCCATCAGCATAAGGGCCGTCTTAGATAGTAGCTGGAGATGCGTGGTACCCGCCTCGCTTCCTGGCACCAAAAGTGCGATAGCAATATCGACTGGCTCATTATCGAATGAGGGCCACTCAACTGGCTTTGTCATCTTCAGCACGATGACGCCTGCTTTATGAATTGCGTCAGCCTTAGCGTGGGGAATCGCAAAACCCCACTGCATGCCAGTAGCATCCTCTGCCTCACGCGCAAGAAATGCCTCGTATGCTTCTTCCTCCGAATCAGCAAATCCAAGCTCAGCTGCCTTCTTAGAAATAAAGCGGAGAGCAGCATCACGACTCTCCAGAGTTTCGCCGATGAAAACCTGCTTTGGCTCGATAAAGCTCATCATCGCCCCTTTCACTTTCTATCTAGATGTATAGGCGGCCTCGCCGACACAAAGCCAACGAGGCCGCCACCTACATAGACTTTTCTACTTAGCCTCGCCGGTGACCTTCGCCCAGTCGGCCGCGAACTTCGCCAGGCCCTCGGTGGTCAGCGGGTGGTGCAGGCACTTCTTGAGCGCGCCGAACGGCACGGTCGCGATGTCCGCGCCCAGGAGCGCCGCCTGCGTCACGTGGTTGGGGGTGCGCACGGACGCCGTGATGATCTCCGGGCCGCCCTCCTGCTCCCAGTAGCCGTAGTCGTAGTTCTTAACGCACTCGATCACCTTGGAGAGCTGCTCGACGCCGTCGTCGCCGATGTCGTCGAAGCGGCCCACGAACGGGCTGATGTAGCGCGCGCCGGCCGAGGCCGCCAGCAGCGCCTGCGGCGCGCTGAACACGAGCGTCATGTTGACGCGGATGCCCTCGGAGGCCAGCTTGTGCGTGGCGGGAAGCGACGCCTCGCAGATCGGCAGCTTGACCACGATGTTGGGCGCCAGGGCCGCGAGGCGCTCGCCGTCGGCGACCATGTCCTCGGTGGTCTCGGCCGTGGACTCCGCGGAGACGGGCACGTCCTCGCCCACGATCTTGCAGATCTTGACCATGTGGTCCTCGAAGTCGGCCAGCTTGCCGCCGGTCTTCGCGTAGAGCGACGGGTTCGTGGTCACGCCGGCCAGGATGCCCCAGTCCGACGCCTGCTTGATCTCGTCCAGGTCCGCCGTGTCGATAAAGAACTTCATGTCTCGTCCTTCTCCTAATCTGCACGCTCATTTGCTCTAAAGGCAGCAGCGAGAACGCACGCCCTATGGTTACTCAGCCGCCAGGGCCTTCTCGATGCGCGTGGTAACGCCCTTGAGATTCAGGCCCACGACATACTGGCGGAGCGGACGCTTGATGTGCTCGACGACGAAACGCTGTCCATCGATGTCCTGAGCTGCAAGGTTCTTATAGAGCTTCGCAATCTGCTCCTTAACCTCAGGGTCGTTGAAGGCATAGTGGCCAGAAATGTCAAGAATCTCAGCCGAGAGTTTCTCGTCCTTAAGGATGTCGTCGACCTGGAGGTTGACGTCGTCGCCAGTCATCCACTTGCGCCAGCGCTCGGTCTTGATTGCCTTAACGAGAAGCGTGTTGCGCAGGTCAGAGGGATCATCGCAAAGCCCGTTATCGACGAGGAGCTGCTCGACATCGCAGAGCTTCAGATAGGCGCGCGTCTCCTCGGTTCCGTACTGGGGCGCCACGTTGGAAGCCGTAACATGCGCCGGAATGTGCTCAAGCAGGGTGACATCGTCGAGGTAGTCGGCGTTGTGCTCCTTCAGGCCAACACCATAACCCTTTGCCATGTCAGCAAGCTCACGAGCATTCTTGAAATTGTAGTGCCCGACCTGCTCCGTCAGCCTGGTAAGCGTACCCGTCTGTCCAACGATGAAGGTAGGCATCGGGCAACCACGCTTCTCAAGTTCAGGCTTGAGCTGCGAGATGAACTCTTCGTACTTTGCAGTCGTAGTCAGTCCGCCATTAGTCTCCTCAGTACCAACCTCGTAGGCCACCTCGGGCAGATTATGCTCACGGCGATACTTCTCAAGATAGTCAATGAGGTCGATGGTGCGACGAAGGACAGTCTCCAGAGGAATGACCTTGCCAATCTGGTAGGGATCCTTAGTCGGATCGACCATCAGCAAATCGAAGCCAGCCTCCATATCTGCAACGAAGGACCGACGGGCAAGCTCCATCGCCTCGTCCTCGGGAAGGTGCGCATTGCGCTCCTCGTCACGCTGCCACGGGCCGCCATGGTCGCGGCAGAGATAGTAGGGACCGGTATACCCAACTTCATCCGCAACCTTCTTAATGTCCGCAGCGAATCGCTTCTGATCCCAACCATTCACGTAGCCAGCACCGAACTCATCCTTGTCGACCTGGTTACGAGAGGCGATGAACATCAGAGGAAAATCTTCTTCCTTCGCGAGCTCAAAAGCGGCCTGGAGAAGATTGGGGGACATGGGGCCAATGCCGACCAGCGTCGCGTGGTCGCCAGTGTCCTGAAGCTTAAGCAACCCCTGGACAGCGTCATGAATAGTGAGCTTGGTGTAAGGCATTTCTTTCTCCTTTTCGGATTGAGCGGCTGCAAAATAAGCCCCGCACGGTCACTCTCGACTGCGCGGGGCGATCCGCTTCACTGCAAACTATTGATACAGTTGATACAGTTTCACGTTGGGTCGACTATTGTCAGGATTACTTAGCAGAATCCAGCTTGGGCTTCATTGCAACAATGATGGCCGCGGCAACGATGGAGCCGATAACGATATCCAGGCAATAGAGCGGAATGTTGTTAGTTGCAAGAGCAACGATGAATCCGCCGTGGGGGACATAGCACTCAATGCCCTGGGCCGCCGCAAGCGCTGCTCCGACTGCCGAACCCGCGCAGATGCCCGGGATGATGTGGCCAAAGTCCTTAACCGCGAAGGGGATGGCGCCCTCGGTAATGCCGATGCACCCCATGAAGATTGCAGAGATGCCCATCTGACGATCAGCGTCATCAAACTTGTTCTTCGCAACAAAAGATGCGATGCCGCAAGCAATGGGAGGAACTGCGACTGCGACGCGGAACATACCATTGGGGCCGTACACGCCGGCGGTCATGAGAGCCATGGTGAAGGTAGAGGCAGTCTTGTTGACAGGGCCACCCATATCGAAGGCGGTCATGATGCCAATAACGATGCCGAGCACGATTGCGGATCCGCCCTGCAGGCTACCAAGTACCGAGGTGAGCCAGTTCATAACGATGCTCAGAGGTGCAGCAAGCACGTAGATATAGAAAAGGCCGAGAACGAGGGTCGAGAAGATAGGGATGATAAGAATTGGCATAATAGTACGAATTGTATTATTAACCTTCCAAGTCTTCATCCACCGCACGAAGTAGCCCACTGCCACTGCCATGACCATGGCGCCCAGGAATCCAGTGGAAACATTGGTCTTTCCAACTGCGACAGGGTTGTTCACCAAGTAGCCGAGAACAAAACCAGGTGCCAGACCAGGCTTACCAGCAAGAGAGTAAGCAATGTAGGCGGCCAGTACAGGAATCATCATGTTGATTCCTGCCATACCAATCAGGTTCAGGTTCTTCATGAAGGGATTGGTGACCACCATACCGCTCTTGCCAGCGGTACCAGAAGCAAGTGAGAATGCGAGGAAAACACCGCCGATAACAACGACGGGAATGAAGTACGAGACACCAGTGTTGAACGCCTTCAACAGGTCCTTACCAAAGTTCGAAAAGAAACCTTTCTTTTGCTTTGCGGGCGCTTGAGCATCAGCCATCTCTTAACTCCTTTCAATATTCGGAAATCTGTACCTTCGAAACTAGAGAGCGATGAGCTTGTCGATAACCTCATCCGGATGCGAGATGGCGTCAGCTGATCCAACGGTGAGGCACTTGCCCTCGTCGCGCTTCTCGTCGAACCTCTCGTCGCCCTCAATTCCCACATCGACGGCGAGCAGAGCGTAATCTGCGTCGGCGATCTCATCCTCGTCGAGCTCATTGTCGATTCCCATACCGCCCTGGGTCTCGACCTTATACTCGAAGCCACGCTTGGCACACTCGTCCTCGATGGCCTTCTGCGCCATATACGTGTGCGCTATGCCCACGGTGCATGCGCAAACAGCAACAATCTTCATGGCACTCCCCTCCTACGCGAACAATCCTCCCGGACGAGTTTTGCCGCGCGCGCTTTCGGCATCCCTGTCCTTGAACTAATGGCATTATTGTTCTGGAATTCTTGAATTCAAAGCGAGATTCGGCGAAGGGCCTGTTGACGCGCTATTTATAACTAAATGTAACCAAATTGGTTAACTACTTAACTATGGTGATTTCGTTGCAATTCACGGATTGCACACACAGTCAAGCTTTTTCTCCACTTTTCGGCGGAATGTTTTTACCACATGCCGAATGAGGGGTGAAGTCAGTCCGCCAAGGGCCTAACTTCTAAAAAGGTGGCAAAACTCGGGGGGTGCCCGTGACGAAGAGCGTGAACATTACTTATGTGGCGAAACTCGCTGGCGTTTCAACAGCGACAGTTTCGTACTATCTCAACGGGCATTTCAACAAAATGAGTGCATCAACCCGCTCAAAAATAGCGCAGACGATAAAAGAAACGGGATACGTCCCGAACGCGCAAGCACGGGTGCTCTCAAACAAAGCGACAGGTGTCGTCGCTGTATTGATTTGCGACATCGCCAATCACTGGGCCGGAGAGATCCTCAGGGGGATGGAGTCTGTAGCCAATCAGGGCGGATACCAGATAATTGTTTGCGATACAGCGTTTGATCCCAAATCAGAAAACCTCTGTATCGAGAAGATGCTCTCCTTGGGCGTTGACGGCTTTATCATCCAGCCGACAGGCCAGGTTCGCACTATCCGTGATCGCTTGTCAAAGGCCGGGAAACCCGTGGTTTTTTATGATTACAGTCCCTTCGACATGAAGGGGAGCTGGGTAAAAACCAATCTCTACGATGCCTTTTACAGCTCTGTCACGGAGTGTGCTGCGCGTGGTTATGAAGACTGCGTCATTCTGGCGGCAGATTCAGCGGGCGCCCGAACTCGACTCGAGCGGCTGCAGGGCATTATGGATGCGGCCTCGGCAGCAGATATGTCAAGCAGCGTTGTTTCTATAACCCATGAAACGCCCAGCCAAAGCGAGCTGGCGCACTACTTTCAGTACAACATCAACCCATCGAAAAAAACACTGGTTGTTTGCCCACACCAATGGGCGCTTAATCGGATTTTCGAGGCGCTAAAGCCCTGCACGCACCTCATACCATCCCGAATCGGCGTCCTTGGAATTGACAATACCGAGTGGACATCCCTCGTAACGCCAAGTATCACAACGATAATAGAGCCCGTGCATGAGGAGGGTGTGTTTGCATTTCGTGCATTAGCCTCCCAGCTTGAGGGCAATCCACTATCTCCCTCCTGTGAGGTTCTGGAGTGCACTACAAATTGGCAGGAATCGACACTCTAGTCACTTTGCTATTGCGGATAGTTTGTTCTCATCGAAATTTACGGTTCTTATATGAGAGCAAGCTTCAATCTGCTCCTAAATTGCAAATCAAACCTCCAGTAGCATTTCCACCGCCATGCAACTAGTTGGAGGGGAATTCAATAAATAGCTTGAAAATGTCATCCGGTGTTTCGGCTGTAGCGGCTGCCTTTATTATTGCTGGATCAGCAAACATATTGGCAAGGATTTTCATGACGTCAATGTGAGAGTCGGAATCCTCTGCTGCAAGCGTGACCAGTACGCGACAAGGTTCGCCCTTTTTAAACTCAACACCATGGCGCAGAACCGTGATGGCTAGCTGCTTCTTGATTACTCCCTGTTCAGGACGTGCATGCAAGAGAGCCAAATCTGGCACGAGAACAAAATAAGGGCCAAGCTTATCGGCATTCTCGATGATGCCATCGATGTACTCGGGCTTCACATACCCACCGTCAACTAGCGGCTGAACAGCGATGCGTACTGCATCTTTCCAGTCTCCGCAGGACTCGACAATCTGGACATTCTCACGCTTGAGCATATCTTTCATTGTGAGGGCCATGATTACTCCTTATGGCATCATTTGCAGGTCCGAAGGGAACCGCCCTGGAATTCTTGTACGGGCCGCCTTATGACCTTCACTTGATGTCCGTGAGCCGACCCAATTTGTATGATAATTCTTCCAGATTCTTCTAGTTTCGCCACATCTTAACGATATGCCCCAGCATCTGCGGGGGAGGCAAAGACACGTGTTCCGCCAAGAGCGCAGGACAGAAATTCTCAAGCTTATCGACCTCCATGGAAGGGTAGAGGTCGATAAGCTTGCGGAACGCTTTGACGTGGGGTCGGACAGTATTCGAAAGGACCTGCAAGCACTCGCGAAAGCAGGTAAGTGCATCCGCGTCTACGGTGGTGCTACAAGCATCCCGGCTTCCGTAGTCACACAAAGTATCAAAACGAGTGAGAAGAGCGTGTCCTCCCCCTTGGAGGCACTCGTCGACCCCGAGGACGCTGGCCGCATGGCGGTCGCACAGCGCGCCTACCTCGAGATTCACAGCGGAGACTCCATCTTCCTCGACATCTCGAGGACGAACTCCTTCCTCGCGGACATCATCGCGAGGGGCGACAAGCAGGTCATCGTCACGACCAACATGATCGAGGTGCTGCAGAAGCTCTCGAACCTGGACCACGTCACCGCGCTCGGCACGGGCGGCTACCTCAACGTGCAGCTCAACGGCTTTGTGGGTGACACGACGATCAGCCTGCTGGAACCGCTGCTCTTCTCCAAGGCATTTATTGGCGCAAGTGGGGTCGACCTGGACAACGCGGCCGTCACGTCCAACAACATCGACAGCGGGTCCGTAAAGGAGCGCGTCATACATAACGCCTCGTACAAGTTCCTGCTTGCGGACTCCAAGAAGTTCCAGATAAAGAGCATGTTCCGCTTTGCTGCCCTCAACGACTTTTCCGCCGTCATCACGGACTCGCAGGACCCGATGGTGCTCGACAAGCTGCGCCGCTTGGGCATCCCCACCTACCGGACGCTCACGTCCTGACGCAGACCGCCACGGACAGGCAGACGCAAGACCGGGGGCGCCACCCGCGCAATGCAGAGTGGCGCCCCGTTGGTTATCGGATACTGACGCTTATATATAAGTGAGGTTACGCGCGGAGCGTCGTGCGTCCGTAGGCCTTCTTCCAGTTTGCCGTGAACTCGTCCACCGCAATCTGGACGCCGGGGTGGCCGATCAGGTTGTAGGCCACGTCCACGGGTACGGTGACCGCCTGGATGCCGGCCGCGATGAGCTCGTGCACCTGGTCGGTGTTCTTGAACGAGGCGCCCAGCACCTTGGTGCCAGAGTTCTGCATCGCGAGCATGTCGATCAGGTCGCACACGTCCCTCATGCCGCCGCCATAGTTGCACATGCGGTTGACGTAGGGTGCCAGGTACTCGGCACCGTTGTGCGCCGCCATGAAGCCGGCGTCCGCGCTGTAGATGGAGGTGGCCAGGCAGTGCACGCCCTCCGCCTCGAGCTGCTTGATGGCCCTCAGGCCATTGTGCGAGACGGGAATCTTCACGTACATGTTCTGGGGGCGCAGACCCGCGATGAAGCGCGCCTCCTCCACGATTCCGTCAAAATCGGTGGAAACGACCTGCGCAAAGATCTTCTGGTCGGGGCGGAAGTAGTCGATTATCTGCCCGAGCGCCTCGAGCGGATCCTTGCTGGACTTGGCCAGGATGCTGGGGTTGGTGGTGACGCCCTGCACGTTGAGCAGGCCGTCCAGGTCCTTGATGGCGTCTATGTCCGCCGTGTCCAGATACAGCTCGAAGTCGTCCATTGCGCGTTCCTTTCGGTTTTATTGGACGGGAATGTTGGCGCCATACTAGCAGGGCATGACGTGAGGTGGTTCGTCGAATCGCCCAGCGGGTATACTCAGCTCACGGTCAGGCTCCCTACGGAAGGAAAGACATGCTCGCCATCGTCATCATCGCGATAGTCGTAGTCCTCGCCATCTGGTTCATATCCATCTACAACGGCATAGTCCAGAAGGACAACCGCTGCGACAACGCCTGGCAGACCATCGACGCGCAGCTCCAGCGCAGGAACGACCTCATCCCCAACCTGGTCGAGACCGTGAAGGGCTATGCCTCGCACGAGTCCAAGACGCTCTCTGCCGTGACGCAGGCGCGCTCCGCCGTCGCCAACGCCACCACGCCCGAGGACAAGATGCAGGCCTCCAACGTGCTCTCCGGCACGCTCAAGTCGCTCTTCGCGGTGGCGGAGTCCTACCCCGACCTCAAGGCGAACGCCAACTTCCAGCAGCTCCAGAGCGAGCTGTCTGACACGGAGAACAAGATCTCGTACGCACGCCAGAGCTTCAACGACTGCGTGCTCGAGTACAACAACGCGATCGAGACCTTCCCCGGCAACGTGGTCGCGGGCTCCAAGTTCAAGACCCGCCAGGGCTTCGAGGTCACGGACGACTCCGTGCGCCAGGCACCGCAGGTCAAGTTCTAGGCGCGCAACTCACATACCGCTGCTTTCCAGGGGAGAAGAACAGCCGATTTGGGTCGTTCTTCTCCCCTGCCTTTATGTGCCGCGTGGCCGCAACGGGGCCTTGGACATGCGCAGAGGTTATGTGCGGCTTACATTGCCCTTGCAGCAGCTTGGTCGAAACGTGTGGGTCGGCGTGTACAATACGTTAGGTTTTATGGTCCGCCTGGTATGCAGCCACGCGGACGGTCCTGTTGGCTAGGAGAAGGGTCATTGATGAAACCTCGACCGTACAGTCGATGACCCCAGTGCGTCCTGGTTGGTCGCGCTTGGGGTGTTCTGAAAGCACGTTCGGGCACTGTGCGATGCCTGAACCGGCACCAACTAAGGAGTTCGCATGATCTATCTGTCCCAGATGCTGGGCAAGCCCGTCGTCGACCTCGATGGAGAGAGGATCGGCAAGGTCAACGACCTCGGCATCGCCACGGGCGAGGTGTTCCCGCGCGTGACCGCCCTCGCGATCGAGGGTCCCGGCAAGACGCCGCTCATGATTTCCTGGCGCAAGTACGTCGACTCGTTTGACGACGACGAGGTGCGCCTCAAGGTAGTCGCAACCGACATCCGATTCTCGTACCTGCAGCCCGACGAGGTGCTCATCGCGCGCGACCTGCTTAACAAGCAGATCGTCGACACGCGTGGCATGCGCGTCGTCCGCGTCAACGACCTGAAGCTGAGCGACACGAGTTCCTCCCAGCTGCGCCTGCTGGGCGCCGAGGTGGGCGTCCGCGGCCTGCTGCGCTCGCTCTCGCCGCGGCTCGAGCGCATCGTGCTCAAGATCTCGCGCGCGCTGGGCAAGCCCATCCCCGAGAAGATCATCGCGTGGAACTACATGGACCTGCTGGACAGGGACCTTTCCAACGTGAAGCTCTCCGTCTCTCACAAGACGCTCGACGACATGCACCCCGCGGACATCGCGGACATCCTGGAGCGGCTCGACCCGCGCCTGCGCGGCCAGGTGTTTGCCCAGCTCGACGACGAGCAGGCGAGCGAGACCATGGCCGAGTTCGACGACGACGCGATGGCTGCCGAGATCATGGGCGACATGGAGGAGAAGGACGCGTCGCGCATGCTGTCCGAGATGGACCCCGACGACGCGGCCGAGCTCGTGAGCGAGCTGGACTACGACAAGGCCGAGAAGCTCCTGCGCCTCATGGGCGTGAAGGAGCAGAAGGCGATCAGGCAGCTGCTGGGCTACCGCGAGGACACCGCCGGCCGCATCATGACGTCCGAGGTGGTCTCGCTCCCCGAGGACGCCACGGCCACGGACGCGGTGGACAAGCTGCGCAGCCTGCCCGATGACTTCGAGACGGTCCACTACCTCTACCTGGAGGACGAGGAGGGTCGCCTGAGCGGCCTCGTGACGATGCAGGCCCTGGTGACCGCCGACCCCGGCGACAAGCTTTCCGACCTCGCGATCGACGAGGACCTGGTCACGGCCAGCCCGGACGAGGACCAGGAGGACGCGGCCGAGGACATCGCGAAGTACAACCTGCTGGCGCTGCCCGTCGTGGACGACAACAAGAAGCTGCTCGGCATCGTCACGGTCGACGACGCGCTCGACGTCCTGGAGGACGAGCACGCGGAGGACCTGCAGATCGCGGGTGCCACGACCTCCGACTCCGAGGGCAACCACAACCTCGAGAGCGTCATCTGGCTCATGCGCAACGAGGCATGGTTCTTCTTCTGGATGCTGGGTGCGGCCGTGCTGTCCGCGCTCTTCTCGCCCGACCTGGGTGCCATGCCGGCGCTGCTGCTTTCGCTCGCGCTCCCCGTGGCGATCATCGCGGGCAACGACGCCGCCAACTACGCCAAGAACGCCTTCCTCGAGTACGACCCCGACGACGAGGACTCCCCCTCCACCCTGGGCTTTGTGCTCAAGGGCATCGGGATGGGCGCGCTGTTCTCCATCCTGGTGGGCCTGGTCGCGGGCGGCATCGCGAGCGCGGCGCTGGGCAACTCCATCGCGGCGCTCAACGTAGCCAAGACGAGCACCGAGGCCGCGGTCGCGAGCGTGATGGTGTCGTTCGTGAGCATGCCCATCTACCTGCACGTGCTGAGGAAGAGGGACGAGAAGAATCTCGAGACCTCGGGTACGACGCTTTCCATAATCGCGATGGCCATCGCGCTCGTGGTGTTTACGGTTGTCTGCATCGTCCTCGTCAGCAGATGGATGGTCTAGCGTGGCGGCCAAGGCGGCGGGCAAGACCCGCGTCGGCACGACCGACAAGCAGGACAAGAAGATGGATGCCAAGAGCAAGACCCAGCTCGCGGCCATCCTCGCGGCGATGGGCCCCGGCCTCCTGACCGCCTTTGCGGGTAACGACGCCGGCGGCATCGCCACGTACTCCACCACGGGCGCCACGTACGGCTTTGGCATGCTGTGGACCGTTCCCATCATGTGTCTGCTGCTCATCGTGGTGCAGGAGACGTCCGCGCGCATGGGCTGCGCCACGGGCAAGGGGTTTGCGTCCCTCATTCGCGAGCGCTTTGGCGTGCGCGTGTCTGCGCTGGCCATGCTCTCGCTCATCATCTCAAACTTCACGGTCACGCTGTCCGAGTTTGCGGGCATCGCGTCCGGCATGCAGCTGTTTGGCGTTCCCCTGCAGGTGAGCGTGCCCGTAAGCGCGCTCGTCACGTGGATGCTCGCCATGAGCGGCTCGTACCACCGAATCGAGAAGATCCTCCTGGGCCTGAGCTGCGTTTTTCTCACCTACATTGTGTCTGGCTTCATGGCGGGTCCCAACTGGGGCCAGGCCCTGCACGACACGATCGTGCCGCAGTTCTCAAACGACCCGCACTACATCTCGCTCCTGGTGGCCAACATCGGTACCACGATATCGCCCTACATGATCTTCATGGTGTCCAGCAGCGTGGTGGAGAAGAACCTCGACGCGTCCGACATCCCCGGCCAGCGCGCGGACAACATCTCCGGCGCCATCGCGGCCGAGATCGTGACCTGGTTCATCATCCTCACCACGGGCACGGTGCTCCATCCCGCCGGCATCTCGATCAACTCCGCGGCGGACGCTGCCAAGGCGCTCGTGCCGCTCGCGGGCAAGTATGCCTCGGTCCTCTTTGCGGTGGGCCTCGTGGGCGCGTCGTTCCTGGCGGCCTGCGTGCTGCCTGGCATCACGGCCAGCGCCGTGTGCGAGGCGTTTGGCTGGGAGCGCGGCGCGGACCGCACCTGGCGCGAGGCGCCCGTCTACCGCGGCATCATCACGGGCATCACCATCCTGTCCGCGGTGATCATCCTCATCCCCAACGTGGACCTGTTTGGCATCATGATGGTCTCGCAGGTCATCAACGGCGTGATGCTGCCCGTGCTGCTGGTCTGCATGGTGCTCATCGCGGCGGACCGCCACATCATGCACCGTCACGCCAACGGCAAGGTGTGGAACGGCCTCACCTGGTTCACGATCATCGCAGTGACGTTCTTCACGATCATCATGTTCGTGCTGCAGGCCCTGGGATACTAGCAAGCCTCATAAAGTTACGTGCGAGAAGAGCGGCGCGGCCTCCTGATGGGGACCGCGCCGCCTTGCTATTTGCCGCTGATGTGCGCGCCAAGCAGCTGCAGGCCATGCACGCCCACAAGGACGAAGTATCCCGAGTAGAGGTACAGGTAGCGCGACCGCGCCTCGAACACCATGAGGAAGAGCGCCATCGCCCCGATGGTGAAGATCATGATGACCCACGACGTGCGCGCACCCGCATCGCTCCCCTGCGCGGCGTGGCGTCCAGCGGGTTGTCCCGCTCTTCTCGCCAGTAGACAGAGCGGGATGCCGGCCAGGCAGACAAGCCAAAGCGTCTGCTCGACGGTGCAGAACACCGTGTAGAAGTTGGGACCCTTGTAGTAGCCCTTGGGATAAATGTAGCTGCGGAAGAAGTTGGTCTTCTCGCCAAACGAGCCATGGTGCGGCATGAGGAAGAAGTGGCCCTCGGCCGTCCAGGCAAACGTGCCGTCGTTGAAGCTGACGAGCGTCTTCTTGCCCTCGTGCCTGAGGAGGCCGGCCGGTCCGTAGGCGGCGAGCCGCTCCCGTATCACCCTCAGGTTCATCTGCTTGCGCGCGTCCACGTTGGGCTCCGCGATGCTGGCGTTGACGTCCTGCTGCGAGAACACGCCGTCGGTCTCTTTGTTGAGCCCCATCATCGCAAAGTGCGTCATGCCGAACCTTGCGTTCTTGTTCCACGTGATTCCAAGGCTCCCGACGGCAAGGGAGACAATGCAAAGCGTGAGGATGAGCGAGGCGATAACGGCACCCACCCTCTTGAGGACTGCTGCCGCGGTCCCCCTGCGCAGATCCGTCAGCAGCCACGCCACGATGGTCGCAAGGACAACAAAGATGCAGGTAGGCTTTATGTTGTAGGCGATGCCGCCAAGCACCCCGAGCACGATGGCCGCCACCAGGGAGGGCTTGGTGCGCGTGGCGACGCAGAGCATGAGGGTGCAGAAAAACAGCGAGTACGTGTCCGAGTAGGGGATCATGTACCAGGGAGACAGCCCCACCAGCACAAAGAAGATCGCGTTGGCGGTCCAGGGGAACGGGCCGCGCGGCAGGAGCCTTCCGGAGATGCGCGTGAATATAAAAAATGATGCGGACACGAGCACGATGGAAACGTACGCGAGGAACGCCCGTATGGCGATCCAGGGGAACAGGGCCTGACGGATGACCTCCTCTGCCCTCAGCACGATTACCAGGAAGATGTTGTTGGGGTAGGTCGAGAAGTAGAAGTACAGCCCCGCATCCTTTGGTAGGCTTTGAGAAAGAGGAGATGGGAGAAGAACGGCCCCGCGTATTGCCCCAGTGTCCCAGCCCGAGTAAAAGCCCGCGTACTTGAAGGAAGCGGCCTGGTAGCAGAGAAGTGCAAGCGTCGCCACCAGCGCGGCAAGCGTATACCTGCGGGCGGCGTGGGGCGGTTGCACGCAAGCCCCACCAGCCTTGGGCTGCCTGCGTCGCCTGATGGCCAGCACGACAACCACGACGCCGACCACCAGCGCAAACAGAACCCAGTTGGGGGCAAGGGGCACGTTGGAATCGCTCCCCCAGTAGCGGACGCGCCTGTCGACAAACAGGTCCAAGGCAAGAATCACAAGGTAGAGCGCCAGAACGATGGTGGCAAGCACACTGGCGATGCGCTGGCCAACGCTGCGTCCGGCTTCGTGCGATCCTGTCGTCATGCATCTCCCATCCGTAGGCAGCCCGTCCACACCGGGCTGGTGCTTGCGTACAAGAACCCCGGCTCGCTAATCGAGCTCGACGTCGACTATGTAGCGCGGGCGCCCCTTGGTCTCGAGGTAGGCCTTGCCCACGTACTCGCCCGTCACGCCCAGGGACGTGATGATGAGGCCGCCGACGAGCCATATCGACACCATGACGCTGCCCCAGCCGGCCACGGCGTGCCCGGTGGCCCAGCTCACGATGGTGTAGACCAGCATGACGATGGCGATGAGGATCGCGACGATGCCGACGGCGGTCATCACGTGCATGGGCTCGATGGAGAAGGACGTGACGCCGTCCACGGCGAGGGCGAGCATCTTCGAGAGCGGGTACTTGGACTCCCCCGCCATGCGCTCCTTGCGGCTGTAGAAGACCTGGTCGGTCCTGAACCCCAGGGCGGGCACGATCCCGCGGAGGAAGAGGTTGGCCTCGCGGTACTGGGACAGCGCCTCGAGCGCACGTCTGCCCATGAGGCGGAAGTCCGCGCTGTTGTACACGACCTCCGTGCCGAGCCTCCGCATGAGCCTGTAGTAGGCCTGCGCCGTGTCGCGCTTGAAGCCCGTGTCGGTGTCGCGGTTGTTCCGCACGCCGTAGACGACCTCGGCCCCGGCGGCGTACTTCTCGACCATCTCGCCGATGACGCCCACGTCGTCCTGCAGGTCGGCGTCGATGGAAATCGATATGTCGCAGCCGCGGTCCAGGGCGTCCATGAGGCCCGCGTAGACCGCCCTCTGGTGCCCCTCGTTGTGGGCGAGCTTGATGCCCGTGAAGACGCGGTCCGACCCGTGGAGGCCCGCTATGATCCTCCACGTCGAGTCCCTGGAGCCGTCGTCCACGAAGACGATGCGGCTGTCCGGCGAGACCTCGCCCCTCTCGACCAGGGCCCTCAATGTGTCCGCGAGGATGGCGCTCGACTGCGGGAGCACCTCCTCCTCGTTGTAGCAGGGGACCACGATGCAGAGCATCGGGACGTGGTCGCGTGGTTGGGGTGGGATTGCGTTGAGGTGCCTGCTGGTGTCCATGATCCTCCAGGCCGTCATCATCTGCGGGCGGCGTCCGTGCGCCGCGCGCTCTGGTTGCTGAATCTTTCCTTGCGTCACGTCGGTATGATACAGCTTGCGGCCGCCGTCCCCTCCGCGAACCCGCAACGCCACGAGTTCGCACACAGGACGACGGCCGAACCGCCAGGCCACCACGGCCCGGCACCTACGTCAGTTTTTTGCGCCAGCCTACTTGCTGGCCTTCTTGTACTCGTCCATGAACGAGCCAAACATGCTGCCCATCTTGCCCAGCTCGCGGCCGACGGCCCGTGCGGCCTCCTCCGACCCGCTCTTGGGAGCCGCCTTCCTCTTGGTCTGGGCGGGGCGAGAAGAGCTCTTCGCCGCGGGCTTGGGCGCCGCCTTGGCAGCAGGCTTTGCCTTGGCTGCGGCAGACGCGGTGCCCTTTGCCTGAGAGGCCGGCACGTACGTCTTGGGCTCGGGCTTGGCGTCCCCGTCCTTCTCGCCCGCGATGCGCGCGGGCTCCTGGGGAGCGCTCACCTGCACGTCCGGCGCCTCCCTTGCTGGAAGCTGCTCCTGCTGCTCCTGCTCAGATTCGGCCTCGTTCTCTGCCTGGGCCTCCTTGATGGCTCGCTTGGCCTTGCCCAGCGCCTTGCCCAGCGCAAACGAGCCCTTGTCGATGGCCTCCGATGCGACGGCGCCGGCCTTCTCGCCCGCCTTCTTGCCGGCAATCTTGGCCTTGGCGCAGCCCTCGCCCGCCGCGGCAGCCGCACCGCCGCTGAGCTTGAGGTTTGCCGCCGCGGGGTCCACGATCATGTAGCCCTTGCTGTAGCCGCGCACCATGCTCGTGGGGATCTCGAGCGAGCCCACCAGGGATTGCGCCACGCTGCCGTCGCCCACGCAGAACTTCTGCACCGCGCCGGTCTTGGGGTCGAACACGGCGTTGTTGACGTAGCCCAGCTCGCGACCGTTGCTCGTCTTGGCGTCCATGCCCGTCCACATGATGCAGGCGTCCCAGTCGATCCCAAGGCGCTCGCGCGCGCGGTCGTCCACGCCGTCCTTCTCGTCCGTAAGCAGAAGGCCCTTCTCCACGGTGCCAAACGCGTCGCGCGCCATGAAGAAGTCCGGTCTCTTTACCATGCCTGCGATGTCCGGGCGCTTGACGGTAAAGCCCACGACCGTCGCGCCGTCGGGCGAGAAGACCGCCATGTGCACCTTGCCAAGCTTTGCCAGCTTCTCCTCGCCCTTGCGTGTCTGCTTTTTCTTGAAGACCTTCAGTCCCACGATGTCGCCAACGCGCAGCATCCAACCATTCCCCTCAGGCGGGCGGCGGCCAACGCCTGCCCGCATCATCAAAACGGACGCGACCGTGCGTCAGCACGGACCGCGTCCGAAAGCGTAAGACTCAGTTCATTCGTGGCGCTACTCGGCGTCGTCGTTGACGACCTCGACGTGCACGCCCTCGGCCTTGGACTCGCCGGCCGGCGAGACGACCTTGTCCGTCGCGGAGTTCACGACGTCCTGTACCTGCGCGGACGTGGTGGTCACCGCGTCAGACAGGGAGTCGCGAAGCTGGTCCATGCGCTCGCGGGCCAGGTCGACCTTGGCGCGGAGCTCGTCCGCCGTCACGTCCATGCCGGGATGGACGTTGCCGATCTTCTCGCTCACCACGCGCGAACCGCGCTCGTAGGAGTCAACGGCGGTGTCCCAGGCGTCGTTCATGGCGTCGGCCGCCATGGCCCTGCTCTCCGCGCCGGAACGCGGCGCCAGCAGAACGCCCGCCACGGCGCCGATCGCCGCACCAACGATGCCGCCTGCAATGAATCCAAATGCGCCCTTTGCGCTCATGTCGTCCTCCTTTGTAACCTGGCACGCGCCAGTCGTACTTGCCAGCCTCTTGCGTTTGCCTTCCGCACACGTGGTGACCACTGGACGCCGCCTGCGCAGGTTTAGTCTATCGTACCCTTTGGGGCTCTGGAATATGCCCGTCGCTCTGCGAGCTGCCGTCGTCATCGGTCTGCGGCGCATCGGGCTCCGACTTGCCGTCGTCCTCCTGGGCGAGAGGAACATCCGCCTCGCTTGGCGCGTCCTCCCAAGGCGCCACGTACTCCGGCTGGGCCGCCTGAGCGGGCTGGGCGTCCGCCGTGGGCTCCGGCTTCGCCTGGGCCTCCGGTTCCGGCTCGGGCACCGGCGCCGGCTCGCTCTCGGCCGCCGCAGGCTCCGGCGAAGCAACGGGCTCGGGCTCGCTTGCGGCCTCGGCCGCGGGCGCGTCCTTCTCGCCCTGCTCGGCCTCTGCCGGTGCGGGCTGGGCTTCCGCCGCCGCAGCCGCGGGTGCCGCCTTGGGCGCGGGCTCCTCCGGACGCCACTCCTCAACGGCCGCGTCGGGCAGGTCGCGCGACGCCTGGACGGCCTCGGGGGACTCCTTGCCCTCATCCGGCATCATGACCGTGGTGCGGCGCTCGGCCTCGCGGGCGACCTCCTCAAACAGGCGGTCCTCCTCGGCCTTGCGCTTGGCTGCCTCCTGGGCGAGGCGCTCCGCCTCGATGCGGGCCGTCTCCTCCTTGGCGCGTGCCTCGGCCTCCGCGCGCTGGCGCTCCTCCTCGGCACGACGGCGCTCTTCCTCCTCGCGGCGGCGCTGCTCCTCCTGGCGCTGGCGCTCGAGCTCCTCCGCGCGGGCGCGGGCGGTCTCCTCGGCCTTGCGGCGTGCCTCGTCGATCTCCTGCTCGCGCGCGGCGATCTCGCGCTCGCGGGCCTCCAGGGCCTCCTGGTACTCGCGCTTCACGTCCTCCTGCAGCTCGCCGCGGACCTTCTGCACGTAGTCCGTCGCGGGCTCGTCGCCCAGCGAGGCCACCAGGTTCTTGAGGCCAGACACGATGGCGTCAATGTCGGGCACGGGGTCCCCGCCGCCGCTGTAGGCCCAGTCCAGGATCCACGCGGCGCTCGAGAGCGCGGCAACGGTCAGCACGTCGTCCTTGCAGGATATCTCCACGTCAAAGGCGCGGTCGTCGCCCTCCAGCGGGTAGGTGCGGCCGGAGGTGATGTCGCCGGCCATGTCGGTCTGGGCCAGCAGCTCCACGGTCACGTGCTCCAGCAGGTGCGCCAGCTCCGTATTGCCCATGCACGCCTTGAAGGTGTCGCCCGCGTCGCCCAGGCAGGTATGCTCGATTATGTGCGGCATCAGGCGGTACACGCGCGTGGTGCCCTGCAGGTCCTCGCTCGTCATGAGCGGGGCGTCGTCTGCCACGCGCACGCGTGCGGTAAGGTTCTGCGGCCCAATCTCTACGCGCTGGATGTCTATGAGCTGTGCCATGCGAAAAGCCCCTCCGCCTCAGTCACTCGTGTGCGCCTCCATTGTAGCGATACCAGATGGAGCGCCTAGTCTAGGACTCGCCCTCGGCCGCGTCGTCCGCGTCCTTCTCCTTGGACTTTGCATCCTTTGCATCGCCCTTGTCCTTGGGGCGGACCCGGTCCTTGATGCGGTCCATCGGTTTGTCGCCGGGCTTGTCCTTGGGCTTGTCCTTCTCGTCCTGCTGGGCGTCGTCGTCCGCCGCGGGCGCCTCCGGCGCGGGAGGCTCCGGCGCCGTCACGCGCAGCATGGACAGCCTGCGTCCGCGCATGGACTGCACGCGGAAGGTGTAGCCGTCCTTCTGGAACACGTCGCCGGGACGCGGCAGCTTGTCCGCAAGCTCCAGCACAAAGCCGGCGATCGTCTCGTACTCGTCGTTGTCCTCGATCGGCCAGCCAAGCTCGATGGCGTCGTCGATGGAGAACCGGCCGTCCACGAGCCACTCCCTGTCGGACAGCTGCGTCAGGTACTTGTTGTCGGGGTCGAACTCGTCCTCGATCTCGCCCACGACCTCCTCCACGATGTCCTCGATCGTGATGATGCCGGCCGTGCCGCCGTACTCGTCCACCACGATGACCATCTGGTCGTGCGAGCTCTGCATCTCGGAGAGGAGCGGGATGATGTCCTTGGTGTCCGGCACGTAGTCCGCCTCGCGCATGTGCCGCGACACGGGCTCGTCCTTCTTGCCGTTAAGGATCGGGCCGATGATGTCCTTGATGTGCGCGATACCCACCACGCGGTCGACGGAGCGGTGGTAGATGGGCAGGCGCGAGTAGCCGGTCCGGCGCATGACCTCCAGCGTGTCGCCCAGGGTCGCCGTGTCCGGCATGAGCGTCATGTCCACGCGCGGCACCATGACCTCGCGGGCGATGGCGTCGCCCAGATCGATCACGTCGTGGATCATGGACTTCTCCTGGTCGGACAGCTCGTCGGAGTCCGTCACCATGTAGCGGATCTCGTCCTCGGAGACGTCCTGACGGTCGTCCGCGCTCTTGATGTGCAGCAGGTGCGCAAGGCCGTTCGCGCTCGCGCTCGTGAGCCACACCAGCGGCTTCGCGACGGTCGCAAACCCGTGGATGGGCCCGGCCACGCTCTTGGAGACCTTCTCGGCGTCCGCCATCGCGATCCGCTTGGGCACGAGCTCGCCCACCACGATGGAGAAGTACGAGACGATCAGCGTGATGAGCACGGTGGCCAGCGCCTCCGCACTGCCGGCGTGCATGCCAAAGCCCACGAGCCACGTGGCGAGCGGGCCGGACAGGCTGGTCGCGGCAAACGCGGACGAGAAGAACCCGACGAGCGTGATCGCGACCTGGATCGCGGCGAGGAAGCCCGTGGGGTCGTCGATGACCTTCGCGGCCTTGGCCGCCCGCGCGTCACCATCCTCGGCCTCGTGGTCGAGCAGCACCTTCTTCGCAGTGGAAAGGGCCATCTCGGACATCGAGAAGTATCCGTTGACCAACGTGAGCAATACGGTGACGGTAATCGATAGTGCTATGTCCATGCGCGTTAGCGCAACCTCCTAGCCAGACGCTTTGCGCCGACCATGCGAGCCGGCACACCGCAGACGACGTGTCGCGTATGCACAATTCTACCCGAGCGGGGCACGTCCATGCGACATCGTGGCGGCCCAAGCCTCCATATTGGTCGGCATTTGCGGCGAAAGCCCACAACGGAGCGTCCCCACGGGTCACTCCAAGGCACTCCCAGGCGCCTCGTGCATCCCTGGGCGAGAAGAACGCCGCCGCACGGGCAAGCCCCCACGCGCTTGTGGCACGCGGGGGCTCGCGGGGAGCTCGCTCTTCTCGCCCGTAGGCTCTTCTCGCCCGTAGGCCCTTGCCCGTGGGGCGGGACCCGTGCGGGACCTACTTCACGAGGTCGATCACCTGCTGGCGCACGCCCTCGAGGTAGGCGTCGTCGGGCAGCCAGTTGCGGGCGATGGTGCCCAGCGGCAGGTCGAAGCCGATGCCCTCGAGCTCGGCCGCGATGTTCTTGGGGCCCAGCGGCGCCCAGCCGTAGCTGCCAAACGGGATGCCCACGCGGCCCTCGTTCTTGGGCGAAAGGCCCTTCATGTACGTGACGAACTCCGCCACGGTCGGCAGCATCTGGCTGTTGAGCGTGGGCGAGCCAACGGCCACGTACTTGGCGTCCAGGAACACCGTCATGGCGTCGGACACGTGGTTGTCCTTCAGGTCCATCAGCGTCGCGGGCACGCCGGCCGCCATGAAGCCGTCGGTGATGGCGTGCGCGATCTTGTCCGTGGAGCCCCACATGGAGTCGTACACCACAAGAGCCTTGTCCTCCAGCTTGCCGGAGGTGAAGACGTTCTCGTACGCGTCCAGGATGTCTGCCACGTGGCTGCGCCAGCACACGCCGTGGGCCGGCGCGATGATGTCGATCGCGTCCGGGCCGAGCTTGCGGACGGCCTTCACGGCGTTGGCCGCCTGCATGCGGTACGGCTGCACGATGTTGGCGTAGTACTTGCGCGCCTGGCGCATGACCTCGGGCAGGTCCACCTCGTCGTCAAAGCGGCCCGTGCTCGCGTAGTGCTGGCCAAAGGCGTCGTTGGAGAACAGGATCTTGTCGTAGGCGTCGTACGTGACCATGTTGTCCGGCCAGTGCACCATCGGCGTCTGCACAAACGTGAGCGTGCGCTTGCCGATGTTGAGCGTGTCGCCGGTCTTGACGCCCTTGTAGCCCAGGTCGTGGTAGTGGGCGGTCAGCTCCTTGACGCCCTGCGGCGCGGAGGCGTAGATCTCCACGTTGGGCGCCAGGCCCTTGATCGTGGGGACGTTGCCGGAGTGGTCCATCTCGACGTGGTTGCACACCAGGACGTCGATCTTGGACGGGTCGATCACGCTGGACAGGCGGGACAGGAACTCGTCCTTGAACGTGACCTTTGCCGTGTCGATGAGCGTGACCTTCTCGTCCAGGATCAGGTAGGCGTTGTAGGTGATGCCGTCCTCGGTCCTGTAGCCGTGGAAGCTGCGCGCGTTCCAATCCAGCGCACCGACCCAATAGACGTCGGGCTTGATCTGTACTGCCGTGAGCATGTCTGCCCCTCTCGTCCGACGCATCGCGTGGCCGCACCGTCGGCCGCATGCGCGACGCGTTGCCTTTGTGCTTTCCCCCAAGATGATACGTCAGGCGCGAGCGGGCGAGAAGAACTAGAGCAGCTGGATGCCAGCCCCCTCGCAGGCGGCGCGCGTCTGCTCGTCCCAGATCGAGGCCTGGACCTCGCCCACGTGCGCCTTTGCGAGCAGCAGCATGCAGAGGCGGCTCTGGCCGATGCCGCCGCCGATGGTGTACGGCAGCTCGCCGTCGAGCAGCATCCTGTGGAACGGCAGCTCGCGGCGGTCGTCGCAACCGGCGAGCCTCAGCTGGCGGTCAAGCGACTCCGGGCTCACGCGGATGCCCATCGAGCTCGCCTCGAGCGCGCAGCCCAGGGTCTCGTCCCAAAAGAGCAGGTCGCCGTTGAGCTCCCAGTCGTCGTAGTCGGGCGCGCGGCCGTCGTGCGGCTTGCCGGAGCGCAGCTTCCCGCCGATGCCGCGGATGAACGTGGTGTGATGGTCGCGCACAAAGCGCTGCTCGCGCTCCTTGGGCTCGAGGTCGGGGTACAGGTCCTCCAGCTCCTGCGCGCCCACGAAGGTCACGTCGCGCTCCAGCTCCACGTCGAGCTGCGGGTAGGCCCACTTGACCTCGTCCAGCGTGCCGCAGATGGCCGTCACGATGCGGCGCACCACGGACTCCAGGTACTCGGGGGTGCGGTCCTCCAGGCGGATGATCTTCTCCCAGTCCCACTGGTCCACGTAGATGGAGTGCAGGTTGTCCAGCTCCTCGTCGCGGCGGATGGCGTTCATGTCGCACACGATGCCCTTGCCCACCTTGAAGTCGTAGCGCTTGAGCGCCAGGCGCTTCCACTTTGCCAGGGACTGGACCACCTCCGCGTCCTTCCCGATGGCAGGCACGTCAAAGCCCACGGGGCGCTCCACGCCGTTGAGGTTGTCGTTGATGCCGGTGGACGGGTCCACCACGAGCGGCGCCGTCACGCGCACCAGGTGCAGCGCCGCGCAGAGCTTTGCCAGAAACGTGTGCTTGATGGTCTCTATCGCGCGCTGCGTGTCATAGGTGTCGAGCTGCGACTGGTAGCCATCGGGAACAATGGTCATGCGGTCCTCCTCCATAAGGTATGGAAGCGAATCTTACCCCCGCGGGCGGGGCGCCCGGCCCCTCGCCCACCCCTCGTTAAGCCACTTGCAACCTTTGGGCCAAAAGGCCCCGCGGGCGAGAAGAACCGTCCTTCTCGCCCGCGGGGATAGCGGGAATGTGACTGGCCTGCCGCTGTGGCGCGGGTAGCCCGTGGTGCGACGCTACTTCTGGCCGGAGGCGCGACGCTCCTGGTACTCCTCCGCCAGCTTCTGCTGCACGTCGTGCGGGACCTGCTCGTAGCCCTTGACCTCGAGCTCGAACTCGCCCGTGCCGCGGCTCAGGCTGCGCAGGCGCGTGGCGTAGTCCGTCACCTCGGCGTACGGCACCGTCGCGTCGATCGTGGTGAAGCCGCTCTCGGCCGCGCCGGACGCGGCCTCCATGCCCTCGACGCGGCCGCGCGAGGCGGACACATCACCCATGATGGAGCCGGCGTAGCTGTCCGGCACCGTGACCTTGAGGTGCGCCATGGGTTCGAGCAGCACGGGCTCGGCCTGCGCCACGGCCTTCTGGAAGCCGATGCGCGCGGCGGTCTTGAAGGCCATCTCGTTGGAGTCCACGGGGTGGTACGAGCCGTCGTACACGGCGACCTTCACGTCGATCATGGGGTAGCCGGCCAACACGCCCTCGCGCATGGTCTCCTGCACGCCCTTGTCGATTGCGGGGATGAAGTTCTTGGGCACGTGGCCGCCCACGACCTCGTCCACAAACTCGTAGCCGTTGCCGGGGTTGGGCTCCACGCGCAGCCAGCAGTCTCCGTACTGGCCGGCGCCGCCGGTCTGCTTCTTGTGGCGACCCTGCGCGCTTGCGACACGGCGGATGGTCTCGCGGTACGGGATGGCGAGCTTGACGGTGTGGGCCGAAACGCCCGCGCGCGCCTCGAGGCGGTCAAGCAGCACGGACACCTGCGCTTCTCCAATGGCGGAGATGACGGTCTGGCCCGTGTCCTCGTCGCGGCTCACACTGATGGTCGGGTCGGCGTCCGCGGCCTTCTCCAGGAACGCGTAGACCTTGCCCTCGCTCCCGCGCTTGTCCGGCTCGATGGCGGCGCGGTAGAGCGAGTTGGGGAAGCGGAACTCCGCCGCCTCGACCTTGCCGGTGACGGAGAGCGTGTCGCCGGTCATGGCATCCAGCTTGGGCACCACGCACAGGTCGCCGGAGGCCACGGACTTCACGTCCTCCATGTCGTGCCCGCACATGCGGTACAGGTGGCCCAGGCGCTCTGCCTTGCGCGTGCGCGCGTTCACGAGCTCCGTGCCCGGCGTGACCGTGCCCGCGAGCACCTTGATGAAGGACAGCTTGCCGTTCTGCGGGTCCTGCAGCGTCTTGAAGACAAAGGCGACGGGCCTGTCGTCATCGGGCGAGATGTCGAGCTCCTCGCCGTTGACCAGCGGCACGCGGCCGTAGTCCGCCATGGTCGGGAACCACTCCGCCACGTCGCTCATGAGGGATATGACGCCCTCCTCGCGCACGCACGAGCCCGCGAACACGGGGACGATCACGCGGTTGGCGATGGCCTTGCCCAGCAGGCCCTCGAGCTCCTCCTGGGTGATCTCGCCGCCGTCAAGGTACTTCATCATCAGGTCGTCATCCGCCTCGACGGCGAGCTCCACCAGCTGCGAGCGCGCCTGCTGCGTGGCGTCCGCGAACTCCGCGGGGATGTCCTGGGCGACGGGCTTTCCGTTCTCCAGGTGGCGGGCCTGCATGTGCACCACGTCGATGATGCCGCCAAACGCGTCGCCGGAGCCCATGGGCATCGTGACCGGCACCAGGCGGTTGCCGTAGCGCTCCTGCGCGGTGAGGAGTGCCGTGTCCCAGTCGGCGTCGGGCCGGTCAAGACGGTTGATGAAGAGGGCGCGGGCGATGTCCAGGTCCTCGGCCGCATACCACAGGCGGGTCGTGATGGTCCCGGGGCCGGCGGCTGCGTCGATCACGAAGACGGCCGTCTCGGCGGCGGAAAGCGCGCCATAGGCGTCGCCCACAAAGTCGGGGTAGCACGGTGCGTCGAGGACGTTGATGCGCGTTCCCTCCCACTCAACCGGGGCTATCGTGGTAGAGATGGAAAATCCGCGCTCGCTCTCCTCGTCGTCGTAGTCCAGCGTGGGCTTGGTGCCGGCGTGCCCACCAAGACGGGTCGTCTTGCCCGTCAGGTGCAGCATGGCCTCGGCCAGCATGGTCTTGCCCACGCCGCCTTGGCCCACGAGTGCGAGGTTCTTCACTTTCCCAGTGCTAGTAGCCATGGTTCCTCCTCGAGCCGCATCCTGCGGCGACCCCGCCACGCTCGCGACGGCAGTCACCGCGCTATGTAGAGCCACGCATAAAAGCGTCGTGGACTCACCATACCCGTACGCGCTCGGGCCAAGCCTCATGCATCGGGCAAACGCAAGCGCCGTACGGTGGACGTGTGCGCGGGCACGAAAGGCCGTGGTTCGGGGAGAAGGACGCGGGCACGCGGTGGCGACAGGCCGCCAGGAGCGCCCGTAGCCGGCGTGTCTACCAGGTGTAGCCGCCGTACGACTCGAACAGCCGCTTGAAGGCCGGGAGCGACGTCTCGATGCACTCGTCGCTCACGCAGTAGCTCAGGCGGAAGTAGCTGCGGCACGCGAAGTCACGCGAGCCCACCACGTACAGGCGCTGCTCGTTGGCCGCGCGCGCCTGGAAGGCGTCGTCGTCGGGCTCAAGCGCGCGGACCCACAGGTAGAACGCGCCCTCGGGATGCACCACGTCGTACCCGATGTCCTCCAGGCCGCCCAGCAGCTTCTTGCGCTTGCGGTCGTACTCTTCCACCGGGGCCGGAAGGTCCACGCACTTCTCTATCACGCGGTTGAAGAGGCTGTTCATAACGGTGGCGGTCACGCGCTGCGCACCCAGGATCGCGTCGTACACGCGCTCGGCATGGCGCACGGTGCCCGGCACCCATACGTAGCCCACGCGCTCGCCCGCGAGCGAGAGCGACTTGGACCAGCTGTAGCACACGATCGTGTTCTCGTAGTACTCCGCGATCCAGGGGTTCACGGCGCCGTCGTACACGATCTCGCGGTACGGCTCGTCGGAAAGCAGGTAGATGGTCTGCCCCAGCTCCTTGCACTTGCGTCGCAGCAGAGCGGCCAGCGCGATGATTGAGTCGCGGGTGTACACGGCGCCCGTGGGGTTGTTGGGCGTGTTGATGATGATCATGCGCGTCTTGGGGTTGATGGCCTCCTCGATCGCGTCCAGGTCAAGCTGGAAGGTTCCCGGCTCCGTAGGAACCTCGACCACGTTGCAGTGGTACGCCTGCACCCACATGCGGTACTCCGCGTAGTACGGCGTGGGGATGATGACCTCCTCGCCCGCGGTCGTGGTTGCGGCGATGGTCGAGCTGATGGCGCCCGCGCAGCCCGCGGTCATGGCAATCTCGCCGGCGCGGGCGTGCGCGTCGAACCTGCGATTGAGGTTCGCGGCCACGGCCTGGCGCGTGGTCAGGTAGCCGTTGTTGGGCGGGTAGCCGTGCAGGTCGATGGAGGCATAGTCCTCCAGCGCCGCGCGGATGGCGTCGTTCACCTCGGGCCTCACGGGCACGTTGGGGTTGCCGATCGAGTAGTCCCAGAAGTCGGTCACGCCCTGCTGCTTGAGCTCCATCGTCTGCTCAAACACCTCGCGAATGGCCGATTTGCCAGCCCCAAGATCATACATGAGGGAATCGACGCCGTCTGCCATGCCTGTTCCTCCGCCCCGTGTCCCATTTCTACAACCACGACTAGCTTCGGGTACGGATGTTTCGCCTTTGATTCAAGCCCCCACGCGCGAGGTTAAATCTGCCCATCGGGATGGTTACCGCCAGGCGTGCGGCAGGGGTCGCGCGGACGAGAAGGGCCTGGCACCCCAGCTGGGGCACCAGGCCTTGAATGCACGTTCTTCTCGCCCGAGGGCGTGTGTGCTAGTCGACGATCGCCTCGTTCTGGGCGTCCTCCTCGGCGATGACCTTGGCCTTGACCGAGATCTTCTCCTGGGACATGGCGTCCTCGTAGTGCTTCTTGCCGTCGGGGTACATGTTGAGCCACAGCTCCTTGGCCTTGGGCGCCCAGTCCTCGGCGTACTGCTTGGTGCGCGCGCAGACGTCGGCCGCGGGCTCCGGCTTCACGTACTCGGTGCACTTGGCGTTGGCCTCGTCCACGAACTTGGTGAGCATGCCGGAGTTCTCGAGCATGGGGCAGGGCTCCAGCAGGTTGTCGTTCCAGGGGTAGTACTTGCGGTACGTCTGGAAGATCGGCTGGTGCAGGCAGTCGAGCCAGTTGCCGTTCTCCTTGAAGTTGACGTTGGAGTAGTGGATGAAGACGCACGGCTCGACGTCGCCACGGGCGTTGACGTGGCAGTACACGCGGCCGCCGGCGATGCAGCCGCCCACGAACTCGCCGTCGTTCTGGAAGTCCATCGCGAAGATGGGGTAGCCCTCGTCGCCGATGGAGCGGACCCAGCGGATGCGGTTGAACATGTACTCGCGCTGCTTGACCGTGGGCATGAGGTCGGCGTTGGCGCCCTCGCCCACCGGCATGTAGTGGAAGTACCAGGCGTAGCGGCAGCCCTTGTCGATCAGGAGCTTGAAGAACTCGTCGGAGCTCACGCGCTCGGTGTTGGCGCGCGTGTAGCAGGTGGAGGTGCCGTACAGCAGGCCGTGCTTGTGCATGAGGTCGAAGGCGTCCATGACCTCCTGGAACGAGCCCTCGCCACGGCGGCCGTCGTTGACGCTGGGCTCATAGGACTCGAGCGACACGCTGAAGACGATGTTGCCGAGCTCCTGGACCTTCTGGCAGAACGGCTCGTCCACGAGCGACGCGTTGGTGAAGATGTTGAAGAGGCTGGTGTTGTGCTTCTCAGCCAGCTTGAGGACGTCGGCCTTGCGGACCAGCGGCTCGCCGCCGGTGAGCATGAACATGTGGGTGCCCAGGTCCTCGGCCTGGCTCACGAGGCTGTCCATCTCCTCGTAGGTGAGGTTGAGGCGGTTGCCGTAGTCGGCCGCCCAGCAGCCCACGCAGTGCTTGTTGCACGCGGAGGTCGGGTCGAAGAGGATGATCCAGGGCACGTTGCACTGGTACTTGTCCGCGTTGGCGGTGGTGTTGCGCAGGCCGCGGAACGCAGCCTCGTAGCCGCCGTTGAGGATGACCGTCTTGAGCACGTGGGGGTCGGTCTCGTCGATCACATTGAAGAGGAACTTCTCCCACTTGGAGCCGTTGCGCAGGCCCTTCCTCAGGCCGCGGACGGCGCCGGGCGAGGTGTCCTTAAGGAGCTTGCCGGCCATGTCGATCAGGTGGTCGATGTTCTTCTCGCGGTCGTCACCAGAGGCGCTGGCAATGATCTTGTCAAGCACCACGCTGAACGCCTTGCGCTCTGCGGCGTGGGCGATCTTGGACTGCATTACGCACTTCCTCTCTCCCTGGGGGTCCGGGGATGGCTCCCCGTTTTTTCGACTCCCATTCAAAAACTCAGCCTAGCTTACTACTACCCAAAACGTCGCGCAACGCACACGAGCGCTCATTTGTGACTAAGTTAGTACCGTCTTTTTGGGCACCAGAACAACGTGGGCGAGAAGAACGCGGGCCCATCGTTGCAGCGGGACCTTGAGCCCCAGCCTGGCGCGGCTGCGCGGCACGGTCCGACGCGGCGCGGCCCGGCGTGCAGGTTCCCGGCAGAAGCCAGCGAGGGGAACCGCCGGAGCGGCTCCCCTCGCCCTGTCATGCCTACTCGTCAGCCTTCAGGCCGTTGCGACCTTAGGCCTCGTCGTTGTGGCGCTTGCGCGCGACAGCGATCGCGATTGCCCCCGCGCCGGGCGTGCCGAGCGCAATCGGCAGCGCGGCGTCGTTGGTGTCGCCCGTCAGGGGGACTCCGGAGCTCGACTTGGCGCCCTTGGCAGAGCGCGTGGTAGCGGCGCCGGACGTGCCGGACGCGCCTGAGGTGTCGGAGCCTGCCGAGGTGGACCCGTTCTTCTCGCCCGTGCCCGTATCACCCGTGGTGGCGGAGGCGTCGGCCTTCTTGACGGTGAGCGTGCCGAGCTTGTAGGTCACCTGGTAGTTGGCCTCGCGGGCCGTGCCGTCCCACTTGACGGTCGCGGTGTTCTGCGAGCTGCCGACCTCGGTCTGCGTGCCCGTGACGGAGAGGCTTGCCGTCTCGCCGTTCACGAGGCCGGAGATGCTGCCCTTGGCCGTGAGCGTCTTGCCGTTGTAGGCGCGCGTCGCGGACTCGGTCTTGACCGTGAGCGCCGCCTTGTTGATCTGGTACGTGAGGTCGACCGTGCCGGTGTAGTTGCCGATACCGGTCACCCTGACCGTGACAGTGCCCGCGTTGGTGAGGTCACCGCTGTAGGTGAGCTTGTAGTCGGTGCCCTTGACGAGGTCCTTGCCCAGCTTAGCGTCCTTGACGGTCACGTCCTGCTTCTTCTGCTCCTTACCCGTGTAGGTCGCATCCTTGAGGGAGCTGAAGGCAAAGCGCTTGTCGCCGTTGGGCTTGCTGGCGTCCAGGAGGGCGTCCTTGCTGAGCGTGATTGCGTTGACCGTGACTGTTGCCGTGGACTCGACGGATTTGCCGTTCACGTCAGTCGCGGTCACCTTGTACTGGTAGGTTCCGGCCGTGTCCGTAGAGGGGGTGAGGGTCGCGCCGGTGGAGGCGCTGGCCGCGGCAGGCCTTGCGCCAGCCTTGGCGGAGCTTGCGGAGGTGGCGTCCTTCCAGGTCTTGCCGCCGTCCGTGGAGACCTGCCACTTGTACGTCACGTTGCCATCGGCGTTCGCGACGTCGACCGTAAGGGCATCGGCCTTATCGCCCACCTCATAGGTGGCATCCTTAAGCTGCTTGGAGATGCTCATGGGGAAGTCAACCGTGAACTGCATCGAGGTCGAGCCGGCATCCGTGGAGGCAACGGTGATGCCCGTGTCCGTCTTGGCGGAGGGGTCGTCGGAGCCGTTGTAGAGCGAGAGCTTGCTCGCACCGTAGGCCGCGTTCTCCGTCGCGTTGAGGAACGGCGCGTACAGGTTGGGCGTGCCGGCGGTCTTCTCGAAGTAGTTCTCCATGATGCCGGGACGGCGCGTCTTCACGTTCACGGTGTTGGCAACGCTCGAGTCGACGCCCGGCATGCCCGGGTAGCCGCACTTGGTGGCAACGCCGTTGTCGATGTGCCACACCACGATGCCGCCGGTCGGGTTCTTGATGGTGCCGTCGCCGTTCATGTACATGGGCTCCATGCCCGCGTCGAACGACTCGTACTGGCGGTTCTCGATCAGGTAGTACTCGGTGTCGCTCACCTTGATGATGTAGCTCTTGTAGCCTGCGGAGTCCGTCTCGGAGGTCGCGGTGTAGGTGCCGTCCTTCGTGATCTCCTCGGGCGTGATGTAGCCAAGCGGGTAGCGGTCATACGGGTCGAAGAACGTCGGGCGGTACTCGCCGCTCGTGGTCTTGCCGTAGGAGCCGTAGTCCATGATGGAGAGGTACATGGTGGAGTAGTTGTCCCACGCGCCGCTGTCGGACGTCGTGGAGTACAGGTCGGGCATGCCGAGGAAGTGCCCCAGCTCGTGGCCGAGTGCGCCGATGCCGCTCTGGTGCTGCTCGCCCTCGGACATGGACTCGTTCTCGGACTGGACGATGTAGCGGACGATGCCCACCTTGCCGCCGCTCGGGGTGCTCACCTCGTAGGGGCTGCCGACCTCCTCGGTAAAGGAGTACTGGTGCGACCAGATGCCGTGGTGGCCCGTCGGGATGACGCCGGTCGCGGCCTCGTAGCCGGCAAACACGACGCCCAGGCCAAGCTCGTTGGCCTCGACCTTGCCGTCGCCGTCGGTGTCATATTGCGAGAAGTCCACGTACTGGGCCGCGGCCTGAATCGCGTCCTCCATGTCCTTCACGTAGTCGGGATCCTGGTTGCCAAACGGGTCGGGGTTGCCGTAGGTGTGGTCCACCGTCACGTGCACGACGCCGTCGTTAGCCTTGTCGGCCGTGTTGGTGTTGCCGCCCACGCCGTACGCGCTGCTCTCGGTCGCGGGGGTCCAGGTGAACTTCCCCTCAGAGGATATGCGATACAGGGAGCTCACGCTGTAGTCGCCTGTGAAGAACGTCTTGTTCCAGTCGTAGCTGGTGCTGTACGGCTCGTCGCTGAAGCCCACGACGATGGTGAGCAGCGGGATGCTGGTCGTGGTGCTCGTCGTGGACTGCGCAGCGGTCCTCATCAGCACCGACTTCTTGGTCGTCTTGGCCGTCGTGGCGGCAGTGGCCTGCGTCTTCTGCAGCGAGCTCACCGTGATGGGTGCGGAGGTCGTCGCGTCGCTCGCGGTCTTGCCCGTGTAGGTCTGACCCGCAAGCGCGTAGTACGCCACGCGGGCGGAACTTTCGGAAAGGTCGTCCGCGCTGATGGCACCCGCGTCGGTCGCGTCCTCCGCGGCGCTCCCAAGCTGGAGCGAGGATCCGGACCCAACCACCTGACGCCATGACCCGTCGGACGGGTCGCGCTGCACCACCACGCCGTCCGCGTTGGTCGCGTAGTGGAACCACTCGTCACCGTGCGTGGTGATCTTCGCCGTCGAGCCATCGGGCTGCTCGACCGATACCGCGCGGTTGTACGCCGGCATTGCCGATGCGACGCCCGCCGAACCCAGTGCCAGGGCAAACCCCAGCGCCGCGGCAGCCGCCGCCTTCGCGACGCGGCCCCGCGCGGCGAACCTGCCCTTCGTCCTACCTGCCATCATGCCTCCTCCGTAAAGCAACCAGACATCAACCTGCATTCAAGTTGAGGCTAACGAACCTGATTTTCCGTTTTATTGGATATCAGTTACGAGTGTGCTTCCTATAAGCGCGCCAACTAAACGGTAAACGGCAGTTCAGATACCTTGAGTCGAACCATCCATCAATCTTACGCATGGTTGACATGCATATCAGGCATGCGCATTTTCAGATTCGGCCACTCCGCAAACCCACATGCCGTACAGCTACAATTGCAGAGAAGAACGCGGGCACCTGCCCGGAGGCATCACGATCTTTCGAGGTTACATGGGCTTCAAGACCTACACCTGTCCCATCGCACGGCAATGCGGCGGCTGCGAGTGGCTCGCCGTCCCCTACCCTATCCAGCTGCGCCGCAAGCAGCAGCAGGTCGAGGAGCTGCTGGGGACCATGGCCCGCGAGGACGGCGCGGAGGTGCTGCCCATCGCCGGCATGGCGGAGCCCAAGGGCTTCCGTCACAAGGCCGCCACGCCCTTCTCGCCCGCAAGGGGCGGATGCATCCGCTCCGGCTTCTATAGCGCGGGCACGCACCGCATCGTGCGCTGCGACAGCTGCCTGGTGGAAGCCCCGGGCGCCCGTGCGGTGCTGACGGACGTCGCGCGCGTGGGCGAGGAGCTGGGCATGAGCGCCTACCAGGAGGACCGCGGGCGCGGCCTCCTGCGCCATGCCGTGGTGCGCTGCGGCTACGCCACGGACGAGGTCCTGCTGACCGTGGTCGCAAACGGGCAGCGCCTCCCTCGCGAGGGCGAGTTCGTGCGGCGCATGCTCGAGCTCCATCCCGAGCTCACGTCCATCGTGCTCAACGTCAACCAGCGGCGCACCAATGCCATCCTGGGACGCGACAGCCGCACGCTCTGCGGTCCCGGCAGCATGCGCGATGCCCTGCTGGGCTGCACGTTCAAGATCGGCCCCACCAGCTTCTATCAGACCAACCCCGCCCAGACCGAGGTCCTCTATCGCATCGCCCTGGAGGGGGCCGGGCTTCGCGACGGCTCCCGGCTGCTCGACGCGTACTGCGGCTGCGGCACCATCGGCATCTGCGCCGCCGCGCACGCGCGCTCCGCAGGGGCGGACGTGAGCGTCACGGGCGTGGACCAGGTGGGCGGTGCCGTGATATCCGCCCGCTGGGCCGCGCAGCACAACGGGCTCGACGACAACTGCACCTTCGTGCATGAGGACGCCACGGCCTACATGGAGTCGGTCGTGCGCGAGGGCGGCCGCGGCTTCGACGTCGTGGTGCTCGACCCGCCGCGCGCGGGGTCCACACCACGCTTCCTCACGGACGTGGCGCGCCTCGCCCCCAAGCGCGTCGTGTACGTCAGCTGCAATGTAAAGACGCAGGCACGCGACCTCGCCCTTTTGCGTCAGCACGGCTACCGCATCATGCAGGTGGCACCGGTTGACATGTTCCCGCACACCAAGCACGTAGAGAGCGTGGTCTCTCTGGTGCGCGGCTAGGGTCGCCCCCTCCGCCTGCGGGACTGTGTCGATTCCATCAATATCGCGACGATGTGCCCATGCGCGTTGCCACCGCGCATGCAAGGCGTCAGTCTGTCTTCAGCCCCGCTTCGGGGCCGGAGTTTGGCGATTCGTACGTAAAGAGGCATTTTCATGACAACCAATAGCGAGGCGACGGTCAGTCGCAACCCCTTTGGCTACCACAGCCGCCGCTGGTGGGTGGGGCTGACCGCGTTTCTGTTCCTGTTCCTCGTGGGGCCGTTTGCGGAGTTTGGCAACATGGACCGCGGCACCATCCACCACGCGCCGCAGCTGGCGGCGCACTACCAGACCATGCTGCTGTGCTTCTCTCTCCTGCTCATATACCTGGTGCCGTTCTTCCTGTTCGTGCGCTACACGCGCATGCGCGCGGGCGTGCCGCGCTGGCTTGTGGTGCTGGCGTTCGCGAGCGGCCTCTTTGTTCCCGGCTGGATCGCCGGAGAGCTCAACGCCGGCGCAGACGACCTGCTGCACCTGCTCGCGTCCAAGTCCTTTGTCAGCACGTGGGGCGATGCCCTCGAGGCGCCGCTGGTGGAAGAGACCCTCAAGCTCCTCACCGTGGTGGCGGTGCTGAGGCTGGCCGGCCGGCGTGACGGGCGCGACTGGCTCGTGGGCGGCATGTGCGTGGGCATGGGCTTCCAGCTGTCCGAGGACCTTGGCTACATAGAGGACCAGATCGCCTCCGGGCATCACGGGTTCGAGACCGCGGTGCCGGTCACGCTCAACGACCGCATCTCCGGCGCAATCGTGTCGCACTGGACATACACGGCGCTCGTGGCCGTGGCGATCTGGCTGCTCTTCTGTCAGCGCCGACGCGTGCGCGGACTCCTGCTCCTGCTTGTGCCCCTGCTGGGCCACGCCGCATGGGACACGCCGCTCAGCGACGCAGGCGCGCTGTTCGAGGCATTCTTCTGCCTGATCGTGGCCGTCCCGTTCCTGTATGCCTGGGGCGACATCGCGTTTGACGGCGGGCGCCGCCTTTCCGCGGCACGTCCCAAGCGGCATAAGCGGCACAAGGCGCAAGGTGCGCACGTGACGCACACCGCGCCGGGCGAGAAGGACTCGAGCCCCGCGCCGCAGCCCCCACAGGGTCTGTAACCAGCGCAAAGGTCGGGAGGTTGTGCCATGCACGGTGGTAACGCACGGAAAGACGCGCGCAAGGCAGCAGCAAGTTGCGCACGCGAAACCGCAAGTCCCTACGACCTTGGCACTCCCCTCCCGCGCGACTATCCGTACGACCCCCGCGGCCGCAGGCTTGCGGACGGCGCCCTCGCCACGGTCATCCTCCTGCGCGTCGCGGCGGCGGCGCTCGCGTTTGCCGGTCTCGCATGGTGCACAACCTGGTGGGCGGCCACCTCGCTTGGCGCCGCAATCACGGCCATCCTTTGCATCGCGCTTTCCGCACTCGTCCTCGGGCGCGGCCTCGAGTATGCGGCCGGCGCGGCGTTCGGTCGCGCGTCGCTCCGCCTGGAGCCAAACGTTCGCCACGACTACGTGCTGCGCGCGTTCCGCAAGGGACGCCGCTCCGCAGGCACCACGCCACGCTTCCTGCTCGCTCTTGCGCGGCTAGACATCCTCAGAGGGCAGCCCCGCCTAGCCGGCGACGCCCTCGCGCGCGTAGACACGTCCAACCTGAACCCCAACCGCCTAAAGCTCCTGTACCTGCTACAGACCGTCACGGCAATCCAGCTGCAAGAAGACGCCCACAACGCGGCAATCCGCTACGCGGGCATCACGGGCGAGAAAAGCGCAGGCTTCCCGCCCGATAGCGTGGTCATTGGCTGGGCGCAAGACGCCGCAGACGGCCGCGCGCCTGAGGACGCAACCATGCGCGACGTCTGCGCAAGCGCGCTGCAACCGCGCCGACGCAGACCGTTTTTGGCAGTCTCGCTCTCCGTCATGCTGGCGCACTGCCTTCTCTTCGCAGGCGTCGCCACCGGGGTCGACGCCACGGACAGTTGGCGCCTGCACCTGGGGTATCAGACCGTAGCAGGACTCTTGACCTCGATGTTCATGGTGGCGCTCGCAATCGCGGGCGTCGTTCTTCTCGCCCGGTGGCGCATGCGCCAGGATGCGCCGCAAACGCGCGGGCGCAAGGTCGCACAAGTCGTGGGCTCGTGTCTTGTGGTCATGGCCGTCACTTGCCTTGCGCTTGTTGTCGCAATCGGGACGATCTTCGCAACGGATGGAACAGAGCGCACCATCGCACGCGGCGTACGGAGCGATTCAGCCGACGGACGCCCATACAACTACGTCGCGCTCGACATGGAAAACGGCTACGGCGCAGCACGCACCACCACGTATTGGCGCACGCGCGATTTCATCGTGATGCAAGAGTGGTCGCCAGCGCAGGACTATGACACCAAGGCAGAACGCAAGACGACTGCAGACAGCAGCGAGGCTGGCACTGGTACGACCGATGTCTCGACGTCCGCAACGGAGTCGGCAGGTACCTCTTCGAGTCCAACCAGCTCCAACGCGTCCGATTCGGGCACGCCCGACGCCGACAGTGCGTCCGCACTCGCAGACCAGATGCGCGCAGTCGCAAGGTATCTGCAAGAACAGGGCATCGTGCCCGGCGCAAGCGAGCCCGCGCTCGACTACGATGCCAAGGGCCATGCATATGCAAGTCTGGGCACGCAAAGTCAAACCGTGAACGGCAAGGCCGTCGAAGTCGGGTACGAGCTGAGAGACAACGGCGAGTCACAGCAGCCTTCCGGCACGGCACAGGAGCTCGTGCTGGAACGCACGTATCCCAACGGCGGGGGCGATGCGGAGCTCGTGGGCTTCTACCTGGTGGACCACCAGACGCTTGCCGTTACGGACGAAAACAGGACGTCCTGGTAGGGACGTCCTGCTCTTCTCACGCCAGTCTTTCAGTTGTCTGCCCGCAACGTCGCGCCGCTATGCACCCGCCGGCGGGTCGACCACGACCTTGTTGCCCTCCACGTGCACGCGACCCTCCGCCAGCAGCTGGATGGTGTCGGGGTACAGCTCATGCTCGATCTCGTGGATGTGCGCCTCGAGCGTGTCCACGTCCCAGCCCTCCTGCACGGGCAGCGCGCGCTGCGCGATGATCGGGCCGCAGTCGTAGTGGTCGTCCGCAAAGTGCACGGTCACGCCCGTGACCTTCACGCCGTAGTCAAACGCGTCCTGGATGGCGTGCGCGCCCTTGAAGCTGGGCAGCAGTGCCGGGTGCAGGTTCACGACGCGGTTCTGGAACGTGCGCAGGATCGGCGCGTGCACCATGCGCATGTAGCCCGCCATGATCACGTAGTCGACCTTCTCGCGCACCAGCGTGGAGGCAATCACCTCGTCTGCCGTGATGGGGTCGGCGTAGATCTCCTTGCTCAGGGTCATGGTCTGGATGCCCGCAGCCTCCGCGCGCTTGAGCCCGTACGCGCTGGGACGGGACGAGATAACGATCGCGACCTCCGCGTCCAGCGTGCCTGCGGCGATGCGGTCGATAATGGCCTGCAGGTTGGTGCCGCTGCCGCTGATGAGGACGCCAAGCCTGATGGGACTGCGGTCGCTCATCGGTAGGTCACCTTGCCCTCGCCCTTGACGCACTCGCCCATCACGAAGGGCTCGAAGCCCTGCGCCACGAGCGCCTCGCACACGTCGTCCACGTCGTCGCGGCCGCAGATGATGCTCATGCCCACGCCCATGTTGAAGGTCTTGTACGCCTCGTCGGGGGTGAGGCCCGCCGCCTTGACGCAATAGTTGATGATGGGCGGCACGTCCCATGCGGGGCCGTCCTCGCCGCCGCGGTCGACCACGGCATCCACGTCCGCCGGCAGCGCGCGGTTGAGGTTCTCCGTGATGCCGCCGCCCGTGATGTGCGCCATCGCGTGGATGGGGGCGCCGGCCTTGAGCGCGACCACCAGGCCGCCGGCGTAGATCGTGGTCGGGCGCATCACGGCGTCGGCCAGGCTCTCGCCACCCAGCTCCTCGAGCGGGGTCTCGAGCTCCTCCACGGTCTTGCCCTCGATCGCGACCTTGCGCACCAGGCTGTAGCCGTTGGAGTGGATGCCGGAGCTGGGCAGGCCCAGGATCACGTCACCCTCGTGCACCAGGTGCGGTCCGATCATCTTGGGACGGTCCACGACGCCCACCACAAAGCCGGCCAGGTCGTAGTCCTCGGGCTTCATGACGCCGGGGTGCTCGGCCATCTCACCGCCCACCAGGGCGCAGCCGGACTTCTTGCAGCCGTTGGCGATGCCCTTCACGATCTTGGCCACGTGCTCGGCCTTGAGCTTGCCGATCGCCACATAGTCCAGGAAGAACAGCGGCTCCGCGCCGATGGGCACCACGTCGTCCACGCACATGGCCACGAGGTCCTCGCCAACCGTGTCGTGACGGTCGAGCAGCTGGGCGATGGCGAGCTTGGTGCCCACGCCGTCCGTGCCGCTCACGAGCACGGGGTCCTCCATGTCCTTGAACCCCTTCATGCTGAAGCACGAGCCAAAGCCGCCCAGGCCGCCAATGACCTCGGGGCGGTTCGTCTCCTTCACGGCCGCCTTGATGGCGTCTACCGCGCGGGCGCCCTCGTCTACGTCCACGCCGGCATCGGCGTAGGTGATGTGCCTGGGCTGGGTCTCCATGTCCTTCTCCTCCATATGCGGCGCTGGTTGGGCGCCTGTTTCAGACGACGTTTTCAGTCTAACAAGTTCGCGCACGTGGGAGCGCTTTCGTACCCCCACGCGCGCATTTTGTTTACGAACGCGGGCGAGAAGAACGTGCCCCCTCGCCCGCAGCGCTTCCGCTCTTATGAGCTCGAGCCGGAGCTCTGTCCCGTGGCCGCGGCGGCCTCGCTCTTGGGCACGCACAGCAGCACGGCGCGGCCGTGCCCAAAGTCGTAGTTGCACGTGACGAGCGTCATCACGTGGCTCGTGCCCTGGATGATCTGCGCGGCGTCGGAGCGCTTGGCGGACGCCTTCGCGAGCATCTTGTTGAGGTACGTGTGGAACTCGTCCGTGGACGCGAAGTTGAAGGTGCGCAGGTCGTCGTCGTAGTCGCTCTTGATGATGTAGAGCAGCAGCGGCTCCATCTCGTACGCCTTGTTGTTGCGGTCCACGTACCACACAGTCGTGATCTTGTCGAAGTTGGCCTGCTTCTTGAGGTCGTCCAGCGGCGCGAACATCTGCCCGTCGTTGAGGTGGTGGCCGTAGATGAGCGTCTGGGCGTCCACCATGCCGGGCTTGGTGTTCTGGCAGTCCATGAAGACCCGCCCGCCGATGCTGTACTCGCCCGTGGCGGAGTGACGCAGGTACTGCGTGTTGTTCTTGCCCTGGTACACGGGGAAGTTGATCGTCGTGCCCTCGACGTCGATCCAACCCACGATGTCGTTGTTGACGGCCTCGAGCGCGGCAAAGTCGATCGTGGGCGCGCCCGTGGACTTGTCGGTCTTTACGTTGGCGATCTTCTCGAGCTTCTGGTTGTTCTGGCGCTGGTGGCTGTACTCGCTCTGCGCGTGGAAGTACAGGTACCCTGCCACGGCGAGAAGGGCGATGCCCACCACCAGGAAGATGGTGCTGAGCACGCGCCTGCCGCGGCCGCGGCGCCTGGGCTTCTCGCCCCTATCGTCCCGACGCGACCTTCCGCCGCCACCGTTGCCGCCGGCCGCGCTGCGGTCCGCCTGCACGGAAGACGCGTACGCGACCGCGGACGTTGCCGGCACGTAGCCGGCGGCACGTGGCGCGGCAGCCGTGGAGTCGGCGTCGACGTTCGACCTGGAATGCTTACCCATCGGCCTGTCCTACGCCTCGGCCATCTGCCTCTTGAGCTCCACGATCTTCTCGCGGTACTCGGGCATGGTCGCGCCCAGAATCTGGGTCGCGTAGATGGCGGCGTTCTTGGCACCGCCGATGGCCACGCAGGCCACGGGCACGCCGGACGGCATCTGCACCATGGACAGGAGCGAGTCCATGCCGCCGAGGTCGGAGGTCTTCATGGGGACGCCCACGATCGGCAGCGGCGTGTAGGCGGCCACGACGCCGCCCAGGTGCGCGGCCTTGCCTGCGGCCGCGATGATCACCTTGAGCCCGCGGTCAGCCGCGGTCGAGGCCCACTCGTGCACCTTGGCGGGCGCGCGGTGCGCGGACGCGATCACGAGCTCGTAGGGAACGCCCAGCTCCTCGAGCTCCTTGGTGCACGCCTCCATCGCCGGCATGTCCGACTTGGATCCCATGATGATTCCCACGACTGGCTTGTCTGCCATGATTGCCTCCAAAGCAAGGTGGTTGTTCTTCTCCACCCGTGGGGCGTCGCGCTCCCACAGGCTGCTTACAGTATAGGGATGGCGCGGCGGCGCCGCGAGCGGGCCTAGGAGCTGGTGCCCTTGGAGCTGCTGGAGCTCGTGGTGCCGGTGCTGGTGGAGCCGGACGACGTGGTCGAGCTGGTTGTGCTCGTGCCTCCCGTCATGCTTGTCTTGTTGTTTGTCGTGTTGCCGAGCGTGGTGGTGACCGTGGTCGTGGTGCCGGAGTCTGACTTGTCATCCGCACTCGGGCCAAACACCTGGTCAAGCACGCCGTTGGTGATCGATCCGCGCAGCTGCTTTTCCGTCGCGGCGTCCACGCCCGTGATGGAGCAGTTAAAGCGCACGCCCTGCGCCGTGGACGTCTTGGTCCAGACGAAGGTCATCAGGCTCTTGATCTCGCCCGTCGGCTTGAGGTAGCCCAGCAGCTGCGTCTTCTGGATCTTGCCGTTCTTGTCCACGTGGACGTTCACGTTGTATATGACGGTGTTGATGTCGGGGTTCATGAGCGCGTTGGTCGCGAGCGCGGCCGCCTGGATCTGCGAGGACGAGAAGACCCCCAGCACGTCGCTGGACGTGTCGTCCGTGACGGTCACCTCGATGCGGTGCGTGTTCTCGTCCGCCTCCTGGACGGAGAAGTCCTCCGGGAACTGCGTGTAGCCGTTGCCCCACTCCACGCCGTTGTTCATGGCGGACACCACGGTCGATATGCTCACCTGGTTGCCCAGGGACTCCGTGCTCACGCGGCGCGCCACGCCGCAGGACACCTGCAGCGCCATGATGCCGAGGAAGAATATCAACAGGATGATTGTGGCCGTCCTGGTCATGACCTCACTCAGGTTGGAGCCCGAGGGGTCCTTGTCGGAAAGCGGGTCGACCTCCACGCCGTGGCGGCCCTGGCTGCGCCTGCTGCGCTGGCGCTTGGCGGTCTCCTCGTTGGTGTGGCCGGTCTCGTCCACGGTCGAGAAGAGCTCCTCCGCCTCCTTGGCGTTGAGGGTGCGCCGCCTGTGCGACCTGTTCTTCTCCCTTGGCATGAACTCCCCCGGATCGCTGCCGACTAACCCGTTTATGATATCCGTTTTCTCTGTTAGACCACGATTGACCCGAGAGGGCACAAATAATGTCTGGGGCTCCGTCTACGATGCATGTCACCAGACAAGTATCAACGAGGGACGGGGCCAGACGGGTTCCATGATACTGCGGCGTGGTCGGGATGATGGGCATTGCCGAGAAGCGCGAACTCCTCGAGGTGCTGAAGGCGCCTATAGTCGAGGAGGAAGCGGGGGGCGGCGAGTTGAGACTGAGATGCGAATCGCTGATGCGTCACGCTCTTCGTTGAATCTATCCTCGTCTGCTCCCCCACGTCTTGACTGCCTCGACTTTTAGGAACGTGAGAGTAGGAACTAGATTTTTATCCGTATCCCACGCCTCAATAGCACCGTAATAGGACATGCGGTCGTCCTCGAACACAATGATTGGCGGATTGTTTAGGCAAACGAGCAGGTAGTTCATGAGCGCGCGCCCACACCTGCCGTTTCCATCGGCAAAGGGATGGATGTTCTCGAGTACGTCATGGAAGTAGGCGGCAAGCACCAGCGGCTTTGTCGGTTCCGCTTGGCTGACCTCGTCGATGAGGGCAGACATCTCCTGCGGCACCTCGTCGGGCGTTGCGCCCACATCTCCCGAGCCAACGACATAGTCACCGCGCTTGTACGAACCGGGTCTCTCACCGGCTCGCCAGCGACGCTCGTCATAAGTGCCTTGGGTAAGCGTCCTGTGACATTCAAGTACGAAATCCTCGTCCAACTTGCGGTGTACGGCGAAGGCATCCAGCAGCACCTCATGGCACTCCTTGAGGTTCTGGATCTCAAAGAGCGTTCGTGGGTCTCCGGTAAATCCGACTACCCTCCCGTCCTCGAACACCGCTCGCGTGTCGTGGTAGCTGATCTGGGGATTCTCGATATGGCCAGAGTTATAGGCAAAGCGAATGCGGTAGTCATCAAGCGCGGCAGCAAGGTCCTCGCGGCTTGAGATGTTCCTAGCCTGCCAGTCAGAAACAACCTGCCGGTACGCCTTATCAAGAAAATCGGAGGCCATTAGTCACCTCACAGGTAATCCGAAAGACGAGTGCGCTTGCGCTCTCTCTTGTCCATTTTGCGGGCCATATCATCAACCAGCTGTTGCACCGCTGCCTCTCCGTGACTGCTCGAGGGAGGCTGCCCCGTAGCAAGGACGAGACCGACCTGCCTGGCAACAGCAAATGCCTTGCCAATCTCTGCGGTAGGCTTCCCTCGCTCGAGTTCCGATACAAAACGTTGAGAGCAACCGCTGAGCTCGGCGACCTTCACCTGCGAAAGCCCACGCTCATGTCGTGCCCTGCGAATAGCTGTGCCGAAATCCTTCGCGTCGTTGATGATTGTGGCCATTGTGTCAGCCAATCTAATACCGTTCTGTGTGTTCCTATTACAGTTCAATCATAGTCTATTAGTAATTAGTAACGTACGTGATTAACTCGATAGAGGTGTAGCGCTGACGTCTCGAAGCAGTACGGCGCCAATGCGAATCGAGCTTCGGCTCCACCATTGCTCGAAGAGCCTTGCATGTGGCCGGACGTCGACTTCCTGCAGCAGCGTCGCAGGGTTCTTCCAGAGCCATGCGGCTGGTTGGGAGTTGCAGTGGATGCGGTGCAGCCGAGCGCCACGACGAGGGCTCCCCGCCGTGGCGAGGGCGATGGCCCAGATAGTCAGGCAGATGTCAGGTTGTGGGCGGAGGGACCCGGCTGGCGGCGCGCTAGCCCAGGCGGCGCGCCACGGCGTCGCACACCAGGGCGCCCACCACGGTCTTGGCGTCCTCGATGCGGCCGTCGAGCACGGCGTCGATCAGCTCGGGGAGCTCGACCAGGTCGACGTTGATGAACTCGTCCGCGTCCGGGCTCGACTCTGCGAGCGAGAGGCCAGTGGCCATGTAGATGTGGATGAGCTCGTCCGCAAAGCCGGCCGAGGTGGCGATCGTGGTCAGGAAGGCCATCTTTTGCGCCTTCATGCCGGTCTCCTCCTGCAGCTCGCGGCGGGCGCAGTCGAGCGGGTCCTCCCCCGGCTGCAGCTTGCCGGCAGGAATCTCAACCGTCACGCGGCCGAGCGGCGCACGGTACTGGCGCACCAGGCAGATGCGACCGTCCTCCGTGAGCGCCACGATGGCGACGGCGCCGGGGTGGCGCACCACGTCGCGCTCCGCCTCCGCGCCGTCCGGCAGGCGCACGCGCAGCCGGTCGACGTTGAACACGTGGCCCCTGAAGATCACGTCCTCGTCCAGCACGTGCTCCGTCAGGTCCTTGTCGCGCGGGTCGTCGTCGCCCAGCACCAGGTGGCGGCTCTGCGGCGCGCCTGACTTGTGGTCGTGGCGCGAGCGGTCTCCGTCAAACGTGAACGCGCCCGTGGACGCCTTCATCCCCGCGATTGCGTGGTCGAGAAGTTCGGACCCATCCGGGTCGACGCCCTCTGCCAAGTCGTCCATGAACTCGTCCTCGTCGGCCGTGCTGTAGCGGGGCTCCTCCTCGGGCGGCTCCGCGCCAAGGCCTGCATGCCCCTGCGTGGCCGCGTCCTTCTCGCCCGCGTCGTCCTTGGGCGTGGCCTGCCTTGCGGCTGCCTTTGCCTGCGTTGCGTCGTCCTGGCTCTGGTCCCGTTTGCTGTCCTTCGACACCATGTCCCCCTTGCTTGCGTATACGCGTCGCGGCGCCACAGGGCGCCGCGACTGATGGCTAGCTAGGTTGTACCCACTCGGGCGCTACAGGTTCGCGCGGCCCTTGATCGCCTTGATGCCGATGTCGTGGCGATAGGTCTTGCCCTCGAACCAGATCTTGTCGCAGGCCTCGTAGGCGAGGTTGCGAGCGTCCTCGAACGTGGGGGCCACGGCCGTCACGTCAAGCACGCGGCCGCCGTTGGTGTAGACGTTGCCGTCCTCGTCCAGCTTGGTGCCCGCGTGGTAGACGGTCACGCCGTCCATCGCGTTGGCGTCGTCGATGCCGTGGATGAGCTTGCCCTTCTCGTAGTGGCCGGGGTAGCCCGCGCTCGTGAGCACCACGGACACGGCCCAGTCGTCGTCCCAGCTCACCATGTCCGGGCTCAGCGTGCCGTTGTCGCAGGCGAGGAAGCACTCCACCAGATCGCCCTTCATGCGGGGCAGCACGACCTGCGTCTCCGGGTCGCCAAAGCGCGCGTTGAACTCGAGCACCTTGGGGCCGTCCTTGGTGAGCATGAAGCCGCCGTACAGGCAGCCGCTGTAGGGATTGCCCTCGGCCGCGAGCTCGGCCACGACCTTACGCTCGATCTCGACCATCTTGTCGAGCTCGCCCGGCAGCAGGATGGGCACGGGCGAGTAGACGCCCATGCCGCCCGTGTTGAGGCCGCGGTCGCCGTCGAGCGCGCGCTTGTGGTCCTGCGAGGTCGCGAGCGGCACCAGGGTCTTGCCGTCGGTCAGCGCGAGGAGCGAGCACTCCGGCCCCTCGAGCATCTCCTCGACCACGACGACGTTGCCCGCGTCGCCAAACGCGTTGAAGCACTCGTGCACGCCGTCGAGGGCCTCCTCGGTAGTCTGGGCCACGATCACGCCCTTGCCCGCGGCAAGGCCGTCGGCCTTGATCACGATGGGGCCGCCCACCTTGCGGACGTAGTCCGCGCAGGCCTGCTCGTCCGTGAAGGACTCGTAGCGGGCCGTGGGGACGCCTGCGCGCGCCATGACCTCCTTGGCGAACTTCTTGGAGCCCTCCATCTGCGCCGCCTTGCCGCTGGGGCCAAAGACGGGAATGCCCTCCGCACGCACGGCGTCTGCCACGCCCGCGACCAGCGGTGCCTCGGGGCCTATCACCACGAGGCCGACGTTCTTCTCCCTTGCGAAGGCCGCGACGGCCTCCGGGGAGTCCTGGTCCACGTCCACCTTCTGGGCCAGCTGGTACATGCCGCCGTTGCCCGGCGCCACGTAGAGCTTGCCCGCGCGGGGCGACTCCGCCAGCTTGGCCAGGATGGCGTGCTCGCGGCCGCCAGAGCCCAGTAGCAGGATGTCGATCTTGTTGTCAGTACCAGCCATGATGCCCTCCTTGGGCTCGACGCCGCCCGCTACTGGGCGGCCTTTGGTTTGAGGACCGAGGCGGCTTCCTCGGCGGTGATGAGCGAGCTCGGCGCGTAGGCTATGCCCACGGCGCCGATGCCGAGCTGCGCGCAGGTGCTGGGGTTCGCCCTGAGCACGGCGGCGCAGGCCGACTCGAACTCGTTGGTGTCCAGCGGCTTCTCCACCTTCTGCAGGGTCCTGGGGTCGCCGGAGTACATCTCGGCGTACGTGATGGCGCCCACCTTGGCGGAGTATCGGCTGAGCGTGCGCGCGAGGACGCCCGCGATGCGTGCCATGTCCGAGGACGAGAAGATCTCCTCCGCCTGGCCGTCGGGCGTCACCTTGACGAGGCCGCGCACGTTGAGGGCGCGCCTCTGGAGCATGCTCATGTGGCCCAGGATGCCGCTGCGCTTGTGGCCGATGCCCGCGGCGAGGTCCGCGTCGGGCGTGGGGATCATGAGCATGCGCGACGAGGCGGAAAGCGCCTGGGCGCGCTCCACGGCCTCGTAGAGGTCCATGCCCGCGTCGCGGTCGCGCACGAGGCGCGCCAGTACGAGGGCGTACTCCGCGGACACCGCGTGCGTGTCGATGACGGTGACCTTTGCGCCCTGCACCTTGGACACGGCGGAGCGCGCCACCTCGCCGGCGTCGCGCATCTGCGACGACACGTGGAGCGATACGATGCGCTCCCAGCCCTGCTCGGCCAGTGCCTGATAGACGGTCAGGAAGTCCACCTCGGACGGCGAGTAGGTGTTAATCTGCCCCTTGTGCTTGGGCGACTCGCGATAGAACGTGGGCGTGTCGATGTCGAGGCACTCCCTGAACTGCTCGTGCCCCATGCGAACGACGAGCGGCACAAGGGCGACCCCCGCCCTCTCCAGCGTGGAGAGGGGAAGGTCGCAGGAGCTGTCGCATACGATGGCGAACTTCTTTTTGGAGGCGGCGCTCACGTGTGCCTACTTCCAGTAACGGTCGATCGTCTGCTCGCGGTCGGGACCGACGGTGATGATGGACACGCGCACGCCCGCCAGCTGCTCGAGGAAGTCGATGTAGTCCTTGGCCTCGCGCGGGAGCTGGTAGAAGTTGCGGACGCCGGAGATGTCGCACTTCCAGCCGGGGAGCGTCTCGTACACGGGCTTGGCGTGATAGAAGACGCTCTGGTGCTCGGGGACGGTGGTGTAGCGCTTGCCGTCGCACTCGTAGGCGACGCAGACCTTGATCTCGTCCAGGCAGCCCAGGACGTCGAGCTTGGTGATGGCCAGGTCAGTCAGGCCGTTCACGCGGGCGGCGTAGTTGACGACGACGCCGTCGTACCAGCCGCAGCGGCGCTTGCGGCCGGTGGTCACGCCGTACTCGTGGCCGACCTCGCCCAGCTTGTCGCCAATCTCGTCATACAGCTCCGTGGGGAAGGGACCGGAGCCCACGCGGGTGAGGTACGCCTTCGCAACGCCCAGCACGCGCTTGATGTGGGTGGGGCCGACGCCCGAGCCCGTGACCGCGCCGCCGGCGGTGCAGTTGGAGGAGGTGACGAAGGGATACGTGCCGTGGTCGATGTCGAGCATCGTGGCCTGCGCGCCCTCGAAGAGGATGTTCTTGCCGGCCTCGAGCTGCTCGTTCAGGAAGAGCGAGCTCTCCACGATGTAGGGACGGATTCGCTCGGCGTACGGCAGGTACGTCTCGCAGATCTGGTCGACGGTGTAGGTCGGGAGCTCGTAGACCTTCTCGAGGATGGGGTTGGTGTAGCTGAGAGCCGCGTCCAGCTTCTCGCGGAAGATCTTCTCGTCCAGCATGTCCTGGATGCGCAGGCCCGTGCGGTTCATCTTGTCCATGTAGCAGGGGCCGACGCCGCGCTTGGTCGTGCCGATCAGGTTCTTGCCAAGCTTCTTCTCGTGCGCGCCGTCGAGGTCCTTGTGGTACGGCATGACGATGTGCGCGTTGCCGGAGATCTTGAGGTCGTCGCACGAGATGCCTTGCTCCTCGAGGGTGTCGATCTCGCCCAGCAGGACCTCGGGGTCGACGATGCAGCCGTTGCCGATCACGGGGTAGGTCCCCTTGTACATGACGCCGGAGGGCACCTGGTGCAGTGCCAGCTTGTGACCATTGGCGACCACCGTGTGGCCGGCGTTGGCGCCACCGGCGTAGCGGCACACGACGTCGAAGTCACCCGAGATGAGGTCGGTCACCTTGCCCTTGCCTTCGTCTCCCCATTGCGTACCAACGAGCACTGTTGCAGGCATTGCATCCTCCTGTTGGGTCAAAAACTGCCTTCGGCGCACCTGCGCCGGCACGTCACAGTATAGGGCACGAGAAGAGCCGCCGACCTTCTCGCGCCCCCAAACTGACGCCGTATGCAATTCTTCCGCGCTACTCCATGTGCCTGGTGTCGACCTCCACGAACTTGGTGGAGCCGGGCAGGAACATGAGCGGCACGATGTTGAGCGGGCCGGAACGGTTCTTCGCGATGATGAACTCCGTCACGTTCATGTCCGGGCGGTCGTCGCGCGCGGCCTCCTCCTCGGTCATGGAGCGGTCCAGCAGGATGACGATGTCGGCGTCCTGCTCGATGGAGCCGGACTCGCGCAGGTCGGAAAGCTGCGGACGCTGGCCCTTTCTGTCCGTTACCTGACGGTTGAGCTGCGACAGCGCGACCACGGGCACCTCGAGGTCCTTTGCCATGATCTTGATACCACGCGACATCTCCGAGACCTCCGTGGCACGGCTGTCCGCGCGGTGCCCGCCCGCCGGGGGCGAGAGCAGCTGCAGGTAGTCGACCATGACCATGCCCTTGGGCTTGTCCTTGAGCATGCGGCGCGCCTTGGCCCTGATCTCCGTCACCGTCGTGCCCGGCGTGTCGTCGATCATGATGTCGAGCTGCGACAGGTCGCGCGTGGCATCCAGGATCGTGGGCCACTGGTCGTCCTTGATGTTGCCGCCGCGGATGGCGGAAAGCGGGATCTTGGCCTGCGCGGAAAGCAGGCGCTGCGCGATTTCCGCCTTGCTCATCTCGAGCGAGAAGAACGCGACGCTCGCGCCCGCGGCCGCAGCGTTGACCGCGAGGTTGAGCGCGAAGGACGTCTTGCCGACGCCGGGTCGCGCGCCGACGACGACCATCTGGCCGGGACGGAGTCCCTGCAGGCTCGCGTCAATCCCGGGGTAGCCGGTCGAGACGCCGATCATCCCCTGCGGGTTCTGGCTCATCTCGCTCAGCTCGTTGTAGAGGTCGCCCATGACGTCGGTCAGGGTGGAGTAGCTGTCGCCTATCTCGCGGTTCGTCACACCCAGAAGGAGGTTCTCCGCGGAGTCCACGACCTCCTTCGTGTCCTCCGGTGCGTCGAAGGCGAGCGCCGTGATCTTGGACGCCGCCTCGATGATCGCGCGAAGCGTCGCGTCCCTGTGGAGGATCTCAACGTGGTGCTGCCAGCTCGCGAGCGAAAACGAGTTGGTGTTGAGGTCGAGGATGTAGGCCATGCCGCCCACGCGGTCGAGGTTGCCCGTGCTGCGCAGGTGGTCTGCGAGCGAGACGGGGTCGACGACCTGCCCCCTGTCGAACAGCTCGTTCATCGCGCGGAAGATCGCCTTGTGGGAGTACAGGTAGAAGTCGTCCTCGTTCAGGGCGACCAGGCACTCCTGCAGGACCTCCTGCGAAAGCAGCATGGCCGAGAGTATGCTCTTCTCCGCCGCGATGTCCTGCGGCATCACGTGCTCCTGCCGGCCGTCCCCACTTGGCGCGGCGTAGCTGTCATACGTACTCTCGGCCATGCTTCTTCCGTTTCTCTCGCGCCCACGGCACCTTCGTGCCTAAGCGCGTCGTCATGTCTTTGTCAACCCCGCGTAAGAGCGGTCACGCACTATGAACGCCGTTTTGTTGATACCGGGACGCCTTAAGCGGGCGTTTCTTGGCTTTTCTCACTTTTCAACAATTTTGGAAAATTGTTTGTGAGCGAGTTTTCAACATCGCAGCTCCACGATTCCGCTGGAGGGGTCGACTTAAGCCGCGTTTCAAAATTAGCCCATCTAACAGCGGAAACATCACGTTTTCGCAGGTAGATTGAGTGTCCTTCCCAAACGCGAAGCACGGGCCACCCGAACGAAAGTCTGTTCGAGTGACCCGTGCTCTTTGCACAAGTTGCCAATCCATTGGCAGACAGTGGCCCCTACCTGCAATTCCTGTTGAAAATCCCAGCTCAGGGCCACGCCTTTCGCAAGGGTCTCGCGCTACTCGGCAGACTCCTCAGCGGCGGGCTGCTCGCCCTCGGCCTCTGCGGTCTCCTCGGCAGGCTCCTCCTCCGCCTCGGCCTCGGCGGTCACGCCAACGAGGACGGTGACCTTGGAGCCGATCTCACGGTAGAAGTTGACGTCGACCACGTGCGCGCCGGCGGTCTTGATGGCGCCACCGGTGGAGATGCGCTTGCGATCGACCTCGACGCCGAGCTGGTCCTTGATCGCGTCCGCGATCTGAGCGGCGGTAACGGCACCGAAGAGCTGGTCGTTCTCGCCCACCTTGGCGTCGATGGTGACGGACTGGCCGTCGAGCTTGGCCTTCGTCGCGTTGGCATCGGCGATGCGCTTCTCCTCGCGCTTCTCGATGTTGTGGCGGCGCTCCTCAAGCTGCTTGATGTTGCCCGGGGTGGCAGGCTGAGCGATCCTCTGGGGGAACAGATAGTTCTCCGCATAGCCCTGAGCGACCTCTACGATGTCGCCCTCGCCGCCCTTGCCCCTGAGCTCACCCAGAAGGATGACTTTCATGGGAACTCCTTTTGTTGGTCGGCTTACGCCGACTCCTTACTCTCTCTCGGGTCCTGCTGGGACTTCGCCTTCCCGCGAGGAAGCTCGCGGAAGTTCGCGACGAAGATGTCCACAAGACCCAGAACGCTCACTATCAAGAAGGACGCCTCGAGGTAGAACGCGAAAACGACCAGGAGCACACGAGTGAGGGGGCCGAGGCCCGCCTTCCTCGCGTACCACATGGCAACCGCCAAGCCCTGGAGCCCCAGGGCGATCCTGGCGGTGTTGAGCACGTTCTCGCCCACCATCTTCACCTGAGAGGACCAGGTTGGCACGTACGGCCCCGCAAGACTCAGGACCACACCCACCACGAAGACGATGGCAACCCACACCGGCGCGTCGAATTCGGAAAACGTCCGGGTGGTCCGGGCGTTCCTCTTTCGTGCCGCAAGCACGCCGCCCACATGGGCGCAGAGTGCCTGCACGATGGCGTTGCTCACGAACGCCATCGGCCAGTAGACCTTGGCCAGCGCACGGACGGTCGCGATCTGGTCGCTCATGTCGGCGCTGGTGGACTGGCTTGCAACCTTGGCGTACGTCCTCACGGCCTGATCGATCAGGGCAGGCAGGTTCGTGCCGTTGAGATAGGCGTACGTCGCGTCTATCCCCGCGCCCAAGGCCGCTAGGACCAGGACGGCAAGGCACTTAGTACCCGTCGAGACCTCTGCCTCCGAACCGTCGCCGGAGAAGGCGAAGGCCGCCAGACACCCCACAAGCGCGTAGGGAATCTGCTCGGGACCGGCCAGCACGCATATGAGCACGGAGGCCAGGCAGCTCACCACGAACGACGAGCGCCTGGATCCCCTCCCGCCCTGAAGCGAAAGGCCAAGCCCGTAGGCGACGATCACGCACGCGAGCTCGACGCCCGCGTACATGCAGGCTCCACCCAGCAGCGTCCAGAAGAGGGCCCCCTGGACGGTCTTTGGGCTTCTCGTCACTTCCCTCACGCCCTCGTCGGTCCCGATGTTGCCGGGAACGGGCGGGCGATTGTTGTCAGAAGTGTCAGCCAAGGATGCTACGTCCTTCTCTCTGGCTCAACTAGCCGCGATTACGGCCGCCGCGGCTGGAAACCACGGTGACGGTGTACGGCAGGAGAGCCATCTCGCGGGCGCGCTTGATGGCGACCGCGATGTCGTGCTGATGCTGCGTGCAGGCGCCAGTGACACGACGCGGCTTGATCTTGCCGCGGTCAGTCATGTACTTGCGAAGGAGCTGGGTGTCCTTGTAGTCGATGAACTCGACACCCTCCTTGCAGAACTGGCAATACTTGCGACGCGGCTGGCGCTGTTCAACTTGCCTTTGCTTAGCCATGTCTATTTGCCTTTCGTTCGACGGCCGCCCGAAGGTGACCGCCATCAAAAAATCTAGAACGGGATGTCCTCGTCGTAGACGTCAGCCGAGGGCGGCGTCTGCACGGGAGGACGCGAGGGCTGTGGAGCGCGCGCGGGCGCGGGTGCGGAATAGCTCTGGTAGCCACCATTGCCCTGCTGGCCACCACCCTGCTGTCCCTGGTTCCTGGGTGAGAAGAACTCGACCTCGTCCACGATGACCTCGATCTTGCTGCGCTTCTGACCGTCGCGCTCCCAGGAGCTCCAGCGAAGCTTGCCCTCGATGGCAACCTTCGAACCCTTGGAGAGGAAACGGCTGAGCGGCTCGGCACGGTTGCCGAACACGACGCAATCGATGTAGTTGGGGACGTCCTCCCACTCGCCGCTCTGCGGGTTGCGACGACGGTCGTTCACGGCGACGCCAAAGGTAAGGACCTGGGTGCCGCCGGAGGTCGAACGCAGCTCCGGGTCACGAGTGAGGTTTCCGGAAATGTTCACCCTGTTGATGCTCATGCTTGCTCACGCCTCTCATCCGCGGACGCATGCGTCCGCACTTCCAAACTAGTCCCTGTCGGTGCGACGGACGATCATGTGACGCTTCACCGTATCGTTGATGCGGAGAACGCGATCGAGCTCGGCGATCTGAGCGGGGTCTGCGTGGAAGTCGACGAGGATGTAGTCACCCTCGGTGAGCTTGTCGATCTCAAAGGCGAGCTTGCGCTTGCCCCAGTCCTCGACGTTGTCGATGGTGCCGCCGTTCTCGGTGACAGCGACGTCAATACGCTTGGAGACGCCGGCGCGAGCCTCCTCAGTGGCCGCGGGATCGACAAAATACAGCAGTTCATAAGCCTTCATGTGGTCACCTCCTCTGGGCTAACGGCTCCGGTTTGTGAAGGTATCATCCGGAGCAGGAAAGGTCGATTTGCAATCGTAACACACGAACTTCTCCCCCATTCCCAAACGCCAGCTTTCCCAGACTCACCACACGTTCCCCACACGTGCCGACGGAGGATGCGTTCCTCCACCGTGACGCTAGCAAAGCCACCTTGCATATAGATGTCCCCAGGCTGCAGATAGCTTGCCTGGGGACACATCGTCGCACGTAGATGGGTTGTTCTTCTCGCCCTCAGGCGCCTGGGCACACGGGGCGTCCACGGACTCTACAGAATCACGGGGCCGTCCGAGTTGTCGTCGTTGGCATCCGGCTCGCTCTGGGGCGTGGGGTTGGCTGCGCCAGGCGTGGCGTCGGTCGGGGTGTCCGCCGGAGCCTGGTCCGCCGGAGCCTGCGTGGGGTCCTGCGGCTTGGAGGGCTCGGCCAGTGCCATCGCGGTGGCGGGAAGCGGGTCCTTGCTGGCACCCCAGTGCGGCACGTCGAAGTTGCGCACCCACAGGCCCACGGCCGTGGTGACGATGAGCTCCTCGAACGTCCTGGCGAGGTTTGCGACGTAGCACAGGAGCGCGAGAGCCGGGAACACGCCGCTCAGCGCGGAGAGGATCGAGGGCATCCGGACGAGGAGGTCGGAGCGCGTCGAGATGCTCCCGATGCCAAAGAAGAGGTTGACGAGGACGGGCATGACGATCGCGAGGCCGAGCACGAAGAGGATCACGCCAGAGATGAGCCCGATGAGAAACCCAATCCCCACGATCTTGGCAAAGCCGCCAAAGTCGGCCTTGACCATGTCCCAGATTCGGTTGACCTGGTACGCCGCCTTGAAGTCCTGGTAGATCGTCGCACGGAGCGCCACGACGAGGTAGAGCACGCCCAAGAAGAGCGTGGCCACGTCCAGCAGCAGGTTCATCACGTCGTTGTTGTCAGTTAGCTTCTTGAGGGCGCCGCAGATGATGCCCCAGACAACGGCCCAACCCAGGAAGCCTACAAAGCCGCGCCAGCCGCTCTTGATGCACTCGCCCACGCGGACGTTCTTCTGCTTGGGGTATGAGTCAACGCCCCACGCCGTGAGCCGCGCCCACTCCAGGCGGTACCCATAGGTGCCCAGCGCGCCAGCAACGGGCACGAAGTCCGCGATGCCCATAACGAGGAGGACCTTCCACCAGCCTTTGTCATGCGAGAGAAGTGCCCACGACCTCGAGTAGTAGGCGTCCTTTTTGTCGCTCATGCGTACGCTCCTTCTGGATGCCTTGCGGCGCTTGTCCGGCCAGCTGGCCCGCGCCTTGCGTTTGTTGGGAAAGTATCTGGCATGTCCACTCTAAAGTAAAGCCTGCCGCAAGGTACGGCGCGGCGTAGATTGATAGGGCTCCGTAAGCCCTCGCGCTATAAAAAAGCGGACAGGACCTGCGTCCTGCCCGCGCTAGCTCAAATGGCGGAGGAGGAGGGATTCGAACCCTCGTACCCGCAAGGCGGGTAAACGGTTTTCGAGACCGCCGCATTCAACCACTCTGCCACCCCTCCGTGGAGTACTGGCTATTTAAAAGTGGCGCCCGAAGGCGCCACGCAAGTATTCTGGCGGAGAGTCTGGGATTTGAACCCAGGATACGCTTTAGGCGTATACACGATTTCCAATCGTGCTCCTTCGGCCACTCGGACAACTCTCCTCAAAACCGCGGACGTAAGTATACATTACTTTGCGGCCCGTGGCTACTGACATTATTTCTTCAAAAGGCGGAATGTCAGCCAAGTGTTAGCGGTTGAGGACATCTGCCGCCTGGGCGCCGGTCATGTCCGCCGTGACGCCCAGCTCCGCAGCCTGGGGCGTCATGCCGGTTACCTTGTTGGCCAGCACGTCCTCAAAGCTGCCGCCTGCCACGCGCACGGCCGCATCGCCCAGCGCCTCGGCCTTCTCAAGGCTCAGGTATCCGCACATGAGGTAGCCGCGTGCACACTTGATCGCGATGAGGGAGGCATGCCCTTCTCCCCCAAGCTCAGAGAAGATCATGCCCTCTGCCTTGCCGGAACCTATCGTCAGCATCTGGGTGGTAACCATGGCAACTCCAATCGTCTGGGATTTCGCCCCATTCTTCGCTTCGCGGGCTGGCATGTCAATCCGCAACGCCCTATATTCGAAGTTCGACCTCACATACCGTTGTCTGGAGGAGAAGAACGTGCTCCCTTCCCTCATATCCGCCACCGGCCCCGACGTGACCGCTGTCGCGATCCCCGCATGGCTCGACGCCTCCGCCGTGGCCGTGGGTTCCGTTTCGGGCATCCTCGTCGCGCGCGAGCGCAAGCTCGACCTGGTGGGCTACATCGTCCTCGCCATGGTCGGTGGGCTTGGCGGCGGTCTCATCCGCGACATCATCATCCAGCACAACGACGTCTACATGGCAAAGTCCTCCTACGCCATCCCGATGACCGTCCTCGTCGGATTCCTTGGGTTTCTCTTCCCCAACGCCCTCAAGCGCTTCCCGCACCTTCTGGAGTGGGTCGACATCGTCTCCGTCGGGCTCTTTGTTGCGGCAGGTACCGACAAGGCGATCGTCTACGGCTTCAACGCTTGGGCGGTGGTGCTCCTTGGCACGGTAACGGGCGTTGGCGGCGGCATGCTCCGCGACATCTTTCTGGGAGACACGCCCCGCATCTTCCAACGCAGCAACTTCTATGCGCTGTGCGCGGTGGCCGGCGCCCTGAGCTACCACATACTGGTCTTCCACCTCAACGTGACGAGCCAGTGGGCCGCAGCCATCTGCGTGGCAGTGGTGGTCCTCACCAGGCGCGTGTCGCTCAGGTTCAACATCCTCTCCCCCGCCAACGTCAACCTCGCGCCCGCCGTCACGCGGCGCGTCAAGGTCATCTACCACATGGCGAAGGAGGACGGGGTCGAAAGCTCCAAGCGCATCCTCCAGAGGCTCAGCAAGACAGGCAACTACCAGGTAACGTTCGAGAAGAGCGCGGGCCCCCAGGACGGCACCGCCTCGGGAAAGGCAGCCGCCAGCGATTCCGACGACCAGGACGGCAGTCCCGTGATAGACAGGATCATCGTTGAGGACGACGTGGACCTGAACTCGCACGACGGCGCCACAGGATCGGACTCAGACCTAAGCTAGCCGCAAGAACAATAGCTAACCGCAAGGCAAAGCCGGGGAGAAGAACATGACGTCCTTCTCCCCGGCTCCTTTGTATCTGCAGCTTATCTGCCGTCGCAGCCTACTTGTTGACGAGGCCGTTCCTCACGCGCCACTTGCGGCGCTCGGTCTCGGACAGGATGCGCTTGCGCATACGGATGCTCTTGGGCGTGACATCGACCAGCTCGTCGTCCATGATGTACTCGAGCGCCTCCTCGAGGGTGAAGTGCCTCGGCGGGGTCAGCTGCACGGCGATGTCTGCCGTGGAGCTGCGCTGGTTGCCCAGCTGCTTGGTGCGCGCCACGTTGACGACCATGTCGCCGGGCTTGGAGCGCTCGCCCACGATCATGCCCTCGTAGCACTCGTCGCCGGGGCCAACAAAGAGCTGGCCGCGGTCCTGCAGGGTGCCCAGCGCGTAGGCAACGGCCTTCTCGGTCGACATGGAGATCATGGCGCCGTTCTGGCGGCCGCCGATCTCGCCGGCAAACGGGCCGTACTCCAGGAAGTTGTGATAGAACACGGCCTCGCCGTGGGTCACGTTCATGATGCGGGTCTTGAGGCCCATGATGCCGCGCGTGGGGATGCGGAACTCGAGGTGAGTCTGCTGGATGCCTGCGCTCATGTTGCTCATGGTGCCGCCGGCGTTGCCAAATACCTCAATTACCTTGCCGGAGTAGTCGTTGGGGCACTCGACCACGGCCTCCTCAATCGGCTCGAGCTTGTTGCCGTTCTCGTCCTTCTTGAAAAGCACCTTGGGGCGGCCGACCTGGAACTCGAAGCCCTCGCGACGCATCTGCTCCATCAGGACGGAGAGGTGCAGGATGCCTCGGCCGGCAACCTCCACGCCGGTCTTGTCCGGCGTCTCCTCGATGCGCATGGTCACGTTGTTCTCGCGCTCCTGCTCCAGGCGCTCCTTGAGCTGACGGCCACCGACGATGTCGCCCTCGCGGCCCACGAGCGGGCTCGTGCTCGGCTCGAAGATGATGGAGAGGGTCGGCGGGTCGATCTCGATCGGGTCCAGTTCGACGGGGTTGTCCGGGTCGGTGTACACGTCGCCGATGTCGGTGGAGTCAAGGCCCACCACGGCCGCGATGTCACCGGCCTCGGCCTCGCTGCACTCCTTGCGGCCCAGGTAGTCAAACGTGAAGAGCTGCTTGACCTGGCTCATCGTACGGGAGCCGTCGTTCTTCACGACGAGGATCTTGTCGCCGTCGTGGATGGTGCCGCTGTAGATGCGGCCAATGCCGATGCGGCCCACGTAGTCGGAGTGGTCAACGGTCACGCACTGCATGGCGAGCGGGCCGTCCACGTCCACGTCGGGGGCGGGCAGCGCGTCCACGATCATCTCGAGCAGCGGGTACATGTCCATGTTGCCGTCGTTGGGGTCCAGGCGCGCGTAGCCGTTCACGGCGGAGGCGTACACCACGTGCTCCATCGCAAACTCGAGCTGGTCGTCGTCGGCGCCCAGGTCCATCATCAGGTCGAGGCAGTCGTTCAGGGCCTTCTCGGGGTTGGCGCCCTCGCGGTCAATCTTGTTGATGCAGATCATGATCTGCAGGTTGGCTGCGATGGCGTGCGAGAGCACAAAGCGGGTCTGCGGCATGGGGCCCTCTGCGGCGTCAACCAGCAGGACGGCGCCGTCGGCCATCTTCAGGACGCGCTCGACCTCGCCGCCAAAGTCGGCGTGGCCCGGGGTGTCGATGACGTTGATCTTCACGCCGCGGTACTCGATCGAGATGTTCTTCGCAAGGATCGTGATGCCGCGCTCGCGCTCCTGGTCGTTGGAGTCGAGCACGCGCTCCTGCACCTGCTGGTTCTCCCTAAAGGCGTGCGTCGCCTTGAGCATCTGGTCGACCAGCGTCGTCTTGCCGTGGTCGACGTGCGCGATGATTGCAATGTTCCTGATGTGCTCCTGGAGCATGTCTACCTCTTCTGTCTTTCGCCTAGTACCCGCATGACTCTATAACAGCGCCGCTAGGCGCATCGTCTGCGTTTTGGCTTTCCATCTAAACTGCTACCGCATCGCCCACAACTGGGGTGCGTCGTTCTTCTCGCCCAACTTCGCCTATCTGCGGCGGGCGAGAAGAACGTGCCGCCTAAAGCAGCGGCTCCACCTCGCCGGCAGGTGCTGGCTCCGTCCACGCGAAGCCGTCGCCCTCTCCTCTGCCCTTCACGTAGGAGTATGCGGAGTAGGCCTTGTAGCCCTTCTCGCCAAACTCCAAGAGGACCGCGTCCTGGTAGGCGCCGGACTCGTCCGCCACGGCGCCCTCATAGGTTATTGCATAGCGCACGGGTTCCCCAAGGCCGACCTCGGGGTCGCCGCCATCGCGCCTGAGCTCGCGTACCTTTGCGTGCGCGCCGGCGAGGCACTCCTCCATGCCGTCGTCGGAAAACGCATACGAGGCCACGTTGCTGGCGGCGTCGCCCACCACCAGCAGCACGTCCACGTCCTTGCCCGCGGCAAGCAGGTCAAACGCGTCGCCCATAAGGGTGCTGGAAAGCTCGTCGAGCTCGGGGGTGACCCCGTCCGCGCGATGTTCGTCCTCAGCCTTGCGTGCCATGGCCTGCCCTTCTCTACGCTTGCGTTTGTCTTCCCGCTGATGACCCAAGGTTCACGCACCTAAGAGCGACGGATGAGCTCCGCGACCAGGTCGGTCACGTCGACCACCTGAGCGGGGTTCACGTTCTGGGGCACGTCCTCGGATGTGGCGGAAAGCGCCGGAACACCGCCGGGGCCCACACCCATGAGCGTGGTCGCGCGGACGGAGTTCTGCATCGCGAGCGTCGCGTCCGTATCGTCCCAGTCGTGCTTTGCGCGGCCGAGTGGGATGTGGAGGTCCTTGGCGATGTTGAGGAGCATCCTGCCCATGCGCCTGTCTGCCCTGCGCGTGTTGGTCCTGCCCTCGTGCGTGAGGAACACGAGGTCGCCGGCGCCCACGGAGTCCAGGTTCACCAGGAAGGCGCCCCTGATGTCGCTGCGGTGGTCTGCCAGGAAGTGCTTCATGCCCGCGTGGTCCTTGGCGGAGGCACCCAGCGCCACAAAGTAGATGTCGTGTGCCAGGAGCTCGTCGTCGCTCATGCCGAGTACCGCCTGGCGCAGGTCCTCCTGCGTGGGTTCCTGCGGCATCTGGCCCTGTTGCTGGTAGGCGGGGTCGTTCCAACCCTGGTCCGTAGGCTGGGGCTGGTCGGCCGGCATGTCGTACAGGTCGTAGCCCTGAGCCTCGGCGGGCGCGACAGGGTCCTGCTGCTGCGGCTGGCCGTACGGGTCGTCCGCATACTGGGCATCCGCGTACTGGTTGTCCGCGTACTGACCGTCCATGGGCACGTCGTCCTGGCCGAGATTCGCGCCGTCGGGCGCGTCGCCGTCCACGACCCTGAAGCCGGACCGCGTGGTGGCACCACCCTTCCAGCTTCCCTTGCGCTGGTTCTTCTCGCCCTTGTCGTCCTCGGGCTCGTTGAAGTGATCCCAGTCGCCTATCTTGCGGCCGTCCTTCTTGGCGTCGTAGTCCTCCTCGACGCCAAGCCACTCGCTCATGGATTCCTGACCCTCGCTCGGGTCGAGCTTCTTGGGACGTCCGCCAAACAGGTTGGGGAGCTTCACCTTGTGATGGGTGGGCGCCTTCTTCCTGTTGCGGTCGACGCTAAAGCGCATGGCCTCGTTCTGCATGGGCTGGGCCCCCTTTACCAGGCCAATCGGCTCGCGCGTGCCAACCGGACCGGACTCAGCGCGCTCCGCGCCGGCGCCGACGGGCGTACGGCCGGCGTTTGCGGCCTTCTTGGCTCCATCGAGCGGACCGGAGGCAAACGGGTCGCTCGAAGACTCGCTCGGGTCGGGCAGATCAAACAGGACCGCACGACGTGCCACGGAGTTTACCTGGGGACGGTACTCGCTGCGGCCCCAGTTGGGGTCGTCAACGGGGCGCGGCTCGGGAATCTTCTCCCGCGCTGCGCTGTCTTCGTCCTCAATCGGGGCGTCGAGGCCGGATGCGTCCTTGGATTCCAGCTCGCTTTCCGGAACCTCCTCGTTCGGGATGAAGCTCAGATGCTGCATGGACTCTGCCGTCGCAGCGGTTGCGTCATGATCCTGTGCTGCCTCGGGCTCCGCCGGCGCATCGGGCTCGGTCTGGTCGGGCTCGTCCGTTACCTGCTCGACCGAACCGTCGGTCGGCACGTCGTCGGAAGCCACGTTCTGCGGCTCTGCCATGTCGCCCTCTGGCGCCTCGGCCGGTTCGGGCTCGGACTCGACATCAGACTCAATCTCGCTGTTAGCTTCGGGCTCGGGCTGCTCGCTTGGCGCGGCATCCTCTGCGTCATCGTACAGCGGCTCGATGGGTGACGCCTCCTCGCCCGCGCGAGGCATCGGCTCAACCCTATCCGGGTACTCATCCCTCAGCGTCGCCGTGGGCTTGAGCGGACGCATGTGCGCCGTACTCTCGAGCTCGTCGTAGCTGGCTGCCGCATAGGCATCAAGCTTGGTCGTGGAATCCAGCGACTCGTCGGCCGCGGCACCATAGTTCGCGTCACTATATCCGTTGTCTTCCTGCGAAGGCGCCGCGCTCTTCTCGTCCGAATCGCCAATGACCTCGTAGTCCTCCACAATGGGGGCGTCATCCACAAAGTAGTTGTACTTGGGCACGGGGGCAGGCTCGGGCGCGACGGGCTCCGCAGCCTCCTGCAAGGGAGCGGGCTCCTCGTCGCGCAACGACTCGACATCGGTATCGGCGGCCGGCTCGGGCTCCACCTCTGCAGCCGGCTCGGACTCAGGTTCGGGCATCATCTCGGACTCAAGCGTTACCTCGGACTCAGGCTCAGGTTCAGCCACGTCCTCGCTTTCCGGCGACTCCGCCTCGGGCTGCTCTTCCGTCACCTGATCCTCAGACGCATCGTAGTATTCCGCGTCCGCGGTATCTATATACTGCGGCTCGTCCGCAGGCGCCGGCTCCTCAGGCTCTGCCTCGGGCCCGACTTCAGGCTCCGCGACCTGCTCGACAGGCTGTTCTGCCTCGTACGTCTCTTTCTCGGCGGCATCCTCCGCAGGCTGTGCGGCTGCATCGTCTTCGCCCATGGCAGGCGCGGACTCGGTCGGCTCCGCGTCCCATTCGCTCGTGGGCTCGTACTCGCTCATGTCCAGGACGGGCATGTCCATGGTCGAGTCAAGGTTCTCGTTGGCGTTCGACCCTGCGGGCGAGAAGGACGAGCCCTCCTGCTTGCGACCCTTCCCAAAGGCAGACGCAAACTTCGCCTTGAGGCTGCTAAAGAAGCCCTGCTTCTTCTCGCCCTCAGGCGCGACGGCACCAGTATCCTCAGGAGCCGGCTCGCTTGTGATCGTCTCCCATGCTTCCTCGCTCGCGACGGTTGCCTCATCCTCCGGAAGGGAGTCCTCTGGCGCATACGTCACATCCGAAGTCTGCTCGACGTCGCCCTCGTCCTCGGCGGAAACGTCCTCGGACTCGGGCTGCACCGGCTCCTGCAGAGCGGGAGCAGTCGACTCGTCGTCGTAGTACGGCGCGACGGGCTCCTCGCCCACCGGAATGTAATAGTCTTCCTCGGAGCTGCCAGCACCTTCGTCATGGGGAGTCGCCTCGGTCTCAAAATCAGCGGTGGCGTCCTGCGGTGCCTCCGCAGTCGGTGCAACCTCCGGAAGGTCAATCAGCTTGGACTTGCGCTCAGCCGCGTCCATCCTCGCGGTGTCCTCGGGAGCGGCCGCAAACGCATCCGTCTGCTGGCTGGGCCGCGCGGTCGGCTGGGGCTCTGGCGCCGCAACAGGCTCGGGCTCGGTCTCGACCTCACCCTCCGGCTGGACGGTCGGCTCCGTCGCATCCGCAAAGTGAGCGGGCTCCGCGGGAGCCTCCTCCACAGGCGCGTCTGCATTCTGGTTGGCAGTTGTCTGCCCACCCTTCGGACCCGCGGGCGGCTCGGGCTCCTCCAGGACCTCGTACTCCTCCACGATCGGGTACTGCTCGTCGTACGTCACATAATGTATGTAGTCGACGGTCGGGTGCTCCTGAACCATGTACGGGTTCACGTGAGTCTCGTCCATGGACGTCGCGGGGTTGTACGGCTCGTACACAACGTCTTCCGGCTGCCTGCCGTCGGCTGCCTCGGGCTCGGCCGGCTCGTATCCCTGCTCCGCCTCGGACTCCTCGGCCTCCGCCGCTGCGGACTGCTCGTACAGGCGCTCGTACTTCTCCTCGTACTCCTTCTCGAAGTCGGGAATCTCGGGCACCTGCGGAAGCTTCGTCAGGTCGGGCTTCGGCCGCGGCGGATTGTCATACACGATCTCGCAGTCGGTCGGCAGGATGTTCAGGCTACCCACAAAGTCCGGGCCGCGGCGGACGTTCCCATCAAACGGGTTGTCCCCAACCTCGGGAACGATGTCCTCCAGCCTCTGGCCAGAGCGCGTCCTCACGTCGTGGGCGCCAGTCACGTCACCGCGGTTGGTGCCAGCCTCGCGGTTGTCTGCCACCTGCTCGGGTACGCTTGTCGCAAACTCGTCCTCGGCTACGCCGCTCTCTGGAGTCACGGCAGGCGTCGGCTCGCCAGCGCCCTCGGGGTACCCGGCATTGCCGCGCGAGGCGTTGCCCTTGCGGAAGCCCTGCACGCGCTCCGTCACGCTGTCGGCAGCCTTCCTAAAGAAACCGGCAAGCCCCGCGGCCTTCGAGGCCGGCTTGGTCTCGGTCTGCTCGCCCTGCGTCTCTGCCGCGGCATCCACACGCTCGGCGGGCACGGCCGGCTGGCGGACGACCGTCGCGTCAACGGGTGCGGCCTGAGGCTGCTCCGCGTACGACGCCTCGTTCTTCTCGTCATACTGAGCGTACTGCGCGTACTGCGCGGGCGTCTCGGCGTAGCCCTCGTCCGCTGGCGCCGCCTCGGTCTGGCTCTCATAAGTCTGGCCCTCGGGGTTGGCCTCTGCGTACTGACCCTGCTCGGGCGCGTACTGCTGTGCCTCATACTGCTGCTCCGGCGCGTACTGCTCGGGAGCAGCCTGCTCGCCATACGGCATGTCTGCCGGCGCGGCACCCTCTGGCGCCCCCTCGGGCGAGAAGTACTGACCCTCCTCGTAGCCGGCGGGAGCCTCCTGCGGCATCGCGCCCTCGGGCTGCTGGCCCTCAGCCGCAGCCGCACCATAGTATTGGTCCGTGCCCTCCTCCGGGGCGGTCTGGTCGTACGCGGGCTGCTCCTGCCTGCGCGGGTGGAGAGCAACGTAGCGCTTGGCTGCGTCATCGTGCGGCGCGACCATGTCCATCACGCCCAGCATCGCCGCAAGCGAGGACTTGTTGTCGCTCGCGCCCGTGGTGCAGGGCGCAAACCTCTGGTAGATTGCGGACACGCCCACCGCCAGAAGCGGGAGGGACGCAAGTATGCCCACGATCCAAAAGATGTGCCTAAAGCCAGCCGGCAGGAACACCAGAAGCTGGAACACCGCGCACAACGGCACGATCACGCTGCACACAAACGTGGAGCGCTTGATCATGGGCTGGTACGCGGAGATTCCCGGGTGGCTCAGCAGGTCCTCGTTGGGGCTGTCGTAGTGCGCCACGATCACGATGGGGCGGTTGCCCTTCATCACGAGGGGACCGGAGGCGCGGTGCACGCCGATGACGTTCTGGCTCCTGCCACGCGGGCCAAGGTTTGCCAGCACGTCATGCCCCGCGTATTCCAGGGCCAGAAAGACAAACGAAACCGCAACAAGAACGAGCCCCAGGACTCCCACCCGAGAGGAGAGGAAGCCTGCCAGCAGGATGCCAACAAACATAACAATGTAAAGCACATAGTGTGCAAGGTTCCCCTGCGATGGAGCGTCAAACTCCTGCATCTGGACGTCGAGTCCGTGCTCTTCCATAAGGGAGCCAATCAGCTCCGCTGCGTCAAGCTCCTCCTGGCTATTAGCGGGCGAGATGTCGATCTTCTCGTCAAGATAATCAAGATAGGTGCGCGTTGTCGCCATGCTATTGTCCTTTGCCAAGACAACCAAATCCGCTACTACTCCATCGTCAAAGTATACGTCTTATGTGCCTGCGTTTCCCAAACGCGCATAACCTACCTTATATTGGTGCGCGGCAGGGCAACGCAGGTGGCAACGCAGGTCGTAGGGAGTCGCACTCATGGCTGCAGACAACTGGGGAGACGAATCGTTTGCGTATGAGGACCGCAACAGCGACGACCTCCAGGCGCTGCGCCTCACCTCCCTCATGATCGGCCTCTCCAACAGCAAGAAGCCGCTCTCCACCGCGGAGCTGCGCGACCTCTACTACGCGGACATGTCCGAGGACGCCTTCGCAAAGAAGTTCCAGCGCGACCGCAAGAGCCTCGCAACCTGCGGAATCGTTGTCCGCGAGGTCGACCGCACCGGCGAGGGCGCGCTCTGGGCCCTCGACGCGGACGCCACGTTCGCCGCGGACGCAAGCCTCTCGATAGAGGACGCGACCCTCATCGACGTCGTCTGCATGCCCCTGGCAAACGACCCCTCGTTTCCCTACCGAGACGAGCTCACCCTCGCGCTCGCAAAGGTAAATCGCAGCTACACCACGGTCGTCGCAACCCGCGACGCAAGCGAGGCCGGCGCGTTTGACGTGCGCCTGGCAGAGCTCGTTGGCGCGCTCCAGAACAGGCATCCAATAACCGCCACCTACCAGGCAAAGTCCGCGGGCGAGAAGAACTACACCCTCGCGCTGCTGGGCTCCTTCGGCATGCGCGACAACACGTACTTCGTGGCGTGCGACTACGACCGCAGGTCGCGGCAGCTATCCGGCAGCCCGCGCACCTTCCGGCTCGACCGCTTTGGCAAGGTCAAGCCCCTTGTCTCTCAAACCTACCAGATACCTGCGGACTTCTCCGTAAGCGACTACGTCAGGCTGCCGTTCCAGCTCGGACCCACCGTCTGCACGGCAAGCTTCCTCGTGCCACAGCCGCCCAACAGCCCAGACCTCACGCCAGAGGCACGCCGCGCAATCGCGTCGTACGGAAGCCTCTCCAAAGACAAGCGCACCTGGAGCGCGGACGTGTCCAACCTGGATGCCGCGGCGACATGGGCCATCGACGTCGAGCTCGTCCCCCAGTCACCGTCCCAGCTTGCGGACAGCTACAAGAAACGGCTCTCCGCTGCGGCAACGCTGCAGCCAACGAGCCAGGAAGAGGCACCCGCTAAGGCGGACTCGCGGTCGAGAAGGACGGGGCGCCGCGGCCGCAAGGGCGGCCTGCTCGAGGCCCGTCAGCTCTCGGCACTCGTCGGCGCGCTCGACCGCGAGGGTTCGACCCTCAGCGCGGACGTTGTCGCGCGCCGCCTCGGCTGCAGCCAGGACCACGCAAAGCACCTGCTCAGCATGCTTGTCGATGCCTCAGACGACAAGAGCCTCTACAGGCTCCCGCTCTTGCCCGCGGACGACATGAGCAAGACCATCCTCATGTTCCGCACGCTCGCGGGCAGGCCGCTCCGCCTCACCAGGACGGAGTCGGCGGCGCTCATATCCGCCCTGGGTCACGCTGGCGTCACGCCAGATGATCCCCTGTTTGCCAAGCTTGCGCGGGGTCTCGTCGCAAGGCCACTGCAAGACGACCTGCCAAACGACGCCTCTCCCAAGGCGGATGCCTCCACTCCCGAGGCTGACGTCCTGCGCGTCTGCTCGCAGGCAATCGCAAGGGGATGTGCGCTCGCCTTCGACTACGTCTCTTCACTCTCGGGCCAGCACACGCACAGGATGGTCCTGCCCAAGGGTGTCGACCACAGCAACGGCTCCTGGTATCTCGACGCCTTCGATCTCTCGCGCGGCGGCGCGAGGACGTTCAGGCTCGACCATATGACAAACCTGCAGCTCGCACAGGGCGCCACGCGCACCCAACCGCCAAAGCTCGCCCCAGAGGCAGACGCCCCCAAGCAGGTGTCGTTCGTCCTTCTCGACCCAAGCCTTGTGGATGCCTTCCACTGGAACCAGACCAGCTTCACGCCGCTGCCGTCCGGCCACGTGCTTGCCCACTGCACCTACTTTGGTGGCAACTGGCTTCCCCGCAGGCTTGCTGCCTGCGGAAATGCCATTGCCACCTCGGACGCCGCCCTCTGCGAGGCGATTCGCAGCTACGCCAGCCGGCTACTCGTGTGACTTTCGCCACATCTCTATGTACCTGCTCACGTTCTCGCACTCGAGCATGGTGCCAGATGGCTTCGGTAGCGACGTCAGGAACTGCCTGCCGTAGCGCTTCGTCACGAGCCTCGAGTCCGCAAGCACCAGGATGCCGCTGTCGGATGCAGTCCTGATCAGCCTTCCGGCGGCCTGCTTCACCTCGATGACCGCCTCGGGAAGCGAGTAGCGCCACCACGCGCGCTGCTCGCGTCTGTCGCGCTCGCGCACGAGTGGGTCGCGCGGGCTCGCAAACGGCAGCTTTGGGATCACGACGCAGCGAAGCGTCTCACCCGTCGCGTCGAATCCCTCCCAGAACGACTTGAGCGCCAGCAGGGACGAGCTCCTGTCTCGCAGGAAGCTTTCCCTGATGCGCCGGGGAGAAGAACCCCTCTCCTGGCAGATAAGCGAAAGCCCGGCCGCGTCCAGCCTCGGCTTCAGGATCTCGTACACGCCCTCCATGTCCCTGCGGTTCGTGAACAGCGTGAGCACGGAGCCGTCCATCGCGGTGTGCACGTCGTACAGGAGGTCGGCCAGGCGCTCGATGTACCTGGGGTCATTCGGCTGAGGCATGTCCTTCGCCACGATGACGGACATGTTCCTGTCGTAGTCAAAGCTCGAGGCCAGGCGCACGTCCTTGTGCATGGACGCGTCAAGCCTGTCCAGGCCAACGGCGTGGTCAAAGTGCTCGAAGCTCTTTCCCACCGCAATCGTCGCGGAGGTAAAGACCACGCTCATCATCTCGGGAAGCCACTTCTCGCCCAGGTCGGCGCCAATGTCGAGCTTCTCGGCATGCAGCAGGTCGGAGCCCATGTCCTTCTTCCTGCGCGATATCTGCGCGGAGTAGACGTAGGCCTCGTTCCTACCATCCATGATGAGCTTGAGGGAATCAAGCAGCTCTGTCAGGAACCTTCCCGATTCGGATATCTCAGCAGCAAGCTGCGGCGCGTTCTTCGCCAGCTCCACGCGCGCAGACTCGATGTCCTTGGTCGTCTCCTCAAGACGGTCGATGGCCACCTGCGCGGTCTCGGTCAGGGCCGCCCATTCCGGCGTCTCCCGCACCTCGTCGTCAATCCAGAGCTTCGTGTTGTCGTAGGCACCGTTCGGGCCGGATACCCTGCCCAAGTCGTACAGCGCCACAAACACGTCGCCCATGCTGACGGAAGACCTCGCGGCAGCGGCAGCAGCCTTGGTAAGAAGCCGTATTATCAGCGTCGAGCCCTCAAGCCCCGCCGCGTGCGTCATCACGTTATGCAGGGCACCGCTCTTCGTGCCGCCAAGCAGCTCAAAGGCCGCGCGGGTCTTCTCGCCCGACACCTCCACTGCCCACTGTCTGCGTGCCTCGGACTCAAAGCCGTGCGCCTCGTCAATAACCCAATGCCGTATGGGTGGCAGAATCCTGCCCTCCATCTCGATGTCGCGCAGCAAAAGCGAGTGGTTCGTGACCACCACGTCGCTCGACGCGGCTCTGCGCCTCGCGCCATGCACCAGGCACTCGTTGGGGAAGTATGGGCACTTGGTGCGCAGGCACTCGGCGGGCGTGGTCGTCAGCAAGGCACGCGGCACATAGCGCCACCTGATGCCCAGGGCGTCCAAATCGCCCTCCGGGGACTGGCAGCAATACGCATACGTGACCGCAATCGCGGTCATAACGTCCGATTCCACGGCAGAAAGCGACTTCGTCGCGTCAGAAAGCAGCTCCGTCGGCAGCTCGTTACGGGCCGCAAGGTCCAGCCTGTGCAGGCAGGGGTAGTGGTCGTACCCCTTCAGGCTCGTAAAGGAGATCCCCCCAAGCGCCTTCGAAACCGCAGGTAGCTCGTGCGAGACCAGCTGGTCGGTCAGAGTGTTACTCTTCGTGGCAACGCCCACGGTCACGCCGTTGCGCTTGGCAAACGCCGCCTCGGGAAGCAAATACGCCATGGACTTCCCAACGCCAGTCCCCGCTTCGATGGCACGATGCGTCGAGCTCGCCAGCGCGTCCCGCACCTCAAGCGCCATCTCGACCTGCTCAGGCCGCGGCTCATATCTGTCATATAGCTGCGACACCACACCGCCGGGCGCAAACGCGGCCTCCACCTCGTCACGGCTCATCGCCACAAGGTCGTCGGCCTTCTCCGCCGCGTCCTGACGCGGCTGCGCAACAACCTCACGCAGCAGCTCATGTCTCAACGCCTTGAGCGAGAAGGTCGTGTCCTCGTCCTCGCGCTCAAGTGCCAAATGCCTGATGATCGGCCTGAACTCCCAGTCCACGTCGTCATGCATCTGCGCCAGGAGCAACAGCAGTCCCGCGGGCAGGTCGCTCAGCCCCAGCAGGATGATGCGCCACATACCGCACAGTGCCTCTACGTCGGCGTTAGCACGGTGCGTGACCGAGTCGCAGTCAAACGCCTGGGCCATGTCGGACAACCTGTGCGAGCTCAGCCGCGGCAGCGCAATCCTGGAAAGCGCCAGAGTGTCGATCCAGTTGTCTGTCACATCCCTGCCACCGGGCGTCCGCTCAATAAACGTCCTGTCAAACGTCGCGTTGTGCGCCAGGATCGGCGCACCGCCAACAAACTCCGCCAGCATGGCTACCGCCTCAGGCGCCTCGGGGGCGTCCGCAACGTCCACGTCGCGTATGTGCGTAAGCGCGGTAATCTCCTTGGGGATCGGGCCGCCCGGATGCACATACGTCTGGAACCTTTCGGATACCTTTCCCTCGGATATCCTCGCGGCGGCAATCTCGATGAGGTCGCAGTCCTTAAAGGAAAGGCCCGTGGTCTCGGTGTCCAAGACCACGATGTCATCCTCAAGGGGACCAAAGTCGGCCGTCTTCGCTCGTTCCTGGAGCGAGAAGTACTGATCCCTTATCGATTTTGGTGTACCAGGGAGGAGGAGCGACTCCAGGGTCGCCCCTCCCTTAGCCGTATCGGCAGACGCCATGCAGTGTCCTTACTTCTTACTTTTCCTTCGCAGCATGTGCCTCGAGCGCATACTCCACAAACTTGCGGCAGAGCTCGGGGAACTCGATGCCGTCGTGACGCGCGGAGTCCGGCATCAGGCTCGACTCGGTCATGCCAGGGATGGTGTTCGTCTCCAGAATCACCGGCGTGCCATCAGACTTTACAATAAAGTCGCTTCTTGATGCACCGAGGCAGCCAAGCGCCTTATGTGCCCGCACGGCAAGCTCCTGCGCCTTCGCGTAAGCCTCCTCGGGCAGACGCGCGGGGATGACATGGTGAAGGGCGGACGGCTCGTACTTCACCTTACTGTCGTAGAAGTCGGAGCCGGTCACGATCTCGATGATGGGGAGCGCGTGAGGCTCGTCGTTGCCGATGACGGGTACGGAGATCTCCATACCCTCGATGCAGGACTCGACCAGCACACGGTCACCCTCGGAGCCGGCCTTCGCAACTGCAGCCGCCAGCTCATCAGCAGAAGTGACGCGGGACACGCCATAGCTTGAGCCATTAGCTGCAGGCTTCACAAAGATGGGCAGACCGAGCTTCTTCACAAGCTCTTCCGCCATCGCATCGTCTACCTGCGTGTCACCCTTTAGGTCAACACCCTCGGGCACTGGGATGCCGGCGGACCTATATATCGACTTTGCAACTTCCTTCTCGGTGCCGGTGGCAGACGCAAGCACGCCAGAGAACGTGTAGGGGATATGCATAATCTCAAGCAGACCCTGTATACAACCGTCTTCGCCGTAGCGACCGTGCATTGCCACGAAGGCCACGTCGTAGTTGCCGTCGGCAAGCGTCTTCACAAAGTCAGGCGCCGCGACGTCCAAAAAGTCGACCTTCTCGAATCCAGCCTGACCAAGTGCCTTCTGGCACGCCTTGCCCGACTGAAGCGAGATTTCCCTCTCGTCCGACCATCCACCGGCAAGCACAACCACGCTGCATTGTGTAACGTCGGTCTTCTCCATCTTAAGCTCCTTCATCCTGCACTTCGTGCGGTAGTATCAACTCGAAAGGCGAGGTAACTCAAACGAGGATACTCCACAACACCACGAAGACCCAGGCGAGGTCCCAAATCATGCAAGATGCCAATACTCAGCAGCCGTCTTCTAAGCCACACCAGAAGAAGGACATTCACAGCTATTCGCACAAGGAGCTTGTCGCGCTCTTCAAGGAGCTTAACCAGCCCGCGTTCCGTGCCAAGCAGGTGGAAGAATGGGTTTGGGAGAAGAACGCGACGTCCTTCTCCCAGATGACGAACCTACCGAAGTCCCTTCGTTCCGTTCTGGAGGAGAACCTTACTCTCGGCGGGACTGAGGAGCTCGTCAAGCAGGTCTCTCAGGACGGAAGCAGGAAGTACCTGCTGAGGTATCCTGACGGAGTTTCCGTCGAGTGTGTTGGTATGCCCAATCGCGGCAAGCTTGCGGTTTGCGCATCCTCGCAGGCAGGTTGCCCGATGGGTTGCGCATTCTGCGCCACCGGTGCCTCCGGCTTTACGAGGAATCTTACCGCTGGGGAGATCTACGAGCAGGTAATGCATGTGCGCGACGACTTCGACACGCGTGTAACGAGCGTTGTCCTCATGGGTCAGGGCGAGCCTTTCATGAACTACGATGCTGTGCTTTCCGCGTTGCGCAAGCTCAACTCGCCTGACGGAGCGGGTATTGGCGCAAGGCACTTGACTGTTTCGACTTGCGGCGTCATCCCCATGATCAAGCGCTTCGCGAATGAGCCTGAGCAGTTCACGCTTGCCGTCTCTCTTCACTCCGCGGTTCAGCGCACTCGTGACATGCTGATGCCTGGCGTCAAAAAGTACTCTCTACTCCATCTTTACGATGTCATGGGTGAGTATGTTGACAAGACCGGGCGTCGACCGACATACGAGTACGCACTGATCAAGGGAGTTAACGATACCGAGGAGGAGCTTGCCTCGCTTTGTGACTTCTGCCGCGACAATCTTGCACACGTTAACCTTATCCAGCTTAACGACGTCAAGGGTTCTAAGTTCCAGCCGTCATCAGAGGCACGCGCCCAGGAGTTTGTCAGGCGACTTGCTAACGTAGGCGTTGAGGCTACGATCAGAAACTCGCGTGGCTCCGATATCGATGCCGCTTGTGGTCAGCTCAAGCAGAATGTCGAGCGTATGAGTCGCTAACCATTCTCCTTAGATACCTTGTGGAAAAGGCCGGCCTGGAAGTTCCAGACCGGCCTTTTCTTAGTACCCGATAGCCTTCCATTCGTTGAGAGTTCTCTCGCTGTTCTTAGTTGAAGAACTCTCTTGCTCTCTTTTAGCCTTTGAAGCCTTCACTGCCTCGCTTCCCTTGTCTCTTAGAAACCGGATGAGTGACTGCAATGATTGCTTGGCTTCATCGTTTAGCAGAAGATAGCTTATTGTCAGAAGCATACTCACAGATAAGATTCCGCATCCAAACGCCGCCGTTGACTTCTTCATTCGTCATCTCCTGAAGCTTCTTCATTCGAGAGCATGTCCACTATTCTCGCCAAATCTTCGTCAGTCGAGAATTCGATCTCTATCTTGTTCTTGTTCCGGAGACGCTTAACCTTGACGTTTGTATTCAGTGCCGTACGAAGCTGTCTCGCTGCCCTCTTATATGCGAGCGGTGTAGGCTCCCTATGCTTTCTCTCTTCAGTCTCGCCAGTGCCAGAAAATAGGGGAGCAAGCTTTTCTGTCTGTCTTACCGTTAGATTCTCGTCGATGACCTTATGTGCAAGCTTGATTTTTCCCTCAGATCCGGAGACAGCCAGAATCGCCCTTGCATGCCCTGCTGTAAGTTTCCCATCCAACATCATCTGCTGGACCTCTTCTGGCAAATCAAGCAGTCTGAGGGTATTTGCTATTGCCGAGCGCGATTTCGAGAGCGCTTTCCCAAGTTGCTCTTGAGTAAAGCCATTATCCTTAATGAGCTTCTCGTAACCTTTTGCCTCTTCAATTGGGTTAAGGTCCGAACGCTGCAGGTTTTCGATTAGGGCAAGCTTGAATACCTCTTTCTCATCAATATCCTTGATGTTCACAGGTATTTCCTTGAGACCGGCAAGCTTTGCAGCCTGGTATCTTCTCTCACCAGCTACGATTTCGTAATTCGAACCTTTCTTCCTGACAAGAATTGGCTGTAGTACTCCGTTTTGCTTGATGGAGTCCGCAAGTTCCTCAAGTGCTTGTTCGTCGAAATTCTTTCTCGGCTGGTCTTTGTTCACCTTGATCTTCGACAATGGGAGTGTTGAATCACTCGAAATGGCGGAAATCTCTGCATCGGCCGTTCCCATTAGGGATTCGAGTCCCTTTCCGAGTCCACCCTTTCTAGCCACGGCGAGTCACTTCCTTTGCCAACTTCATATATGCCAACGAACCCTTACTGACATGAGCATACAGCGTAATCGGGAGCCCGTGGCTTGGTGCTTCAGACAGTTTCACGTTTCTCGGAATGATTGTCTTGAACACTTTTCGACCAAAATACTTTGTTACTTCCTCGACGACCTGCTTCGAAAGCGTCGTTCTTGCATCATACATGGTCATTACTACGCCAAACACGTCGAGTCCAGGGTTTAGACGGGTCTTGACCATCTTCATAGACTCAAGAAGTTTAGTTACACCTTCGAGCGCGTAGAACTCACATTGAATCGGAATTAGGAGAGAATCAGCGGCAACCAAAGCATTTACCGTCAAGAGGCCGAGTGATGGGGGGCAATCAATAAAGATGTAGTCAAATTCGTTTCTAATCGGCTCAAGTATGCTTTTTAGAATGCTTTCCCTTGCCATGGCTGAGACAAGCTCGATTTCCGCACCAGCAAGTTGAATCGTTGCTGGGATTACAAACACATTTGGCTCGACAGTCTCTGTAATGAGCTCCTTTATTGGGAAGTCATTGAGAAGAGCATCGTAAACGTCGTGTTCCAGTTCCTCTTTTTCAATTCCATACCCGCTTGTCGTGTTTCCCTGGGGATCTAGGTCAATCACAAGCACTTTCTTCTTATTCTCTCCGAGCGCTGCAGACAGATTGACGGCGGTGGTCGACTTGCCTACTCCACCTTTTTGGTTAATGATGGCGAGCACCTTCGAGTCTCTGTCAGGAAACGCTCGTTTTACTTCCTCATACTTCATGTTTCTCCCCACATTGTTTCACGTGAAACATTAGACAATATACTTTTAGAACAGAGGGCTTGCTTTTGCCTCGCCAGTTCTTCTAGGTAGTCTTACACTCGATCTCTTGATCTTCTCTACTTTAAGAATCTCACGATGACCAGACTCGTTCGGAAGTTCGAATGTTTCACGTGAAACAATCTTCATTCCACAAATCTTTGCAGTCTTAATAGCATCGTCCAATTCTTCGTCAGTTAGATTACCTTTCGATGCAATCAAGAAGCCACCGATTGCTAGAAGAGGAGCTGCGTACTCAATTAGCACCCTCAACTTAGCAACTGCCCTTGCAGTCACATATTCATACTTTGAATCATTGGAACGAGCTAAGTCTTCTACTCGAACATGAAAGGCATGGCAGCGGTCGGCCAATTCGAGATCTTCAATAAACGAATTGACGCAGTCAACCTTCTTGCCAACAGAGTCAACCATATCGATAGAGAAATTCGTCATGATGGCGATAGGAATTCCAGGAAAACCAGCACCGGTACCAATGTCACATAAATGAGAGTCGTCCTCAAGTGAGCTCATTTGCTTCAAATATAGGAGTGAGTCAACAATATGACGATCTATCGCATCGTCAACAGATGTGATCCTGGTTAGATTGATTGTCCTGTTCTTCTCATTTACAAGAGAGATATGCTTGAGGAGCAGTTCAGCCTGATGTACAGAAACAGGGATATCGAAATCCCTAGCCATCAAGATGACTCTATCAATGTTGGTACTCATGTGGGCCTTTCAGTTTGACAGAAGTTCCCGAGTCGAGAATTTTCGTCCTAGACAAGATCCAAATCACGCTACTAGTGAAGTCAACTATGACAGTATGATATGCCATGCCTAAGAGGAAACGCTCGACACCCTAGACAGCAAGATTCAAACGTATGACTAAGTGGGTCGCAAATCCCCCGTACTTCTCAGCAGCCTCTTATGATTCGCTTGTAGACCAGAATGATGACAGACAGCGTCCACTAGTAGCAGATGAGAATTCTCAGACACTCTTATACTTTCTACTAACAGGCGAATGTGGCTTCGTGTGACTCATGAGGAACAGGAAGTCTCACTAAGAGTTTCTGTTCCTCATGAGCCAGTATTTAAAGATGATCTAGGGGCACAACTCGCAATTAACACCCAAAAAGCTGATCGACCCATAGAAGTATTGAAGCGTCCTCACGCTGCACCTCTTGCAGGCATCATAAAGATCAAGAGACAACCAGGTACCGAACGCTACTTCTTGACCCGATGTGCGTCTCATTGTCATGTACGTGTCCTGACATGGGATATTAAGCACTCACCAGCAGTACCTCAGCTAGACATTGCTCCAATCCTCTTTGTATATATGACAGTAGGCAGTCACACCGAAATCAGAAGGAGACATCAGACGCACCGTCTATAACAGATGGCAGGGTCATACCCCACAGACCCTAGACGCATCATCGATACCAATCGAGACAATACCTTGCCAGCTATCAAAGCATTAGCAATCCGAGAGTAGCGAATCGTGCGGGTCGCGGTAACCTCCCCGCACCCGCCTGACACCACTCGGGGTACCATGGGGATGCCAAACATAGATTTGCCCAAGCGGCCACCCGGTCCTATGTTTGGCGACA
>Ga0214927_100080_pt1 | contig 75403 bp, 60 predicted proteins | sample Stichaenrichm16X_FD_168612 | JGI IMG/M metagenome (GOLD analysis project Ga0214927, IMG submission 168612) | Xylose enriched microbial communities from anaerobic bioreactor in Madison, Wisconsin, United States - 16X | ecosystem: Engineered > Bioreactor > Anaerobic > Unclassified | place: USA... | reverse complement strand
TCTCCTTTGTATGGTTGTTTCTAGTCAACTCAATTATACCAAAGGCACAGCGTCTATGCCTTTTTAATTGCCTACATTATTGAGTTTTCAAGGTTCAACACACCTTTTGAGTGTGGGAAGTTTTAGTCAGAAATAAAATAAATATTTAAAAGTAAAAATATGGAGGAAACAGCAGTGGCAGATTTAGCAGAAAGTGTTTTTATAAACGGCAGAGAAGTTCATTTAAAAGAAGCCGGCGTTATAAATGCGGGCGATGTTTCTATAGAAGACGAGATAACAGTTGTAGTAATACCCGAAGGCGTGACTGAGATAGGTGAACTTGCTTTTAACAACTGTGAATCCCTAAAAGAGATAACCATTCCGGACAGCGTGACCAAAATAGGTGATTATGCTTTTAACAACTGTGAATCCCTAAAAGAAGTAACTATCCCAGACAGCGTGACCAAAGAGCCAACCCCGGCTCCAGCACCACAGGCACCAGCAGCTTACTAATTCAAAAAATCAGACATAAAAAAACAGGGCCGTCCTTTTGGACGGTCCTTATTATTTCTTCAGAGCTTCGAAGACATTGTTCTTCGCAGCTATTTTTTTTAATTCTTTGAGATTCGCCTTCATGTAAAAGTGAAGCCCGGCGACTTCTTCATCTGTAAAGCCATCATTCTTTGTGATCTTACATTCCGGGATCCGGCCTTCGGCGTATTTGCTGCCGTCAGTAAATGTCACATAGGCAAATTTTTTCCTGCCGGTCTTGTCGGTGCAGATCGGAGATACTGTCATTTTCATCGTTTGGTCACTCATGGCTGGCCTCCCTTTTTGTATATTTAGAAATGTATTATATCACTTGCCAATAAAATGTGATATAATAAAATTGACTTTTTCTAAGAAGCGAGGAAGACCGATGAATATTTACGATAACAGAAATATTTCGATGATGATGGATCTCTACGAGCTTACGATGGCGAACGGCTATTTTCTCTGTGAGAATGCTGATACCAGAGTGGCATTCGATGTCTTCTACCGGAAGAATCCCGATGGAGGAGGCTTCTCGATATTTGCAGGGCTTCAGCAGATAGTAGAATATCTCGAGGGGATGCATTTCAGCGATGAAGATATAGAGTATCTGAGAGGTCTTCATCAGTTCGATGACAAGTTTCTGGAGTACCTTAGAGACTTCAGATTTACAGGAGATGTGTATGCGTACCCTGAAGGGACGATCATGTATCCGGGCGAGCCGATCGTTACAGTCGTAGCCCCGCTCGTTCAGGCGCAGCTGGTCGAGACTGAGATCCTCGCCCAGGTAAATCACCAGAGCCTTATTGCGACGAAGGCACAGCGAATTGTCCGTTCAGCGGATGGAAGAGCGGTTTCAGACTTTGGAGCCAGAAGAGCACATAACAACGACGCCGCTATCTACGGCGCGAGGGCTGCTTTTATAGGCGGAGTCAAGGGGACAGCCACTGTTTCTGCGGGGCAGTATTTCGATATCCCGGTTGGTGGAACGATGGCACACAGCTTTATTATGTTCTATCAGGACGAGCTTACCGCCTTTAGAAAATTTGCCAGTATTTATCCAAATAACTGTATCCTTTTGGTCGATACATACGACGTTTTAAAACAGGGTGTCCCGAATGCGATTAAAGTATTTCAGGAGATGCGTGACAAGGGTGTGAAGAGCACCAACTACGGCATCAGGATCGATTCCGGAGACCTCGGATACCTGACACAGAACTCGAGGGAAATGCTTGATGCCGCTGGATTTACAGATGCGAAGATCGTCATCAGCAACAGCCTTGATGAATATACGATAAAGTCAATCCTCGATCAGGGAGGTAAAGTCGATTCATTCGGTGTCGGCGAGAGGCTTATTACGAGCCGTTCGGAGCCGGTTTTTGGAGCTGTCTTCAAGCTCTGTGCAGTAGAGGAGGACGGAAAGTTCTCACCGAGGATCAAGATTTCGGACTCTGTTGAGAAGATCACGAATCCTGGACTAAAGAGTGTTTACCGTATTTACGACAAGGGAGGACATGCTATAGCAGACCTTATCACTGGCCGCGATGAGACGGTTGACCTCAGCACGCCTTACAGATTTGTAGACCCGATCGAGCCATGGAAAGTCAGATCGTTTACAGACTGCACTGCCAGGCTGCTCCAGAAAGCTATTATAAAGAACGGAAAGTGCGTGAGTGATCTCCCTGCAGTGCGCGATATTCAGAAATTCGTCAGAGCCCAGCTCGATACGGAGATCTGGCCTGAGGAGCAGCGTTTCGAGAATCCTCACCGCCATTACGTCGATATGAGTCCTAAGTACTATGAGATGAAGATGGATATGCTCGCCAGGTCCGGAAAGCCGAGAGAGTAAGAGTTTACAGAATTTTCTTATTTATATTAAAAAAATGGACATTTTTGTCGATAATATATAAAAGAAGGATTGAATAGTTTCCTCTTTTATTCATGATATATGAACACTATCCCGCGGAGGTGCGAAATGGGTAGAAGAAAGAATGATAAAAAACAATCAAAAAGAAAAGGTGCTCTGCTGAAGAGCGCGGCCGCAACGGGGGCTTTCGTTGGCGGAGCTTTGATGTTCGGCCAGGGGAATGCGGTTTACGCTGCAGAAGCACAGAGCCAGTCAAATGATGATGGCTCGCAGCTTGACAGCCTCCTGGGACAGACAGCAGCGTCTGAATCCAGACAGGAGTCATTGTCTTCTACATCCTCGAATTCTGAAGCTGCCAGCGAAAAGGAATCTGCAGCCGCTTCTGAAAAGGCCAGCCTTGAGCACAGCCAGTCAGTTGAAGCAAGCGCCAGCGCGGCTCACAGCCGCTCAGCTGCATCAGCCGAAGCGAGCGCCAGGGCATCACAGAGCAAATCAGAGGCAGCCAGTGTAAAGGCATCACAGAGCAAATCAGAGGCAGCCAGTGTAAAGGCGTCACAGAGCAAATCAGAGGCAGCCAGTGTAAAGGCGTCACAGAGTACGTCCGCTTCTGAGAGTGAGAGCCTGTCACAGAAGAAGTCTGCTTCTGCAAGCGAGAGCTTAAAGCAGAGTGAAAATGCCGCGGCAAGTACCAGTGAAGAGCAGAGCGGGATTACTGTAGCAAGTACCAGCGAAGAGCAGAGTGAGACTACTGCAGCAAGTGCCAGTGAAGAGCAGAGTGAGACTACTGCAGCAAGTGCAAGCGAAAGCGAAGATCAGAGCGGAACTACTGCGGCAAGTACCAGCGAAGAGCAGAGTGAGACAGCTGCCGCGAAAGCTGGAAGATTTGGATTTTTTGATGATATCGACAGTTTTTCATCAGTATCAGAATCACAGAGCGCAGAGGCTTCAACTTCAAAAAGTACATCTATTTTAGAGAGTGCATCTGCTTCCGAAAGTACATCCGCGTCTCAGAGTGTATTAACATCCACATCTGAGAATGTATCATTGTCAAACTCTACCTCGAGTTCGCTGACTGCTACAGCAAAGAAAGAGCTGGCTAAGGGAAGCACGACCGAGACGACAGAGACCATCTCTGATAAAAAGGTTGACAATCATGATGGTTCTACAACAAGAACGATAGTCATAAAACATGTAAAAACTGTCATTAGTGACGAATATGAAGTAGAACTGACAGAAGAAGAAAAAAACACAAAAAATAAAGACGGCTTTTATCCTGATCACAAATATGTACAGGATAAGACTGTCACGACCTGGACGGAAACTCGTGTTATTACGACGGCAAATGTGATGTCCAATGCCGATGACTACAATAAAAAGACTGTAAGAGTAATCAATGCGGATGGCACTGTTTCAACTGCGTCCGAAACGGTTTCCAATGCCACTAAAGAATACCTCAACTCACAGAATATTACCTCCGATGAAGATATCTATGCCAAAAATTTCAATTGGGGCAATGGACATATTGATGGAAACATTGCAGTTGAAAATTTAAATACACCTATAAATATTTTAAACAAGAGTCAGTACGGTGAAGATTCCAATACTGGTTTGTCAATCCGCGAGATTTCAGAAAATTATAATAAAAATGGCTACAGCTATATTGGAAATGTTGGTAGAAATGGCCTGATAGAAGGAAGCGATGGTGATCTAAAGGCCATGATTGTTTTTGGCGACCAGGCTAAAAACAGTAGTGCTTATCATTTCGCCAAAAATACTCCGGCTGCTTATCGTGCTTCGACATTAGAAGAAGCTCAGAACTCTGATAGTATCCGTTTCAGAAATATTAACCAGATGATCAATATCTCTGAAAATCTGGATGATATTGGAAATAAAGGCCAGGCTATCATTGATGCGACGAAGTCACCAAGGACGAATATCAGAGATGATTACAATAAAATCAAATCTATTGCCAAAATAGTAAAAAGTGGAAAATACAACAATGGAGATGTTCTCTCCGTTACTGTTTCTTCAAGAGTATTTACAAGCTGGGCTATCGATCCTAACAGCTGGCAGAACGATCAGATATTTGCGTCGTTCTTTAACAGCAATGCTAATAATAACCGGGTAAATATTCTTATTAACGTAAATGTAGAAGATGGAAGTGTATTAGATCTGACGAATATTTCCAATGCTCTTGTAAATGCCACAAAAGCATACAGCTCCAAAGCTGCCTATGTAACCTGGAATTTTGGTAATTATAGTGGCACTATTGTTGGAAGTAACTTCAGTGGTAATGTTATTGCACCAAAAGCCAACCTTGAACTTCATGAAGTTAGATCAGGACGTGTAGTAGCTACTGATGTTTCTCAGTATGGAGACATTCATCTGGCTGTAAAGGGCACAACTACATCTAATGTATCAAATGAGAAAACGACAACTTCTGATGTCAAAGAAAATAAGGGTTCTACGAAACGTTTTACATTTGAATCATCGTCGATAAGCCAGTCTCAGTCAGCCAGCAAGTCTGAATCACTCAGCGCTTCGACAAGTATATCTGAATCTATCAGTGCGTCTATTTCTGAAAGCATAAGTAAGTCGGAGTCGGCAAGTACATCAGCCTCAAAATCCACCAGTGCAAGTACATCGGCAAGTGAATCAGAATCAACGAGTACGAGTGAATCCGAGTCTGCAAGTACATCGGCAAGTGAATCAAGCTCAACGAGTGCAAGTGAATCAGAATCGGCAAGTACAAGTGAATCCGAGTCGGCAAGTACATCAGCCTCAGAATCAACGAGTGAATCCGAGTCGGAAAGTACATCGGTATCTGAATCAGAATCAACGAGTGCAAGTGAATCCGAGTCTACCAGTGTCAGTACATCGGCAAGTGAATCAAGCTCAACGAGTGCAAGTGAATCCGAGTCTGCAAGTACATCGGTATCAGGATCAGAATCAACGAGTGCAAGTGAGTCAGAGTCTTCCAGTGCAAGTACATCGACAAGTGAGTCGAGCTCAACAAGTGAATCTGAGTCGGCAAGTACGTCAGCATCTGAATCAGGCTCAACGAGTGTAAGTGAGTCAGAGTCTACAAGTGCAAGTAGATCGGCAAGTGAATCAGGCTCAACGAGTGCGAGTGAATCCGAGTCGGCAAGTACATCGGTATCTGGATCAGAATCAACGAGTGCAAGTGAATCAGAATCCGTAAGTACGAGTGAATCCGAGTCGGAAAGTACGTCAGCATCTGAATCAGAATCAACGAGTATAAGTGAATCCGAGTCAGCAAGTACATCGCTATCTGGATCAAGCTCAACGAGTGCAAGTGAATCAGAATCGGCAAGTACGAGTGAATCTGAGTCGGGAAGTACATCAGTCTCTGAATCAGAATCAACGAGTGCAAGTGAATCAGAATCGGCGAGTATGAGTGAATCCGAGTCGGAAAGTATATCAGCCTCTGAATCAGAATCAACGAGTATAAGTGAATCTGAGTCGGCAAGTACAAGTGAATCCGAGTCGGAAAGTATGTCAGCCTCTGAATCAGAATCAACGAGTATAAGTGAATCCGAGTCAGCAAGTACATCGGTATCTGGATCAGAATCAACGAGTACAAGTGAATCAGAATCGGCAAGTACAAGTGAATCCGAGTCGGAAAGTACTTCAGCCTCTGAATCAGAATCAACGAGTATAAGTGAATCAGAGTCGGAAAGTACGTCGACATCGGCAAGTGAATCAGAATCGGCAAGTACAAGTGAATCCGAGTCGGCAAGTACATCGGTATCTGTATCAGAATCAACGAGTGCAAGTGAATCGGAATCGGAAAGTACGTCAGCCTCTGAATCAGAATCAACGAGTGCAAGTGAATCAGAATCGGTAAGTACGTCGACATCGACAAGTGAATCAGAATCAACGAGTACAAGTGAGTCAGAGTCAACGAGTACAAGTGAATCAGAGTCAACGAGTGCATCAGAATCAGAAAGTACATCAGTCTCTGAATCAGAATCAACGAGTGCTTCAGAATCAGAGTCGACAAGTACAAGTGAATCAGAGTCAACGAGTGCATCAGAATCAGAAAGTACATCAGCATCTGAATCAGAATCAACGAGTGAATCAGAGTCGGCAAGTACATCGGAATCTGAGTCAGGATCAACGAGTATAAGTGAGTCGGAATCTGCAAGTACGTCAGAATCAGAGTCGACAAGCACAAGTGAATCAGAATCAACGAGTACAAGTGAGTCAGAGTCAACGAGTACAAGTGAATCAGAGTCAACGAGTGCTTCAGAATCAGAGTCGGCAAGTACATCGGAATCTGAGTCAGGATCAACGAGTATAAGTGAGTCTGAATCTGCAAGTACGTCAGAATCAGAGTCGACAAGTATAAGTGAATCAGAGTCAACGAGTACAAGTGAATCTGAGTCAACGAGTGCATCAGAATCAGAAAGTACATCAGCATCTGAATCAGAATCAACGAGTGAATCAGAGTCGGCAAGTACATCGGAATCTGAGTCAGGATCAACGAGTATAAGTGAGTCGGAATCTGCAAGTACGTCAGAATCAGAGTCGACAAGCACAAGTGAATCAGAATCAACGAGTACAAGTGAGTCAGAGTCAACGAGTACAAGTGAATCTGAGTCAACGAGTGCATCAGAATCAGAAAGTACATCAGCATCTGAATCAGAATCAACGAGTGAATCAGAGTCGGCAAGTACATCGGAATCTGAGTCAGGATCAACGAGTATAAGTGAGTCGGAATCTGCAAGTACGTCAGAATCAGAGTCGACAAGCACAAGTGAATCAGAATCAACGAGTACAAGTGAGTCAGAGTCAACGAGTGCATCAGAATCAGAAAGTACATCAGCATCTGAATCAGAATCAACGAGTGAATCAGAGTCGGCAAGTACATCGGAATCTGAGTCAGGATCAACGAGTATAAGTGAGTCTGAATCTGCAAGTACGTCAGAATCAGAGTCGACAAGCACAAGTGAATCAGAATCAACGAGTACAAGTGAGTCAGAGTCAACGAGTACAAGTGAATCAGAGTCAACGAGTGCTTCAGAATCAGAAAGTACATCAGTCTCTGAATCAGAATCAACGAGTACAAGTGAGTCAGAGTCAACGAGTACAAGTGAATCAGAGTCAACGAGTGCATCAGAATCAGAAAGTACATCAGCATCTGAATCAGAATCAACGAGTGCATCAGAATCAGAAAGTACATCAGCATCTGAATCAGAATCAACGAGTGAATCAGAGTCGGCAAGTACATCGGAATCTGAGTCAGGATCAACGAGTATAAGTGAGTCTGAATCTGCAAGTACGTCAGAATCAGAGTCGACAAGCACAAGTGAATCAGAATCAACGAGTACAAGTGAGTCAGAGTCAACGAGTACAAGTGAATCAGAGTCAACGAGTGCATCAGAATCAGAGTCGACAAGTACAAGTGAATCAGAGTCAACGAGTGCATCAGAATCAGAAAGTACATCAGCATCTGAATCAGAATCAACGAGTGCTTCAGAATCAGAGTCGACAAGTACATCGGAATCTGAATCTGGATCAACGAGTACAAGTGAATCAGAGTCAACGAGTGCATCAGAATCAGAAAGTACATCAGCATCTGAATCAGAATCAACGAGTGAATCAGAGTCGGCAAGTACATCGGAATCTGAGTCAGGATCAACGAGTATAAGTGAGTCGGAATCTGCAAGTACGTCAGAATCAGAGTCGACAAGCACAAGTGAATCAGAATCAACGAGTACAAGTGAGTCAGAGTCAACGAGTACAAGTGAATCAGAGTCGACAAGTACAAGTGAATCAGAGTCAACGAGTGCATCAGAATCAGAAAGTACATCAGCATCTGAATCAGAATCAACGAGTGAATCAGAGTCGGCAAGTACATCGGAATCTGAATCAGAATCAACGAGTATAAGTGAATCCGAGTCAGCAAGTACATCAGCCTCAGAATCAACGAGTGAATCAGAGTCCGCAAGTACATCGGTATCAGGATCGGAATCAACGAGTGCAAGTGAATCAGAATCCGTAAGTACGAGTGAATCCGAGTCGGAAAGTACGTCAGCATCTGAATCAGAATCAACGAGTATAAGTGAATCCGAGTCAGCAAGTACATCGCTATCTGGATCAAGCTCAACGAGTGCAAGTGAATCCGAGTCGGAAAGTACTTCAGCATCTGAATCAGAATCAACGAGTATAAGTGAATCCGAGTCGGAAAGTACGTCGACATCGGCAAGTGAATCAGAATCGGCAAGTACAAGTGAATCCGAGTCGGCAAGTACATCGGTATCTGTATCAGAATCAACGAGTGCAAGTGAATCGGAATCGGAAAGTACGTCAGCCTCTGAATCAGAATCAACGAGTGCAAGTGAATCAGAATCGGTAAGTACGTCGACATCGACAAGTGAATCAGAATCGGCAAGTACAAGTGAATCCGAGTCGGCAAGTACATCGGCAAGTGAATCAGGCTCAACGTCCACAAGTAGATCGGAATCTGAATCAGAATCAACGAGTATAAGTGAATCCGAGTCAGCAAGTACATCAGCCTCAGAATCAGAATCAACGAGTGAATCCGAGTCAGCAAGTACATCGGTATCAGGATCAGAATCAACGAGTGCAAGTGAATCAGAATCGGCAAGTACGTCGATATCGGAATCTGAATCAGAGTCAACGAGTATAAGTGAATCCGAGTCGGCAAGTACGTCAGCCTCTGAATCAGAATCAACGAGTGAATCCGAGTCAGCAAGTACATCGATATCTGAATCAGAATCAACGAGTGCAAGTGAATCCGAGTCTACCAGTGCAAGTACATCGGCAAGTGAATCGGGCTCAATAAGTGAATCCGAGTCGGAAAGTACATCGGCATCAGGATCAGAATCAACGAGTGAATCCGAGTCCGCAAGTACATCGGTATCTGGCTCAGAATCAACGAGTATAAGTGAATCCGAGTCGGCAAGTACGTCAGCATCTGAATCAGAATCAACTAGTGCAAGTGAATCTGAGTCGACCAGTGCAAGTACATCGGCAAGTGAGTCGAGCTCAACAAGTGAATCCGAGTCGGAAAGTATATCAGCCTCTGAATCAGAATCAACGAGTGAATCAGAATCGGAAAGTACTTCAGCCTCTGAATCAGAATCAACGAGTGTAAGTGAGTCAGAGTCTACAAGTGCAAGTAGATCGGCAAGTGAATCAGGCTCAACGAGTGCGAGTGAATCCGAGTCAGCAAGTACGTCAGCCTCTGAATCAGAATCAACGAGTGCAAGTGAATCAGAATCGGTAAGTACGTCGACATCGACAAGTGAATCAGAATCAACGAGTACAAGTGAGTCAGAGTCAACGAGTACAAGTGAATCAGAATCAACGAGTACAAGTGAGTCAGAGTCAACGAGTACAAGTGAATCAGAGTCAACGAGTGCTTCAGAATCAGAAAGTACATCAGTCTCTGAATCAGAATCAACGAGTGAATCAGAGTCGGCAAGTACATCAGCATCTGAGTCAGGATCAACGAGTGCATCGGAGTCTGAAAGTACATCGGCAAGTGAGTCAGAATCAGAGTCGACAAGTATAAGTGAATCAGAATCAACGAGTACAAGTGAGTCAGAGTCAACGAGTGAATCAGAATCAGAAAGTACATCAGCCTCTGAATCAGAATCAACGAGTGCATCGGAGTCTGAAAGTACATCGGCAAGTGAGTCAGAATCAGAGTCGACAAGTATAAGTGAATCAGAATCAACGAGTACAAGTGAGTCTGAGTCAGGATCAACGAGTGAATCGGGATCAGCAAGTACATCTGCATCTGGATCAGGATCAACGAGTACAAGTGGCTCAGGCTCAGGAAGTGAATCGACCTCTGAGTCAGGATCAACGAGTGAATCGGGATCAGCAAGTACATCTGCATCTGGATCAGGATCAACGAGTACAAGTAGATCAGAATCAGGAAGCGAATCGAGTTCAGAGTCAGGTTCAGGTTCAACAAGTACAAGTGGTTCAGGTTCAGGAAGTGAATCGACCTCTGAGTCAGGATCGGGTTCGCCAAGTACAAGTGAATCAGGATCTGGAAGCACATCGACTACTGAATCAGAATCGATCAGTGCAAGTGCATCGACTAGTGCAAGCGCATCGGATAGTGCAAGTGCTTCAGGCAGCATAAGCACATCAGAGAGCACTAGTGTTTCGGCAAGTGAATCGACAAGTAACTCAACAACGCCTACGCCAACACCGGTTCCACCAGTACCAGGAACACCTGCTGTTCCAGGAACGCCAGCAGTACCAGGAACACCTGCTGTTCCAGGAACGCCAGCAGTACCAGGAACACCTGCTGTTCCAGGAACGCCAGCAAATCCAGGAAATGGAAATGGTGGAAATGGCAATACAACTGGCGGGGATACCTCGGGACCTTCAATTACAAGTGCATCTTCAAGCGAGAGCATTTCTGAGTCCCAGTCGAGAAGTGTCAGAGCCAGCCAGAGAGCAAGCTCAAGTGATAGTGCAAGTGCAGCAGCCAGTGAGAGTAAATCAGCATCTGCATCGACAGCAGCATCTGAATCTGAGACTGAGAACAGCAACAGTGCTTCAAACAGCCTGAGGATGTCAGCTGAGCAGTCGCTGAGCAACCTTTCAAGCAATACTTCAGCACAGAGCACTACAGAGACTGATAATACCGCAAGTGCATCGAAGACAGCACCAGTAGCTGGAACGGCAACTGATGTGGCATCCGAGATTGAATCACTGAACGGGGTTGTTCCACTTCAGGTAATAGAACGTTGACAGGAATTTGTTATTGAATGAGTAGAGAGATTTTAGCAGCATGAAATTAGAAAATAAACACGAATTGTATAAGCGAATATTTTTTACATTTTTTATGCTGGCTATATATGTAGCAGGGAAGAGTATCGTCCTGTATGGAGTGGCAGGAGACGAGGCTCAGCAAACAGGAGTCCAGTCATACATTACATCATTTTTCAGTGGCGACCGCTACCAGAAGACAGTGATGGCGCTTGGCGTTATGCCTTATATCAACGCTTCTCTTCTGGTACAGGTTATCTCTGCATTGAAAAGTGCAAACAGCCGTGCAAAAATATCCAAACAAAAACAGGACCGCTGGATGCTTATAGCCGCAGTCATCATCTCAGGGTTGATGGCTGTGGCTCAGGCGACCAGCTTTACATACCGCAGTGATGCCGGCCCGAAGATTCTGGTAATGATTATTGCGGCACTCGAGCTGTTTGGCGGGGCGATGCTTACTTTTTATCTTTGTTCAGCAAATGAGAAACATGGCATCGGAGCATCGATGCCTATAATTATGTTTAACGTTATCACTACGCTGGCAGAGACTCTGCAGTTGAACCATTTCTGGCATTATCCTTTTATGTTTGTGATAATCGCATTTGTTACAGCAGGGACAATTTTTCTGGAAAATTCGATCATCAAAATTCCGCTCCAGAGAGTTTCAATCCACAACATACATGCGGACCAGAATTACATGGCCTACAAGCGTAACCCTGTAGGTGTTTTACCGGTCATGTTTGCTACGGCAGCCTTTCTCGTGCCACAGTACTTTGTAAGGCTGCTTGTATTTATTTTTCCAAAGAATAAGACATTGTCAAATATCCTGGATGGTATGGTGCTGACGAGACCTCTTGGAGTGAAAATATATCTGATAATTGTTTTTCTGCTTACGATCATCTTCTCCTTTATCATGTTAAACCCAATGGAGAGCGCCCACCAGCTTCAAAAAAATGGTGACAGTATTGTTGGTGTCTATGCGGGAAAAGATACAAGAAGACTGCTTGTAAAGATCGTTGTGAAGTGGAGCATTATCAGTGGAATTCTTCAGACAGGATGTATGGCGCTTTTTCTTATCATGTCATTAGAAAAAGTCATTCCGGTGGCGCTCGCTATGCTCCCGTCTTCAGCTATGATACTTGTAAGTATCATCTGCACTTTTGTACAGGAGACCGGCACTTATTACAGGTACGACGCTTACAGTTTCTTTATGTAAACGCTTTTTTCAGAAACTTTGAAGAGGAGATTTTATGCAGTATTTTATTCCAGCCTGGTATCAAAACAATGACTGGAAGGAAAACGAACAGGTCTGGTACCGTTCGAGAACGGTCACAGAATTCGACGATACGGTAAAGCAGATCCAGCTTTTTTTCAGGAAACATGTTGCCCCGTTCAAGATACTCCTGCTTGGATTTTCACCAAATTTCAGACACTATCTTCACAGACAGGGTGTTTATCACGTGCCATACTGGTCATGCTTTGACGCGATGCAGGGTATTTCTATGCACCAGATAAGCATGTTTTCGTTTCATGATCTGACCTGGCCGGACGATGTTGAGTTTATATATTCTCCGTTCGCTGTTATCGTAAGGCGTGACGAGAAGAAATTTGCCCAGATTGAGTTCGCGGAGGATGGCAACATGTTCCGCGTCGACATGTATAAAGATGACGAGCAGGTTAGCAGCAATTACTACGATGACAGGGGCTTTATGTCACTTCAGGTCGTCTATCAAAACGGGCTGCCTTACAGAGAGCAGTATTTCAATTCCGAAGGCGTATGGAAATTTGCGCGCTTTTTAAATGACGGGCATGTCGTGATAAATCCTGAGAGCAACTGGTATTATTCAGGAATTGGACATAACCTGGTAAAAGCTGCCTACAAGAAGAAAAATTATGCCAGTATCGATCAGGTGATCGCAGAGGTTCTTCAGGAAAATCTGCGTGAGACCACGAATTCTGATATTTTCATAGTGGCAGCGCACCCGCTGCATGCGGGAGTTCTTGCAGAGACACTGTCCGATAGAAAAGTCGTGCTGTCATTTTTTGCCAGAAGAATCGAAAACGAAAAGGCAAATGTAAATGACGCTGATAAAAAACTCCTTGAAGAAGCTTCTTATGTAGTGGTCGATGAGAGAAGCACTGAGGAAAAAATTAAAAAGTTCCCGGAGGCGGCAGATAAACCTTTAAGAATTATCACGCCTTATGATTCACGGAAGGAATTTGGTGACAGCCTCCATCTGCGTGTCCAGAACGTGCTGGTGGCGGTTGATGATATCCCGGATGAAGTCTTCGACAAACTCGTAGTTATTTTTGCAGACTACATCATCAATATAAATAAAAAGGCCAGGATAGTACTGTTTACAAGATCTTCGAGGTACGACATGAGCAGGCGCCTTCTCCGCAAGACGAAGGACGCACTTTCTGCAGCGGGAATGGATCCGGATATCGTCATCGATACTGACGACAAATCGGAAAATTATCCTAGCCCTGATGAAGAGGGAAAGATTTTTACGGTGGCGCAGTGTGTCGATGAGCTCTCGGTCAGCAGGACACTGCGGGAGCAGCGTATCATAGTCGACCTTCAGGAGGTCCCGGATCAGTTCCTGCAGATTTCGGCGATGAGTATGGGAATCCCTCAGATTACTGTTCGGGAAACTGATTACGTCAAGAATGGAAAGAATGGTATAGTCATAGATGATCTCTCGGAACTTGCCGATTCTATGCATTATTACCTTAGCAGTATAACAAATGTAAATAACGCACAGATCGCGTCATATAAACTAGGCGGAAGCTATTCTACCGGCAAACTCGTACAGTCCTGGAAGGAGGTCATAGAGAGCGTTGAACGTTAGAGCACTTGAGCTCGGTGACCAGGATTTCTCAGAGAAGTTTTCTTTTCAACCGTACGTGGAGTGGAACTTTGAGCCCGAGCTCAGTTTAGAAGATAAAGAATACGACATTGCATTTATAGACAGGAATTTAAAGGATGAAGAGGCCGAGATACTTTCTAAGATAGTCAGGGCCCACAGCCTGTTTATAGTAGACGATGTCTTTATGACAAATAAAATGAAATACCTGATGAAAAGCAGGTGTGGAAGGACAATAAAGCGCAAGGAACTTGTACCTTTTTTTGAAAACAGGCTTAAGGACTATTTTGGAAGGCCATATGGTGAAAAGTACGAGCCTCATACATTTACGCCGGCGCCGGGATTTAAAGGATCAGTCTCGTGGAATGGTTTTTCAGAGATAATTCTTGAGGGCGATTTCGGCGAAAAGATGAGTCAGGCCGCTTTCTGGCGTGGCAATATCCCGGTAGATGCAGGCCAGGGAATTGATTTCTGGCTGGAGTATAAAAAGGACCCGGGTATTGAGGTAGAACTTCAGATAGTTCAGTTTGCAGCTGGAAGCGTTTCATCGATACAGAATATCTGGAAATTCAGCGAGAAGGAACTGAATCATGAGGTCACAGTCGAAGATATGAAAAAGGACGGACCGGTTTTTGCATCGATCAATGCAAAGGGACATGGAAAGCTTGAGATCATAGCCCTGCACGACAGATATTCGAGGCACGGAGAAGGAGATTTTCTGCCGGGGAGCAGAAGAGAAGTTACATTCAACCGGGAAGAAGTATTTTCATATTTTGATCCGGGTGATATGAAACCGCCTCTCTGTGTATATTTCTCAGGATACAAGACGATGGAGGGCTTCGAGGGATACCATATGATGCGCAGAATGGGAGTCCCGTTCCTTCTTATCAGCGAATCCAGACTTGAGGGTGGAGCGTTCTATATCGGAAGTCACGAATACGAGAGAAAACTCGTAAAATTGATCGAGGATGCGATGAATACGCTTGGGTTCAGCTCTGATCAGGTCATTCTGTCTGGACTTTCAATGGGAACATTCGGAGCATTTTACTATGGAATAGATATCAGACCGGCCTATATCATAGCCGGAAAACCGCTCCTCTCCCTTGGAAATATGGCAAAAGCCGAGAGAATCATCCGGCCGGGTGGTTTCCCGACTTCGCTCGATCTTCTCTGGAAAAATTATAAAGGGTTGACGGACAATGATGTTGCCCTTTTGAATCAGAGGTTCTGGGATAAGTTTGATAATTCCGATCTGACTGACCGGACATTCTGTATAGCATACATGATCGAGGATGATTACGATGCGAACGCATATCAGGAGCTGCTCTCCCATGTCAGAGCGAGAGGTGCGAAAGTGATAGGAAAAGGCCTGCATGGACGTCACAACGACGATACTTCGGGCATTGTAAACTGGTTCATACGGCAGTACATCAGGATTTTAAATGACAGATATGACAGGAAGCAGGACTGATATGGCAGATAAGACTGCAGATCAAACAGATCAGAGTCAGGAATTTAATAATAAGTGGAAGATACTTTGGAATGAATATGCCAGTGATACCTACCTGTATGGTACTGAGCTCAGATTCTTATCGAAAGACGATGTCTTCTTTAAAAATCTGCTCGTGCCTCCTGGTACGGCTATAAAGACCTGGCATTCGATGGTGAATTTTCAGGCCGGGAGAATCGAGCCGACGCTGCCGATAATCGACGGTGAGGGCAGCTATCACATTTCAGTCGACATAGACTGTGATGTGCCCGGCGGAGCATTTATAAGACTGGTATATTTTGGAAAAAATGGAGATGAAGCAGGGGCTCTCGTTGTAGAAGACTCCGAGATGGATTTCAAGTGTCCGCTGAAGACGTACAGCTACGAGGCACAGCTCATCTGTGCAGGTGCGCACGAGATCCATTTTCACTCGTTTACGATTTCAGAAAGAACGGATTGATATGGCAGACAAACAGTTAAAAAATCTGCTGAGAAAAGTAAAGCTTCAGGCAATAAGGATGAAACACCTGAGTGACAAGGAACTGCAGGCGGAGACTCCAAAGCTTAAAAAACAGCTGAAAAGGGGAAAACCTCTTTCGGCGATCCTTCCGGAGGCATACGCAGCTATCTGTGAAGCGGACAGGAGAGTCCTTGGAAAATACCCGTATGATGTGCAGATCTATGGCGCTTTAGCTATGGATGCCGGCTATCTCGCTGAGATGAATACAGGTGAGGGAAAGACTCTTACCGCTACTATGCCGCTTTACCTTAATGCGCTTACAGGCAAGAGCACTATCCTTGTGACCGCGAACGACTACCTCGCATACCGTGATGCTGCGGAAATGCGTCCGGCGTTTGAATTCATGGGACTTACTGAGCGCGCGGGAGTTACGCAGAAGCCGGGCGAGTTTTTGTCAAATGACGAGAAACGCGAGAACTACAACGCCGATATCCTCTATACGACGCACAGCATTCTGGCGTTCGACTACCTGTTAAATAACCTCGTAAAGCGGGCGGAAGACCGCTTTTTACGTGATTTTTATTTTATCATAATAGATGAGGCTGATTCGGTGCTCCTCGACGGCGCACAGATGCCTCTCGTAATTTCAGGTTCCCCAAGGGTGCAGTCCAACCTCTATGCGATGGCTGATTTCTTCGTTTCGACCTTGAAAAAAGACAGGGACTATGAGACTGAGGACAAATCGGTCTGGCTTACTGAGCGCGGAGTCAGATACGCTGAGAAATTTTTTGGCGTGGACAATTTTTTCGCACACGAAAATTTCGAACTGAACAGGCATGTGACTCTTGCTCTCAGAGCTCACGTGATCTTAAAAAACGAAGATGATTACGTAGTATCTGACAACGACGAAATCGTCCTTATCGATAACAGTACCGGCAGAAGCCTTCCGGGCATGAAGTTGAGAGGCGGTGAGCATCAGGCGCTCGAGCAGAAGGAACATTTGAAACTGACTCAGGAGCAGAGGTCCGTCGCGTCGATCACATATCAGAATCTGTTTCTGATGTTTCCTAAAATGTGCGGCATGAGCGGCACCATCTCAGATGCCAGAACCGAGCTTCGAACTGTCTATCACAAGAAAGTGCTTGTGATCCCTCCTCACAGAAAAGTAAGGAGAGTCGATAAAAAGGACCGTTATTTCATAAGTGCCGAGGATCAGTACAAGGCAGCTTTAAAGGAGACTTTGAAGATACACAAGACAGGCCAGGCAGTTCTGGTCGTTACCGCTACGATCCAGGATACCGAGATTTTTTCAAGGATGCTTGTAAAAGAAGGCGTCCCGCACAGCGTATTAAACGCCGACAACGCGTACTGGGAAGCAGAGATCATAGCAGCTGCCGGAAAGCACAATGCCGTTACCGTCTCCACTGGTATGGCGGGCCGCGGAACCGATATCAAGCCTGAGAAAAAAGTCATAGAACTCGGCGGACTTGCAGTCATTGGTATCGGCCGGATGAAGAATGTCAGGCTCGAGAGACAGGCCAGAGGAAGAGCGGGCAGACAGGGTGATCCGGGTTCTTCACAGTTTTTCGTCTCGCTCGAGGATGAAGTCGTCAAGTCGATGAACAGGGAAAAGGCCGAGAGCATTATCTCCGGCAGGCGGAATATTTCACATTTCGGATTAAAGCATTTGATCGACGGCGCCCAGAAGACAATGGAGGAACAGGGCGTTTCTTCACGAGAGCAGTTTGTAAGGTACGACGAAATACTGCGCAGGCAGCGTGAGATTCTCTATGCAGCGAGAGACAGGCTTCTTGATAAGGCCTCGATTGAAAAGAGTACGATACAGAGCATCGTAAACGACAATCTGAAACTTTTTGTGAAAAATAATCCGGATATCACAGATGCTGAGCTGAACCGCTATATCCTTGACAACCTGACCTATGAGTCGATCCCTGATGCGATAAGGATTGAGGGGCACAGCAGAAAGGACCAGAAGAAACTTTTAGAGACGCTCGAGAGTATAGCTGCCCGCCTCTATGACCTGAAAGCGATGTCTTTTAAAAATGACGATGACTTCCAGGAATACACCAGACAGTGTTTCCTTACAGCAATAGACGACGGATGGGTCGAAGAGGTAGATTACCTTCAGCAGATGCAGTTCGTCATCACGACCAGAGGCACAGCACAGAGAAACCCGATCTTCGAGTACAGCCGTGAGGCCTACAAGTCGTTTAACGATATGAAGGTCGAGATGAAGAAAAATATCGCGAGAAATTTCTTCCTAGGCGATCCGCAGATTGATAAAGACGGCGAGATGAAGATTACTTTCCCATAATTCTCGGATGAAGATTATATTCCCGTAACAGGAGAACAGCGATGATCTACAATTTTAATCTGGGTATAGGCTGGGCTTCAAGCGGTGTAGAATACGCACAGCTCTACCGCGCCAGGATATTCAGAGGCCTGGGACTTCCGGCTAAATTTATATTTACCGACATGTTTCCACAGGAAAATATTGAGCACTTCACGGCAAATATCGGATTCAATGACGATGAAGTAATCTGGCTCTATACCTATTTTACTGATTTTAAAACAGCTCCAGTCACATACACACTTGGTGATTTTGAAGAGACTCTCTCTGACAAAGACTATAAATTGGTCCGCAATGGAAAGACTGCGCGGATCATTTTTAATCATGAAGATAAATTTCTGACGCTTTATTTCTCAGATCAGGAGGAAAGAAAACTTCACCGTGTCGAGTATGTTTCGCACGGTTACCTGATCAGGAAGGATTATTTCACATACGGGCGAATCTATTCAGAGTACTATGCGCCGCTCAACGGCTCGGCGCACCTCTATCTGAGACGTTTTTTCAATACAGATGGTTCGACTGCGTATGAACAGATGATTGATGATGGAAATATGATGTTCCGGTTCCCGGACCATATTTTTTACTCGAAAGAGGAATTCGTCGGGTATTTTGTAAAGAGCCTTAACCTGACAGATAAAGATACACTGATAATCGACAGGACCACGGGCATAGGGCAGTCGATCCTTGAAAACTGCGGATATGCCCGCATCGGAATCGTCGTTCACGCTGAGCACTACAGCCCGGGAAGTTCAAATGACGATTACATTCTTTGGAATAATTTTTACGAGTACACATTTGATATGGCTCGCCATATCAGCTTTTTTATCACCTCTACCGATGCCCAGCGGGATGTGATGACAGAGCAGTTTAAGAAATATGTCGGAAAGGCTCCGGAGGTGGTTACAATTCCGGTCGGAAGCCTCTCGAGACTTCGTTACCCGCTTCCTGAAAAAGGCCGCAGGCCATTTTCATGTGTAACAGCTTCAAGGCTTGCCACTGAAAAGCACCTCGACTGGGTGATAGAAGCCTGCGTCAAGGCGCATGAAGAGGCAGAGGAGCTGACACTCGATATTTACGGCGAAGGAAAAGAGGGCGAAGCTCTTGAGAAGCTGATCACCGAGAGAAAAGCTGATTCTTATATTCATCTGGTGGGCCAGCACGATATGACTGATGTCTATCAGAACTATGAGCTCTATGTATCGGGGTCGACGAGCGAGGGATTCGGGCTGAGCCTTATGGAGGCTGTCGGAGCCGGACTTCCAATAGTCGGCTTCGATGTGCCATACGGAAATCCGACTTTTATAGACCATGGAAAAAACGGCTATCTGGTTCCGGTTGACGAGGAGATGTCGCCGCAGGAATATATCGAAGGCCTTCGAAGAGCGATAGTCAAGTACTTCACAGAGGCCGACAGGAGCGCTTTTGAAAAGGCTTCATACGATAAAGCTGAAAATTTCCTGACAAAAAAGGTGATGCAGAAATGGAAAGACGTGATCCGATAAAAAATAAATCAGACGGCAGTGTAGACGGCGTTCTGCTTCTCGACAGCTTTGATGAGCAGGCGCAGATGCTTGCGCAGTCTTTTCAGGCAGCAGGCTTTTGCGGGCCGGTCGTTGTGATACATGACGATGGATTTCTGCCGGATGAAGTGATGTCAGTCAGAGAGTGGTTTTCAAAAGACCGCGAAAATGAGTTTACTTTTGAGCATAAAGAGAAAGTGTCTGAGCCTTCAGAGAAGACAGGGGCATATCATACCATGAGTGAAGAGGAGTACGCTCTCTATCATCAGGGATTTAAACCGGGACGTCCGCGTTTTTTTGACCAGATCGAAGTTCCGGATTACTGGGAGATCACTTCAACTCTGGTAAATGGGGAAATTCATGATCTTCATAATCTGCGTGGCAGGATGTATTACCATCTTTCCTCTGAAAACCGGTTTGTAAGCGATGTCGACTGGTTTGGCCCGAATGGAAATGTCCGCTTTACCGACCACTATGACAATCACGGCAGGCTCTTTTCGAGAACGACTTTTAACATCAGGGGCGAGAGGTTCTGCCGCACCTGGTTTGATGAAAAAAACCGGGAAAAAATTGTGGAAAATTTAGTGACCGGAGACATTATTGTAACCCGTGACAAAAAGACAGAACTCTATAGAAATCTGACCGACCTGACTGTTCAGATGCTTCGCGAAATCGGTGTCGAAGGAGAGCGTATTTTCTACAATTCCCTGTCGACCCCGCTCTTCGTAAGTGAGAAACTAGGCAGTAATTCACGAAAAAATGTGCTTTTCTGGCAGGAAGGTCCGAGAGACGATATCCCTGGAAATATGCAGGAGATTTTTAACGGTCCTACAAAGACAGGCTCTATCCTTGTGCAGAACAGGGAAAGTTACAGCCGTCTTATCTCACTGGGAGCATCTGGTAAAATATTGCGCCCGTTCGGCTTTGTCTACAATTTTGTCCGCGAAAACAACCACACGAAAAATGCCCTTATTTTTACAAATTCAGATCAGATAGAGTCGCTCGAGCCTCTTGTCAGGGCTCTTCCTGAGATTACTTTCAATATTGCTGCTGTGACTGAGATGTCAGGAAAGCTGATGGCTTTCGGCCATTTTGAAAATGTAAGGCTCTACCCGACAGTCAGGAAAAATGTCACAGATGAACTGTTCGAAAAATGCGATCTGTATTTTGATATCAACTATGGAAATGAGATCCTTGCATCTGTCAGGAGAGCATTTTTGAATAACCAGCTTATTATGGGCTTCGACAAGACGCTTCACAGGAGAAGATATCTGGCTCCGCGGGAAATTTTTACAGACGTAGATCAGATGATTGCAAAAGTAAAGCGGGTTGTATCTGATCGTAGTGCCTTTGATCGGGGACTTGCCGAACAAAAAGAGAATGCGTTGGCGGAGTCAGTGGAAAGTCTCAGGGATATTTTTTATGAGGAGTGATCGTGATGACTAATAAAATTATCTGTCTGATCATCGGATATTTTTTCGGTAGTTTCCTTACGGCTGAAATCGTTACAAGGCGTCTCACCGGAAGACCCTGCCGTGAACTAGGAACTTCTGGAAATCCCGGGATGGCAAATGTTATGGCGCACCTTGGTTTTGTGCCCGGAATCATCGTACTCGCCGGAGACCTGGGTAAGACCATCGCTGCGATGCTTCTCGTTCATTTCGCATTTGATCAGAGTCATCTGGCGCTCTACTACACGATGCTCGGGCTCGTACTTGGCCACAACATCCCGTTTTACCAGCCGCGCCACGGCGGAAAAGGAGTAGCAGTCACCTGCATGGCTGTTTTTATCATAAATCCGTTCTGGGGTCTGATCTCTGATGCAGTCGGAATGCTTGTCGTATTTGCGACACAGTACCTCTGCGTCGGAGCCATTGTGATTCCTGCATTTTTCATCATTCCGACCGTTATTTTCTACGGGAAGGAAGCCGGGCTTATCGCAATTGCTCTTTCTCTTATAATGTACTGGCGCCATTTTCCAGCACTCAGCCAGATTCCGAAGGGAACATGCGAAAAAACTGATGTGATCGGGGCTTTTAGGAAGAAATTTTTTAAGCATTAAGATGAACATCCGATTTTCTGCTCCGCGGGAGCTCCATATTGAAAACTATGTCATAATTTTTAGTCTTTATTTTACAGCAGAGAAATAATATAATGATTTGGTGGTCAGCCTGTTGACCACCAAATCTTTATATAGCATTGTTACTTGTAGAATATTTTTCTTAGAGCAGGAAACAAAGGAAAAGGAGAACAAATGGAACAGGAAACGAAATGTATTGATGCTGGTTACACGCCGAAAAATGGTGAGCCGAGGATGATCCCTATCATTCAGAGTACTACGTTCAAGTACGACACGAGTGAGGACATGGGAAAACTGTTTGATCTCGAGGCCGACGGATATTTTTACACGAGGCTGCAGAATCCGACTAATGACATGGTGGCAAAAAAGATTGCAGCGCTTGAGGGCGGGACAGCAGCTATGCTCGTATCTTCAGGGCAGGCAGCGAACTTTTTTGCAGTTTTTAATATTGCTACGGCGGGCGACCATGTGATCGCATCAACATCCATTTACGGCGGCACGTTCAACCTTTTCAATGTTACGATGAGAAAAATGGGCGTCGATTTTACTTTTGTGGATCCGGACTGCAGCGACGAGGAGCTTGAGGCAGCATTTAAGCCGAATACGAAGGCAGTTTTTGGTGAGACGATCGCGAACCCGTCACTGACGGTTTTCGATATCGAGCGTTTCGCGAAGGCAGCGCATGCACACGGGGTTCCGCTTATCGTTGACAACACTTTTGCGACTCCGATAAACTGCCGGCCGTTTGAGTGGGGCTGCGACATTGTCACACACTCCACGACAAAATATATGGACGGCCACGACGCCACAGTCGGTGGCGCTATTGTAGATTCTGGAAAATTTGACTGGATGGCGCACAAGGACAAGTTCCCGGGCCTTACGACTCCGGACGACTCCTATCATGGAATCACCTACGCTGAAAAATTTGGCAAAGAGGGCGCATACATTACAAAAGCTACTGCACAGCTGATGCGTGATTTCGGCTCGACTCCGTCTCCGATGAATTCCTATCTTTTAAACCTTGGCCTCGAGTCGCTCGCAGTCCGTGTTCAGCGTCACTGTGAAAATGCCCGGAAAGTCGCTGAATTCCTTGAAAATAACGAGCATGTTTCATGGGTAAATTATCCGGGCTTAAAGAGCAGCAAGTATTACGGGAGAGCTAAGAAATATATGCCAAATGGCACCTGTGGTGTCATCAGCTTCGGCGTGAAGGGTGGAAGAGAGGCAGCCTCAAGATTTATGAGCAGCCTGAAACTCGCCATCATCGCAACGCATGTCGCAGATGCACACACCTGCGTCCTTCACCCGGCCACCAGCACACACAGACAGCTGACGGATGACGAGCTTACGGCCTGCGGAGTGCTTCCGGATATGATAAGACTTTCGGTCGGAATTGAAAATGTAAATGATATCATCGCAGATCTCGATAATGCGCTGAATGCTTAAAATCTGCGCTGAATTTTTCGCAGAAAACTATATCATGATTTGGTGGTCAATCTTTTGACCACCAGATCATAATATTCACTTTTTTTGGAGATTTTATGTCAAATACAACCACCCATAACAGCACAAAGCGCCATGTCCGTAACATCGCCGTCACCGGTGTCCTTTCCGGCCTCGCTTTCGTACTGCAGCTTATAGAGCTTCCGGTGCCTTTTATCATGCCAGGCTTCATAAAATTCGATTTCTCAGATCTGCCGGCTCTGCTCGGTTCCTTCTCAATCGGACCTGTCTATGGCATTTTGATCGAACTTATCAAAAACCTGCTGCACCTTGCAGTGTCATCCTCCGGCGGAATCGGAGAGCTTTCAAATTTCATTCTCGGTGCCGTTTTTGTTGCGATCGCCGGCATCATTTACAACCTTAAAAAGACGAAAAAAAGGGCCGTCATCGCCTCTTTCGCCGGCTCGATCGGCATGGCTGCAGTAAGCATTCCTTCGAATATTTTCATTGTCTACCCTGTCTACTACAAATTCATGGATAAGGCCGCCATCTTAAAGGCTTATCAGGCCATCATCCCTTCGATGAAATCTGTCGAGCAGTCGATCGTATGCTTCAATATGCCGTTTACCTTCGTTAAAGGCATGATCGATGTGCTGATCACGTTCTTAATCTACAAGAGACTGTCGCCAATTCTGCACGGCAAAGACTGAGGCTTATTCAGCTTTTTTAATACTGTTTTTTTCTATATTGAAATGGCTGCAAAAATGATCTTTCTAGACTAATTTTACAAGCCGTGCTATAATTTCACTCATGAGCATTCAAATTGACCAGATTAAAATTAGTCCGGAGCAGGACAGCCGGGAGGCGCTTCTTCGCGAGGCTGCGAAGAGGCTTCATATTTCAAAGAAGGACATCACGGACCTTTGCATCCTGAAAAAATCCATCGATGCGAGGAAGAAGCCGGATGTCTTTTTGCTGTACCAGATTGCTGTCCGGATAAAAGGTGACGAGTCGAAGATTCTTAAAAATCACCGCATAAAAAATATCGCAGAGTACCAGAAGAAAACATACAATGTAAAGAGAGGTCTTTCGCTCGGTGGACGCAGGAGACCTGTGATCGTGGGACTTGGCCCGGCGGGACTTTTTGCGGGACTGATCCTTTCGGAGGCTGGACTCTGCCCAGTTATATTGGAGAGAGGAAAACAAGCTTCCGAGAGAAGAGCCGACGTCGAAAAGTTTTTTGAGACCGGAGTCCTTGATCCCGAGAGCAATGTGCAGTTCGGTGAGGGCGGTGCAGGCACTTTTTCGGATGGGAAGCTTAATACCGGAGTCCACGATAAAAATGGCCGGAACCATTTTATCCTCGAGACTTTCGTAAAGTACGGTGCGCCGCCTGAGATTCTCTACGAGGCAAAGCCGCATATCGGGACAGATAAGCTTATCGATGTTGTCTCGAATATCAGGAAAGCCATCATAGAAAAGGGCGGAGAAGTCAGATTTGAAACCAAAATGACAGGGCTTATAGTGCAGGACGGACGGGTCTCCGGTGTAAAAACTGTTTCTGAGAATTCTTCCGGGCAGAATCTGCATGAAGATATCATTCCGACAGATTCAGTGATCCTCGCCATCGGTCATTCTGCCCGTGACACTTTCAAGAGTCTCTACGAAGAGCACATTCCGATGACTGCAAAGCAGTTTGCGATGGGATTTCGAATCGAACACCCGCAAAAATTTATAGATGAATCGCAGTATGGAAGCAAGGCAGCGGAACTTCTGCCTGCGGCTCCATACAAACTTGCATTCTCAAAGGGCGATAGAGGTGTCTATTCATTCTGCATGTGTCCGGGTGGCTTCGTCGTAAATGCCTCCTCGGAGGAAGGCAGGCTCGCGGTTAATGGAATGAGCAACTACAGGCGGGATTCAGCCAATGCGAACTCAGCGATTGTTGTGGCTGTCGGCGCGGGAGAGTACGACATGAACGATCCGCTTGGGGCCATCGCTTACCAGCGCTCCATTGAAAAAAAGGCATACGACCTCTGCCGGGGAAAAATTCCGCAGCAGCTTTACGGGAATTTTAAAGAAAATAAGGTAAGTACTTCGTATGGCGATTTCGAGTCGCTGACGAAGGGGGCACACGCCTTTGCTAACTTAAGAGGCATCTATTCGCCTGAGATCGAGCAGGCATTTATTAACGGAATGGACTTTTTTGACAGGAGGATCCACGGTTTCGCCAGATACGACGCGATCCTTAGCGGAGTTGAGAGCCGGACTTCGAGTCCTGTCAGGATACCGAGAGACGAGAGCTTCCAGTCCAGCCTGCGCGGACTCTTCCCGTGTGGTGAGGGAGCAGGCTATGCAGGTGGAATCACATCTGCTGCAATTGACGGGATCAAGGTGGCAGAAGCCGTGACCGGTTCTTTCAGCCAGGAATAAAAAGGACAGCAACCTGGACAAATAGGTTATAATTAGCAGGTATGAGAGAGATAAAAGAATTAGACCAGAGTGTCATTGATAAAATTGCGGCGGGCGAGGTCGTTGAGCGGCCGGCGTCCGTTATAAAAGAGCTGACAGAGAACGCAATTGACGCCGGAGCGACGGCGATTTCGGTCGAGATCGAGGGCGGCGGGATCGACCTGATCAGAGTTACCGACAATGGTTCGGGAATTCCGGAAGACCAGATCGAGACGGCTTTTCTGCGCCATGCGACGAGTAAGCTAAGGACTGCGGACGAACTTGAAAATATCGGCTCGCTCGGGTTCAGAGGCGAGGCATTGTCGTCGATTGCGGCAGTTTCAAAGGTCGAAGTCTTTACGAAGACAGAAGACGAGTTCGTCGGCTGCCACTATATTATCGAGGGCGGAAAAGAGATCGACAGGGAGTCGAAGGCGACGCCTGACGGCACGACATTTATTGTCAGGGCGCTTTTCTACAACACTCCGGCCAGGAGAAAATTTTTAAAGAGTCCTGCGACTGAGGGCAACTATATCAGAGACCTCTTAGAAAAACTAGCGATTTCGCATCCGGATATCGCGTTCAAGTTCCGCATGAACAAGCAGGAAAAGTTTGTGACTGTTGGTGACGGAAAACTTCTCGACGCGGTCTACTGTGTCTACGGCAGGTCGATAGCCAACCATCTGATCGAAATTGACAGTGCGATTGAGGGAGTCCACATCTCGGGATTTCTTGGAAAAAGCGAGCTGAACCGCGGCAACCGCACGATGGAGATATTTTTTGTAAACAGGCGTCTCGTAAAGAGCAGCCTCCTTTCGAAGGCGCTCGAGGCCGGTGGCGAAGGCTTCGTAATGAAGCACCAGTACCCGTTTGCGATAATTTTTCTTGACTTTGATCGGCCGCTTGTCGATGTAAATGTGCATCCGACGAAGCAGGAAGTGAGATTTCTAGATGAGCCTCTTGTCTATAAACTTGTGTCAGAGACTGTGCACAGAGCCTACACCGGAGGCGATACGGACAGGGATACAGAAGACCTTTCTGCTGAAGCTTTGAAACAATCTGACACAGCAAATTACGCGGCAAAGGCTCCTGAGCCTTTTGAAAAAAAGAGACTTAACGCAATAAAAGACGCGATAGTCCAGCAGATCGCAGACGACTCACCATATGAGAAAAAATACGAGAGATCCGAAGTCGACAGGTTTATTGCGGACCAGAAGACAAGCATGCCGAAATACGAGCAGACACAGAAGACAAGCATGCCGAAATACGAGCAGACCTCATTTATTTCGAAGGAGTCTGCGATAAACCACAGACTTATAGGGCTTGCGTTTGACACCTACTGGATTTTTGAGTACAACGACGCACTTTTTCTGGTGGACCAGCACGCCGCGCATGAGAAGGTAAATTACGAGAGGCTTATGCGGCAGCTGAAAGAGCGTGAGATGACCTCAGAGATGGTCTCGCCATCAATCATAATTACGCTGACGCGGCAGGAAAAGCAGACGGTCTTCGACCATTTAGATGCGTTTTGTGACCTTGGATTTCGAATTTCGGACTTCGGAGAGACTGAGGTCGCGCTTGAAGCCGTTCCCGGAAATCTTTTAGAAATTGACCCGGAGGAGCTTTTTACAAATGTGCTTAAGGGTATAGACGACTGGGGAAACGAGAAAGTCCCTGAAATAGTCCGTGAAAAAATTGCCACGATGTCCTGCAAAGCCGCTGTAAAAGGCGGACAGCCGATCTCTCCGACAGAGATGGACAATCTTTTCATGGAAATGATGCAGGCGGATGAGCCATATCACTGCCCGCATGGCCGCCCGACGGTCGTGCGCATCACAAAGGCTGAGCTTGACCGCAGATTTAAGAGGATAGTGAACTAATGTCAGAAATATCTCCTATGATGCAGGAGTACCTGAAAACAAAAGAACAATACAAGGACTGCATACTTTTTTACAGACTGGGCGATTTTTACGAAATGTTTTTCGACGATGCGAAGCTCGTTTCAAAGGAACTCGACCTGACACTGACAGGAAAGAACTGCGGCTTAAAAGAGAGGGCGCCGATGTGCGGCGTCCCATTTCATGCTGTGGACACCTACCTCTCCCGTCTTGTAAAAAATGGTCACAAGGTCGCGATCTGCGAGCAGCTAGAGGACCCGAAGCTCGCCAAGGGCCTTGTAAAACGCGGAGTAATAAGAATAGTTACACCGGGGACAGACCTTAGCGGCGGGGAAAATGACGGCGACAACAACTATATTGCAAGCCTTTACTGTAAAGACAAGCGGACTATAGGCATTGCATTTGCGGATGTCTCGACCGGTGATTTTTACACGACGGAAGCGGACGATATCACGAAAGTTTCGGACGAGGTCTTAAAGTACGACCCGTCCGAGTTCATATACAACAGCGCCTTTTCAAGCCTCTATCAGGATTTCCTCGATGAGCAGACTGAGAAGAAAAAGCTCTGTTCTGAGGCTGACAGGTCATATTTTCTACCTGATAATGCAGAAAATGTCCTGAAGCGCCATTTCAAAGTCTATTCCACAGAGGCGCTCGGGCTGTCCGGCCATCCGGAAGAGATGATAGCGAGCGGCGCGCTGACTTCGTACCTTCTCGATACGCAGATGAATGACCTCTCGCATATGAATGAGATCCATCCGTATTCCATAGGAAAATATCTTGTCATCGACAACGCGACATACAGAAACCTTGAGCTTACCGAGACGATGCGGGAGAAGGAGAAGCGGGGCTCGCTTTTCTGGGTCTTAGACCACACCAGGACAGCGATGGGGCAGAGGAAGCTTAAAAATATGATCGAGCATCCTCTTCTGGATAAGGACGAGATCGAAAAAAGGCTCGATGCGATTGAAGAGCTTAACCAGTCGATGGTCGACAGGGAAGAGATAAGAGAGTACTTATCCGGTGTCTATGACCTTCTGCGGCTTCTCACAAAATTTTCCTACAGGAGTGCGAACCCGAGAGACCTTCTGGCTTTTAAGGATTCCATAACTCCGCTCGGCCCTGTAAAAAATCTCCTCGCAGGTTTTAATTCAAAGCTTTTAAAGGAGCTGAGTGACGAGATCGACCCGATGGATGACTTAAGAGAGCTTCTTGAGGCGTCGATCGATGAGGATGCGCCTGCGACTGTCCACGATGCCGGAATTTTAAAAGAGGGCTTCAACGAAGAGGCAGATCGGCTTAGAAAGGCCAAGACAGACGGCAAGCAGTGGCTTTCGAACCTCGAGGCGAAGGAGAGGCAGAGGACTGGAATTTCAAAGCTTAAGATCAAGTACAATAAGGTCTTCGGATATTTTATCGAGGTAAGCAACTCCTTTAAGGACAAGGTCCCGGACGACTATATCAGAAAACAGACTCTTGTAAATGGCGAAAGGTTCTACACACCGGAGCTTAAAGAGCTTGAAAACACTATCCTCGGCGCACAGGATAAGCTTGTGACTCTGGAAAAGGAGATCTTTGACCAGATCCTGGAAAAACTTAACGACGCGGCTGTCCGTATACAGCGGACAGCTGAGGCGGTAAGCGTTCTCGATGTTCTGGCCGGAGTTTCTGATGTTTCACAGAAGAACCACTATGTAAGGCCTTCTATTAACCAACGCGGAGTCATAGATATAAAGGGAGGCCGCCACCCGGTAGTTGAGAAGATGATCCCGGACGGCTCTTTTATCGCAAACGACACCTACTTAGACGACGATGATTTTACGACCGCGATAATCACCGGACCTAATATGGCTGGAAAGTCCACATATATGAGGCAGACAGCGCTTATCGTCTTAATGGCGCAGTGCGGATTTTTCGTGCCGGCAGACAGTGCGGACATCGGAATTGTCGACAGGATTTTTACCCGTGTCGGCGCAAGCGATGACTTAGCGAGCGGACAGTCGACATTTATGGTCGAGATGAACGAGGTCGCGAATATTTTAAAGAACGCGACGGAAAAGAGCCTTGTGATCCTGGATGAGATAGGCCGCGGAACGAGCACTTTCGATGGCCTCTCTATCGCGCAGGCTGTCGTCGAGTATGTAAACGACAAGAAAAAAATCGGCGCGAAGACTCTCTTTGCTACGCATTACCATGAGCTGACTTCGCTCGAGGGGAGGCTCCCGGGCATCCACAACCTCTGTGTCGCGGTAAAGGAAGAGGGCAAGGATGTAACGTTCTTAAGAAAAATAGTTCCGGGAGAGGCGGACAGAAGTTACGGAATCGAGGTCGCAAAACTCGCCGGAGTTCCGGCCCCGGTGCTTCGCCGCGCGAGAAAAATATCGCAGAAGCTCGAACGCGAAGACCTTGAAAACAAGTCCAGAAGCGCAAGAAAAGTGGATGACGGTATCGAGGGACAGATCTCGTTTTCGGATATTTTTTCTGAGCCGGAAGCTGGGACAGTGGACAGGGACGCTGAAGCGAAGGATGAGCTTATAGGCAGACTGCAGAAGATTGATGTAAACAACATGACACCTGTTGATGCCATGAATGAACTTGTGAAACTAAAGGAAAAAGCAGATGAACTTAAGTGATTTTTATAAAGAGGCAGGAATTGACAAAGAGGTCTTTGAGCTCGGCGAAAGGGCGGAATCAGAGCTTAAAGACAGGTTCGATGCGATCGACAAGATGGCGGAGCTTAACCAGATCAAGGTAATCGAGGCCATGAGAAAAGAGCGCGTCTCGTACGACTGTCTTAATGGAACGACAGGCTACGGCTATGGAGATGTAGGCCGCGATACTTTAGAGAAGGTCTATGCCGACGTTTTTCGCGGGGAGGATGCCCTGGTAAGACCACAGATCACCTGCGGGACGCATGCAATCTCACTCGCGCTTTTTTCGAATTTAAGGCCGGGGGACACCTTTGTATCTATTGCCGGGAAGCCTTACGATACACTTGACGACGTTATCGGCTTAAATCCGTGCCCGGGTTCGCTTGCAGAGTACGGAGTAAAATACAGACAGGCGGACTTAAAGCCGGACAGCTCTTTTGACTGGGATGCGATAAGGAGCGTTATAGACGATACGACAAAGATTGTAGAAATCCAGCGTTCGAAGGGATACGCCACGAGAAAATCGTTCTCGGTAGAAGAGATAGGTGAGGCGACCCGCTTTGTAAAGAGCATAAAGCCGGATGTTCTGGTCTTCGTCGACAACTGCTACGGTGAGTTCGTAGAGGATAAGGAGCCGCTCGAGGCCGGTGCCGATTTCATGGCTGGAAGCCTGATAAAAAATCCGGGCGGTGGTCTTGCGCCGATCGGTGGCTATATCGTCGGAAAAAAAGAGTGTATCGAGAATGCCGCAAACCGTCTGACATCTCCAGGACTCGGAAGAGAAGTCGGAGCTTCGCTTAACGCGATGAGAGATTTCTATCAGGGATTTTTCCTGGCGCCGACAGTTACTGCGGCGGCAGAGAAGGGGGCTCTTTTTGCTACAAAAATTTTCGAGGGCCTGGGATACAACTGCATTCCAAAGGCTGATGAGAAGAGAGCCGATATAATTCAGGCTGTAGAACTCAAGACTCCTGAGGGACTCTGCGCATTCTGCGAGGGAATTCAGGCGGCATCTCCGGTCGACAGCTACGTAAAGCCTGAGCCATGGGATATGCCGGGATATTCGGATAAAGTCATAATGGCAGCAGGCACTTTTGTCAGTGGCGCGTCGATCGAGCTTTCTGCAGACGGACCTTTAAGAGAGCCTTATGCCGCCTATTTTCAGGGCGGTCTCACTTATCCGCACGCCAAATTCGGTATTCTTATGGCTTTGCAGCACCTTGTAAATGCGGGTGAAATTTCATTGAAATAGAGTCTTAAATGTGGTATTCTCTTAGTGTATGCGTGTGTGTCCGTTGAGAAAGAAACGGAGACGCAGATGAAGAAAAACCAATGGATAAGTGATGTCGATCCACAGACTAAGGCTGAGAAGTACGGCATCAGGTCACTGACGGATTCTGAGCTTTTAGCTCTGGTCCTTAGAAATGGCACCCGCGAGAAGAACGCGCTGGAGCTTGCGAAGGAAATACTTTCGGGGAGTGAAGGTTTCTATTCGCTGATGGAAGCCAGGAGAGAAGACCTCCTGGAGATCGAGGGTATAGGACAAGCTAAGGCCTATATCCTGCTTGCGGTGCAACAGATCGCGAAGCGTGCATTTACACAGCGGAAAGCTGAATCGCCGGCTATCGAAAGCCCGAGAGCGGCTGCCGACTATGTGATGCAGGAGCTTCGGTACGAGAAGCAGGAGTATGTTGTGATGCTGCTCCTCGATACGAGGCTGCATGTGATCTCGAAGGAAGTGCTTTTTAAAGGGACTCTGGACCAGTCGATGTACTCGACCAGAGAGCTCTTTTGCTCAGCGCTCCGGCACAGGGCAGCTCAGGTGATACTGTTTCACAACCATCCGAGCGGAGACCCTACACCGAGCGAGGCCGACATCAAGGTCACTAAGAAGACAGAAGAAGCGGGACGGCTTCTTGACATCCCACTTTCAGACCATATTATCATAGGTGATTTTAAGTATTACAGTTTCAGGGAGCACGGTCTGCTCACCTGAGCTATGTTTCAGGAGGAAAAAATGACTAACGGTTACGGAATCGATATGGGCACGGGAAATCTTAAGATATACAGCCGTGCATCTGATACAGTAACTCAGCAGAAGAATACCATTGCCATCGTCGGTGGAAATCAGATGTATGCCTATGGAGACGAGGCCTACTCTATGTATGAGAAGGCTCCGGACACTATAGATGTTTCTTTTCCTATTGTGGGCGGCGTCATAGCTGATTTTGACAACATGCAGACGATGCTCCTCGAAGTTTTATCGAAGAATGTCGATGCGAAGCTAAAGGGTTCGGACATTGTTATCGCTGTTCCGACGGATATCACAGAGGTTGAGAAGAAGGCCTTCTATGATATGTTCGCGAAGACTCACATCAAAGCCAGAAGCATCAGGCTCTGCGAGAAGCCGCTGGCCGATGCACTTGGACTTGATATCGATATCACAGAGCCTACAGGTGTTATGGTCGTTGATCTCGGTGCCGATACGACTGAGATCTCTGTCATCTCACTCGGGGGACTGGTACTCTCAGAGCTCCTTCCTTACGGCGGAAACAAGCTCGACGATGCGATCGTCACCTACATGAAGCGCAGATACAACCTCGTGATCGGCAGAAAGACAGCGAAGTCCTTAAAGGAGAAGATCGGCCGTGCCGTAGAGGCAGAAGAGGGTGCTGAAGCAGAGACAGTCACTATCGTAGGACGCGATGTCGTAAGCGGCCTGCCTATCGAGATGGATATTTCAGATGAGATCATCTATCAGAGTATCAAGGATGACCTGTCGAATATCGGAGCGTCTATAAGGATGATCCTCGAGAAGGTTCCACCAGAGCTTGCCAAGGATATCGTCCACTCGGGCATCTATATCACCGGTGGTTCATCGAAGATCAGAGGACTTGGGGATCTCTTCAAATCCATGACGAATATCGAGATGATCGTTGCAGAGGACGGAACACAGACTGTAGCTTTAGGCCTTGGAAAAGTGCTTTCAGAAGACAGGTTTGACAGATTCGGATACACGATGAAGTCGAGGATTTTCAGTTAAAAAATGGACAAGAAAAACAGGATAAATATACCGGGATACGTAGTGCTTTTGTTCTTAGGGCTTCTCTGTATCGTCCTGCTGTTTTTCAGCTTTGCGACCGGATTCTCCGGCGGACCGGTTTCTGCGTTGGCGGACTATGTTTTCACGCCTATGCAGGAGGGCCTTTCGAATGCAGGAGGCGCTATCTCGCATGGCATTGACTCCCGCAGAGAGAAAAAGCAGCTTCTCGCCGAGAACAAGAGACTGAACAACAAAGTAAATGAGCTTGAGTCAAAGCTTACGAACACGAGACTTAAGGAAAATGAGCTGACGAGGCTCGAGAAGCTTTTAAAGCTCTCTAAAGACTACGATAAGTACAAGACTACCGGAGCCAGGATCATTGCGAAGGGCACGAGCAACTGGTTTTCTACATTTACTATAGATAAGGGCAGTGCTGACGGCATCAAAAAGGACATGAACGTCATAGCTGACAACGGACTCGTCGGCTGTGTCATATCGGTCGGAAAGCACTACGCGAATGTCCGCTCTATTATCGACGACGATTCGAATGTGTCTGCCTCGGTCTCTACGACAGAGGACGACATGATAATCACCGGCGGATTAGAGCAGATCAGGAAGAACGGACTTATATCTTTCTCAGGGCTCAGGGATACGAAGAATAAAGTAAAGGAAGGCGATGCGGTCGTTACGAGTAACATTTCAAGCAAATACCTTCCGGGAATTCTTATCGGCTATATCGCAAAGAAGGACAACGATACGAATGCACTGACGAGTTCAGGAACGATAACTCCTGTCGTTGATTTTTCGCATCTGTCTGAAGTGCTTGTGATCACTGAACTAAAAAAGACTGGAAAGTAATGAAAGCTGTATATTATTTTTTTAGAGGGGGCATAATTTTTATTGCCCTCATTCTTTTATTCATATTACAGACTGCCATAATGCCGCATCTGCAGCTTGCCGCTACGCCGAATCTGATGCTTATCCTTGTGTCTATGATGGGATTTATGAGAGGCAGAAAGACCGGCGCGTTTACAGGGCTTGGTGCAGGACTTATGATCGACCTGTTTTCAGGCCAGCTGTTCGGCACGTATGCGCTTATTTACATGCTCTTAGGCTATCTGAATGGATTTTTCAGAAAAATATATTTCGGCGACAGCATCAGGCTTCCGGTGATCCTCTGTGCAGCAACGGATATGGTCTACGGATTTATAGTCTACGGTGTCTTTTTCCTTCTGAATGGAAAAGCAGATGTCTTGTACTATATTTTAAATGTGATGCTGCCGGAGATGATATATACGGTCATCTGCGCACTGATACTGTATTTCCCATTTTACCATCTGAACAATCTTTTGGACAGGATTCACAACAGGAGGGAACGCAGAATTGTTTGACGAAATAAAGGCTTTTTTCGGGCGGATTTTTGAATCGAGAAAGACTACGCTCTATGCCTTGTTTTCATTATTTATGATAATACTCATCTGCAGACTCTTCTATCTGCAGATCATCCGCGGCTCGAGCTACAGGTCGAACTACAATTTAAAGATCGAACGTACAGAGCCTGTAAATGCTGCCCGCGGCAATATTTACGACAGAAAAGGCAGACTTCTTGCCTACAACGATCTGGCTTATACAGTGACACTTTCTGATGCCGTAACCTATACGAAGCAGAAGGACCACTACAAGAAGCTAAATGCCGTTATCTACAATCTTATAAAAAATATTGAGAAGAATGGGGATACCATTGACACTGATTTCGGAATCGTCCGTTCGAGCGATGGAAAGCTCTCTTTCAGAGACAGTGGAAGTGCAGTGGACCGTTTCAGGGCCGACGTGTTCGGTGAAGCGAGAGTCAGTGACTTAAATTACGACAGCAAGCTCCACTACAATAAAGCCCAGGCTACGCCGAAGCAGATCATGGACTATCTCTACAGCAGGCATATGTTTTATGTTTCATCCTCATATTCGGACGAGATGCGCTTTAAGATCGCGGTGATCCGCTACAAGATCTGGCTGAACAGGTACCAGCAGTATATGTCGACACCTATAGCGTATAACGTTTCCGACAAGACTGTAGTCTATGTCAAGGAGAACTCGGACCAGCTGCCGGGTGCCGATATCAGGGATGATACCGTGCGAAAGTATTCGGACCCGGAGGCTTTTGCGTCTATTATCGGCTACACTGGAACTATTTCATCCGAAGAGTATGCGAAGAAGCATAAAAAAGATTCAACAGTGACTATAAATGACCAGGTCGGCAAATCCGGCATCGAGAAAGTCATGGAGTCCTATCTCGCCGGAAAGAAGGGCTACAGGAAGATCTATGCAAATTCCCAGGGCAAGGCGCTTTCAGTCACAGACGAGAAAAAGCCTGTTTCCGGAGATAATGTCTACCTGTCGATCGATAAATCACTTCAGAAGAAGACATACACTCTCCTTGAAAAGGAGATAGCAGGTATTTTAAACTCAAAGATAGTAAACACCAAGGAGTACCATCTCCCTGCGGATGGTTCCGGCGCGAATGTGGTTGTGCCGGTCTATGACGTGTACTACTCATTTGTTAAGAATGACCTGATAGACATCGACAAGATGGCTGAAAAAGGTGCGACCGACATAGAGCACCAGGTAAGCGATGCTTTTAACAAACATCAGGAGAGTGCGATAAGTTTTGTAAAGGACAGCATTCTTTCAGCGAATGCTCCGGCTTATGGGAGTCTGAGTGAAGAGGGCCAGGAGTACTCGACCTACATCATAAAGACTCTTCGCGAGGATAAGATTCTCTCTTCGAAGTCGAAGGCAGCGGACGATCCATATTATAAGCAGTGGTCTGATGAGAAGATTTCAGTATATACTTACCTTAAGTACTGCCTCTCAAAGGGCTGGATAGATTACACGAAATTTTCTATGAACCAGACATTTGTAGATTCCTCGGAGCTTTACAAGAGCCTGACGGATTATATCGTAAACGATGTGATGAAGTCAGACGGCTTTAAGAAGATTATTTTTCACTATGCTCTGTTAAATGACGAGATCAGCGGCTCGAGCCTCTGTGCGATCCTCTACGATCAGGGTGTCCTGAAAAAAGACCAGGCTACAAGGGATGCACTATTAAGCGGCAGGCTAGCTGCATTTTCTTTCGTAAAGGATAAGATCAATAAACTGCAGCTTACTCCTGGAATGCTTGGACTTGAACCATCGAGCGGCTCTTCTGTTATGATGGATGCAAAGACAGGCAGGATCCTTGCGCTGGTATCCTATCCGGGTTATGATAATAACAAGCTCGCGAATAATGTAGACAACAGCTACTACTCGTACCTGCTTCAGAATACTTCGAATCCACTGTACAACTTTGCCACGCAGCAGCGTACAGCACCCGGTTCTACTTTTAAGCTGGTTTCATCAACAGCTGGTCTCTCGGAGGGAGTCATCTCGACTGCTTCTACGATCACAGACAAGGGAGTATTCGAGAAGGTTTCGAACAAGCCTAAGTGCTGGATATACCCTGGCACCCACGGAACGATCAACGTTTCGGAAGCCATCAGAGATTCATGTAACTACTTCTTCTATGAGGTCGGCTGGAGGCTTGCCGGAGGCGACAACAACTACGTCGACAGCAGAGGAATCAAGCGTATCAGAAAGTACGCTTCGCTCTACGGCCTGGGAGAGAAGACCGGAGTAGAGATTCAGGAGAACAAGTCACACATTGCGACAGAGTTCCCGGTCATGGCTGCGATCGGACAGTCCGACCACAACTATACGACGGTTGCCTTAGCCCGCTATGTGACAGCAGTTGCAAGCTCTGGAAATGTCTACAAGCTTACGCTTCTCGACCATGTCGAGTCACCTGATGGAAAGACTATAAAAACTTACAAACCTAAGCTTAAGAGAAAGATTACTTCTCTGAATTCGTCCGGATGGGCAGCAATCCACTCCGGAATGAAGATGGTCGTTGAGAATCTCGATTCATTTAACGGATTCCCGATAGAAGTTGCCGGAAAGACAGGAACAGCACAGCAGTCGGGCCATGCGAACCACGCTCTGTTCATAGGGTATGCTCCTTATTCAGACCCTAAGGTAACTATAGCGACTCGTATCGCATACGGCTACACTTCGCACAATGCGGCAGCCATTTCTAAGGATATACTCGGGTGCTACTTCCACGTCAAGTCATCTGAGGACAGATTAAAGGCTGATGCCGGTGAGATTACATCAAATGGAGCAGTCACTGACTGATGAAGGAGGACAGTTTTGACTGAGGATATAGTTCTAAAAAGTTATAAGAACGGACTGAGGCTGATCATGAATCCGGATATTCCGATCGAGCAGCTTCTGACATCTATCTGCAGGAAATTCGCCGATTCGAAAAGGCTCTTCGGGGATTCGAAGATGGCTATAGCTCTAGAGGGCAGACGTCTTTCCGATGAAGAGATAGAAGCCGTTATACAGTCGATAGAGCGCAACTGCGACGCTACTGTCACTGTCATAGCCTTGAAGGACCGCTTCTTTGAAAAGGAGATGGCCCAGAAGAAGGACAACTTCTATTTCGAAAAGAGCAATGAATATTTAAAGATAGTGAATGGAGATGTGTCGCCCGAACAGCGCATTGCAAGCACTTATGGCGTTTTAGTCACTGGAGATATCCTGGAAGGCGGAAGCGTAGAGTGCGGCGGCAATCTGATCTGTCTGGGAAATATAAGCGGAAGCGCCACCTGCGGCAGGCGGACCGGCAAAGCGGCCTGTGTTATCGCTGGCGGTATCGAGAATGCGAATATCACGATCGGTGATGTCGGAGAAAATTTCAGCATCAAAAAGAAAAAGAGATTTTTCTCAAATAAAAATGATATGATAATAATTACCTTAAATAACGGTGAGCTCGATGCGGCTCCGTTTACAGGGAGTATCTGATGTTTAGGAATTACAGATTTAAAAACTATAATTTCAGACTCGTAATCTTCATCGTAGCACTGACTATATACGGAATCATTATCATAGGAAGCGCTAACAAAAGCTATCAGAATAAGCAGATCATCGGTATGGTAATAGGAATCATCGTAATGGTCGCAGTGTCTATGGTCGACTATTCGGCGTTTTTGTCGATGCACTGGCTGTTCTATATCCTGTCGTGCCTCATGCTTCTTCTGGTATTTGTCCCTGGTCTTTCACACTCGTCAAAGGGTGCAAGGCGCTGGGCGAAGCTTGGGCCGCTGCAGTTCCAGCCGTCAGAGCTTGCGAAGATATTTATCGTAATGTTCCTGGCCTGGTATCTGATGAAGTATCAGGAGGATCTGAACAAGAAAAAGAGGCTTCTTACAACGATTGCCTTCTGCCTCGTGCCTCTCGGGCTTATAGTCTTAGAGCCTGACCTTTCGACCACGATAGTAGTGTTCTGCATTATTTTTTCAATGCTCTTCTATGCAGGGCTTTCGAAAAAGATCGTCGGAGCGGTGCTGGGGCTTATCGCCGCCGGCGCTTTCGGAGTCATTTTCCTGACTCTCCATGCGGGCGGTGTCCTGGCAGGATACCAGAATGATCGAATTGCAGCCTGGCTTCAGCCGGATAAGTATCCGTCTAAGTCCATGCAGCAGCAGAACTCGATAATGGCGATAGGAAGCGGAGAGCTCTTTGGAAAGGGACTTGCGAACACTGGGGCCAATTCTGTAAAAAACGGCAACTATATCCCGGAGCCGCACACCGATTTTATTTTCGCTGTGACAGGAGAGGAGACCGGTTTCCTCGGGACTGTTCTTATGATAGTCCTTCTCTTTCTGATAGTTTTCGAGTGCCTTCGCACCGCAAAGAAGGCCAAGGATCTGGCCGGACAGCTTATCTGTATCGGCATGGCATCGACTATAGGATTTCAGACTTTTGTAAACATCTGCGTTGTGACCGGACTTATGCCAAATACCGGACTGACGCTTCCGTTTGTAAGCTATGGACTAACATCTCTTGTGACGTTGTACTTTGGAATGGGGTTTGTGCTGAACGTCTCTGTTCAGTCAAAGAAGTTCTACGCCGATGAGAGAAATTTCACACTTGATCTGCAATAAAATGTAAAGAAGGAGGCGGTTGTATGAATATCGGGCTTGTAGCTCATGATGCAAAAAAGAAACTGATGCAGAATTTCTGCATTGCATATCGCGGCATTCTCGCGAAAAATTCGCTCTATGCGACTGGTACGACCGGAAGGCTTATCGAAGAGGCCACGAACTTAAGGGTTCACAAATTCCTCTCAGGACACCTCGGCGGCATGCAGCAGCTCGGAGCCATGATAGAGCACAACGAGATCGATCTCTGCATATTTTTAAGAGACCCATTGACTCCGAAGTCACGTGAACCGGATGTCAATGTCATAGTCCGCATGTGCGACGCACACAATATTCCGCTGGCGACGAACCTGGCTACTGCCGAGGTCCTCGTGCTGGCACTTGACAGAGGAGATTTGGATTGGCGTGAAATGTACAAGTAAGACTTTTGGAAAAATTGCAGCTGTCGTCATGTCGGCTGCATTCATTCTGACCGGCTGCTCTTCTGAGATAAAGCAGCAGTATTCGCTGATCCCAAGGGCCAAGCAGTACGGCCTTATCAAGGAGAGCACCGCTTCACTTTTAGGCTCGCAGTACTGTCAGTATGTTCCTGACTCTTCCGGAGTTAGTGACAACAAGACTGTCTATGCGGCTGGTGCATTTAACGACACTCTCGGAAAGACAGTCTACAGCCAGAATCTTCTGAAGAAGATATATCCTGCTTCGACTACAAAGATACTTACAGCATATTGTGCTCTGAAGTATGGAGACTTAAAACAGGTCATTACGGTAAGCAGAAACGCCGTAGATCTGCCTGCGGGCTCATCTGCTGCAAACTTAAAGGCTGGCGATAAGATGACTCTCGAGGACCTTCTTAAGGCAATGCTTATCGTAAGCGGAAATGACGCAGCGACAGCTATTGCAGAGGCCATAAGCGGATCTGTGAGCGACTTTGCGAAGCTTATGAATAAAGAGGCGGCTTCTATGGGAGCCACGCATTCTAACTTTGTAAATGCGAACGGTCTTCATGATGACAATCACTATACCTGCGCCTACGACATGTACATTATTTTCCACAATGCCTTGAAGTACCCTGAGTTTAAAAAGATAATACAGGCTGCTTCGATGAAGGCAACGGTGACTCATGCGGATGGCAGAAGTGAGAAAGTGACATACGAGTCTACGAACCTGTACAAGACAAAGAAGTTTAAAGTTCCAGACAATATAACGGTTGTCGGAGGAAAGACCGGAACGACCGACAGTGCCGGCTACTGCCTTGTTTTGCTTTCAAAAAACAAACAGGGGCAGCAGATAATTACGACAGTATTTAAAGCCGTAAACCGCTGGGAACTCTACCAGATGACGAACAGGCTTCTGACGTCGTTCGCATCTACTTGATTTGCACAATATTTTACTATTATTGCGAAGCTCTCTGGTATAAAATAATTCCAGATTTAAAAAGTGCATATATTTTTATAGGAGGCATATATGACTATTTTAGTAACAGGCGGTGCCGGTTTTATTGGAAGCCACACCTGCGTTGAGCTCTTAAACAACGATTATCAGGTAGTAGTTATCGATAATCTCTACAACTCGAGCGAGAAATCACTCGACAGAGTGCGCGAGATCACTGGAAAGGACCTTAAGTTTTACAAGGGAGATATCTTGGACCATGATCTTCTCGACCGTATTTTTAAAGAGAACGACATCGACTGTGTGATCCACTTCGCCGGCCTTAAGGCTGTAGGCGAGTCTATTCACAAGCCATGGGAGTATTACAACAACAATATCGGTGGTTCCCTTACACTTCTCGACGCCATGAAGAAGGCAGGATGCAAGAACCTGATCTTCTCATCATCGGCTACAGTTTATGGAAACCCGGCCGAGATTCCTATCACAGAGAACTGCCCTAAGGGTACCTGCACTAACCCATACGGATGGACCAAGTGGATGCTCGAGCAGATTTTTACAGATATGCATACGGCAGATCCGGAGTGGAATGTCATTCTTCTCAGATATTTCAACCCTATCGGAGCACATCCGTCAGGACTTATCGGCGAGGATCCGAACGGTATCCCGAACAACCTTATGCCATATATCACACAGGTAGCTATCGGAAAGCTTCCTGAGCTCGGCATTTTTGGAAATGACTATGACACACCGGATGGAACCTGCGTAAGAGACTATATCCATGTAGTAGATCTCGCTACAGGCCACGTTGCAGCATTAAAGAAGATAAAAGAGAACGTCGGACTCGGAATCTATAACCTTGGTACAGGAATAGGATATTCAGTTCTCGACGTTGTAAATAATTTCATGGAAGCTACCGGAGTAAAGATCCCGTACAGCTTCAAGCCACGCCGTGAAGGCGATGTTCCGCAGTGCTATTCTTCAGCCGAGAAGGCAAAGAAAGAGCTTGGATGGGAAGCAAAGCACTCACTTAAAGATATGTGCCGCGATTCCTGGAACTGGCAGCAGAAGAACCCTAACGGTTTTAAGGATTGATTTAGAACAATGGCTGCATCGGCTGAATAAGCTGATGCAGTTATTTTTACAAATTGTATTTATATAAATGCAAAAACAAGCTTGACTTTCGTATCAATCCGAGTATAATAATCATTGTTGCGCGAGCAATATAAGGTTCCTTGGTCAAGTGGTTAAGACGACGCCCTCTCACGGCGTAATCGGCAGTTCGATCCTGCCAGGAACTATTAGATCATATCTCTGATATTTAGAGAGCGGGTCCTTTTCAGAAGGATCCGCTCTTGTGTTTATGTAGAGGATTTTTTATGTCAGCAAAGGAATACGAGAGGAAGACAGAGGAGTTTATCACTCCGATCCTTGAGAGAAAGGGACTTTCGCTCTGGGATGTCGTCTTCGAGAAGCAGGGAAAAGAGTATTATCTTACGGCTTATATCGATAAGCCTGGCGGCGTTACAGTCGATGACTGTGAGGAGGTAAGCCGCGAGATGAATGAGATCCTCGACAGAGAGGACTACATCCGGGAGAACTACACATTTGTAGTCAGCTCACCAGGGCTTGACCGCCCGCTGAAGAGAGAAAGGGATTTTATCAATTCGATCGGACGCGAGGTGGAGATCAAGACATACAAAGCCATAGACGGGACCAAGGAATTCACCGGTGTCCTCAAGGCTTATGACCAGGATACAGTTACAGTCGACGAAGGCGGCGGAGACAGGGTCTTTGACAGGAAAGACATAGCGATGATCCGTCTCGCTTTTGAGATTTAAGGAGGAAAAAATGGCAGAAAATGAGTTACGCACCGCGTTAGAGCTTTTAGAGAGAGAAAAGCACATATCGAAGGAAGAAATCCTCGATGCGGTAAAAGAGGCTCTGCTGCAGGCATGCAAGCGGACTTTTGGTTCATCGGAAAATTTTTCTGTAGTCCTGAATGAAGATACATTAGCGTATCATATCTATGAACAGAAGACTGTAGTTGAAGAGGTTACCAATCCGAGCACCGAGATCACCCTCGACGAAGCACACGAGTATGACGGCTCTTACAAGGTTGGCGACACGGTAAATATCGAGATAAAGACTACTCACAGAGTCGAGCAGAAGAAGGTTGTAGAAGAGGTTTCGAATTCACAGAAGCAGATAAGCATCGAAGAGGCCAGAGAGTACAGTCCTTCCTACAAGCTTGGCGATACAGTTCAGATCGAATCAGATTCAGTGGACTTCGGCCGTATCGCCGCAAAGGATGCCAGAGACACCATTATGCAGAAGCTCAAAGAGGATGAGAAAGCTTCGATCTACGAAGAGTTCAAGGCTAAGGAAGGCACTATCGTAACAGGTGTCGTTGAGCGTTTTGTTGGAAAGAACATCAGCATCAACCTCGGAAGGACAGATGCTATGCTTATGGAGAGCGAGCAGATCAAGGGTGAGCACTACGAGCCTACAGACAGGATCAGAGTCCTGATCTTAGAGGTGAGCGAGGACAGACATGGCCCGAGGATCCGCCTTTCACGTACTCATCCGGATTTCATCAGATGCCTGTTTACAGAGGAGGTATCAGAGATTAGAGATGGCATTGTAGAGATCAAGGCTATTTCAAGAGAAGCTGGAAACAGAACGAAGATGGCTGTTTATTCAAATGATCCGGACGTAGATCCTGTTGGAGCCTGCGTAGGTATGAATGGAAGCCGTGTAAATGCCGTCGTCTCTGAGATTGGCAAGGAAAAGATTGATATAGTTGAGTGGTCGGATAACGCAGCAAGCTTCATTGAGAATGCACTCGCTCCGGCCAAGGTTATAGCAGTAGTCGCAGATTCTGATGAGAAGAAGGCGAGAGTCGTAGTTCCTGATTATCAGCTTTCACTGGCCATCGGCCGTGAAGGACAGAACGCCCGCCTTGCAGCAAGACTCACAGGTTTCAGGATCGATATCAAGAGCGAGACTCAGAACAATGAGCTCGGTGGTGAATTCGTTGACTTAAGCGATTACTACAGAATGCTGAATGGTGAAGAGCCGGCAGATGATGACGAAGATTTTATCGATGACGAAGAAGAGCCGGCAGATGAGGAAGCAGAGGAAGCTTCTGATTCAGAAGAGTAACACAGGAGAGATCGATGTCTGAGAAGAAGAAGCCAAAGCGCAGATGCGCAGGCTGTGGAGAGCTTAAGGATAAAAAGGAGCTGATCCGCGTGGTAAGGACTCCGGAAGGAATTTTTACGATAGATCCTACCGGAAAGGCCGCGGGCCGCGGGGCCTATATCTGCCGTGATGCGGGCTGCCTCGAGAAGGCCAGGAAGAATCACGGACTTGAGCGCTCTTTTGGACAGAAGATTGACAAAGATGTGTATGACAGATTAGCGGAGGAGTTAACTAACCAGTGACAGACAGAGTCTTATCGATGCTTTCACTGTCGAAGAAGGCAGGCAGATTAAAGTCAGGTGCATACCAGACTGAGGATGCGTTGAAATCCGGAAAGGCGTGCCTTGTTATAGTGTCTTCGGACGCTTCAGAGAATACCAGAAAGCATTTTTCTGATATGGCGTCATTTCGGCATGTCCCATTCCGGATATATTCGGATTCGGGAAGCCTCGGAAGTTCTGTCGGGGCTGAAAGCCGGATGAGCATGGCTGTTACTGATCACAGCTTCGCTGAAAAGATACTGGAACTTATAGATAATGCAGCAGACACAAGGAGGTCTTAAGATGGCAAAGAAAAGGATTTACGACCTGGCGAAAGAGCTGGGAGTCAAGAGCAGGGATATTACCGATTACTTTGCTTCGAAGGGCCAGAACTTAGTGCCTGCGAATAACCTCGAAGATGCCCAGGTGGACGAGGTTAAGAAGCATTTACTCAAGAAGAATGCTCCGACGGCGGAAAAGTCCGAAAGCAAAAAGCCTGAAGCCAACAGAGAAGCAGGTACTCACAAGGAGGAAAAAGCCAGGGTGGCAGCTAAAGAACCAGAGAAAAAACCGGCTGTGAATTCAGAAAAAACGGCCCAGCAGAAAAAGAAGAAAAATATCACTGCAGTCTTCCATGTGGAGAACAGAAACGGAAACAGCCGTGGAGGTTCGAGGGACAGAGGCCGCTTGAAAGGTGACAGACAGCAAAGAGACAGAAAACCTGCGAACAGAGGCCCGATTAAGCCGCGTACAGGTTCGGCTATGGCCCGTCCGAAGGGACTCGATACCTATCCTGAGGAGACTTTCGTAAAGAAGAAGCCAGCTGATGAGCCAAAGCCGCAGGCAGCAGCCAAAGCTGAGACTTCCCAGAAGGCCCCTGTCAAGGATAAGAAGCCTGCAGGTCCTGTGAAGCTCGGAAACATCATGGACGAGATCCAGGAGCAGAAGAAGCGTACAGCTGAGAGAAAGAAAGAAGCCGCCGCTGAAAGAAAAGAGAGAAAAGAGAGACAGCAGAGAAGAGCCGAGAATGGCAATGGCCGCGGAGACAGAAACGGCACAGGCCGTTCGTTTGGAGACGGCAGTGGCCGTCCTTCACGCGGAGGTGGATCTTCTGAGCCTATGGTTCAGGAGAACAGAAGCCGTCACAATGGGCAGAACCACCACAAGAAGAGAACTGACCACGACGCTCTCGGAAAGAAGCAGGAGAATCTCGTAAGTCTCGAGAAGAAGTCTTACAAGAAGAAGCCTAAGAATAACAGCAATAAGACCGAGAAGAGAAATCCGGATGAGATCCTTTCTATCACGATCCCGGATCATATCACGATCAGAGATCTGGCTGACAAGATGAAAGTTTCCGCAGCCGACGTTATTAAGAAGCTCTTCCTCGCAGGAAAGATCTACACCTTAAATTCAGACGTCTCATTCGAAGAGGCAGAGTCCATTGCCGAGGAGTTCAACTGTCTCCTTGAGCATGAGGAGAAGGTCGATGTCATCGCTGAGCTCGTAAAAGACGACGAGGACGATCCATCTACACTCGTACCGAGACCTCCTGTAGTCTGCGTTATGGGACATGTCGATCATGGTAAGACTTCCCTCCTCGATAAGATCCGTCATACACACGTATCTGACAGAGAGGCCGGAGGTATCACCCAGAAGATCGGTGCTTATGTTGTAAATATCAATGGCCACAAGATCACCTTCCTCGATACACCTGGTCATGAGGCATTTACAGCCATGCGTATGCGTGGTGCGAACTCGACTGATATTGCAATTCTTGTTGTCGCAGCAGATGACGGTGTCATGCCTCAGACAGTCGAGGCTATCAACCACGCGAAGGCCGCAAACGTCGAGATAATCGTCGCAGTGAACAAGATCGATAAGCCGAACGCAAATGTAGAGAGAGTTAAGCAGGAGCTTGCTGAGTACGACCTGATCCCTGAGGACTGGGGCGGAAGCACTATATTCGTTCCTGTATCTGCTCACACAGGCGAGGGAATCGACCAGCTCCTTGAGATGGTACTTCTTACAGCTGATGTGATGGAGCTCAAGGCAAATCCTAAGAGAAATGCCAGAGGCATCTGCATCGAGTCAGAGCTCGACAAGGGCCGCGGAGTTGTTGCCACAGTCCTCGTTCAGAAGGGTACTCTCCATGTTGGAGACTTCGTGGCAGCCGGCGCATCATCAGGCAAAGTTCGTGCTATGCTCGATGAGAACGGCAGACACGTGAAAAAGGCAGGACCTTCTACTCCTGTAGAAATCCTAGGACTTTCAGAGGTTCCAAAGCCTGGCGAGATCTTAAAGTCATTCGATACAGAGAAGGAGTGCCGTGATTATGCGAACACCTTCGTATCTGTAAATAAGGACAAGCTCGTAGAGGATACCAGACGTGGCATGAGCCTTGACGACCTGTTCAACCAGATTCAGGCCGGCAAGTTAAAGGAACTCGACATCATCGTAAAGGCAGATGTCCAGGGTTCTGTAGAGGCTGTCAAGACTTCGCTCGAGAAACTTTCGAACGAAGAGGTAGTCGTAAAAGTCATCCATGGCGGCGTTGGTTCTATCACAGAATCAGATGTAAACCTCGCAGCAGCATCGAATGCCATCATCATCGGCTTCAATGTAAAGCCTGACAACGTGGCTAAGGAAGTTGCAGACAACGAGGATGTAGATATCCGCCTTTACAAGGTCATCTACAACGCTATCTCGGATGTAGAGAGCGCCATGAAGGGAATGCTCGAGCCTATTTACGAGGAGCAGGTCATTGGACATGCTACAGTCAGACAGACATTCAAGTCATCAGAAGCTGGAATTATTGCAGGCTGCGTTGTCGACGACGGTTATATTGAAAGAGACAGCACAGTCCGTATCCGCCGCGGTGACGACCAGATCTACGAGGGCAAGCTTGTTTCCCTGAAGAGATTCAAGGACGACGCAAAGCAGGTTAAGGCCGGCTATGAGTGCGGACTTGTAGTAGAGGGATTCTCCGATTATCAGGAAGACGATAAGCTTGAAGCCTACAAGATGGTAGAAGTACAGCGATAATAAATTTTTCTGGCTGCGAAAGGACAAGGGAGTTGTCTCCTGTCTTTTCGCGGCTTTTTTTCAAAAAAAGGATATATCTATGAGAAAAGGAAGCGCAAAAAATAACAGAATAAACGAGGACGTCGCAAGAGTCATCTCGAAGATCCTGCGTGAGGACGTAAAGGACCCGCGTATCTCGCCTATCGTCTCGGTTACAGAGGCTATAGTCGCACCTGACTTAAAGACTGCAAAGATCTTTATCTCTGTTTTAGGCAGTGACGAGGACGGAGAACGCACGATGGAAGGCATCAAGTCTTCCGCAGGCTATATCAGACACCAGCTCGCCACGAGACTTAACCTCAGAAATACGCCTGTACTCGATTTCAGACTCGACAGATCGATAGCATACGGCGTCGGAATGTCACACAAGATCGACGAGGTGATCGAGCACGACGAGGAGATTGAGAAAAAAAGAGGAGATCAGCAATGAAATTAGACGATTACTTAAAAGACGTAAAGACGATGGCAGTTTCAGGCCATATAAGGCCTGATGGAGACTGCATCGGGTCGGTTCTTGGCGTCTACAACTACATCAGGAAAACACATTCTGATATCCAGATCATCCCTTATCTCGAGCCGGTTCCGGGAGATTTTCTTTTCCTTCCGGGTGTTGACAAGCTGAAGAGGGCGAACAAATTTGACACGACAAACTACGACCTGTTTGTAGCCTGCGACTGCGGAGATATCAGCCGCCTAGGCGATTCCGGAGTCTATTTTACAAATGCTGTAAAGACTATCTGCATAGATCACCACGAGACCAGCGGCCACTTTGCGGATATTAATTATGTATTTCCTGAGGCATCAAGTACCTGCGAGCTCATAGGCGAGATTATTGACAATGACAAGATAGACAGGGACATCGCGGAGTGCCTCTACACTGGAATCGTCACAGACACAGGCTGCTTTCAGTACAACTCGACTCACAGGAGCACTATGGAATTCGCCGGCGAGCTTATGGAGAAGGGCATCGACTACTCATTTATCGTAGATCATGTCTTCTATGAGAGAAGCGAGAAGCAGTTTCGGATGTTAGGCGTTGCGATAAATAACGCCGAGCTTTTCGACGGTGGAAAAGTCATCGGAAGCTATGTGACATTAGATCAGATGAAAAAGTACGATGCTGCTCCGAAAAATATGGAGGGCGTGGTAAGCACTCTTCGCTCTGTATCAGGCGTTGTCGTGGCATTTTTCATGTATCCGACTGAAAACGGAGAATACAAAGTTAGCGCCAGAGGCGCAGACGACACTGTAGATCTCTCTAAGCTTGCAGCAGAATTTGGCGGTGGCGGCCACAAGAGAGCAGCAGGTTTTTCGCTCGACGGAGACGACCCGAAGGCTATGGTTTCCATGCTTGCCGAAAAGGTCGCTCCGGCATTTGAGGAGAAGTGATGCTTGACGCAGGAATTATTGTAATGGATAAGCCTTCGGGCTTTACGTCATTTGACGTGATAGGAAAGCTAAGGGGCATCCTCCATACCAGAAAAATGGGACACACCGGCACTCTTGACCCGATAGCCACAGGAGTTCTGGTAGTCTGCGTCGGACGGGCGACGAAACTGGTCTCTAAGCTTACAGCAGAGGATAAGATCTATGAGGCAGGGATTCTCTTCGGTGAAAAGAGAGATACCGGAGACATCACAGGTAAAGTCATAGAGACTTCAGACAGAGAGATCACGGCCGGAGAGTTAAATGAAGCTGCCGCAGCATTTACCGGAGATATCGACCAGATCCCTCCGATGTACTCAGCCAAGAAAGTAAACGGCAAAAGGCTCTATGAATACGCCAGAGAGGGCATCGAGGTCGAGAGAGAGCCGGAGCACATACATATTTTTACTATTGAGCTTCTGGACTTTTCATATCCGCATGCAAAGATTTTGGTACACTGTTCCAAGGGAACTTATATCAGAACTCTTATCGAGGATATTTCAGAAAAGGCCGGGACTTATGGTACGATGGAGAGCTTGAGAAGACTGAAAAACGGTGATTTTTCAATAGATGAGGCGGTGACATTTGAAGAGCTCGAGGCGGCAGAAGACCCGTGGGAGCTCGTTCATCCGGTGGAAGTATAATGGAAATTATTAAAGGAATAGAAAACTATCTTCATAAATTCCCGACCGCGGTCACTGTTGGAAAATTCGACGGGATCCATCAGGGGCATGAGGCCCTTGTATCTCTTATCACGAAGCAGCCGGGCCTTAAGAGCGTGATGGTGACTTTCGAAAAGTCGCCGAAGCAGGTCCTCTTCGATCCCGACATGAAATTCATCGTGACGGAGGAGGAGAGAAATGCTATCCTTGCGAAGCAGGGAATCGATGTCCTGTTGATCCTTCCGTTTGACGATTCGCTTATGCACCAGTCGCCGGAAGATTTTATCGGGATGCTCTATCGGAGATTAAACATGTGCTACTTGGCGGTCGGAAGCGATTTTACATTTGGCTACAAGGGAGCGGGAAATGCCAGCCTCCTTTCGAAACTTTCCGAAGAGCTTGGTTTCGAATTGAACGTCATAGAAAAGATCCGTGAGGACGGGGCTGAGATCAGCTCGACACGAATCAGAGGACTTATAAAAGACGGCGACGTGGAAGAGGCCGCAAGGCTTCTCGGCAGGCCGTACTTTATCTACGGGCCGATAGTTCATGGAAAGCACATAGGCACAGGAATGGGAATTCCTACGATAAATATCGTCCCGCCAGATAAAAAGCTGCTCCCGCCATTCGGAGTCTATATCTCAACGGTGGATATTGACGGCAGGATTTTTCACGGTATCACAAATGTGGGTGACAACCCGACGATCTCCGATGATAACAGGGTCACAGTCGAGACAAATCTTTTGGATGTTACGAACAATCTTTACGGAGAGAAGGCGTCTGTCGCTTTTTACAAGTATGTAAGACCTGAGAAAAAATTCAAAAGCATTGAGGACCTTAAAAGAGAGATAGAAAAAAATATCCGCCAGGCCAGAGATTATTTCAATCGTGATTGACAACCGTGCGGGATTATGATATTATTTTTGGGTTGTGTTTTCCATGCCCTGTAGTTCGAGCAATCCGACGGCTGCATGGTATGTGATGTAATTTTTTTTAAGAAAGGATTTTGTTATGATAACAAAAGAGAAGAAGACAGAGATCATCAAGAAGTACGCCCGTTCAGAGGGCGACACAGGTTCGCCTGAGGTTCAGGTAGCAGTTCTTACAGAGAGAATTGCAGAGCTCACAGAACATCTTAAGGTAAATCAGAAAGACCATCATTCAAGACGTGGACTTCTGAAGATGGTAGGTAAGAGAAGAAATCTCCTTGAATACTTAAAGAACAAGGATATCGATCGTTATCGTACGCTTATCGAGAGCCTTGGACTTCGTAAGTAATTTAGTAACTTTACAGAGGCTTTGTATACAAGGCCTCTGTTTTTGTGTTTTAGAAACAGTCATAGAACCAGACTGATCAGTGTATTCTGATCTGTTTATCCTGTGACTGTTTCGCAGAAAGGATCATTATGCTTAGAAAAACTTACGAGATGGATCTCGCCGGAAAGCCTTTAAAGGTAGAGGTCGGCAAGGTCGCAGCTCAGGCAAACGGCGCCGTTCTTATTTCATACGGCGACACTACAGTTCTTTCTACCGCTACTGCATCGAAGGAGCCTAGAGAGGGCGTCGATTTCTTCCCACTCTCAGTCGAGTTTGAGGAGAAGTACTACGCTATCGGAAAGATTCCTGGAGGATTCAACAAGCGCGAGGGAAAAGCTTCTGAGAACGCTGTCCTTACAGACCGTGTTATCGATCGTCCTATGAGACCGCTGTTCCCTAAGGATTTGAGAAACGACGTTACTCTCGACAACCTCGTCCTTTCAGTAGACCCGGAGTGCAGACCGGAGCTCGTTGCCATGATCGGTACGGCAATGGCTACCTGCATTTCTGATATCCCATTCGACGGACCTTGTGCCATGACACAGGTCGGCATGAAGGACGGCAGATTTATCATCAATCCGTCTCAGAAAGACTGGGATACAGGCGACCTCCAGCTCACAGTCGCATCTACCCGCGAGAAGGTCATCATGATCGAGGCCGGTGCAAATCTTATCTCAGATCAGACCATGATAGATGCCATCTACACCGCAGACGATGTAAACAAGAAGATCATAGATCTTATCGATCAGATGGTTTCAGAGGTCGGCAAGGAGAAGTTCGAATACCAGAGCTTTGCACTTCCTGAGCACATGCTCGAGGATATCGAGAAGATCGTTACTCCTGATGAGATGGAAGAGGCAGTATTTGTAAACGACAAGCAGACCAGAGAGGCAAATGTAGCCGCTGTCACAGATAAGCTCACAGAGGCCTTTGCTGACAATGAAGAATACCTGACACACTTACCGGATGCTGTTTATCAGTATCAGAAGAAGACAGTCAGAAAGATGATCCTCAAAGACCACAAGAGACCGGACGGCCGTGCCATTGACCAGATCAGACCTCTTTCAGCTGAAGTAGACCTGATCCCTCGTGTTCACGGTTCATCTATGTTTACAAGAGGACAGACTCAGATCTGCGATATCGTAACTTTAGCTCCTCTCTCAGAAGTTCAGAGAGTTGAGGGACTTGACCCGAACATCACAGAGAAGAGATATATTCACCAGTACAACTTCCCATCATATTCCGTAGGCGAGACGAAGCCTTCGAGAGGACCGGGACGCCGTGAGATCGGACACGGAGCACTTGCTGAGAGAGCCTTAAAGCCGGTAATCCCATCAGTAGAGGAGTTCCCATACGCCATCCGTGCCGTATCAGAGACTTTCGAGTCAAACGGCTCGACATCAATGGCATCTACCTGCGCATCGTGCATGTCACTTATGGCAGCAGGCGTTCCGATAAAGGATATGGTAGCTGGTATTTCCTGCGGACTCGTTACGGGTGAGACAGACGATGACTACATCGTACTTACCGATATCCAGGGCATCGAGGATTTCTTCGGTGACATGGACTTCAAGGTTACAGGAACACACGACGGAATTTCAGCCATTCAGATGGATATCAAGATCCACGGACTCACAAGGCCTATCGTAGAGGAAGCTATCCGCAGAGCACACGAGGCCCGCAACTTCATCATGGATACCTGCATGAGCAAGGCTATTTCAAAGCCTAGGGATCACGTTGCAGCACTCGCTCCAAAGATTTCATTCGTTCAGATCCCGACCGATAAGATCGGCGATGTCGTAGGCCAGAGAGGAAAGACTATAAACGAGATCATCAGCCGCACAGGCGCTCAGGTCGATATCGATGAGGACGGCCGCGTATCTGTAAGCTCGCTCGATGAGAACGCAAATGCAGAAGCTATCCGCATGGTAAAGACTATCGTTACCGACTTTGAGAAGGGACAGATCTTAAAGGGCACAGTCGTTTCCATAAAGCCATTCGGAGCATTTGTAGAGTTCGCTCCAGGCAAAGAGGGCATGGTACATATTTCAAAGATCGCCAATGAGCGTATCGCACACGTTGAGGATGTACTGACACTCGGCGACAAGGTTACAGTTATCTGCCTTGGAAAAGATAAGACAGGCCGTATGAGCTTCTCGATAAAGGATGTTCCAAAGGAAGCATTAAAAGACTAAATTCCGATAAGGCCTTAATATAAGCTGCCATAGGCGTTGGCTCATTGAAAAATGTCCGCCATCTGCCTGTGGCATTTTTTGAATAAAAATATGAAAATAATAATTGTTGGAGCAGGTGCGGCCGGGCTTGCAGCAGCGGTCTCTGCCGCAGAGAAAGGCGCGGACGTGACGATTCTCGAGCGAAATGAGAAAGCCGGCAAGAAGATCTACATCACAGGAAAGGGCCGCTGCAATTTTACAAATGCTGCGCCTATAGACGATTTTTACCAGAATATCGTTACGAACCCGAGATTTCTCTATTCCGCGTTCGCATATTTTAACAATCAGGACCTGAAAAAATTTATCGAAGACGCTGGAGTGCCAACAAAGGTCGAGAGGGGAGGCAGGATGTTCCCACAGTCTGACCACGCCTCCGACATCACGAGGGCTTTTACCGACACTCTAAAAAAATTAAAAGTAAAGATCATTTACAACACGAGAGTCTTAGGCATCCTCTGTGAAAATGGAAAAGTAACCGGGGTAAGAGCCGCAGAGGAGGGACACCTCTCCGAACAGAAGGAGTATCTGGCGGACGCTGTGATCCTTGCGGCAGGCGGAAAGTCCTATCCCACGACAGGTTCCGATGGGAACCTGATCCCTGTCTTAAAAGACATGGGACTGGATATAAAGCCGTGCTACCCGGCGCTTGTGCCTTTCGAGACAAAAGAGGAATACATCCCGAAGATGCAGGGCCTCTCACTTAAAAATATCGAGTTTAAGATTTTCTCATCGAAAAAGAAAAAGCCAATCTACTCGGAGTTCGGAGAGATGCTTTTTACGCATTTTGGAATTTCGGGGCCGGTAGTAATCTCGGCATCATCAAAGGTCGCAAAAGTATTGGAGAGAGAAGGAGAGCTTAAAGCCGAGATCGACCTTAAGCCGGCTCTCTCTGATGAGAAGCTTAACGCGAGACTGATAAGGACAGTGGAGGAAGGTGAGAATAAGAACTTCTCGCATTTTTTCGACGGGCTTCTCCCTTCGAAAATGATCCCTGTCATGGTCGGACTAACTGAGATAGATCCCGAGAAGAAGCTCAACTCGATCACAAAGCAGGAGAGGGCACATATTCTTACGCTCTTAAAGCACTTCCCGCTTACTATAACGGGCACAAGAGGCTTTAATGAGGCGATTTCCACAGGCGGCGGACTATCGGTAAAAGAAGTCGACCCGAAGACCATGCAGCTTAAAAAATATCCGGGGCTCTTCGCCTGCGGAGAGATGTTAGACGTCGATGCGCTGACCGGAGGATACAACCTGCAGAGCGCATTTTCGATGGGAGCGCTTGCCGGCTGTTCGGCAGCAAAAGGAGGTAAAGATGAGTAAACAGATAGCCATAGATGGACCGGCAGGAGCCGGAAAGAGTACGATCGCAAAGAAACTGGCAGGTGACCTTTCATTTGTCTACGTGGATACCGGCGCAATGTATAGAAGCATCGGGCTTTATATGTTAAAGCACGGAATCGATATTTATGACAAGGCCGCTGTTGAGAAGGCCTCACAGAATGCAGATGTCAGATTAAAATATATCGATGGAACACAGCATGTTATCTTAAATGGTGCCGATGTCTCAAAGGAGATCCGCGAGGAACAGGTCGGAAAGGCAGCAAGCGTTGTAAGCCAGTACGGACAGGTCAGGTCGAATCTTACGGCTCTTCAGAAGAAGCTCGCCGAAGAGGAGAACGTCGTAATGGATGGAAGAGACATAGGAACTTGTGTCCTTCCGAATGCCACCTTAAAAATCTACCTCACAGCCTCAGCCGAGGTCAGAGGAAAGAGGAGATTCGATGAGCTTAAGGCCAAGGGCGAGAATCCTGACCTCGACACAATAATCGAAGACATAAAAAAGCGCGACAAGGCCGATATGACAAGGGAGATTTCGCCACTGAAGCAGGCCGACGATGCAGTGCTCGTCGATTCATCTGATATGACGATCGATGAGGTAGTAGATAAGATAAAGAGTTTATATGCGTGATGATGTTTTTACGAGAATAAACGACAGATACTCTTCGATGTCGAAGGGCCAGCAGCAGCTTTCAGCCTACATCACAGACTGCATAGACAAGGCAGCCTTTATGAACGCCTACGAGCTCGGAAGCCGCGTCGGAGTAAGTGAGTCGACAGTAGTCCGCTTTGCCACATTCTTAGGATACAAGGGCTACAAGGAATTTTCGCAGGCGATGGCATCTGAGGTAAAGAACCACCTCGTCCCATCGGGGCCTAAGGAAGCACCATATATTTCTGCCGAGATAAAGGATACGCTGACAGACACCTTAAAACAGGACATTGAAAACCTCGAGAGCACGAAGGACTCGATCGATCACGACGCCTACCTTAGAGCAGTCGAGATGCTTTTAAATGCAAAGAGAGTTTTTATCGCCGGGGTGAGCTTTTCAGCGCCGCTCGCTGACTATTTTGCAATGTATCTGCGGCAGGCTCTGCCGGATGTCAGGGTGCTCTCGAAGGGGAGCATGCAGCATTTTTTCAGTGAGGTCATAGACTTAAATGAAAATGATGTGATGGTGGGTATCAGTTTTCCGGGGTATTCGCTTTCGGTGCTCCGCCTTCTCGAGTACTCACAGACGAAAAATACGCCGGTGATAACGATCACAGACAGCGTGCACTCGCCGCTTAATATGTACTCGACAGTGAACCTGACGGCCTCCTGCGACAGGAACGCGTTCGCGTCCTCTCCAGTGGCCGGCATGAGTGTAATAGGAGCCCTCGTGATGGGCGTCCTCTCTAAGAGGTCCGACAAGGTCCGCGAGAGAAACAGAAAGATGGAAGATCTTTTAAACGAATTCGATTTCTCAGGAGTGGACAGGATGGACCCGTTAAAGGATTCGGTTTTATGAAGATAATAGTTGCAGAACATGCGGGATTCTGCTTCGGCGTAAAGCGCGCCGTCTCGATCGTAGAGGAGCAGATAGCCGCAAATCCGGGACGTAGAATTTATACGGACGGCCCGATAATCCACAATGAGACAGTTGTGAATGATTTTAAAAAGCAGGGTGTCGAGGTAATGGATGAGACAGAGGATGCGTCTTCATATGAAAAGGGCATCGTAATCTTACGCTCACATGGTGTATCTCAAAAAATGCAAGAGGGCATCGAAAACGCCGGACATACCACTGTTGACGCCACCTGCCCTTTTGTAAAAAAAATCCACAACCTCGCCATGGAGGCTTCGAAAAATGGTGATTATATAATAATCATCGGAGACCGCAATCACCCGGAAATACAGGGAGTCTGCGGCTGGATTCAGGGGAACGATTACTCCTGCATCCAGACTGAGGAAGAGGCCAGAAATTTCACATTAAAAGACAAAAGCAGGAAAATCACGCTTCTTTCACAGACGACATTTAATCATAAGAAATTTCACGAATTAGTTGAAATCTTAAACCAAAAAGGGTATGATATTAATGCTCTAAATACAATCTGTAATGCTACACAGGAACGCCAGGATGAGGCTGCACGTATTGCTGGGGAAGTCGACGTGTGTCTTGTGATCGGCGGCAGGAACAGTTCGAATACCAGGAAACTCTATGATATCTGCCGGCAGAAATGTCCGGATACGTATTTTCTGGAGACCGCGGACGACCTGGACCCACAGGCTCTTGAATCTGCCAGCAGTGTCGGTATTACGGCAGGAGCATCTACACCAGCGAAAATTATTCAGGAGGTCATTAGTAAATGTCAGAAATGAGTTTTGACGAAATGCTGGATGCGTCTTTCAAGACGGTCCGCGCAGGAGATGTGGTAGAGGGAACGGTACTCGACGTAAAGCCGGATGAGATTATTTTAAATATCGGCACAAAGGCTGACGGTGTCATCACCAGAAACGAGTACTCAAACGACTCAAACCTCGATCTTACCACAGTTACATCTGTAGGCGCCACTATGGAGGCAGTAGTAGTCAAATACAGCGAGACTGAGGGTCAGGTTACGCTTTCATACAAGCGTCTTGCTCAGGAGAGAGGAAAACGCCGCTTAGAGGAGGCATTCAACAACAACGAGGTACTGAAGGCTAAGGTTGTTCAGGTTCTTAACGGAGGACTTTCTGCCGAGGTTGACGGTGCCAGAGTATTCATTCCGGCCAGCCTTGTATCCGACACTTATGAGAGAGACCTTAATAAGTATAAGGATCAGGAGATCGAGTTCGTTATCACAGAGTTCAATCCTCGCAAGCGCCGCATCATAGGCGACAGAAAGCAGCTTCTCGTTGCTGAGAAGAAGAAGAAGCAGGATGAGCTTCTCGCTAACCTTAAGGTCGGCGATGTTATCGAGGGAACTGTAAAGAACGTTACCAACTTCGGTGCATTCATCGACTTAGGCGGTATCGATGGACTTCTCCACATCTCAGAGATGAGCTGGGGACGTATCGACAACCCGAGCAAGGTATTCAAGAACGGCGACAAGGTCAAGGTATTCATCAAGGATATCCACGACAGAAAGATCGCTCTTTCTATGAAGTTCCCGGATCAGAATCCATGGAACAATGCTGCTGAGAAGTTCGCAGTAGGCACTATCGTACACGGCAGAGTTGCCCGTATGACAGATTTCGGCGCATTCGTAGAGCTTGAGCCGGGAGTAGATGCACTTCTTCACGTTTCACAGATATCTAAGGATCATGTTGACAAGCCATCAGACGTACTGAAGGTTGGTCAGGAGATTGATGCTCAGATCGTAGAGTTCCGTGAGGCTGATCACAAGATCTCTCTTTCAATCAAGGCTATGGACAACGATAATCAGAAGTCAGAAGACTAATTGAATTTTCAGGGGCGGACGGTTATGCCGTTCGCTCTTTTTTTATTTTTTATTAAAAAGAGTGGTAAATAAAAGGAGCGGTACTATGGAAGGATATGAGGAATTTAAAAAGCAGGTTTATCAGATGACGAAGATCGACCTCTCTCTTTACAAGGAGAAGCAGATGAGGCGCCGTATCGACTCGCTTGTCACAAAGCATCACCTTGTAAGCTATCCGGATTATGTGAAGCTGCTGCGGGATGATAAGGATGTATTTGGCGAATTTGTCAATTTCCTTACGATAAATGTCTCTGAATTTTACCGCAATCCAGACCAGTGGCAGCTCCTTGACAAGGAGTACTTTCCCTACCTGATTCAGAAATTTGGCAGGAGCTTAAAGATCTGGAGCGCCGCCTGCTCGACCGGCGACGAGCCGTATTCTCTTGTTATGGCTCTCTCAAAGCACGTCCCTCTGTCAAATATCAGGATAGATGCGACCGATATCGACAAGCAGGTATTAGCCCAGGCGAAGACCGGTCTCTACAATGAGAAGAGCATCAAGTCAGTACCGAATGACCTGAAGGCGAAATACTTTACTAAGGTCGGAACATCTTACCAGATCTCTGAAGACATCAAAAAGCGGGTGAGCTTCCACGAGGGAAATCTCTTAAAAGACGCCTATCCTTCGAACTGTGACCTTATCGTCTGCAGAAATGTGGTCATCTACTTTACAGATGAGGCGAAGCACGACATCTATTCGAAGTTTGCGAAGTCATTAAAGCAGGGCGGCCTGCTTTTCATCGGAAGCACCGAGCAGATCATGGAGTACAGGGAGCTCGGATTCAAGAGGAGAAGCTCGTTCTTCTATGAGAAGGAGTGAGAATCTCACATCCTTATCAGCTGCCTGATGTACTTCTCGAGCTGATCTTTCGCTTTGGCAGAGTCTTCAGGGATTGGTGAAAGCATATAGCAGTCGGCCTGTGTGACTTTCTCGTAAGATTCCTTAGGGAGAGACTTCGCGAGCTCCTTCGGAATCAGCTGGCCGTTCTCTTTCAATCTGACATAGGAATTCCAGTCGGGAAGGTAGATGCGGATGCAGCCGTTGTGGGATGGGAAGTTTGAAGCGAAGATTCCTTTTAATGAGTTCTCTTTAAAAGAGAGACTTATGGCTGGGAGATTGAACGTAAGCTCTACAGGGAAGAAAATATCAGTTGTGCCGTTTACGGTGACAGCTTCTTCATCCCGCGAAATGTCCAGAAGAGACGGATTCGCTTTATTGATTTTCAGACAGTTTAAAAGCGCGAGAGCGTTCATGATTCCCGTCACTTTGTATACGCTGTGGTCGATTACCGGCTCAGCGTATTTTTTTTCGCCTGTGGTGAGGTAGGTCTTGTAGAGGGTCGTGACTGTGCGGCCTTTGGGAAGTGACTTGTCCGAGAGGCCCATCTCAGGGAGAAGAGAGTAGATCGAAAGGCTCTCTGAAGGGAGAAATCTCCTTATAGGGCGGAGAAGCTGGGAGAGATCGAAGTTCTTCAATTCGTGGCGGGCAAATTTTACAGAGGAGCTGTTGAAGTCGAATCTGATCGCGTAGACCTCTGCGCGTTTCGAGAGAAATTTGAGGTCGAAGTTCGTGCCGCCGAAAGTGACGAGACGCTTGAAAGCCTTCATGTCTTTTATAGCAGCCTGTATTATAGTAAGCTCGTCATTTTCACTCTCTGAAAAATAAGTCACAGTCTCTGTTTTCGAGGCCGCAAGCCTCCCTAATGTGACAGAGCTTATCCTGTGGCGCTCTGGAGAGAGACCGGTCGTCTCGATTGATAAGAAGATGTCACCATCAGATGAGTACTCATTTACGATCGAAGGGTATTTTATCTTTTCACTTGAATTAAAAGTATTTTCTATTTTTTTCATGACTTCATTCTAGAAAAAAATCTCATCAATTTCAAGTATTCTCTCTATCCAAAAAATACATGATGTGCTATACTAACTTTCTGTATGGACTTTTAAAAACATAATTTTTTTAATGAAAAGGAAAAAATATGAAGTATTTTGGAACAGATGGATTCAGAGGAGAAGCAGGAAAAGTTCTGACAGCAGACCACGCGTACAAGATCGGACGCTATCTCGGCTGGTACTATGGACGTGAGAAGCGCGGCAGGATCGTTATCGGAAAGGACACCAGAAGATCGAGCTACATGTTCGAGTATGCTCTCGTAGCAGGTATTATTTCTTCAGGATCTGATGCGTACCTTCTCCACGTTACGACGACACCTTCAGTCGCATATGTAGTCCGCACTGACGACTTCGACTGCGGAGTCATGGTATCGGCTTCCCACAATCCGTACACGGATAACGGCATCAAGCTGATGGATTCGAACGGCCACAAGATGAGCGCGGCTGTCGAGAGCCAGATCGAGGACTACATCGATGGAAAGACCGATCCGGTGCCATTTGCTATCGGGGAGAATATCGGAGTCGCTATCGACTATGCGATCGGAAGAAACAGATACATAGGCTTTTTGATCTCACTTGCGACCCGCTCCTACAAGGGCAAGAGGATCGGACTCGACTGTGCTAATGGTTCCACGTTTAATATCGCAAAGTCTGTTTTCGACGCTCTCGGCGCAAAGACATATGTCGTTGGAAATGAGCCGAATGGCCTCAATATCAACCAGAACTGCGGCTCGACACATATCGATAACCTCGTGAAGTTAGTAAAAGAGAAGGAGCTCGACTGCGGTTTCGCATTTGATGGAGACGCAGACAGATGTATCGCGGTCGATGAGACGGGTCAGGTTATCGACGGTGACTATATCATCTATATCTGCGGCACATATTTAAAGAAGCACGGCCGCCTCGATGGAAACCACGTCGTAGCTACGATCATGGCAAACCTCGGACTCTTCAAGGCACTTGAGAAAAATGGCATCGAGTACGATGTTACGACGGTCGGCGACAAGTATGTAAACGAAGACATGGTAAAGAACGGCTATGTTCTCGGAGGAGAGCAGTCCGGACATATTATCTTTTCAAAACATGCTACGACAGGCGACGGAATACTTACGGCCATCATGATCATGGAAGTCATAATGGAGGAGAAGACTTCTCTGCACACTCTCGCATCGGGAATGAAGAAGTACCCGCAGCTGCTTAAGAACGTAAAGGTAACTGACAAGCAGGCAATCCTCGATAACCCTAAGGTACAGGAGTGCAGGAAGGAGATCGAAGAGGAGCTCCAGGGCAACGGCAGAATGCTCCTGCGTGCGAGCGGCACAGAGCCTGTGATCAGGGTTATGGCAGAGGCAGATACAAAGGATCTCTGCGAGAAATACGTCGATCAGATGGTAGATGTGATCGAAAAAGAACTCTGATATTTGCATTTTATTAAATACAGGGACTGCCTTTTAATTGTACACAATCTATGTTAGAATATTTTGGTTAATGTTAATTGCGAAGCGAGGTGACATAGCTTCCGGATTTTTACCACAGGAGGTTTATTATGTCATTCAGTAAAAAAAGCAGCGCACTTTATGTAGCACAGGCGGGGATTATCGCAGCACTTTATGTAGTACTTACGGTATTTGCAGCAGGCTTTGACTTAGCGAGCGGTGCTGTTCAGGTACGTATCTCAGAGGCCCTTACAGTCCTTCCGGTATTTACGCCGGCAGCAGTTCCGGGACTTTTCATCGGATGCCTGCTTGCAAATCTTATCACAGGCTCGGCCATCTACGATGTAGTTTTCGGAAGCCTTATAACGCTTGCAGCTGCTTTTGTTACCAGACTTTTAAGAAACCAGAAGTTTATCTACACGATTCCGCCAGTGCTCTTTAACGCACTCGGAGTTCCTGTTATCCTGATTCTCGCATACGGAGTAAATTCAGCTTATCCGTTCCTCGTACTTACAGTCGGAGCAGGAGAGGCCATCTCAGTATTCGGATTCGGATTCGCACTTAAGAAGATCCTCGGAAGGTACAGAAATGTTCTCTTTCCGGAAAAAGACAGACAAAGGGTTATTGACTGATGAAAGAACTTATAGAACTTATTGAAGAAGAGGTACGGTCCGGCTTTACTAAAGCCGGATTAGACGCGTCTTATGGCCGCGTTACGGTGAGCAACCGTCCTGACCTCTGCGAATACCAGTGCAACGGCGCCATGGCGGCTGCAAAGCAGTACCACAAGGCGCCTATAATAATGGCTCAGGCAGTAGCAGAGAACCTTGAGAAAAGCAGTATTTTTTCAAAGGTGGAGGCAGTAAAGCCAGGCTTTTTGAATTTCAATCTGAGCGCCTCATTTTTAGCTGACTATGCCAATGGCATGGCATCATCTGAGAGATTTGGACTCGATAAGCCGGAGAAGCCGCTTACTATAATTTTAGACTACGGTGGTCCGAATGTTGCAAAGCCGCTCCATGTAGGACACTTAAGATCTGCTGTCATAGGTGAAGCCATTAAGCGAATCGCTAAGTTTATGGGACATACGGTCATTGGCGACGTACATCTCGGTGACTGGGGACTCCAGATGGGACTTATCATAACAGAGCTTCACGAGAGAAAACCGGACCTCATTTATTTCGATGAGAACTATACTGGTGACTACCCTGAGGAGCCGCCATTTACTATCTCTGAACTCGAGGAGATCTACCCCTTAGCGTCCGGAAAGTCCAAAGAGGACGAGGCATACCACGAGAAGGCTCTCGAAGCCACGAAGGAGCTCCAGAACGGACGCCGCGGATACCAGGCTCTCTTAAAGCACATCATGGATGTGTCAGTTACTGATTTAAAGAAGAACTACCAGAAATTAAACGTCTCATTCGACCTCTGGAAGGGCGAGTCGGATGCAGCTCCTTATATCCCTGACATGGTCGAGGATATGAAGAAGAACGGCTATGCCCACGAGAGCGAGGGAGCGCTTGTCGTAGATGTAAAGGAGGACTCCGACAAGAAGGAGATCCCGCCGTGCATGATCTTAAAGTCAGATGGTGCAGCCCTCTACAACACGACTGACCTCGCCACTATGATCTGGCGTGTAAACGACTATCACCCTGACCGAATCGCCTATGTGGTCGACAAACGTCAGGAGCTTCACTTCATACAGTGTTTCAGGGCAGCGAGAAAGTGCGGCATCGTACCGGACAGCTGCGGCCTCGATTTCATAGGATTCGGCACCATGAACGGCAAGGATGGAAAGCCGTTTAAGACCCGTGAGGGCGGTGTCATGCGTCTTTCGACTCTTATCGCAGATGTCGATCAGAAGATGCTTTTGAAGATCAAAGAGAATAACGAGCTTCCGGAGGAAGAGGCGAAGGAGACGGCCGATATAGTCGGCCTTGCAGCCATAAAGTATGGCGACCTCTCGAACCAGCCGTCGAAGGACTACATCTTCGATGTGGACAAATTTACCTCATTCGAGGGAAATACAGGTCCGTACATCCTCTACACGATCGTTCGTATGAAGTCTATCATAAGAAAATACGAGGGAATTGGCAGGAAGCTTGAGAAGAGACAGATCCTTGCGCCAGAGACAGAGAGCGAGAGAAGCCTTCTTTTGGCACTCGCTCCATTCCAGGACGCAGTTCGCGCTGCATACAATGAGAATATGCCGAATCGTATCTGCCAGTATATCTACGAGCTTGCGAACGCATTCAACCATTTTTACCATGAGACGAAGATCCTCTCATGCGAAGACAAAGAGAAGCAGGATGGCTACATGTCACTTCTCGAACTTACATCAGAGGTTTTAGAGTGTGGAATCGATCTTCTCGGATTTTCCGCGCCAGAGCGCATGTAAAGATAAAAAGCACCGGAGTATGTGAGAAAATGTTCTAAAACCACAGGAGGTTTACAATGACAGAAGTAGATATTATTTCAGGTTTTTTGGGAGCCGGAAAGACGACATTTATGAAGAAGCTTGTCGCCGAGGCTTTTTCTGACGAGAAGGTAGTCATAGTTGAAAACGAGTTCGGCGAGATCGGAATCGACTCAGGCTTCCTCAAAGATACAGGAATTCAGGTATCAGAGATAAACGGCGGATGCGTCTGCTGCACACTCGTTGGAGACTTCACGAAGAATCTCCACGAAGTAATAAAGAGATACAATCCTGACAGGATCCTTGTAGAGCCTTCAGGTGTGGCTAAGCTTTCAGATATCGAAGTCTCGGTTCTCGAAGTTGGAGAGACAGAGGACCTTCATGTCGGAGCACTTGTTACGATCGTAAACAGCCTTAAGGCCAAAAAGCAGATGAAGGCTTTCGGTGAATTTTTCAAGGATCAGATCGAGCACGCTACAGCAGTCGTTCTCTCACGTACACAGAAGATGGACGAGCAGAAGCTCGAGGACACAGTAAATTCTATAAAGGCGCTGAATCCAAAGGCAGTAGTCATCACTACTCCGTGGGACGAGCTGAACGGAAAGCAGATCATGGATGCCATCACTGGCAACGACAATCTCGAAGTTTTCGAGCTCGCTGAGAAGCACCATGCTGAGGAAGAGGCCGAGCACCATCACGACCACGAGCATCATCACGATCACGACGAACACGATCACGATCATGACGAGCATGACCATGATCATGATCACGATGAGCATGAGCACCATCATCACCACCATCACGCAGATGATATCTTTACTACCTGGGGCCGCGAGACACCTCACAAGTTCAAGAGAGAGACCATCGAGAATGCTTTAAAGGCATTTGCCGAGAGCGACGACTACGGCTATATTGTTCGCTCCAAGGGTATCGTTCCTGGAGAAGATGGCACCTGGTACTATTTCGACCTGGTAGACGGCGAGTACGAGATCAGGACTGGTGAGCCTGATGTCACAGGAAAGCTCGTAGTCATTGGAACAGACGTAAAGGAAGACAAAGTCGAAGAGCTTTTCGGACTTTAAGAGAGGTAACAAATGAATACAGAAGAGAACGATGGCGAGATCCCCGTTTACGTATTCTTTGGTTTTATGGATTCAGGCAAGACCACGCTGATAAAGGAGACACTTTTTGACAACGGTTTTGCCGATGACTTCGACAGATGCCTTCTTATTGCATGCGAAGACGGCGACGAAGAATACGATGAGGACAAGCTTAAAGAGAACGGGATCGATTTCGTTGAGATAGACGACAAGAATGACTTCACCCTCGAGAAGATGGAGAAGCTTCAGAAAGAATACGATCCGCAGGCTATTTTTATAGAGTACAACGGCACCTGGGAGTCAAGCCTTCTCTACGAGATGGACGGCCCGGACGACTGGGTCATAGTCCAGAGCCTCTGCACAGTCGATGCCACTACCTTCGAGATGTATATGAAGAACATGGGTACGATGATGAAGGAGCAGATGTTTCGGGCCGACGTCGTCATTTTTAACAGATGCGACGAAAATACCAACAAGGCGAAGTTCAGAGCCAATGTCAAGGGTGTAAACCGCAAGGCACAGATCGTCTACGAGAGAAAAGACGGCACGATCGACAATACGCCTGACGAGCTGCCATTCGACATCAATCAGCCTGAGATAAATATCACTGATGCAGACTACGCACTCTGGTTTATGGACTGCATGGACAATCCTAAGAAATATGACGGCAAGATCGTCGATTTCACCGGACTTGTCTACAACCCGACCGACAAGAAAGGCAGAAACCGTCCAGGCGTAATAATTCCGGGAAGATTCGCGATGACCTGCTGCGTACAGGATATACAGTTCCTCGGCATGAAGTGCAAATACGCCGACGCAGAGAACGTACCGCACAAGAGCTGGATAAAGCTCCGCGCCAGAGTCAAGGACGAATTCGCAAGAGAATATAGGGGCAAAGGTCCTGTATTATATCCTATCAGTATCGAGAAGGCAGAGAAGCCTGAAGACGAACTGGTATATTTCAACTAATTTAAGTTAGGAAAGGAAAAAAGAAAGTATGTATGAGATCGTAAGAAAAGAACAGCTTGCGTCTAACATCCTTCTGATGGACGTCAAAGCGCCGATGGTCACACACTCATGTCTTCCTGGACAGTTTATCATCGCCATCGCAGAGGAGGACGGTGAGAGAATCCCTCTTACCATCTGTGATTACGACAGGGAGAAACAGCTTGTAACTATTGTCTTCCAGCCGATCGGTGAATCCACCGAAAAAATTGCGAAGCTTAATGTAGGAGACTCCTTCCACGACTTCGTAGGACCTCTCGGCAAGCCTTCAGAGCTCTGCATCCCGGAGAATCTCGAGGAGACAAAGAAAAAGCACATCGTATTTATCTCAGGCGGTGTTGGAACAGCTCCGGTTTACTGCCAGGTAAAGTGGCTCCATGAGCACGGCGTAGATGTCGACGTTATCCAGGGATCTAGAAATAAAGACCTTCTTTTCTTCGAAGACAAGATGAGAGAGGCAGCAGGAAACCTCTATGTCTGCACAGATGACGGATCTTACGAATTCCACGGCATGGGCACAGACAGACTTCAGGCACTCTGGGACGAGGGAAAGAGATACGACTGGTGCGTAGCTATCGGACCCATGATCATGATGAAATTTGTCTGCAAGCTGACAGAGAAGCTTGGAATCCACACTGTAGTTTCGATGAACCCGATCATGGTCGATGGAACCGGAATGTGCGGAGCATGCAGACTTATCGTTGGCGGTGAAGTGAAGTTCGCCTGCGTAGACGGACCTGAGTTCGACGGACACAAGGTCGATTTCGATAAGGCAATGCAGAGAATGCAGCAGTACAAGACCGAAGAGGGCCGCAAGAAGCTCGAGTACGAGGAAGGCGATACACACCATGGCGGCTGCGGTGTATGCGGAGGTGACAAGTAATGGCAGATATGACAAAGAGAGTTCCTATCGCAGAGCAGGAGCCACAGGTAAGAGCACATAATTTTGACGAGGTTTGTCTCGGATATACAGAGGAAGAGGCAGTGGAAGAGGCAAAGAGATGTCTCAACTGCAAAAATCCACGCTGCGTAGGCGGCTGCCCTGTATCTATCAGAATCCCTGAATTTATACACGCGGTAACAGAGAGAGATTTCAAGAAAGCTTACGAGATCATCAGCGATTCCTCATCACTCCCGGCAGTCTGCGGCCGTGTCTGCCCACAGGAGACACAGTGCGAGGGCGTCTGCATCAGAGGAATCAAGGGTGAGGCGGTAGCCATCGGAAAACTCGAGAGATTCGTAGCAGACTGGGCCCGTGAGAATGGAATCCATCCGGAGCCTCCAAAGGAGAAAAACGGCCACAAGGTAGCCGTTATCGGATCCGGTCCTTCAGGACTCACCTGTGCAGGAGACCTTGCAAAGATGGGCTACGATGTCACGATCTTCGAAGCACTTCAGAAGGCCGGCGGTGTTTTAGTCTATGGTATCCCGGAGTTTCGTCTTCCGAAGGACAAGGTAGTAGCGGCCGAGGTCAACAACGTAAAGGGCCTTGGAGTAGACATTGAGACAGATGTAGTCATCGGAAAATCACTTACGATCGATGATCTGATGGAAGAGTTTGGCTTCGAGGCAGTATATATAGGCTCAGGCGCAGGGCTTCCAAGATTTATGGGAATCCCGGGCGAGACAGCAAACGGCGTTTTCTCAGCCAACGAAGTCCTTACGAGATCAAACCTTATGAAGGCTTACGAGGACAAGGACACACCTATCATCCACGGCAAAAAGGTCGTAGTTGTCGGCGGCGGAAACGTAGCTATGGACGCGGCCCGTACAGCTTTAAGACTCGGAGCTGAGGTACATATCGTCTACAGACGTAGTGAGAAGGAGCTTCCGGCCAGGGCCGAAGAAGTCCATCACGCAAAGGAAGAGGGCATCCACTTTGACCTTCTCCAGAACCCTGTTGAGATCTTAGCAGACGACAAGGGCTGGGTCAAAGGCATCCGTGTCATAAAGATGCAGCTCGGCGAGCCGGACGCATCAGGCAGAAGGAGACCGGTACCAATCGAAGGATCTGAGTACGAGATCGACTGCGATACAGTGATCATGGCACTCGGAACTTCACCAAACCCACTTATCGCATCGACTACGAAGGGACTCGATACGAACAAGAAGGGCTGCATCCTCGCGAAGGAAGAGGATGGAGAGACATCAAAGACCGCTGTATATGCAGGCGGAGATGCCGTAACAGGAGCTGCAACAGTAATCCTTGCCATGGGAGCCGGAAAAGCCGCAGCCAAGGGCATCGATGCATATTTTAAGAATAAGAAATAATGCAGCAGGCACAGGCTTGCGAAAATACTTGCAAAGCGTAACTACATATTGTATAATATACTAGTTGTGACTTACGCATGACAAAAATATCGGAGGTAAAACACGATGACTGTTTTGAAGTATTTATTCATGACACTGTTCATCATAGTCTCCATCGTCCTGACTATCGTCGTTATGATGCAGGAGAGTGCTGATGAAGGCTTAGGCTCACTGAGCGGACAGAGTCTTAATAATACATACTGGGGCAAGAACAAGGGACGTTCCAGAGAGGGCGTTATAGTAAGGGTTACTGCCATTCTTGTTGCGGTATTTTTCGTATTAGCAGCAGTGCTGAATATGAATTCCTTTTCACTTTAACAAACAAGGTCATCGCTTCGGCGGTGGCCTTTTGTCGTGTAAAGCCGATTTTTCGCAGAAGTCAGGTTATTATTTTTTCGCAAAGGTCAGATAGAATGAACAATAAAGAGAGATGGACGAATCAGAAGCGCGCCCTGCTGGCAGTTCTGCAGGATGCCTCTTATTCGCCGATGACAGAGGAAGAGTTGGGTGCCCTTCTTATGGCCGCCGATGACAGGGAGCTTAAGAATGCCCTGTCGTCGCTAGTCGCCGAGAAGAAAATCATGAAGTCTTCGGACGGCACTTATTACGCAGTAAAAAAAGAAGATCAGGAGCTTTTCACGGAAGCCAGTCAGACTGAATCTGATAAAAATGCTGGGAATCCAGAGACAGATGAGGCTCTTGAAGCAGAAGAGCGCCAGAAGTCAGTTGAAAAGCAGATAGAAGATCAAAAGGAAGCTGCCGAGGAGAGGAGAGAGGAGGATAAGTACCTTGTCGGTACTTTTTCAAGCAATACCAAGGGCTTCGGTTTCGTCACAGTCGAGGGATTCGACGAGGACTTCTTTATTCCTGAGAGATACACACAGATGGCCTTCCACAAGGACACTGTAAAGATAGAGCCGATCGGCCGCCCGAAGGGCGACGGCACGAGGCAGGAAGCCAAAGTCGTAGATATCGTAGAGCACGCCTACACAGATGTAGTCGGCACATTTGAGCGGAGCGGAAATTTCGGCTTCGTAGTGCCTGATGACAGGCACCTCACGAGCGATATCTTCGTCCCGGCACAGAAGCTCAATGGCGCCCCTGACAACGCAAAGGTGGTCTGCCACCTGACATATTACGGCAGCGCGAACAGAAAGCCTGAGGGTGAGATCAAGGAGATCATAGGAATCAAGGGAGCCCCGGGAGTCGACATCTTATCGATTGTAAAAGAAAACGATATCCCGACAGATTTTCCGGACGAAGTGCTCGCTGAGGCGAAGAAAGTCTCAGGCCGTGGCAGAGTCAGAAAGTCTGATATGAAGGGCCGCATGGACCTCCGTAATGTCCCGATGGTTACGATCGACGGCGAGGATTCGAAGGATCTCGACGATGCGGTGTCTCTTAGGATGGACGGAAGGGATTATATCCTCGGAGTCCATATCGCGGACGTATCGAACTATGTCAAAGAGGGCTCACAGCTTGACAAAGAGGCCTACAAGCGCTGCACATCGGTCTACCTGCCGGACAGGGTTATCCCGATGCTTCCTGTCGAGCTTTCAAACGGGATCTGCTCTTTAAACGAAGGCGAGGACAGGCTCGCGATGTCATGCATCATGAGAATTGACGACACAGGAGCCGTAAAGGATCACCAGATCGCAGAGTCGATAATCCGCTCTAACCACCGTATGACATACACCTCTGTAAATAAGATCCTCGAGCAGAACGACCCGGATGAGATCGAAAAGTACAGGGATGTAGTTCCGATGTTTAAGCAGATGGAGGAGCTTGCATTCATCCTCCATGGAAGGCGCACATACAGAGGCTCGATCGACTTCGATTTTCCTGAGACAGTCGTAGAGTTAGACGATGACGGCAATCCGAAGGACGTTCACCCGTATTACAGGGGAGTTGCCCAGAAGATGATCGAGGATTTTATGCTCGCAGCCAACGAGACAGTAGCCAAGCACGCCTACGATCACAAATTCCCGTTCCTCTACAGGACACACGGATTCCCGGATCCTGAGAAGCTTGAGACTTTGAAGTCTTTTGTCGGCGGCTTCGGATATACACTCGAGGGAAATGTGAACCAGATACACCCGAAGGAGCTGCAGAAGCTTCTAGACAGAGTCGAGGGAGCACCGGAGGAGGGGCTTATTCAGACACTTACTCTAAGGAGTATGCAGCAGGCAAAGTACACGACAGAGTGCACAGGCCACTTCGGACTTGCAGCAGGTTATTACTGCCACTTCACTTCTCCGATCAGAAGATACCCGGACCTCTTTATACATCGGGTATTAAAGCTTGATATCCACCACAAGCTGACAAAGAAGAAGATCAGGGAATTAAACGAGGCTCTCCCGGATATCGCAGACCGCACATCCACACTTGAGAGAAGAGCGGACAGCGCAGAGCGCGACTCTATAAAACTGAAGAAAGTCGAGTATATGGTTCCTCATATCGGCGAGGAATTCACCGGAAGGATTTCCGGAGTCACTTCATGGGGACTTTATGTGGCGCTTCAGAACTCTATCGAGGGAATGATCCCTGTACGCACTATGAACGACGACTACTACGAGTTCTCAGAGGAGACTTATGAGCTCATCGGAAAAAGCTTCAACAGGCACTATACGCTTGGGATGATGCTTCGTGTAAGGCTCGTTGACGCAGAGCCGACGACCCGTCTTATTGACTTTGAGCTTGTCGACGATTTCATGGGCGGCGGCACCAGACACAAGAAGAAGCCGTATGGCCTCGAGAAGCAGGATCATTCCGGCAGATTTTCAAAGAAAGCGAAGAAGCAGCTGAAGAAGTTTTCTGGAGAAAGGTTTAAAGATGGCAAAGGGAAAAACTGGAAGAAAAATCATCGCCACTAACCGCAAGGCAAGGCATGACTATTTTCTTGATGAATATATAGAATGTGGGATAGAGCTCGTCGGCACCGAGGTAAAAAGCCTCCGTAACGGCGGCTGCTCCTTAAAGGAGGCCTGGGTTTCAATCGAAAACGGCGAGGTCTGGATCAAGCAGATGCACATCGCTCCATACGAAAAGGGCAACATCATGAACAAGGATCCGCTCCGCCCGCGCAAGCTGCTTCTGCACAAGGACGAGATCCGCAAGCTTTCGCAGCGCATCAAGGAGAAGGGCTACACCCTCGTTCCGGTCGAAGCCTATTTCAAAGACTCCCGTGTAAAAATAGAGATAGCCCTGGCCCGCGGCAAAAAGCTCTATGACAAGCGCGCCGACATGGCAAAGCGCGACCAGGAGAGAGAGGCCCAGAGGGATTTCAAGATAAGAAATTTCGGTTGAGGCGGGCTTTAAGACAATAATTTCAGCTGAGGAGGGCTTTAAGGCAAAAAATTCCGGCTGAAGTGGGCTTTAAGACAATATAGTTTGTTACAAATTACCGGGAGGAAGCTCTATGTAGAAATGGCTTTTAGACAATTGTAGCATCTTGCTCCGCGGAAGCCTTATGTTGAGAACGTCTTGGAGGTAATGGCATAATTTTGGCTCTATGTTGATACTGGTCTAAAACAGAGGCCTTTTTAAGCCAGAATATATAGGCGGGTTGAAAAATTTGACTCCAGGTGTTATTATATAGTTAGTTTCGGGGTAGTAAAGGTCTCGACAGGGATTTTGAAACTTTAGAAGCGAGCCGCAGGATGATGCGTTAAATCTCAAATTAAATTTAAACGCTAACAATAACGAATTAGCATACGCTGCCTGATCGCAGCGTAAGTCGCCTGATTGTACCCATGCATTCAGTCACCGGCTTCAAACACATGGGAAACGGCTTGTGCTAAGCTTTGCGCACCAGTACGTATCATGAAGCTACTGACCCCGGAAGGGCGTGCTCTCCCGTCCGGCAGAGGGAATGACAAACAGATCACTAAGCTCGTAGAAGGAGAGTGAATAGATTTTTGGACGCGGGTTCGACTCCCGCCTACTCCACTACTTTTAAATGCACGGACATGCATAGGCCCTGAATTCAAGGGCTCTGGCGCACGTACCGTGCATATTTATGCAAAAAAAGGCATCCTTGTAGATGACTTTGGAAAGAACTTAAAGGAATGGATATCTGCCGGCGGAGTCGGGATCAAGTTTTATAACGGCATCAACGGACACAATAATACAAAGATCATGCCGTGCATAAAAGCTGGAGCGGACGTGTTTTTGATGAAAATAACAGCCCGTTTAGAAAGAACTTACATATTGAAGGAGGAGAAGGTAAAGAATTTAGTATTGTTCCAACATGTACATATGCAACTGGACAGATCACTGGAAGCGTAATAGGAGCGAGTGATAACAATCCAGTAAAAACAAGAGTAATTGCCAAGCTAAATGGCGTTGAAATTTATAGTACCGATACAGATGATGACGGAAAATTTTCATTTGAGGAATTCAAAACCGGAGATGATATAGATGTAGTAAGCTATAAAGTCAGAAAGAATTGGAACGCCATAACAGGTGATGAAAATATCGTCGCACAGGGCTCAATTGAAAGCAATGATGAAGGAAATTTTGAATTAAATCTGAAGCCTGGAAATTATACGATTCAGTTTGAGAAAGACGGCTATATAGATAACGAGATGAATGTAGCTGTTGTGTCCAATTCAGAGCAGACACTTAATGTAGCTATGTCACCTGAGCAGTTATATCCGAATGATGGCTTGATCAGAATTGTGTTAACCTGGGGCGAAAATCCTTATGATATAGATTCACATCTTACAGGACCGACTAGTGACGGTAATGGCAGATATGAAATTTATTATAACAATCTGGCGTTGCTTTTTAATTTTTATTGTGATAAAATTATTTTAGTGTGTGAATTCTGATTAAGTACACGAGGAAACTTTTTTATCTCATTTTTTAGAGAGGAAGGCAGATATGAACAAAATGAAAACCGTATTGAAACGAGCCGCGTCGTGTATGCTTGCCCTCGCCATGACATTCACCCTGACTGGTGTATATATGGGAGGAAACAGCGCGATAACAGCGAAGGCAGAAGAAAACGACACCACGAATACTACTGATGGATTAAAGATAGCTTATGTCACCGACAATGATGGCGTCTTACATGTCTTTAATACTAATGAAAAGGAAACTGATATTGACTCAGAAGATGCTTCTGGTGTTGGAACCATCAAGAGTGTCCATGGCAATTCATATACACCGAAAGAAAACAACAATAAATATAGGTTTGTTACCTCAGGAGAATACTTATATTGGGATGTTAGTCAGTGTGGACGTGGCGAATATGATGATGACAATGGACTGTATTCTGAAGTAAAATCAGTAGATATAGAAGCTGGAACGAAAGCCATTCCTGACATGAGCCGTGCTTTTTATAATCTAGGAAATGTGGAAAGTATTAGCCTTGAAAATCTTGACACAAGTCAAGTTACTGATATGAGCAGCATGTTTAGTGGTTGCAGTTCACTTACATCGCTTGATTTAAGCAAATTTGACACAAGTCAAGTTACTGATATGAGCTACATGTTCTATGGTTGCAGTTCACTTACATCGCTTGATTTAAGCAAATTTGACACAAGTCAAGTTACTGATATGACATATATGTTCAGATGTTGCAGTTCACTTACATCACTTGATTTAAGCAGATTTAACACAAGTAACGTTACTAATATGGACAGCATGTTCTCTGGTTGCAGTTCACTTACATCACTTGATTTAAGCAAATTTGACACAAGTCATGTTACTAATATGAGCTACATGTTCTGTGGTTGCAGATCACTTACATCACTTGATTTAAGCAAATTTAACACAAGTAGCGTTACTGATATGGACAGCATGTTCGGTGATTGCAGTTCACTTACATCACTTGATTTAAGCAAATTTGACACAAGTCAAGTTACTGATATGAGATATATGTTCAGTGGTTGCAGTTCACTTACATCACTTGATTTAAGCAGATTTAACACAAGTAACGTTACTAATATGGACAGCATGTTCGGTGATTGCAGTTCACTTACATCACTTGATTTAAGCAACTTTGACACAAGTCAAGTTACTGATATGAGATATATGTTCAGTGGTTGCAGTTCACTTACATCACTTGATTTAAGCAGATTTAACACAAGTAACGTTACTAAAATGGACAGCATGTTCTCTGGTTGCAGTTCACTTACATCACTTGATTTAAGCAACTTTGACACAAGTCATGTTACTAATATGAGCTACATGTTCTGTGGTTGCAGATCACTTACATCACTTGATTTAAGCAAATTTAACACAAGTAGCGTTACTGATATGGACAGCATGTTCTCTGGTTGCAGTTCACTTACATCACTTGATTTAAGCAACTTTGACACAAGTAAAGTTACTGATATGAGCGATATGTTCAAGGATTGCAAGTCACTTACAAAGATAGCTGAACTTAAGAAACAGCTTGATAAAGCAAAGAAATCCGCCGGCAATAAGGTTGTCACAAAAGGCAATAAGAAAGTAATTTACTGCAATAATAAGGTCGCAAAACAGAAAGTAGTAAAGGTTGGTAAATCATATTACTATGCTGATAAGAATGGAAACACAGTTTCTAAGAAGAAAGTTGTTACTGTCGGAAAGAGCAGGTATATCACTAAGAAAGACGGCACAGTCTACACGAATACGACCGTAACAGTAGGAAAGACGAAATATACAGTAAATAAGAAAGGCGTCGTAACAAAGACCACATCGGCAAAGAAAGCCACTAAGAGTAAAGCCAAGAAATCTTCCACTAAGAGTAAAGCTAAATCTAAGAAGTCTTCCACTAAGAGTAAAGCCAAGAAATCTTCCACTAAGAGTAAAGCTAAATCTAAGAAGTCTTCCACTAAGAGTAAAGCTAAAACCAAGAAATCTTCCACTAAGAGTAAAGCTAAAACCAAGAAATCTTCCACTAAGAGTAAAGCCAAGGCCAAGAAGTCTTCCACTAAGAGTAAAGCTAAAGCCAAGAAATCTTCCACTAAGAGTAAAGCTAAAGCCAAGAAATCTTCCACTAAGAGTAAAGCTAAAAAGTCATCAAAAGATAAAAGTAATAAATCATCCAAGAAGAGCAAGAAAAAATAACAGAATTGTGATTTTTTGACGGAAGGGCACCTGATGGATCAAAATATATCAGGTGTCTTTTTTGATGCATATTTTACATATTGTTTGCTGAAAATTCATAGAGAATCGTTTATAATAAATAGCAGTAAATACTTTAAATTAAATAAAGGGAGTAAATGGTAAATAACCCGTCACCTTCCTTGTTCCGGATCTCTTTGTTAGAATAACTTGAAAAACTCAGAAAACCTTTTCTCAGTTTTTCAAGTTATCAAACATTTTCACGGGAGGTACAGGCATGGATGTTAATCCAAACGAAGTTGTAAAACAGGTTCGCCTCAAAGATTGGTCAAACATAATT